>LFRM01078669.1_pt1 | contig 31290 bp, 27 predicted proteins | sample 618341 | NCBI WGS metagenome assembly LFRM01 (sample SAMN03654438, study PRJNA283298) | anaerobic digester metagenome | isolation source: pool of bioreactors CSTR01a, CSTR02a, and CSTR03a thermophilic anaerobic... | place: Denmark: Kgs. Lyngby | collected 2014-05-21 | reverse complement strand
GCTGAAGTAATTCTGAGTCGATGGTAACATGGTATTGAGCCATTGCAAGGTCACCTCCGGTTGTGGTTTGTTTCGTCACTTACCATTCTAAACCAGAGGCCTTGTCTTGGCTCTTCATTTTACACAATTATATGGACTCAACTAAGCAAGCGATTGACTAATATTTTATGCCGTGCAAAAAAAGTTTATACCAATATAATAAATAACAATCATGTCATATTTAAGCATTATTTGTGGTATAAAAACGACAAAATAAGTCAAAATATCTAAAGGGGATAGCCCAATCAATATCAAAGTACCAATATATGGGACATTACATAGATAAAGGGGAATACATGGCAAAACCCAAGAGCAGGGATTGGACCGAATCCAATCGAGTTCTCAATTTTAGGCTTTATTCAGCCGAAAAAATCATACCTGCCGATTCGACTGAACCGCTGGCTGTCAGTACGAATATCCACAGTGATATCGATCCTCGGGAACGATGGGAGTTGAGCGAGGCTCGCTATGAGCATGTGGTTTCCAATCAGGAGTGCCTGGTTTGTCGGACCGACCCGGACGCAACGATTATCTTTGTCAATGAGGCCTTCTGTCGTTATTTCGGGGGAATCCCAGGCGACTATATCGGGCGCAGCTTCCTGGCTCTGGCTGCGGAAATGGATCGACAGGGCATAAAAGATATCTTCCAGTCATGCCGTGCCAGCAATGCTGCCGGGACTTACACCTGGCGGTTTGTGAATATGCAGGGTGAGCTTAGCTGGATGCCCTGGTCCATTAAGCCTTTGTATAACAAATCGGGCCTATTGGTTGAACTGCAGCTGGTAGGCCGCAATGCCGGGGCTCAATGGCAGATGCAGGAAGCGTTGCGTGAGTATAAGGCCTGCTGTCGAACCATTTTTGAAAATACCGGCGCAGCCATGATAATGTTTGGGGAAGACGGGCTGATTATCCTGGCCAATGCAGAATTTGAGCATCTGTGCGGCTGCAGCAAGGATGAAATAGAAGGGCGTCCGTGGACGGAGTTCCTCCTCTGCAATGATTTGAAGCAAATTAAACGCTGTGAACAGCTGCTGTCATTAAATGTAGAAACTCCTCCGCTCAGGTTTGAGAGCAGGGTCAGGAATCGACACGGACTAACAAGAGATGTCATGGTGAGCATAACCCTGATACCGGGCAAAAGCCACCGTGTAGCCTCTATAGTGGACATAACGGAACGAAAGCAGATGCAGGAGAAACTGCTGCGCCTCAATCGGCTCAACCTGGTAGGGGAATTCGCTGCCTGTATCGGCCACGAAGTGAGAAATCCCATAACCAGCATACGCGGGTTTTTGCAGATGATGGGACAGAATCAGCGCTATGCGGCGGAACGCGACTATTTCGACCTCATGATTGATGAAATTGACCGGGTCAATATGATCATCACCGAATACTTGTTGATGGCCCGGGAAAAAAAGGCCGATCTTAAACCTGCCTGCCTCAATCACATTCTTGAGAGCATCTATCCGTTGTTAAATGCCGATGTCCGTTCACAGGACAAAGAGCTGCAGCTTGAGTTGGGCGAAGTGCCGATGCTGATGTTGGACGAAAAGGAGATCCGCCAGCTGGTGCTTAACCTGGCGCGAAATGGCCTGGAGAGTATGCACTGCGGCGGCGTCCTGACCATTCGCTCCGCTGAGCGCAGCGGCCAGGTGGTTTTGGAGGTTATCGATCAGGGTGCCGGAATACCCGGAGAGATCATGGATAAGATCGGGGTTCCTTTTTTCACCACCAAAGACAATGGCACAGGACTCGGTTTATCGGTTTGCCACAACATTGTCAAACGTCATCAGGCCTCTATAGAGGTTGAGTCGGGTTCTCACGGCACCTGTTTCCGCGTTCGCTTTAATCCGCAGCTTGAGCAGCCTATGTCTTAAGCCGACCCATTTTTGGTCCGTACGGAGGTATCCAGGCTCTGCTCCTATGCGCTTTTTTGCCCGTTAAGCGGGTAACAAACTGGAGAAGTTGGACTTGCATAAGAGAGAGTAAAAACAAAACCCTCGCCACACGCGGGGGTTCACTAATCTCTTCTATCTTAACTTCTTCCACTTCCTGATTTTACTGCGGAAGGACTTGAACGGAGCAACCGTGTTAATGTGTACCCATTTTCACACCGGCCAATTAGATGGTGTAGAAGACGCCCATTTGCGACTGCCTGCGGTGAAAACATCTTCTTCCGTAAATCCGTCAAGCCACTGAACAAAATCAAGGACTTTTTCTTTAAATAAGTCTTGTAATTCAGCCAAGGAGTATGTAGAAAACCTGTCATAAAAGCTTTGATATAGCCCTCCTAATTTGTTCCATTTGTAACCCTCACAAGGGGTAACAACCTGTTTTCCTTCCGCTTCGTCCCTGTCCCATTTCATGACCAAATCGAGCCATCCCAGCTGATAAGCTATCATTTGCGCGGGCGTTCGGTCTACACCGTCAATTAGCTTATCCTTATCAACCTCTTCAACATCTACAAACTCATTGATAAAAAGCTTGGCTGTCTTTTCAATCTCCGTAATCAGAGCTTGCTTGCTTTTATAATCCTGCACAACGTATCATCCTTTTCTATTTCATTGTTGGCTTAATACTCGTTTACACCATATTATAACAATTATGCAGAAAAAGGCTGATCGTCCCGGGATGTGTCAAAGATGGTGCACAGTACAAGGAAATCCGTCCCTTCCCGGGGGCGGGGAATCTTAAGAATGTGCAATAAAAGAGGGGCGTGGCCATTGAATTAAAATGATCTTTTGCAAATGTAGGAAACCTATATCTTAAATTCACTATTGCCAATAAAATGTGCCAGTTTTCCAAAGTGAAGGCAAATTAATTCAAGTTGTCCATCAAGGTATAGGTTTTCACATTCGTGAGGAGGCAAGTGCCGAAACTCTTGATAACTAATAAACGAAGGCTGAATAAGAGTTACATTAGGTGTTTTTAAGAAAATCATATTCAACAATTTATCAGAGGGTGGGCGAGTGTTGGAATTTATAAACCGGTATTCATGTTCAGGCCCCGATACTGCCCAATCAGGATCCAGAAAAGCAGCATCTATTTGGGGTATTAGTTTGTCAACTTCGTCGGAAAGAACGTCTTGATTAATAAAGGTTACTTTTGTCTCCAGTCCGGCTAATTGGAGGTTTTTTTGGGCATCGCTGATACGTTTGCGGTCGATTTCTACAGTATAGACATGTTTTGCATATTTAGCTAATGATATTGTGCTAAAACCCCCACCAGTGCAGGTTTCTAACACTATCAAATCCTTCATCCGATAAGCCAGGTGATCAGTAAAACGTATGTCAATACCCATTAAAAATGTTTGGTCATCTGCTAAATAGTGACCACCGAACTTTTTGTAAATCTTGTTTTTATCCATCATTCCACCCCATTTCTGGGATTTAATTTGGTAACACTATTAAACTAAGGATTGAGTCTGATAGTAGAATACATAAAAAACGGATTGTTGTCATTACCCGGGGTTATTCATCACGAATGGATGATAAGCTAGTGCGCATTCCAAGGATGATGTGCAGTAAGAGGCAAGGGGCGGTCAAGTGTCTTATGGTAATAGAGGAAAGTCTAATATGTAGGGAATTGGAGGGTAATACCTGGACATGAAAAACCCTGGGTGTGGTGCCCCAGCTCTTTGTTTTCTGGTCCTCTATTTTGACCCCCTAACTGACCCCCTGTTTTGTGATATTTACTGATAAGTCACGATATTAAACGGCAAAACTATATGGGGACAGCTCGAGCATAATAATATTAAACCCCGGAATATAGCGGGGTTTTACTGGCTCTTCAATGGTCGGGGCGACAGGATTTGAACCTGCGACCTTCTGATCCCAAATCAGACGCGCTACCAAGCTGCGCCACGCCCCGAACTCTTATATATTATCATCCCTCAATGGACAGTGTCAATTTGGCCTCAGGCGGCCGTGCGTCACCGGCAGTGCTCTAAATGCTGCCCTGTAGGCAATTGATCAATGCCCCGGCTAAAACCCGGTTTGGCTGGCAGCTGAGCTGGGCTGTTTAATGATCCCGCCCAGCATACTCATAATATACCCTACTGTGTATATAAAGGGAAGCAATTAGGGCTCAGTGTCGTTGCTGCGCATATCCAGGGCTTTTTGTATGGCCACATAAGTATCGGGGCCGACTATCCCGTCAGCGGCAAGGTTGTTGGCTTGCTGGAAGCGGACCACGCTTTCATGCATTCTCGGTCCAAAATACCTGTCAATTCTATATCTATAGTATCCCAGAGTGCGTAATCGGCGCTGTACTATGGAAACGTCCTCTCCCCGCGCTCCCTGCTGCAGGAGCCGTCCGGTCAGGCTCTCCCCGATTATATATACCGGGGTTCCCAAGGGGGTTTGGTCATAAATTGCGATCACATCCCGGTTATACATGCGGATGCAGCCGTGGCTGGCCATCCTGCCGATGGAGCGGGGATTATTGGTGCCATGAATGCCGTATCCTCCCCAGGGAACACTCAGGCACATCCAGCGGGCGCCGAAAGGCCCGCCCGGGTTCACGGCCTTCTGCACAATGGTCCAGTTGCCGGGAGGGCTGGGGGTGCTTCTTTTGCCTATAGCTACCGGGTAGGTGCGCGATGCCTCGAGGCTGTGGAAGAAAAACAGCCGGCGGCTCTGCAGGTCGATGGTGATGGCCGGATAACGCTGGGCCAGTACAGTGTGCTCCAGGGTCATCATGCCCTGGCTGCCCAGGCGGCACCATACATCAGGATCAACCACCCCATCCGGATTTATGCCGGCATTTTCCTGCCATTGGCGCAGGGCTTGATCAGTCCCGGCATGAAAAATGTCGTCCACCTTACTGCGCAAGTAGCCCAGATTGTGCAGCGCCTGGTTGATGCTAAAAACGTCTGGGCCCTGCATGTTTGGCTGGGTGAGGCGCAGGAATCGCGACATATACATAAATTCGATCGCTCCCCTCTTTGAATCTGTTTTTACATGCTTATTTGCTCAAACCCTGGCTAATGACAACTATAGAAGCCGTAATTTAGGGGAATTTGACTTACAAAAAATGGAAGGTTTTTATGCACTGGTGTGGAATTAAGCGCTAAGGGGGTGGTCTTGATTGAAAGCTGATGATAAGCATATTGATTTTCTGGAACTGGCAGCAGCCAAAATGGAAGCCCATGAGATTTCCGCCGCTTTGGCAGTCCTGAACGATCATGCCGATGAGGCTGATGTAAAATGGCTGGAGATGGCGGGAGAGTGCTGTTTTCTGTTGGGGGACTTTGAGCAGGCCGTCACCTGGTGGGAGCAGGCCAGGGAGAGCAAAACAGCCAGCAGTGCGGTTTTAAAACGATTGGCGGAAGTAAAGAAACCCTCCTTTCAGTTCTGGATCAAGCGCTTTGATGAAGCCATTGATCAAATGGAACGCAAAAACTACGCGGCCGCACTGGACATACTGCAGGAGCTCAAGCTGGAGCGCGATGGCTTTGTGAGCCTGTACCAGCTCCTGGGCTTATGCTATCTGGCCAATGGGGACCGCGTCCGCGCCCAGCAAGCCTGGAACAAGGGACTGGCCATAGACAGCAGCAATGAGAAGCTTTTGGGCTATCTGGCAGCTACCACCTCGTTTGAACGCTCAACCCTTCCTCAAGCCCCCGAGTCGTTCAGGTTTGGAAGCAAGCAGAAAAAAGACCGCAAGCCATGGCAGCTGATTGCCGGGGCAGCCTGCTTGATGCTGCTTTTGGGGGGAGTTGCCTGGTATAATAATGCGCTTCCAGCTTTTAGCCGGCAGCAGGTGAAAGTGCCGGCCGAAGGCCTGTTTGGCAATGAAGATATCAGCCCGGCAGCTCAGGTGGAGCAGGAGATGGCGGCAGCAAAGCTATCCGGCCCACCGGCTGTTGGGGAAGATGAGATGGGCGGTTCCTTTTATGATCAAGAGCAGGAAAGATTCTATTATGAGAAGGGCTTAAACGCCTATTTGCGGTCCGATTTCAAGACTGCGGCCAACAATCTGGGGATGGTGGTGGCCATGGGCAGCCAGGACTACCTGCACCGCGAAGCCCAGTATTACCTGGCCAGGATTGCGTTTCTGCAAAAGGATTATCAGCGAGCGGAACGTTTGTATAATGATTATTTAAATCTGTTCCCAAACAGCAATTATTATGATGATTCCCTGTTTTACCTGGGCTGGGTTTACTACGAGATGGGGCAGGTGGACAAAACCCGCGAGTGTTTCCAGCGTTTAAAAGACCTCGAGCAGCCGGTGGGCTATCAAACCACAGCGCTGTATCAGCGCATCATGAATTCATGATCAGGACTTAGACTGCCAATTAGCCGATTAAAGCCGCACCCCTCTTGTTACGATATATGCTGTAAGCATGTATATGCAGGCGGGGTGTTCTGCGTATGGCTCAAACAAAATCATCGATGCTCAAATTACCGCGCCCGGAATAGCCTTCTGATCTGTGGTCGAGCTGACGCAACTACTGCTGCAACTACACACAAGGGGATCTGTGAAAAAAGTAGCCATCTGACTTGACTTGTGAATAAAGGAGTATATACTTTATACTATAGAAAAGCCAATGCGGAAGTGGCTCAGTGGTAGAGCATCGCCTTGCCAAGGCGAGGGTCGCGAGTTCGAATCTCGTCTTCCGCTCCATTTGCATACTATACCTCGGCCCCTGCCGGGGTGTTGTATTTTAAACAAATTTAGGGTAAATTCTTTTAAAGGTTAACAAGTATTTTTCGTATTTACAAATCGCGAAAACAGGGATAATCTAATAACATTGTGGCAATGATGAGCCATGACATAATTAGTGAGCAGTTAGGAGGAGCATAAATGGAAGCCAGGTTAGAAAAAATAGAACACAGTGAAGCCTACATAGCGGTAGAGGTCGATCCCGAGCAATTGGAAGAAGGTCTGCAGAAGGCTTATCTAAAGGTGGTAAAAGAGGTATCCTTGCCTGGATTCCGCAAGGGACGTGTTCCTCGTCAACTGTTGGAAGCCCGCTTCGGACCCGAGATTCTCTACCAGGATGCTATAGAATACATCGTACCCGGGGCTTATGAGGAGGCTATCAAGCAGCTCAATATCAAGCCCATCGCACAGCCAACCTTTGATATCGACGAGATCAAGAGCGGCGAGGCCTTTACTTTTAAGGCCCGCATACCCATCAAGCCCGAGGTTGTTCTGGGTGATCTGGAAGGCATTGAAATTGAAATACCCTCGTTTGAGGTTACCGATGAGGATGTGGAAAACCGCATCAAGGACATGCAGGCCCGCTACGCCCAGCTGGTGGTAAAAGCTGAGGATGAGTCGGCGGCAATAGGAGACACGGTTTACCATGATTTTGAAGGTTTCATCGATGGTGTGCCTTTTGCCGGCGGCAAAGGGGAAAACTATGCTTTGGAATTGGGCTCCAATACCTTTATCCCCGGTTATGAAGATCAGCTGGTGGGTGTTAAAACCGGCGAGGAAAGGGATATAACCGTCAATTTCCCCGAGGATTATCAGTCCCAGGAATTGGCCGGCAAAGAGGCGGTTTTCAAGACAAAGGTGAATAAGATTGAGACCAAGCGGATCAGGGATCTGGACGACAGCTTTGTCCAGGAGGTCAGCGAATTCGATACTGTTGAAGAATTGCGGGAAAATGTCAGGAAAAACCTGGTGGAGCAGAATGAGGCCAGAAAACGCAACCTGATGCGCCAGGAAGTGTTGAGTGAAGCCCTTAAGCGCTGTGAAATCCCGGTGGCGGAAGCGGTTATCCGGGAACACGCCGATATGATGCTGCGCCAGTTTGAATATCGCCTGAATACTCAGGGAATGGATTTGGACAGGTATCTGGAGCTTACCGGCAGCAACATTGATAGAATCCGCGAAGCGCTGTATCCTGAGGCTGAGACCAAGGTTAAATGCGATTTCCTCCTGGAAAAACTGGTTGAGGAAAAAGGGATTGAAGTCAGCGACGAAGAAATAAACAAGCATATAGAAGATGTGGCTAATAATACCGGCTTACCGATCGAAGCTGCCAAAGAACAGCTTGAAGAAATAATAGAAAGCGTTACCATGCAGCTTAAGGTTGATAAAGCAATAGACTATTTAATAGATAAAGCCATAGTCAGAGAAAAAGCACCGGTTACAGAAGCACCTGCAGAAGATTCAGCCGATGGAGAAACTGAACAGTAAAGATTTGAATAATCTTTATACTAAGAGGTGAATAATCATGTCATACCTGATACCGATTGTAGTAGAACAGACTAATCGGGGTGAGAGGTCGTATGACATCTACTCCCGTTTATTAAAAGACCGGATTATTTTTCTGGGCAGCCCGATAGACGATAATGTTGCCAACCTGGTAATCGCCCAGTTGTTATTTTTGGAAGCAGAGGCCCCTGACAAGGATATTTCGCTGTATATCAACAGCCCTGGCGGCTCGACTACGGCCGGCATGGCGATTTACGATACCATGCAGCATGTTCGCCCCGATGTCTCCACTATATGCGTGGGCATGGCGGCCAGCATGGGGGCATTCTTGCTCGCTGCCGGGGCCAAAGGCAAACGGTTTGCCCTGCCCCACGCCGAGATCATGATTCACCAACCCTGGGGTGGAACGCAGGGGCAGGCCACTGATATTGAGATCCGTACCCGGCAGATATTGAAGACCAAAGCTACTTTGAACCGGCTCCTGGCGGAGATGACCGGTCAGAGTTTGGAAAAAGTGCAGGCGGATACTGAAAGGGATTATTTCATGACTTCTGAAGAAGCCAAGGCTTACGGCATCATCGACGAGGTGTTCAAGAGAGAATCCCGCAAGAAATAGGGAAGCTCGCCAAGAGGGGTGAACTTATGCACAAGTACGGGGATGATAAAGGTCAACTGAAATGCTCATTTTGCGGCAAGACCCAGGATCAGGTCAAAAAGCTGGTAGCTGGGCCTGGTGTGTACATCTGTGATGAATGCATCGAGCTGTGCAATGAGATCATTGAAGAGGAACTGGCTGATGATCTGGGGTTTGAAATGGGGGATATACCCAAGCCCAGTGAGATCAGAGAGATACTGGATGATTATGTGATCGGCCAGGAAAAGGCTAAAAAATCGCTGGCAGTGGCGGTTTACAATCACTACAAGCGCATCAACCTGGGGATGAAACTGGACGATGTGGAACTGCAGAAAAGCAATATCATGATGCTGGGACCCACTGGAAGCGGCAAAACCCTGCTGGCCCAAACCCTGGCGAGGATTCTTAATGTCCCCTTTGCTATAGCAGATGCCACCTCTCTAACTGAAGCGGGTTACGTCGGTGAAGACGTTGAGAATATACTGCTCAAGCTCATCCAGGCAGCCGATTATGACATTGAAAAGGCGGAAAAGGGCATAGTCTATATTGACGAGATCGACAAGATCGCGCGCAAGACTGACAATCCCAGTATAACCCGGGATGTATCCGGCGAGGGGGTCCAACAGGCCCTGCTTAAGATACTGGAAGGCACCGTAGCCTCTGTGCCGCCACAGGGGGGACGCAAGCATCCTCATCAGGAATTCATACAGATTGACACCAGCAATATACTGTTTATCTGCGGCGGTGCTTTTGAAGGCATCGATAAGATTATCCAGAACCGCATCGGACAGCAGGTAATGGGGTTCGCAGCCGATATCAAGGTTCGCGAGGAAAAGAAGATCGGCGAGATCCTGGAAATGATCCTTCCCCAGGATTTGCTCAAGTACGGCCTGATTCCTGAATTTGTCGGTCGCGTTCCCATAATCGTAACCCTGGAAGCCCTGGATGCCGAGGCTCTGGTGAGAATACTCAAAGAGCCCAAGAATGCGCTGGTCAAGCAGTACAAAAAGCTGCTCGAGCTCGACGGGGTGGACCTGGAATTCAAGGAAGATGCCATGGAGGCCATTGCCCAGGAAGCCCTGCGCCGCAATACCGGAGCCCGGGGACTTCGCGCCATAATAGAAGATATCATGCTGGATGTGATGTATGAGGTTCCCTCCCGCATCGATATCACCAAAGTGGTCGTCACCAAAGATGTGGTGGAGAAGAAGGAAAAGCCCCTCCTGGTGACGGTTGAGGCCAAGCGCAAAGTCAACTGAGAATACTGCTGGACATTAAGGAAAAGGCAGCGAAAGCTGCCTTTTTTTTCTTGCTGATTTTCCTTATACCAAAGATACGCCGGCGGGAATAATACTACAAAACGCGGAGAAAGGGAAAACAGCAGTTGAGTGACTTCTTTATAAAATATGGTGCGATATTATATTTGATACAATTGGTTTTCGCCATCATCATCGGCATGTATTTTTGGAACCTGTTAAAGAACCAGCAGAGCCGGAGAACAGTGATTGTCCGCGAAGCGGAAAAAGAGATCAACAAACTCAAGCACCTGCGCAAGATCAAGCTCACTGAGCCGCTCTCCAGCCTGACCCGCCCCACTGACTTATCCGACGTGGTCGGCCAGGAGGAAGGCATTGATCTTTTGCGCTCGGCTTTGTGCGGCCCCAATCCGCAGCATGTGATCATCTACGGCCCGCCAGGGGTGGGTAAAACCGCAGCGGCTCGCCTGGTGCTGGAAGAGGCCAAAAAAAACCCGGTTTCCCCCTTTGGCAATGATGCCAAATTTGTTGAAGTGGATGCAACCATAACCCGCTTTGACGAGAGAAACATAGCCGACCCGCTGATAGGCTCGGTGCATGACCCTATCTATCAGGGGGCCGGCGCCTTGGGCTCGGCCGGTGTGCCGCAGCCCAAGCCGGGGGCTTGCACCAAGGCCCACGGCGGCATTCTCTTTATCGATGAGATTGGAGAACTTCATCCCACGCAGATGAACAAGCTCTTAAAAGTACTGGAAGACCGCATTGTTCTGCTTGAAAGCGCTTATTTTACCGAAAATGATCCCAACATACCACAGCACATCCATGATATTTTCGTCAATGGACTGCCGGCTGATTTCCGGCTGGTTGGGGCTACCACCCGCATGCCCGGCGAGATAGCCCCGGCCCTGCGCTCCCGCTGTATGGAGATTTTCTTCAAACCGCTGGATAAAGAGGATATCCGCCGCATCGCTTTGGGTGCGGTGGCAAAGATACAATTTGAGATTGATGAAGAAGCCCTTAACGAGATCATCCGCTATGCCGGGAACGGTCGGGAAGCGGTCAATATCGTGCAGCTGGCCGCAGGCATTGCCCAGATGAATAAAAGCAACCGCATCGTCTTAAGCACTGTAGAAAAGGTTTTAAATAACGGGCGCTTTTCCCCCCGGCCGGAGGTCAAGCTGAAACCGGCCCCCACCGTAGGGGTAGTCAATGGTTTGGCCGTTTATGGCGCCAATGTGGGAACCTTAATAGAAGTGGAATGCAACTGCATAGCGGTGGATGGCGGCCAGGGGCAGTGGACCGCTACCGGTGTGATCGAGCAGGAAGAGACCGGGGGAGCGGAGCGAAAATACAGCCGCAAGAGCATGGCCCGCGGTGCGGTGGAGAACGTATTGACGGTTTTGCAGGCCCGGTATGGGCTTAAACTCAGGGATTACAACATTCACCTCAATTTTCCCGGCGGGGTTCCGGTCGACGGCCCTTCTGCCGGAGTCAGCATAGCCACCGCGATCTATTCTGCCTACAAAGGCGTGCCGGTAGACCATTTGCTGGCCATGACGGGTGAGGTTTCAGTGCACGGCAAGGTCAAGCCAGTAGGGGGAGTGGTGAGCAAGATTGAAGCTGCGCGCAAAGCCGGCATCAAACGGGCTATTATCCCCGAGGACAATTGGCTCAATATCTTCACCAGTTTTACTGACATCGAGATTATCCCGGTCAACGACCTGCAGCAGGTATTTGATAAAGCTTTAATCTCGCCGAGTATAAACATATAATGGAACTATAGACGCATTCTTGCCGCGAAAAGAGCAGTCCCCTGGCAATGTTGTCCCTTTTAATCACATATAGTAGAATAAATGGCTGGGAGGTGTGAGTTATGTCTGAACAAAACAAAGAATATCGGCAGATAGCCATGCTCCCCCTGCGTGGCATACTGGTTTTTCCATATACAGTGATTCATCTCGATGTAGGACGCAAGAAATCCATCAAGGCTATCGAAGAAGCCATGCTGGACAATAAGGAAATATTCCTGGCTACGCAAAAAGAAGCCCAGACTGACGAGCCCGATGAAGATGATATCTTTTCCATCGGTACAGTGGCGGAGATCAGGCAAATCCTTAAAATGCCCGGGGGAACAATGCGGGTTCTGGTGGAGGGTTTGCATCGCGCCGAAATAAAGGGCTATACCTCCCATGAACCGTATATTAAAGTGGCTATAGCCGAGTACCATGACGATGTCAATCAAAAGGACCCCAAGGTCGAGGCCCTGATGCGCACCCTGATCGCGCAGTTTGAACAGTATGTGCGCATGAGCAAGAAGATACCTCCGGAAACCGTGGTATCAGTGGTGGCCATAGATGAACCGGGCCGGCTGGCTGATGTTATCGCTTCGCATCTGACCCTGCGCATTCAGGAAAAGCAGCAGATATTGGAGTCGCTTAAAGTTGAGCCGCGTCTGGAGTATCTCTGCGAAATTTTGGCCAAAGAGATGGAAGTCCTGGAACTGGAAAGAAAGATCAATATCCGCGTGCGCAAGCAGATGGAAAAGACGCAGAAAGAATACTACCTGCGCGAGCAGATAAAGGCCATTCAAAAGGAACTGGGCGAGAAAGACGACCGCACCAGCGAGGTGGAAGAGCTGCGGGAGCGCATCGAAGAGGCCAATCTGCCCAAAGATGCGCGTGAAAAGGCCTATAAAGAGCTGGAAAGACTGGAGAAAATGCCCCCGATGGTTGCGGAAGCCGTAGTGGTGCGCAATTACCTGGATTGGATCCTGTCCCTGCCCTGGTCGGTGGAAACCAGGGATAGGCTCGACCTTAAAGTAGCCGCCGGCATATTGGAAGCAGATCATTACGGCCTGGAAAAGCCCAAAGAGCGCATACTCGAATACCTGGCCATCCGCAAGCTGGCCAAGAAGATGAAAGGCCCGATCCTCTGCCTGGTCGGCCCCCCCGGGGTCGGCAAGACCTCACTGGGCAAATCGGTGGCTCGTTCCCTGGGCCGCAAGTTTGTGCGCATGTCCTTGGGGGGCATACGCGATGAGGCCGAAATCAGGGGCCATCGCCGCACCTATGTGGGCTCCATGCCAGGAAGGGTCTTGCAGGGCATCAAACAGGCCGGTTCAAGAAACCCGGTATTCCTGCTGGATGAGATCGATAAGATGACCATGGATTTCCGGGGCGATCCGGCTTCGGCCCTGTTGGAGGTACTGGACCCGGAGCAGAATTTCAGCTTCAGCGACCATTACCTGGAGATCCCCTTTGATCTGTCCAAGGTGATGTTCATAACTACGGCCAATTCGACTTACAACATTCCCCGGCCGCTTTTAGACCGTATGGAGATAATCGAGATCAGCAGCTATACCGAAGAAGACAAAGTGCAGATCGCCCTGGGTTACCTGATACCCAAACAGATCAAAGAACACGGGCTGAAAGAAAAGCACATTGAGTTTTCCGAAGGCGCGGTGCGCAAAATCATTCGCGAATACACCCGCGAAGCCGGGGTGCGCAATCTGGAGAGGCAGATAGCCTCGATTTGCCGCAAAGTAGCGCGCATGGTGGTGGAGGATCCCAAGACCTCGGTGAGCGTAACCGGCAGCAATGTCAGCAAGTATTTGGGCAGGGAGAGATACCGCTACGGTGTAGCCGAGAAAGAGGATCAGGTGGGGGTTGCAACCGGCCTGGCCTGGACCGAGACCGGCGGCGATATTCTGTCGGTGGAAGTAGCCCTGCTCAAAGGCAAAGGCAAACTGATCCTCACCGGCAAACTGGGCGATGTGATGAAAGAATCAGCCCAGGCGGCTTTGACCTATGTTAAGTCCAGGGCGGAGGAACTGGGCATAAAACCGGAAGATCATGCGGAATATGACCTGCACCTGCATGTGCCTGAAGGGGCCATTCCCAAAGACGGGCCATCAGCAGGAATCGCCATCGCCACCGCTCTGGCTTCGGCCCTGTCAGGAAACCCGGCCCGCAGCGACGTGGCTATGACCGGCGAAATAACCTTAAGGGGGCGGGTGTTGCCCATCGGGGGACTCAAAGAAAAGGTTCTGGCCGCTCATCGCGCCGGGATACGCACGGTGATCCTGCCAGCGGAAAACAAAAAGGACTTGGAAGATATTCCCGGCAATGTACGGCGCAAATTGAACTTTGTTACCGTGTCCCATATGGATGATGTTCTGGCCCAAACCCTGATCAGGCCGGCACAGGAACAGGTTCAGCCAAATTAAGGCAGTACAGCGAGAAGCCAAGGCATGAGTGAGGAAAGCGGTTGACAACTTTTTTCGCTCATGCCTTAGTTTTGTCAAAGAGGATATTTGCTATGAAGATCAAAAAAGCCGAACTGCAGGGCATTTATGTGAATTTAAAAGATCTGCCCAAAGGAGACCTGCCGGAGATTGCCATTGTAGGCCGTTCCAATGTGGGCAAATCATCACTGATCAACAAACTGGTCAACCGCAAAAATCTGGCCCATTCCAGCTCTACCCCGGGAAAGACCCGGACCATAAACTATTACCTGATCAACGACAGCTGGTATATAGTGGACCTGCCGGGGTATGGGTATGCCCGGGTCAGCAAAAAGGAACAGGCCAAATGGGCCAGGTTCATAGAGGAATACCTCAGCAAACGCCAGCAGCTCAGAGGCGTATTGCAGCTGGTGGATATCAGGCATCCCCCCAGCAAAGATGACATTTTGGTTCAGAGCTGGCTGTTTCAGCAGCAACTGCCGGTATTATGTGTGGCTACCAAGGCCGACAAGATATCCTATGGGGCGCGCAGCAAACACCTGGCGGCAGTCAAGCGAGAGCTCAATCTGCCCCCAGGGGTAGAGCCCCTGTGCTTCTCAGCCGTAACCGGTGCCGGTGTGGAAGAACTGCGCCAGGCCATAGACGAAATCCTGCAACAATAACTGTGGTGCCTGGCACCACAGTTATTGTTGCTTGCAATCTTGCAATATAATAAGTGTGGTGCAGGCACCACACTTATTCACTTATTGAGTGGCGGTGGAGAGGCGCTCCCTTATATAAGCCGCCAGCTCCTTTTCTTCCTCGCTGTCGCGTGTGCTTTCAAATCTGGTCAAGATGGCTTCAAGCGATTCTTTCCCGCCTTCCTCTGCCAGCAGCTGTCTAAAAGTAAGGCCTTCTTCGGAGTGTGACATATCCAGCCAGCGTTCGGTTTCCTTATCCTTGATGACCATGAGCCACAGCGGGACCATTTCCGCAGCGGGGGGATAGGGATACAGCACGCTGCTAACCAGCTGCTGGGGCTCACCGGGCCAGAGCTGGCTTAAGTGTTTGGCCTGGCTGTCAACCTCATCCAGCAAATCGGCACAGCTCAGGATGATTTCCGGGCCAATCGCCAGGCGGGCATAAGTACCCGAGCCGTCGCCGGTGGCCAGCCATGACCACCCCTGACTGGCATGGAGCAGACGATAGCCGCTAAAAGCAGCCAATATCCGCTGAACCGCCTCTTCCTGTGTGGTATGGTGGTAAAGCATTCTGATGTCGTTGAGCTTGAATACGGTTTTGTTCTGGGCGTGATTGAATAAACCGTAAACCACTTCCCCGTTCTGTTTGAAGACCTTTTCTGCATCATCATCGTAAAGATTCAACAAGTATTGGATATGCTCGGTCAAAAAAGCCTTTTCCAGGGCTTTATCCTCAACCATTAAAACCATTCCGGAAAACATGTTGTCCTCGGGCAGCTGAGCCAACCTTCCCAGCAGCAGTATAGTCGCGCTGTTATCGAATTCCAGCGGTTCTTTAAGCAGCACGGCCTGCTCCAATCCGGTGGCCAAATCCCTGACCAAGAGGTGCATATAGGATGAACCAATGGCCTCATAAATCCCCAATCTCGATCTACTCAAGGCTTCCAGACAGTTGCGCGAGGCTGTATCGAGATATGGCCCGTTTTCCTGTAAATATAGTTCTCCGATGCTGCAGCCGGACTCTCCTTCCACATCAAACCACAGCCAGTCAGAAAACAGGGTTTCGTGCTCGGGCGGCAGGTATTGCTCGGTGGCAAAACGGATAAAACGGCTCTGCAGGCTGCGGCGCTGCTTGCGGATATAGTCGCGGTTGGCATGATCCAGCTTTAGCTTTAAGGCGGTCATGATATCGTTGTAGCGTATAAAGGGATCAATCGAAATGCTGGTGATTTCTGCTAATGGACCACAGCAATGCTTGTATTTCTTACCGCTGCCGCAGGGGCAGGGGGCATTGCGGCCGATTTTATGCTTTGCCAATGGCAGTTCCCCCTTAAGGATTTTACACCGTTTAGCTTATCACATCGGAGGCGTGCTTAACAATTGCCGGCACCGTCAGATATATTCCAGAGCCCTTGTTGACAGGCGGGGTGAAGGCGAGCTGTGCACGAGGCTGCCCACAACAAAAGGCCTATATTTGCAAAAAATTGGTTTTACCGGTATAACTTGCGCCATAGGGGGAATATTCAGTAAAATTGACATTATACAATTATATTAAAAGGCTTTAGCCTGGTGGTATATGGAGGAGGTCAATCTTATGTCGACCGGTAATGATTTGCCAAGCGTGTACAATCCTGATGCGGTTGAGAAGAAATGGTATAAATATTGGGAAGAAAATGGCTTTTTTACCCCTCAGCCTGATCCTGGCCAAAAGCCATTTTCCATCGTAATGCCGCCTCCTAACGTAACCGGTGCCCTGCACCTGGGCCATGCCATGGATATCACTCCTCAGGATATCCTGACCCGCTGGCGCCGTATGCAGGGCTACAACGCCCTCTGGGTACCGGGTACCGACCATGCCGGTATCGCTACTCAGGCCAGGGTGGAAGAATCCCTGGCCCGGCAGGGGATTTCCAAGCATGACCTGGGCCGTGAGGGCTTTCTGGAAAAGGTGTGGGAATGGAAGAACTTGTACGGCAGCCGCATCACCAGCCAGTTGAGGCTGATGGGGGCTTCCTGCGACTGGAGCCGGGAACGCTTCACTATGGATGAAGGCTGCTCCCGGGCGGTGCGCGAGGTCTTTGTGCGGCTTTTTGAAAAGGGTTTGATCTACAAAGGGGATTATATAGTCAACTGGTGCCCGCGGTGTCATACGGCTATTTCCGATATAGAGGTTGAGCATGAGGATACTGCCGGCAAGCTGTGGTACATCAAATATCCCCTGGAAGGCAGTGATGAATACCTGGTGGTAGCTACTACCAGACCGGAGACCATGCTGGGTGACAGCGGGGTGGCGGTGCATCCCGAAGACAGCCGCTATCAGCACCTGGTGGGGCGCAAGGTGGTATTGCCGCTGATGAACCGCATAATTCCTGTGATCGCAGACAGTTATGTCGATCGCGAGTTCGGAACCGGGGCGGTTAAGGTGACCCCGGCTCATGACCCCAATGATTTTGAAATGGGCTTGCGCCATGATCTGGAACAGATAGTGGTTATAGACGAGCATGGCATGATGACTGAGAATGCCGGGGTATATCAGGGCTTAAGCCGTGAGGAATGCCGGCAGCGGGTAGTGGAAGACCTCACCAAAGGGGGCTATCTGCTGAAGGTTGAGGACCACCAGCACGCGGTCGGTCACTGCCAGCGCTGTGATACCATTATTGAGCCGCTCATCTCCACACAGTGGTTTGTGAAGATGAAGCCGCTGGCCGAACCGGCTATAGAGAGGGTTCTGAATGGTGAAACCCGCTTTGTGCCGGAGCGCTTTACCCGCATTTACACCAATTGGATGGAAAATATCCGCGACTGGTGCATCAGCCGGCAGTTGTGGTGGGGTCACCGCATCCCGGTGTGGTACTGCCAGGATTGCGGTGAGATGATATGCAGCCGAACCGATCCCGAGGCCTGCACCAACTGCCAGTCATCCGATCTGGTACAGGACGAGGATGTGCTGGACACCTGGTTCAGCAGCGCCTTATGGCCGTTTTCCACCCTGGGCTGGCCGGATAAAACCGAGGACCTGGATTATTACTATCCGACCAGCGTTCTGGTCAGCGGAAGGGACATAATCTTCTTCTGGGTGGCCAGAATGATCTTTTCCGGGATTGAGCATACCGGAAAGACGCCTTTTGCAATAGTGTATATCCACGGTCTGGTCCTCGATGCCCTGGGACGCAAGATGAGCAAATCCCTGGACAACGGCATCGATCCCATAGAGGTGATTGAAAAATACGGAGCCGACACCCTGCGCTTTTCTTTGACCACCGGGGTTACACCGGGCAATGATCTGCGCTTCCACTGGGAGAAGGTCGAAAACACCAGGAACTTCGCCAATAAGATCTGGAACGCGGCGCGCTTTGTTTTGATGAATCTGGAGGGCTATGAGGAAAGCGAGCCCGCCGAACATGAACTCAGCCTGGCGGATCGCTGGATCATTTCCCAGCTGAACACCCGCCTGACAGCCATCACCGCCTATATGGAAAAATATGATTTCGGCGAGGCGGCCCGCGAGCTTTATGAGTTTATCTGGGATGAGTTCTGCGATTGGTATATCGAATTGTCCAAACCGCGCCTGTTCAACCGTGACAGCGCAACATCCCGGCTGATATCGCAAAATGTGCTGGTAAAGGTGCTGACCGACATACTGCGGGCTCTGCATCCTTTCATGCCCTTTATCACCGAAGAGATCTACCAGCATCTACCCGGGCACAGCAAAACCATCATGCTGGATCCCTGGCCGGCTGAAAACCGCTACTGGCCTGAAGCGGTCAAGAATATGCAGCAGATTATGCAGGTAATCCGGTCGATACGCAACATCCGGGCTGAGTTTACGGTCAACCCGGGTACGCCGCTTGAGGCCATTCTGGTAGTTGCCGATGATGATTTGAGGAATATGCTCCAGGATAACAGCAGTTTAATAACCGAAATGGCCAATCTGAGCCAGGTGCAGATTGTAGCCCAATTGGAGCACAAGCCCAAGCAGGCTGCTGCCAGTGTTCTGGCCGGGACCGAGGTATACGTGCCGCTGGGCGGGGCTATCGATGTGGATAAGGAAATACAGCGCCTGCAGAAGGAAGCCAGGGCTGCTGAAGCGGAGATGGAAAAAGCCGAGGCCAAACTCAACAACCCGCAGTTTATGACCAAGGCGCCGCCGCAGGTAGTTGCCAAGGAACAGGAAAAACTACAGGAAGCCCGTATCAAGAGAGAGGGGATTTTAGAACGTCTGCAGGTATTGAAGGGTTAATCCGGGAAAAGCTCAACGGTTTGTGCCGGCTGGGCATTAAGCCCGGTTTGGAGCGGATTACCGCGCTGTTGGAGGCCTTGGGCAACCCGCATAAGCATCTAAGAGCAGTGCATGTGGCCGGCACTAACGGCAAGGGATCTACTGCGTTGATTATTGCCAGGGTTCTGGCGGCGGCCGGTTATCGCACCGGGCGATACAGTTCCCCGCATATGCACTCCTATTGTGAGCGCTTCGAGATCGACGACCGGGTGATTTCACCCGGTCAACTCCATGTTTATCTGCAAAAGGTATTGAACGCAGCACAAAGCCTGTCTGCAGATTTTCCCAGTGAGTTTGAGATCCTCACCGCCATCGCCTTCCTTTTTTTCCGGGAGGAGGGGGTGGATATCGCTGTGCTTGAAACCGGCATGGGAGGGAGCTATGATGCGACTACCATAGCTTTTCCCTGTTTATGCGTCATAACCGGTGTGGATTATGATCACACCGCCTACCTGGGCGATTCATTGCCGGAGATCGCCGCCAACAAAGCCGGCATCATCAAACCGGGCATCCCGGTAGTAATCGGGCCGATGCAGCAAACCGCCCGGCAGGTCATTGAAGCTAGAGCAGCCAGGCTGCAAAGCCCGGTAGTGCCCTATTTACAGGATGCCATTAAACCTGTCGGGCATAAGGATCTATCAGGGCAATTGATAAATATTCAGGCTGAATCCCATGCCATGAAAGAGGTTTGGTTTTCGCTGCCCGGCCTTTTTCAGCTGCACAATCTGGCCGTGGCCTTAACGGCTCTGTCAGAATTAGAAAAAATGTCCTTTGTCATCACTGACGAATATATTAGAACAGCCCTGGGGAAATTGCATTTAGCAGGCCGGTTGGAAATGCTCAAGTCCGATCCCCTGATCATAGCTGATGTGGCTCACAACCGCCAGGGCGCCCAGGCCCTGCAGACAGCTCTGGCAGAACTGCTGCCGGGAAGAAAGCGCGTGCTGTTGATAGGAATCGTCGATGACAAAGATGCCGGGGCAGTACTGCAGCATCTGGGGCAGGGCTGCCGCTACTGCGTCATTACCCGGCCTGAAGGCCAGCGCAGCCAGCAGTGGGCGCGCTGTGCTGAAGTCTGGCAGGGGTTGTTCCCCGACATACCCTGCCGGCTGGAGAAAGACATAGCAAAGGCGGTGGATTTCAGCCGTTCGTTGCTTGGCCTTGAGGATTATCTGCTGGTGACTGGCTCTTTCTATGTGCTTGACAGGGCCCGGCAGCATATTCTGGCCCAGCCTTAATCAAGGTTGACTTTTAACTCGATGCACCCCTGTGTTAACAGGGGGCAAATATCCTTAACACATTGTTAACAGAGATTTAACCTGCAAATTGATATAATTAAACCATAATGTATACGAGGAGGTATACACTGTGGCCATCAAGTTAAAACCTCGGGAAGACAAATTCTTTAGCTACTTTGAAGAAATTGCTGATGCCATCTCGGAAGCAGCTGATATATTAAAGGATTTTTTGCAGCATCAAACCGATCCGGTCGATAACCTGGAGCTGATCAGCGCGGTTGAAGAGCGGGGCAATGAAACCATGAGCAAAGTCATGGATCAAATCAACAATTCATTTGTCACCCCTTTTGACCGTGAGGATATCCTGGAATTGACCCGGGAAATGACCAATGTTTTGGATCACATTCAGGGGACGATGGAAAAAATCGTGATTTACAAAGCAGGCAAACCGAAGGAGAACTATGTTCTTAAACTGGCTTATGTTTTGCAGGCAGCAGCCCAGGAGATAAAATCGGCAGTAGCTCAGCTGCCTGATGTCAGAGGCAATCATAACGGCATTATTGAAGCCAGCGAAAAGATCAGATCGTATGAACATGAGGGTGATTACCTGTACAGAGCAGGCATTGCCCTTCTTTTTGAGAACAACCGGAACGTGATCGATATCATCAAATGGAAGGAAATCTACGAGCATCTTGAAACAACCCTGGATTATTGTGAGAATGTAAGTAATATCCTTAAGGGAATAGCGGTAAAATATGTCTAGCTTGGTTTTAATCGGCCTGGTGGTACTGCTGGCCTTGATATTCGACTTTATCAACGGTTTTCATGACACCGCCAATGCCATAGCAACTTCAGTGTCCACCAAAGCCATTTCTCCGCGGACGGCTATTCTTATAGCCGCGACCCTCAATTTTGTCGGCGCTCTAAGCGGCACCGCAGTCGCCAATACTATCGGTAAAAGCATAGTACCTCCTGATTTGATCACACCTCTGGTATTGATGTGTGCGTTGATCGGGGCCATATTCTGGAATCTGTTTACCTGGTATTTCGGCATACCCAGCAGTTCCTCGCATGCCTTGATCGGCGGCCTGGTAGGAGCGGTCATCGGTGCAGTAGGGACCGACAAGGTCTTGTGGGCAGGGTTCATCAAGATTCTGGCGGGGCTGTTGACCGCGCCGGTGGTTGGCCTGGTAGCCGGCAGTCTGGTCATGACGGTATTGTTTTGGGTATTCCGGCAGGCCTCTCCGGCCCGCATAAACAATCAGTTCCGCAAAATGCAAATCCTGTCCGCTTGTATGGCCTCCTTTGCTCATGGCAGCAATGACGCCCAGAAATCCATGGGCATAATCGCCATGGTGCTGGTCAGTGCCAGCATATTGCCGGAATTCTATGTACCGCTGTGGGTCAAGGTAGCCTGTGCTTTGGCCATGTCAGCCGGAACCGCCTTTGGAGGGTGGAAAATCATCCGCACCATGGGGGGTAAGATCTTTCGCATTGAACCCATCAATGGCTTTGCCGCTGATGCCACTTCCGCCGCAGTCATCTATGGAGCCAGCTTATTAGGGGCCCCGGTCAGCACCACTCATGTGGTGTCATCTTCCATCATGGGGGTGGGGGCTGCCAAACGCCTCAAAGGGGTGCGCTGGAACATAGCCCGCCAGATTATCATCGCCTGGTTTGTGACCATCCCTTCATCTGCCCTGGTCTCAATATTGGTATACAATCTTATCAAGATTTTTGATATAATGAGGCAAATTCTTTCATAAATAGTGAAAGATTTCATTTTTGCTGGTTTATATCATATTACATATACACCCCTGCCAGCTAAAGGAGTTGGAACTCTTGAAAGTATTCAAGATACCTGAAGCTACTGTCATGCGTTTATCGATTTACTCCAGATACCTGCACCAGTTGATGGAAGAAGGCGAAGAAACCATATCGTCAGGGGATATAGCCAAAGGTGTAGGGGTCAGCTCGGCTCAAGTGAGAAAAGACCTGGCCTATTTCGGCGAATTCGGCACCCGTGGGGTGGGATACAAGGTCTCGGATTTGTACTCGCAATTAATGAAGATCCTGGGATTGGACCACCGCTGGAATACCATTATAGTCGGTGCAGGCAAGCTCGGTTCAGCCCTGGCTTTATATCAAGGTTTTGCCGAACGCGGTTTCAACATATGTGCCATATTGGATGTCAACCCGGATATTATCGGAAATCAGCTGGGCTCGCTTGAGATCCAGTCGCTGGATATGCTCAAAGAGCTGGTCAAGCAGTATGATATTCAAATTGGGGTTATCGCAGTGCCGGCAGCGCATGCTCAGGATGTTACCGATCAGCTGCTGGAAGCCGGGGTAAAGGCTATTCTTAATTTTTCGCCGCGGGTATTGAAGGTCCCGCCGGACATCATTCTCAGGAACGTGGACCTGTCTGTCAATCTGGAGGTTTTGAGCTTCAACCTGGCCTTTAACCGTTAGTCTGTTGCCAGTTTCTATATAGACAAAAATGCAGGAGAATGCTGTACCGGCGCGGGGTGTTCTCCTTTTTTGGCTGGGTTGTATTTGCCTTAGGGTAATGTTACACTTGTAAAGAAGTTTATGGGGAGGATATGGTGGCTGGTCGCAGCAGGACACAACCGGGATGGCAGATCCTCGTCCTCTTGCTGATATTAGGCGGAATTATCGGGACTTACATCGGGGACGCTATAGTTAAAACTTGGCCTGCCGGGCAGGTTCTGGGGAGAATGCAAAACCTGGGATTTGCCCCTTTTACACTGGATTTGAAGGTGTTTTCCCTCACCCTGGGACTGATGTTTCATGTGAGCATATTTACCCTCCTGGGCTTTTTGGTTGCTTATGCCTTATATAGAAAGCTGTAAATGAGAGGATAAGTGGTCATGCGTGTGGTCTTGGCATCAAAATCCCCCCGGCGCGAAACTCTTCTAAAGCAGATCGGCGTGCAGTTTACCTGTAACCCCGCTGATGTTGAGGAAAATGTGGATAACCCCGATGGAGACCCGGCTTCGATCTGTACAGAACTGGCGGCTGCAAAAGCCAGAGCAGTAGCCGCTATGGAGCCAGAAGCCCTGATAATCGCGGCTGATACCATCGTAGTGGTGGACCGCCAGATTCTGGGAAAGCCCCGCGATAAAGCGGAAGCGTTTCATATGCTGTCAATGTTGAGCGGCCGGGAACACCAGGTGATCACCGGCCTGTGTGTTCTAAATACCAGCAACGGATGTATACAAACTCGCAGTGAAATAACTCGGGTCAGGTTTCGTAATATTCAGGAGGAAGAGATTTGGGCTTATATAGACAGCGGTGAGCCTTTGGACAAAGCCGGCGCTTACGGCGTCCAGGGATTGGGCGCGGTATTTGTGGAGCATATTGAAGGCTGTTTTTACAATGTAGTAGGATTGCCACTTCACACCCTCTATATGATGCTGCAAGAACAGGGCCTGCAACTATTAGGGGGTTCAAAAGATGAGCTATCAGGCGGTAGGCATAAAGGATTTGCCCGAGGATATGCGTCCCCGGGAAAAACTGGCCAAACTTGGTGAAAACCGTTTGGATGACCATGAACTAATCGCTATCATCCTGGGCATGGGCACCAGCAAGTTCAATGCCCTGGACATAGCCCGGCAGTTGATGATAAAGTACAGAACCCTGCGCCGTCTTAAAGAAGCCAGTCTGGAAGAGCTGATGAACGAACACGGCATTGGCCTGGCCAAGGCGGTCAGCATTAAAGCCGCCATTGAATTGGGGCGCAGACTGGCCTTGTGCCAGGAAAGCGCAGCGGTGATAACCTCGCCTGAGGATGTCAAAACCCTGGTCATGGAGGATATGCGCTACCTGGACCGGGAGCATTTCAAGGTGATTTACCTCAACCGCAAAGGCGGCATCATATTTATCGAGGATATATCGGTAGGCGGGCTGCACAGCTCCATAGCTCATCCCCGCGAGGTTTTCAAGAACGCAGTGAAGCGCAGCGCAGCTTCGGTAATACTGGTATATAATCATCCCAGCGGGGACCCCAATCCCAGCCAGGAAGACATAGAAACTACCCGCAGACTGGTTGAAGCCGGGCAGATAATGGGCATAGAAGTCCTTGACCATGTGATAATCGGCGATAACAGGTACTGTAGTCTGAAATCCAGGGGTTTAATCTAGCTTTAAGGAGGAAACACGATTTTGGTTTTTAGTAGAGACATGGGAATAGATCTGGGTACCGCGAATACCCTGGTACATGTAAAAGGAAAAGGCATTGTTTTAACGGAGCCCTCCGTAGTGGCTATACAGAATGACAGCGGGCGGGTTTTGGCCGTGGGAGAAGAGGCCAAGCGGATGATCGGCAGAACCCCAGGGAATATAGTAGCCATTCGCCCGATGAAAGACGGGGTGATCGCTGATTTTGACGTTACTCAGGCCATGTTGAAATACTTTATCAGCAAAGCCCTGGGGAAGAAAACCCCTTTTATAAGACCGCGGGTTATTGTCAGCATTCCCACCGGATGCACCACGGTTGAGGAAAGAGCCGTCAGGGAGGCTGCTCTGGCGGCCGGCGCCAAAGAGGCCTATCTGATAGAAGAGCCTATGGCAGCCGCCATCGGAGCCGGTATGCCGGTTCACGAACCTACCGGCAATATGATCGTCGACATCGGCGGGGGAACCACAGAAGTAGCGGTGATTTCCCTGGGAGGCATCGTCACTTCCAAATCGGTACGCATTGCCGGGGACAATATGGATGATGCCATCATTCAGCATCTGCGCAAGAATTACAACCTGCTCATAGGGGAACGCACTGCCGAGGATATTAAAATATCGATTGGGTCAGCACTCTTGGAGGGGGAAGAGGAGGATTACGAGGTCCGGGGACGCGATTTGGTGACCGGCCTTCCCAAAACCATCAGTGTTTCATCCCGGGAGATTCACCAGGCCTTGAAAGAAACGGTGCAGCAGATTGTGGACGGGATCAAAGCCTGCCTGGAAAAAACCCCCCCGGAATTGGCCGCTGACATCATGGATCGCGGCATCATAATGGCAGGGGGAGGAAGCTTGCTTAGAGGACTGGATAGATTAATCAGCATGGAAACCAATATGCCGGTATATGTATGTGAAAACCCCTTGTCGGCGGTAGGGTTGGGTACCGGCAGGGTACTGGAAAATATCGAAGTACTGAAAAGGGTGCTGGTTAAACCTAAACACACCCTATAAAGCTGGGTGAGTGCTTTGCTGAGCATTTTGAAGAATAAATACCTGTGGCTACTGTTGGCGGTGTTTGCGGTAGCCTTCGTTTCTATGCGCTTTACCGCCACCGAACGGGAAACCATAACCTACCCGGAAGCAGTGGCCAGAGAAGGCTTTGCCTCCCTGCAGAAGGGTTTTGCCGGTTTTGGCATGCGCTTTACCGACTTTACCTCCATATTTGCCAGCAAACGCGAACTGCTGCAGAAGATCGAGGTCCTGGAAAGCCAGAACAAGGCCTTGAGCCTGGAAAACCAGGCCCTGCAGGAATACCGCGCCGAAGCCCTGCGCTTGCAGCAGTTGCTCGCATTCGCCAATGAGAATCTGGAGACCTATGAACTGACCCCGGCGCGCGTAATCGCCCGCAGCCCGAGCACCTGGTACAAGTACATCGTAATTGACCGCGGTGAAGCCGAAGGGGTAAGACGCGATATGGCGGTGATCAGCCCTGAAGGTTTGGTAGGCCGGGTAGTCAGCACCACCCAGCACACCGCGCAGGTCAACCTGTTGACGGATCGGGAGATGGCAGTAGGGGTGGTTGCTGAGGGCAACCGCGAAACCAGAGGCATCGTTGCCGGGGTGGGGGATGACAATCTGCTGCGCATGGCCAACATCCCTTATTACTCTACTATCAGTGTCAATGAGAAAGTCCTGACCTCAGGCCTTTCCCAGATTTATCCCAAAGGTATTTTAATCGGGACTGTACAGGAAATAACCCAGGAAGCCGGAGGCTTACTAAAATCGGCCGTGGTTAAGCCGGCGGTGCAGTTCGATCAGCTGGAGGAAGTGCTGTTGGTAACTGCCTACCGGGGCACTGCTGAAGCAGGGGAGTAAAGCGTGCGTTACCTGATGCTGTTTTTTCTGCCGGTCATGGCATTGTTTTTACAATCCACATTATTCGGCGTCTACAGCATAAAGAACACTTTGCCGGATCTGCTACTGGTTTTTGTGATTTTCTATGCTCTGCTGAGTGATGCCCGCAATGCAGCCAAATACGGGTTTTTTTGTGGCCTATTGGAGGACCTTCTGCTGGGGCGTTTCATAGGCATGAATGCCCTGTCTAAGGGACTTACCGCATATATCATCGGTGTTTTGCAGGGCAGCGTGTTTAAAGAGAACCTGGCTGTAGGCATGCTGTCGGTTCTCTTGGGAACACTGTTGAACTACTTTTTTCTGTTTATCCTCAGCTTGATGGCGATGGTGACGATCGATCTCCACCAAGCGCTTTTTGCCACCCTGTTTTATCAGGCCATATTTAATCTGTTATTGGCTACGCCCTTATATGTATGGTATTACAATTCTTTTAAATACGGATGGCTGCGTCCAAATAGGGAGAGGTAAATGAAACCCGATGAAGTAAGGCCCAGATTCAAGTGGTATTCTTATATGCTCATCGCGTTGTTGTCGGTTTTGCTGCTTAGGCTGGCGGTAGTGCAGCTGCTGCATAACACCGAATACCAGGCCAAAGCCAAGGAGAACCGGGTGCGCCTGGTTCCCATCAAAGCCCCCCGCGGTGAGATTTATGATCGCACTGGCCAGGTTCTGGCCGCCAATGAGCTGGTCTACACCCTGAGTTTGAACTACACGGCTATGAGCAATCAGAGCGAAGTGGTGGCGCGCCTGGTTGCCCTCTTGCAGCCTTCATATCCCGAAATCACCGAGCAAGTGATCAATGAAAAGATAAATCTGCAGAAATACCGCCTGTTTGAACCGGTGATACTGCTGCGCGATATCCCCTGGGAACTGGTGGTTCAACTGGAGGAGCGCCGCCAGGAACTGCCCGGGGTAATGGTAGAGGTGGAGCCTTTGCGCAACTATCCTCACGGGGCCCTGGCAGGCCATGTTTTGGGATATATACATTCCATCACTACTGAGGAGATAGATCAGGAACAGGATTATAAATACAGCCTTTCCAGTCTGATCGGGAAATCAGGGGTGGAAAAGCAGTATGAAAAGGAACTGCGCGGGCAGGATGGGGCCCGCAATGTGGAAGTGGATTCCCGCGGGCGACCGGTGCGCGAGCTGGTGACCCTTGAGCCCCGGCAGGGCAATAATATATATCTGACCCTGGATAAAGACCTGCAGGAAGTAATGGAAAAAAGCATGGAAAACATGCTTGCTGAACTGCAGAAGAAGCATCCCAAAGCCCAGGCCGCCTCAGCGGTGGTGCTGAACGTAAAGACCGGTCAGGTTCTGGCCATGTGCAGTGTCCCGGCTATGTTTCCTGATGATTGGAAGGGCAATATCAGTTCCGCCCGGGCTGCATATTACTTCCCGCAGGGAAACGATTACGATCCCTTAAATCCCGGAGCTTTTCTGAACCGGGCCATTCAGGTGAGCTATCCCCCCGGTTCGACCTTCAAGCCGGTTACCGGGATGGCTGCACTGGAGAGCGGGGTAGCCGATGCCGGCAAGGATTATGTCAACTGCAAGGGCGCTTACTGGGTGGCTCCTTACATCAAGTGCTGGGGAGTGCACGGCAATGTCAACTATTACTCCGGTATGGCCGGATCCTGCAACGTATATTTCCAGGAAATGGGCCGCAGGGCCGGTCAGGAGAGCATAGTCAAAATTGCCCGGGAATTCGGCCTGGGCAGTAAAACCGGCATCGATCTGCCTTATGAGACTGCTGGCCTGCTGCCTACGGTGGAGTGGAAAAGGGAATTGAACGCATTGTTGACCGATCGCCAGTATGAAGCCCGCAGGGCTGAAATCGAGCAGAAATACCAGGATTTGCTGGAAAAAGCCCCGGACGATAAAACCCGCCAGTCGCTGGAAGCACAAAAAAAGCAGGATGTTGCCCGCCTGGAGGCTCAGTACCAGATTGACTATAATTTCAACACCAAATGGCAGCCTTATGATACTTTTAATATGTCGATCGGAGAGGGCTATAACGAGTATACAGTGCTGCAGCTGGCAAATTACGCAGCTACCATAGCCAACGGGGGACGCCTCCTGCAGCCCTATGTGGTTGACCGTATCACTGCTCCCGATGGGCGGGTGATCGAGCAGTTCAGCCCCAGGGTAGTGCACCGGGTGGAGGTTTCCCCGCAGACCCTGGCCCAGACCAAACAGGCTATGCTGGCTGTTTCCGAGCCGGGCGGAACCGCCTACTTTTTGTTTAACCACTTCCCGGACCATATCAAAGTAGCCGCCAAAACCGGAACGGCCCAGAACCGCCGCTCTGCGGACGGGTCTTCCGCCAATTACAACGGGGTGTTCCTGGCCTTTGCTCCTTTCGACAATCCCGAAATAGCCTTTGCCGGGGTGGTGGAATACGGCTATCATGGCAGTGAATCGGCGGGATTAGTGGCCCGGGATGTTTTTGAGCATTATTTCGGTATTAAGGATCATCTCAGCAGCGAAGAAACCGTGCAGGAAGTTGCGGAAAACCTGTCGAACATTGCTGTTGATTAATGGCGTAATTTAATGGTCGATAAGCGACCGGGATAGGGGTATTTTGCGAAAATAACCCCTATCTTTTGTTTTTTCGCTAAAGGAATAAAATAGCAATAGTAGAATGATAAGGAAATAGGACCTGCAACAACATTTTGGGGGTGTTTGAATGTTGATCGCAGCAAATCAGGCAAATGTGCAGGATACTATAGATTTGAGCCCTTACCGCAGCTTTAAGGAGATGAAGCAGGGCCTGAACGAGCAGCTGGCTTTACTGCGATACCCTCAAGGTACACAGATCTGTCTGGGCATAGGCCAGCGACGGCTAACCAATCGAGAGCTGAAGGAACTGGAATTGGTTTTGTTGTCACACGGTGTATACCTGCTGGATATAGTCGATGTTGAGGAAGATCCCAGCAAGGATAAACCATTAATAGACAATATGCCACACTATCGAGAAACCATGCTGTTATGCAGAAATATACGTTCCGGCCAAAAACTGGCCTGCCGGGGTAACATAGTGATTTTGGGTGATGTTAATCCGGGTGCGGAGGTTGTAGCTGGTGGCAACATTATAGTGATGGGGTGCTTGCGAGGAATGGCACATGCTGGTGCATTGGGCGATCAAAACGCTGTTATTTCAGCCTATCGCCTGCGCCCGACCCAGCTCAGGATTGCCGACCATATAACCAGGCCTCCGGATAATGAGGTGTTCACCGCCAGAAATCCCGAACTGGCACGTATCAGGGATGACAGGGTTGTCATAGAAAAGCTAAAAATATGATTGGAGGCTTGGGGATGAAAGGTAGGGTAATGGTGATAACGTCCGGAAAAGGGGGCGTGGGCAAAACCACGACCACAGCCAATATAGGAACAGCTTTGGCTATGATGGGCAAAAAGGTAGTCATGCTGGATACTGATATCGGGCTTAGAAACCTGGATGTGGTAATGGGTTTGGAGAACCGCATCGTATTTGATATTGTCGATGCGGTCAATGGCGCCTGTAAATTGAAACAGGCTTTGATTAAAGACAAGCGCTACGAAGACCTGTTTTTGCTGCCGGCAGCGCAGACCAAGGACAAAAACGCGGTTACTCCTCATCAGATGAGAAACCTCACCAACGAGCTGCGCAGTGAATTCGACTATATTCTGGTGGACTGCCCGGCGGGCATCGAGCAGGGTTTCCGCAACGCCATCGCCGGAGCCGATGATGCTATTGTGGTGGCTACACCGGAAGTCTCCTCAGTCAGGGACGCTGACCGCATCATAGGTTTACTTGAAGCAGCCGGCCTGAGCAAAAGCAAGCTGATCATCAATCGCCTGCGCAGCAAGATGGTAAAACGGGGCGATATGATGGACATAGAGGATATTCTGGATATCCTCGCTATCGAACTGTTGGGAGTAGTGCCCGAGGATGATGCTATTTTGGTTTCAACCAATCGCGGTGAGCCTGCTGTGCTGGAGAACTCATCGCGGGCCGGTGGGGCTTATCGCCGCATTGCGCGCCGCATTATGGGTGAAACCGTGCCCATAGCGATGGAGAACAATGACAACCTGGTTGACAAGTTCATGAAAATGCTGAAACTGGCAAGATAGGGGGAGGGGCAATGGCATTGTTAGATGTACTGAGCAGGATTTTTACCAAGGATAATGTGCCCAGCAAAGATGTGGCCAAGGAGCGTTTGCGTTTGGTGCTGGTTCATGACCGCTCCTCGATATCTCCTGAATACCTCAATCTCATCAAAGAGGATCTGCTCAAGGTGATACGGCAATACCTGGAAATAGATGAAGAGGCCCTGCAGGTCAGCCTCGCCAATGAGGACTCCTCCTTTGCCCTGGTGGCCAACATACCGGTGAAAGGGTTCAAGCGTCCCCGCATGGTGGAAGCCAATAATTGAATAGAAAACTATTCCTCCTTAAATAAAGTCCTTGAGCTTCTAACGTCGCGACGAGGTCCGGGCCGCCCACCCCGGACTTCGTCGTTTCTGCTGACTGTCGGATGAGTGACAACCGAACCGTCCCCTTGTCACAACCGTCCCTCTGCTGGCTGCCGCTTGTTAGCGTAAAATTACCCTGGGAGAATGAATAAGGAAAACAAAAAAGAGAATCCCTTCTTTG
>LFRM01129047.1_pt1 | contig 31362 bp, 21 predicted proteins | sample 618341 | NCBI WGS metagenome assembly LFRM01 (sample SAMN03654438, study PRJNA283298) | anaerobic digester metagenome | isolation source: pool of bioreactors CSTR01a, CSTR02a, and CSTR03a thermophilic anaerobic... | place: Denmark: Kgs. Lyngby | collected 2014-05-21 | reverse complement strand
ATTTCCGGCAGCACTGCCAGCAGTACGATACCCACCGCCGCAAAGATATGCGCAATCACCACGCAGAATCGGTAGCCCAGTTTATCTACAAAGCCAATGGACGCAAGATCAACCAGCAATTGAAGCACGAAGTTTACGGTTACCAGCACCGTAATCTTAGCCAATGGAATGCCGTAGTGAGATTGGAATGTGAGAAACAGAAGCGGCGCAAAGTTATTAACAATCGCCTGTACAATGTATCCAACGAAGCTTGCATAAAGTGTTTTGTTATAGTTTTGAGAACCCAACGTCGTTCATCCTTTCACCCAAATGGTGTTTTTCATTGAGCTTGTGCCTCAAGCTCTGAGATGATCTTTGCTCGGCGTTTGTAATAAGAAATGATCAAGTACACCGCCGTTCCTACCCATGTAATTCCGTCCGTGAAGTATAGGCCTTCACGTCCAAGCAGCCTTTCAGCAAGCCATAGCACCCACACAAGCCGAAGTGCCAACTCCAAAAATCCTGATATCATGGGAACAATGGCATCGCCCATGCCTTGAATCGCTGCCCGATAGAGGCATAGCAAGTAGAGTGCTATCAGGAAGAAGGCCTCCACGCGCAACGCACCCATGCCTATGCCAACGATCTCCGCCCCTGATGTAGGCAGAAAAAACCGAATCAGTGGTTTAGCAAAGATCACGACAAGTGCCGTTGTTGCCAGCGCAGATGCAACGCCAAGCAAAATCGCCGCCCTAGTTCCATCCAGCGCACGCCGCAATTTCTTTGCTCCGACATTCTGCCCAACAAACGTGACCACTGCGCCCTCAAGTGCTGAGCCAATGATATTGAGCAGCGAGAAATACCGCTGAGAAGCCGTCATACCTGTGACAAAATCCACACCATATGCATTGATGGCACTCTGCATCGCAAGTTCACCTGTTGATATGACCATATGGCTGAACATCGGCGGCATGCCGAGCCGCAAAAGCTCACGTACCGTTGGGCGATCAAGTGCCCAATCCTCCCGCAAGGGTTTTGCTAGTTGCGACCTCCACAAGGTACGCAAGCAATACCCAAGCGCGACTGCCTGCGCAATCAGCGTTGCAATCGCTGCGCCTGCCACGCCCATCCCAAAGACCATCAGCAGCAGGATATCAAGCACAATGTTCAGCGCAGTTGATATTACCAGCGCAATGAAAGGCGTACGGCTATCGCCCATGCCCCTGAGCACCGCCGCACACACATTGTATATCGCCGAGAGCATCAAGCCAGACCAAAGGGCCCGTAAATATTGCGACACATAGGCTCTAAGTTCTATAGGGGTACCCAGCAGCGTGAGTGCTTCCTCCAAAAAAACAAGCCCGATAAGCGTCAGCAATGCGCAAAGCCCTGCCGCCAGCATCAGGCTCATGGAAACCGCCCTGCGAAACCCCTGCCAGTCCTTTGCACCAAATCGCTGTGCAAGCACAACGCCAAATCCCTGTGTGAGGCCGATGATGGCACTGAGCAAAAACCATTGTAAAAAACTCGACGAACCAATCGCCGCAAAGGCTTGTGCGCCAAGCGCTCGGCCAACAACCACGCTATCGGTCATCGTATAAAGCTGCTGGAGGATGGAGGAAAACATGAAAGGCAACGCGAATCTTACAATCAGACGAAGCGGTTTACCTTGTGTCATATCTAGTGACATCATTAGTACCCTCCAAATTCAAAACTAGGACAAGCATAAGGCATCATGCACGCTTTGTAAAGTATATAATTGAAAGCAGTTGAAACAGATGAAGTCCATCGCACTAAATGGTCTCTGGCGTATGAAAATTGCCGATCAAATCGATCAACACGAAGCACTTATCCCCGGTTCTGTTTATTCCGCACTTCTTGCAGATGGGACAATGGACGATCCATTCTATAGAGAAAACGAACTAGAGGCGTTTGAGCTGCTTCGCAAGGATTTCACATTCAGCCGCAGCTTTGACATTGACATAGATACGCTAAACACCCCATCCATTTTGCTTTGCTGCGAAGGTCTTGATACACTCGCACAAGTAACGATCAACGGCCAGAAGGTCGGCGATGCCGATAATATGTATATCACATGGGAATGGGATGTCAAAAGCCTGCTGCACAGCGGCACAAACGAGATCAGCATTCACTTTGATTCTCCCATCGAGTACGCTCTTGATGCCTATGAGAAAAGCCCGGGCTGGGGTTCATCGGACGCAACGCCCGGTTTTCAGCATATCCGCAAGGCGCATTGCATGTACGGTTGGGACTGGGGTCCGCGCCTTCCTGATGCAGGCATTTGGCGCAATATTTCGCTTCTGCTAATCGATCAGGCACGCTTTGAGAGCGTCATGATCCATCAAGAGCACAGCGAAAACCAAGTCGCATTAACCCTCACCCCTGAGATCCTAGGCGATGCGCAGACCACATGGACAGCCGCCGTCACCGCTCCTGACGGCAAAGAATACGCAGCGGATGAAGACGGCAAAATCATCGTCGAGGATCCCGAGCTTTGGTGGCCAGCCGGCTATGGTGCACAGCCATTGTATGATGTATGTGTCACGCTCTATGCCGATGGCGTCAAGCAGGATACTTGGAATCGCAGAATCGGTCTGAGGACACTTAGCATCTCCCGCGACAAGGACGAGTGGGGCGAGGAATTCTGCCATATCATCAATGGCGTGAAGGTCTTTGCCATGGGCGCGGACTACATTCCAGAAGACAACATTCTACAGCGCGTTAATCCCGAGCGCACCCGCCGTCTGCTTGAAGATGCAAAGCTTGCCAACTTCAACACCATCCGCATTTGGGGCGGCGGATACTACCCCGATAATTTCTTCTTTGATATCTGCGATGAGCTGGGTCTGATGGTCTGGCAGGACTTCATGTATGCATGCGCTTACTATGACCTCACGCCTGAGTTCGAAAAGTCGATCACCATCGAGAGCATTCAGAACATCAAGCGTCTGCGCCATCATGCTTCCCTTGCCCTTTTCTGCGGCAACAATGAAATGGAATCGTTCCACGAAGCCTGTATCCACGCACGCATGAAAGGCGATATGGAAGCCTTCGCGCCCTCCGCTCAGCACCATCACGCAGATTACATCAAGATGTATGAGTATCTCCTGCCCTCTCTTTGCGAGAAGTATGCACCGCAAACCTTTTATTGGCCGTCCTCGCCCTCATCCGGCGGGTCGTTTGACAACACGGGCGATCAAAACCGAGGCGATGTGCATTACTGGGATGTTTGGCATGGCGAAAAGCCCTTCACCGATTATCATAAATTCCACTTCCGCTATGTTTCGGAATTCGGGTTCCAGTCCTTTCCCTGCCTAGAAACCGTTGAAAGCTTCACATTGCCCAGCGATCGCAATATATTCTCCCGCGTCATGGAACGCCACCAACGCAATCAGGCTGCCAACGGCAAAATCCTTGCTTACATGTCGCAAACCTACCTGTATCCAAAGGATTTCGATCAGCTGCTCTACACCTCGCAGCTCCTGCAAGCCGATGCAATTCGCTACGGCGTTGAACACTGGCGGCGCAACCGCGGTCGCTGCATGGGCGCGATCATCTGGCAGCTGAACGACTGCTGGCCTGTCGCATCATGGGCATCCATTGACTATTTTGGTCGCTGGAAGGCAATGCACTATGCAGCCAAGCGCTTCTTTGCCCCCATCATGATTTCCGCTCTTGAAGAAGGCGAAGTCAGCCAGAACCCCAAAATCAACGAATTTCATCCAGAGCATATTGAGCGCAGCATCACGCTATGCATTGCAAACGAATCAAGAGCTGACGTGAGCGGCGTGGTGCACTGGGCACTGCGCAATCCCGATGCTTCCATCATCACAAGCGGCGACACCGCCGTCACCGTCCCCGCATTATCCTCCGCATGGCTTGATAAGCTGGACTTTGGCGATACCTCCGTCACAGCAACCTATGCCAGCTTCTCATTTGAGGTAGATGGCAAGACCATAACGGACGGAACGAAGCTATTTTGCGCGCCCAAGCATTTCGAATTCATCGATCCTGCGCTTACCGCTCGCAATGAAGGGGATGACATCATCGTCACCGCCGCCGCTTTTGCAAAGAGCATATGCATCCAATCCGATGATGCCGACATGCTCCTATCCGATAATTTCTTTGATGTCAATGCAGGCGAGACTCGCGTTAAGCTTCTTCGCGGATCGGCCGAAAACCTGCGTGTACGCAGCGTTTTTGACATCGCATAAACCTTATCTCATCAGGGGGAAAAAAACCATCTTCTTCCCCCTGATGAGGATTTTTGCAAAAAAGCAATTATTTTGAAAATTAGGGGTTGACATTTAACGTAAACAGGGTATAATAAATCTCGCTGGTTTTAACACCGCATGCACCATTAGCTCAGTTGGCTAGAGCACCTGACTCTTAATCAGGGTGTCCAGGGTTCGAATCCCTGATGGGGTACCACCCAAACCGCAAACCTTGTATTTATATAGGTTTGCGGTTTTTTATTGGAAATTTTTCCACACCCTGATTCTTTGCGGATTTGCAGAAATCAGAGTGGCTAATTTACACACCCTGATTATGCCATATGTCCTCTTAATTTCAAAAGAGAGCGAGTGCCTGACATTAGGACCATATGAGAACTGAAAAAACAAGGAATAAGAGACATTGATTGACAAAGTCTTTGCTTACTATTTGTTCGTCAAAACAAGCAATCTACGATCACTTCATAGAATAACAGTTAACGAAATACTTCATATTTATTTGAGCATCCCTTTCGGGGATGTTTTTTTGCTGATGTAGCGTGCATCTCATCGATCGCTGTAATTGGCAGGATCTCTGGCATATTGCACTTTTCATAGTCGTAGGGCCTATTTTGACCGTCTTGCGTTTCATTATATGAAACGCTATGTCGAAATAGATATTTACAATAATTGGGATGATCGTAATCATTATCACACATGTGTTAGCAATGTATTTTTGATTGCTTTATAAAAGTGTAAAAAACTAAAATATGAGGGTTGCATTCATGAAAACTTTATGATATAATCATTTTAAGAAATATAATTTCACATATTGAAACGTCAGATTTGCAAAGGAGGTTAAATCTAACATTGATTAATGGGATCACTCTATTCTGATACTCATCAAGACCAACAAGAGAAGATTTGTTTTGCGAAGGGGAAGGGTGCAGTAGGAAAGCATGGCAGCCCCGACCCGCGTAAACAGATCGTTTCACTATCTAACGTAAATCCAACATACTTTGTTTCCAAATGGCATGGCGCCAAGAAAATATTTTTGCAGGAGGGTATTTCATGAAACATCTTAAGTCTATCGCACTCGTAACAGCCCTGTGTGTACTTTGCACTCTGTTGCCCGCCACCGTATTAGCCGCCGAAAATGTTGAACTCATTTTCTGGACACCGCTGACCTCCAATGCCGACAAAGCCGTTCAAGAAACCCTGATCGATACCTTCCAAAAAGAAAATCCGGATATATCGATAACCGTGGAGTATGTATCACATTCTGACTGGTATACGCGTTGGATGACTGCCATCATGAATGATGACTGTCCTGATATGTGCCAGCTTGATCAAAGCGAGGTTTCATGGCTCGTTGCACAGGATATCATCGCGCCAATGGATGACTTGTTTGCAAAGATGGACCCAGATGGCACAGATTTTGCAAACGCCACGGCAGCTGTAAACAGTGCGCGTGGAGGCGACGGCAATCTGTATGGCATTCCTTTTTCCGTTAACATCAACTGTCTCTGGACTCGCCAAGACCTTTTAGAAGAAGCAGGAATCGATCCCTATAGCATCAAGACATGGGATGATCTAGATGGCGCAATGGCAGCTATTGAAGGCGATGGGATCACCGCTATGGGTATGGCACTTGCACGTGAACAGTGTGCACAACAACAGTTGTTCATCTGGTCATATGCAAACGGAGCTTACTACTTTGATCCTCAAACTGGCGCTTATCTGCTCAATCAGGAAGATACCAAAGTCAAAATCATCGAAGCTATGGAATACATCAAAAAACTGTTTGACAACGGTCAGCTTCCCAGCGGCGTATCAAACTGGAAATGGGCCGACTATCGTACCGCAATGGCCAACGGCGAACTTGGTTTCACCTCTTCATGGGGCGGAGATATTGGCATCGCTGCTGAAGTGAATCCCGATATGCTCAGTAACCTGTGCGTCATTGCTCATCCCACTGGACCCAGCACCACAGACACAGCCATCCATGACTTTGGCGGCTGGTACTGGTCCGTCACAAAGACTGAAGACGCAGCTAAACAAGCAGCTGTTGAAAAATGGATCGAATTCGTCTATCAGCCTGACAACGTAGCACTAGAAACGACCGCTCGTCCTGTGTACAACATTCCGGTCATGCAAAGCGTTCTTGAATCACCTATTTTTAAGAACGACCCTGTAACCGCCATGTTCCTAGACGACATCTCCTATATCATGGAGAACATTCTTCCTCACTGCACCCGCGTTGGCTTTGAAGCCGGCCCTTCCGTATTAGCTGGTCAAATCTCTGCAACGCTGTTTGCAAGCGACGCCTTCCAAGCCTATCTCTTCAACGGCATGCCCATTGAAGAGGCATATAATATGCTTGATAAAGGCTTCCAAGATTTAATGGTTGAGTATAGCTACCCAATCGAGGGACCCTACGCGAAGTGATTCCTTGTCATTGCGGGGAAGCCGTCGTAACAAACGGCTTCCCCGTAGCATAACCGCCAGAGGGGGTTGTTACTTTGAGCATCCGGAAACGACAATTAACCGGCTTTTTATTCTTTCTACCAGCATTGATCTTCTTTTCGAGTTTTGTTGCCTATCCCTTTGTCCGTACTGTCTACCTTAGTTTTCGCGATTTTAACTGGTTCACCAAAAAAGATGCCTTTATTGGTCTGCAAAACTACAGAGACCTTTTAAGCAGTCCTCAATTCCTTAATGCTTTGGGCAACAGTATTATCTACTCGGTTGTTTCCTTGGCTGGGCAAGCTGTGCTGGCAATTATTTTTGCACTTTTGCTCAACACCAAATTGCATGGTTCTGGACTGTTTCGTTCATTGTTTATTCTTCCATGGGTTTTGCCAACCGTTGTAACCGCTTTAGCTTGGCAAATGATGCTACATGAACGTTGGGGTGCCATCACCTATTACCTATATACTTTGGGAATAACAGCGCAGAGATTTCCGTTTTTGGCAACTGTAAGCACAGCACTGCCAACGGTTATCCTAGTGAATATCTGGCGCGGCTATCCGCTTATGATGATTAGCTTTTTATCAGCTCTTCAAGCCATCCCCCAGGAATTAACCGAAGCCGCGATTATTGATGGCGCGTCCACTTTCAAACGCACCATTTATATCACCTTGCCCATTATCCGCAATGCAATAGCTACCATTATTCTATTCCGCGCCATATGGGTATTCAACTTCTTTGACCTAACTTGGCAGCTCACACGCGGCGGCCCCGCATCATCCACCGAGCTCCTGCCAATCTTGATCTATAAGAGCGCCTTTGGCAGCTACCGCTTCGGTGAAGCTTCCGCCATCGCAATGCTGATGTTTATGGTGCTGTTAATCCTAGTCATGGTTTATTTCCGTATGAATCGCAGCAACGAGGAGGAATTAAGATGAGTACTAACGCCAAACGATGGTGCTTTACTGGTGTGACATTCCTTCTGGCTCTCGTCATTCTCTTCCCGGTGATTAACGTATTTTTCACATCATTAAAGCCTGCAACTGAATTCTTTACAACTGATTTCAGCCTTGTTCCAAAGCAACTTACCACGCAGTGGTATGAAGAGATTCTCTACACTACGCCCATTGTACGCAATATCTTCAATAGCTTTGCCGTATCCTTTGGCACGATGCTTGTCAACCTTGTGGTTGTGACAATGGGTGCCTATGCGCTATCTCGGTATACTTTCCCTATGAAACAAGTGATGTGTGCATCGATCATATTTGCGTATGTATTCCCTGCTATTTTGCTGGTTTTGCCGCTATATATGATCATCGCTGGTCTTGGGCTCACAAACAACTATTTTGGTTTGATTATTACGCATACGACGTTTACCATCCCCTATGGTATCTTCCTGCTTCGCAGTTATATGGATACGATACCTAAGTCGATTGACGAGAGTGCCATCATCGACGGAGCAGGAGCGATCCGCACATTTCTCAGCGTTATCATTCCCCTTTCCGCACCCGGGATCGCAGCCATTCTGACGTATGCGCTCATTAACTCGTGGAACGAATATCTGTACTCCTCTGTCATCATGACCAAGCAGGTCATGAAAACACTGCCCGTCAAAATCTCCGAGTTCATCAGCGAGATGAGCGAGATACGTTGGGGCACCGTTATGGCGGCAGCCTGCATAGCGCTTCTGCCATCCTCTATTTTATTTCAATTCCTGCAAAAAGAGTTCATTAACGGTCTAACCGCCGGTGCTGTAAAAGGCTGATCATTCAGAAAAGGAAAGATGCAACTATGAATTTGCTTTTAAATGATGACAAGAATTTCGCCAAAGGAACCATCTCTTTCCCTGCGACCAAGCGGTTTGATGTTCTTGTCGCTGGCGGAGGATTGGCTGGCTTTGCCGCTGCTGTTTCTGCCGCCAGAAACGGAGCTTCAGTGTGCCTAATCGAACGCACACAAACAATCGGCGGTACTGCAACAGCCGGTCTGATGAATCTGTTTTACGCACCGTATAACGGACTAACAGGCATTGGCAAAGAGCTGTTTGAAAGATTGGTTGCTAAAAAAGCAGCTATTCCCGACGAAACGGTTCCTTTTGACATTGAGCAATGTACCCTTGAAATGTTCGATATGCTCCAAGAAGCAGGCGTCCGCCTTCTGCTGGATACTTGGGTGGTTGATGTGATCAGGGACAATGCAGACATCGCAGGGGTATGCACGCTTAACAAATCAGGCTTCAGCGCTATACTAGCTTGCAGAATCGTGGATGCCAGCGGCGATGGGGATGTGTGTGCAGCAGCGGACTACGCCTATATGATGGGCAGAGAATCCGATCAGATGATGCGCCCCATGACATTGCTGTTTTCAATTGGCGGCATTGATGTCAATCGCCTCGTATCCTATGTTCAGGAAAACCCATCACAGTTTGCTCCCGATCCAAACCAATGCATCGTGAATATGGAATTAGGTGAGCTGCGCATCTTCGGCTTTTTTGATTTGGTTAGAAAAGCGCGCGAAAACGGTGATTTGGACGATACATTCCACTATTTCCGCATTGAAAGCATCTTTGCGGACAAGGGCATCGGAACCGTTAATACCATCAGGATCTACAAAGTCGATGGCACGAGCGGCGATGATATATCCGCAGCTGTCATCTCAGCACGCAAGCAGCAAAAACAATTGCTGAAGTTTATGCGCAGTTATATTCCGGGACTAGAAAACTGCTATCTGCTTACCTCCGCGCAGAGCATTGGTGTCCGCGATTCTCGCCGCATTGTCGGCGAATATAAAATGACCGAGGACGACATCACCGATCAGGTGGTTTTCACGGACTGTATCGGAATCGGCAAAAACAGGCAGGTTTTGGGGTTCAAGGGCGAAGGGCATAGTCCGGACGGCGGAGAGGGCAGTGAAAAAGATACCGTTATTCGCGAAGCTATCGCGGATTACGTTGAGTATCAAATTCCATACCGCATCTTGATTCCCAAGGATTCCAAACGTATACTGGTTGCCGGCAAAATTGTTTCTTGCGATATCATGGCAAATAAGCACCTACGCAACCAGCCTCCTTGTATGATTACAGGCGAAGCTGCCGGCGCAGCAGCAGCACTATCCGTGAGCAGCGGCGTTAACGTAGGTGATATCGATATTAGGCGTTTACAAGTTATGCTAGGCATTGATCCTACCCTCATCTAACTCTCACCATGGGTTGCCGGTGCCAACAGGCATTACCTGTATTGATCGCAACGGACATGCATCTACCCAAGGACATCCAAGATGCCCATCCAATCAAATCATTAATAAAAAACGAATAAGTGAAGGAGTGACCATCATGCGCGAATCCATTCATAAGTACTTCCAAGTTGGCGTAATCCAATGGATGAGCCATCCGAAGCGAGAGGTTATACAATCGATTCGGGATATTGCATCGGATGACTATTTTGATGCAATCGAACTTTGTCATTTTCAAGACGAACATAAACGCAAGCAAGCCAAAACGCTGCTGGAGCAATCCCATATGCGCGTGTGCTACGGAGCACAGCCAACGCTGCTCAGTGGCAATCTAAATCCGAATGCGATAGACGAAACAGAACGTAAAAAGGCTGAAGATGCCTTGATCGCAGCACTTGACGAAGCTGAATATCTCGGCGCCAAGGGGATTGCATTTCTAGCCGGCAAATGGGAACCAGAAACCTTTGACCAAGCCTATCAGCAGCTGGTTAAAACAACTTGCGCTGTTTGCCATGCCGCGCAGCCCAAGAACATGATTGTAGAGCTTGAAGTCTTCGACTACGATCTGGACAAAGCTGCACTCATCGGCCCCGCCCCCTTAGCAGCGCGATTTGCCGGGGACGTTCGGTGCAAACATCCCAATTTTGGCTTGATTGTTGATCTAAGCCACTTCCCCATCACATATGAAACTAGCCATGATGTGATTCGCACCCTCCGTCCCTACATTACGCATCTGCATCTTGGCAACGCAGTAGTGAAAGCTGACTGCGAAGCGTATGGTGATATGCATCCGCGCTTTGGCTTCAAGGATGGTGCAAATGATGTTGCAGAGCTGCTTGATTACTTCAAGGTGCTCAAACAGGAAGGCTTCTTCTGCGCCGACAACCCCTATGTGCTCAGCATCGAAGTAAAGCCATGGGGCGATGAAGAAGAAGATTTGATTCTTGCCAATACCAAGCGTGTCATCAACCGTGCTTGGTCGCTCCTTGAAGATGAATAGAAGGGTGGATACCCAGACATGAAAATCGTGATTTTAGATGGCTATACGGAGAATCCAGGTGATTTGTCTTGGTCGCCGCTTGAGGCAATCGGTGACGTTGTGGTATATGATCGCACAGATATCACGAACGAAAGCCAAATCATCGACCGTATTTGTGATGCACAGATCGTATTGACCAACAAAACACCTCTGACCGATACTACGCTTGCCGCCTGCCCGGGCCTGCAATTCATCGGTGTGCTAGCCACTGGCTATAACGTGGTTGATACAGCTTCGGCAAAGAGGAGGGGCATTCCTGTTGCAAACGTACCCACTTACGGCACGGCTTCCGTGGCACAATTCGCAATCGCCCTGCTGCTGGAAATATGCAGCAGCGTAGCGTTGCACAGCAATGCGGTTCACTCAGGTGAATGGCAAACCAACCCTGACTGGTGCTTTTGGAAAAAACCGCTGATTGAGCTAGATGGTAAAACGATGGGCATCATCGGTTTTGGCCGTATCGGACAAGCAACAGGAAGAATTGCCAAAGCGTTAGGCATGAACATTTTAGCCGTGGATAACGTTCCCACCGATAGCGGGCACGAGATTGCAAATTATGTCGCTCTGGATGAATTGCTCAGGCAATCAGATGTTATTGTGCTGCATTGCCCGCTCTTTCCAGATACGCAGGGCATCATTTGCAGTGAAAACATCAGCAAAATGAAATCCGGTGTGATTCTGATTAACAACTCACGCGGTCCGCTTGTGGTCGAACAAGACCTCGCAGATGCGTTAAAATCGGGTAAGGTTGCCGCAGCGGCAGTAGACGTCGTTTCGACTGAGCCAATTCAAGATAATAATCCTCTGCTCGATGCACCCAATTGCATCATCACCCCCCATATCTCATGGGCACCGCGGGAGAGCAGGCAGCGCATTTTGGATTGCACTGTGGCGAATATCCAATCATTTCTCAAAGGGCAGCCCATAAACGTTGTGAATGCATAAGCATCCGCAGCTGCCATCATTGCAAGTGCCGTCCTCTGCATGGGGACGGCACTTTATCCAGCAAAAATACGGCGTTGCTTCACACAGCCGCCGTAGTCAAGATGAAAAACACGATTCAATTACACTTCTGGTGCCCAAGACTTGATATTAGCGATGGAACCACCCATGTCACAAAGCTGGGTTTTGACGCAAATCGCATCAATCAGATAACTTCTTCCCGATGCCTCGGATGATGCTTTTGCGCGAATCAAAGCATCCCTAAGCTCCTTGGGAGAGAACACTCGCTCTGCATTGCAGCCATATGCCTCGCCAAGCTTCACATAGTCGATTGTGCCATCCTGATTGTAAGGCATATCCACGGCATACTCAAATCCGTAACCCTTTTGGTTTTGACGAATCAAGCCGAGATAAGCATTATTCAGCACGATCACAATGATCGGCTTTTGATAAACAGAGGCGACTGCGATTTCTTCACCCATGAATGTCAGTCCAAAATCGCCAACCACCGTTACGGCAGNNGCCTGAAGGCAGATACATGCCTGCTGCGTTGATGTCCTGCAACTGACCGCTCCAAATCTGCGTAATTCCACAGCCTGATGTGAAATAGGTGGTATTTGTATCAAATGCTTCGTTGACCTCTTGAAAAACACGGTGAGGCATCATGGGCGCGCAGTCATAATCGGTCTTGCGAGCAAGTTCCTTGCGAAGCGCAGGAAGAGCTTTAACGTACTCCTGATTTACAGGCTTGAGGCCAGCTTTCTTAACCGCTGATAACAACGCGGCTGTTGCAAGCTTCGCATCCGACACGATCCCGAGGTCTGGCTTAAACACCAACCCGATTTGCGACTCCTCAATGTTGATATGAATGAATGTACGTCCCTTGCAATAAGTTTCAAGATCACCCGTATGGCGATCTGAGAAGCGGCAACCAATGCCCAGCACTACGTCCGAATCAAGGAATACGCGGTTGCCAATCGGTTGACCTACCTGTATGCCCATATGCCCTGCATTGAGCGGGTGCTGCACGGGAATGCCGCCCTTTGCCATATAGGTGGTGATGACCGGAGCCTGAAGATATTCAGCAAGCGCAACGACATCTGCGGTGCAATCGGATAGCACGCATCCGCCGCCCATGATGATGACGGGGGCTTTGGCATTCTTAAGGATCAAAACAGCCTTGTCGATATCCTCAGCTGCAGGAGCAGCAACGGGAATTTCAGCAGGCAGATAATCATCAATATCAAAGTCAATCTCTGCTTTTTGCATATCTAGGGGTAACTCCAAGAGCACAGGGCCAGGTCGACCGCTGCGCATCACATAGAAGGCTTCCTTGACCATCGCAGGCAAATCCTGCGGGGTATGCAGACTCCAAGCTTTTTTGGTAACGGTCTTCGCGATTTGCGGCATATCGACACACTGGAAAGGCTCCTGTGTGAGTTGATTGCTGTTCGCCTGACCGACGATAGCGAAAACAGGCATAGAATCGATCAACGCTGTATATAGGCCAGTAACGAAGTTCGTCGCACCAGGTCCAGCGGAACAAATAGCGATCGCGATTTCGTGCTTCGCACGGTAATAGCCATCAGCCGCATGTACACAGGCTTCCTCATGACGCATTGTATAGTGTTCAATAGGCGCATTCTCTAAATACTTATAAACCGGATTAATCGCAGCACCGGGAATGCCGAAGGCTGTTGTCACGCCTTCCTTAACCAGAATTTGAACCAGAGCTTCCGAAACTGTTATTTTCAACACGGTATCCTCCCACTATTTACGTTAACGATGTAATTTGTTGTTGTTCTCTTGATGTGATAACCTTTAAAAAGACAATATGATTTCATTTAATGAAACGACGTTTATGATTTATATTAACACAAATAACTGATGAATGTCAACCTATCCATGATGGAAATATCATGATTATAATATGATTTCGCATTTGATTATATCGAGTGAAATACTTCACACACAACAATCAAGACATTCATTTGAGATATGATGTGATATCAATATAATCATCGGTTTGAATTTCCCCAATTGTAGTACAAATACCAAAACCTAGCAAATAATTACAATATTTACCCATCAATGCTTGACAGAACCCAGATATCATAGTATAAATGAAATAGAATTATAATTAATGAAACTCATAAGCCTGCTTAGCTATCAAAACGAATTTTTATAGCTAGCTGATCGGCAAAACACACGGCGATGACCCGCATATCAATACGGAAAACGACATGCATATTTCGCAATATAAGGGATTAATTGGAGGAAAACACTCAATGACTAACCGTAATCATTCTGTAGAAAAGACACTTAAAATTATCGAAGCCTTGGCGCAGTCCAGCACACCCTTGCGCTTGTCAGAATTATCAAAAATGGTTTCTATGCCCGCCAGCACTGTCCTCAGAATGGCGAAGACACTTGTATGCATGGGCTACGCTTATCAAGAAGAGGAAGAACCTTGCCGCTATGGGCTGACAATGCGTTTTTTGAAAATTGGTCAAATGGCTGCGGCTCATTTCAGCATACGTGATATCGCCCATCCATACCTTGGTCAAATCTCGCAGGTTACAGGAGAGTCCTGCTGCCTTGCGATTGAAGATCATCACAAGGTACGCTACATCGACGTGATCGAGGGACGCGGCAACATGATCACCATTCGCCAGCAGGTTGGTCACTCTGGCAAAATGCACTGCACGGGCAGCGGTAAGCTGTTTTTGATGCAATACACCGAGGAGGAACTGGATCGCTATATCGAAGATGCAGGTCTGTTATCCCTCACGCCGCATACCATTACAACAAAAAAAGACCTTCAGTATGAACTAAAAGAGTGCAAAGAACGCGGGTATGCTATTGATGATGAGGAATGCGAAATCGGCATGCGCTGCATTGCCGTTCCGGTTTATGACGTGATGGATCGCGTTTGTGCTGCCATCAGCATATCCGGTCCAATCTCACGCATGTCCAAGCTGCTTTATGAGACTGAATTTGCACCTTTGCTATGCAGCATTGCTGATAAAGTCACCACAAAGATTACAGGGGCATGCGATGATACACAAGACGAGGAGTAAGAAGATTTCAATCGCTATTATTGCTTTGTTTATCACCGCTGCCAGATAACATCCTTATAACGCAAGCCGCTTGATCCTAAGGGATCGAGCGGCTTTTCTTCATACAAAAAGCGGGCGACTAAAAGCCGCCCGCGCGTTTTAGCTCCTACAAGCTTTACCCCAGCACGAATCCAGAGATCATGCGAGCGATTCCAAAAACATCTGACCCGCCTGTGAATTCAAACTTGATCATGCCCATGCCTGAAAACCACAGGATTAGCTCACTGTCCAGATCCATGACGCCAGCTGTTTCAACAGAAAAAGATTGAATCTTATTGTATGGAAGAGAAGTGAAATCACGCTTTTTACCAGTTAAGCCTTGTACATTGATCGCGATTATGCGCTTGTTTGTGAACACAATACCATCGCGCACGGATTGGAATGCATCAATGATTTGTTCGCCCTGAACCAGCATGGGCGCAATCATCTTTTCAAATGAATTGAGGGCAACAGCTTTCAGTTTGAGATAGTTCGCATTTTGAAAATCAATCATTTATATTCCCTCCCTTGATTATGGTTGTATGTACATTATAGCACATCACCACTCATGCAAAACACGAAAAAAGGAAGTCCTTTAAAGACTTCCTTTTTTCATATGTCCGCATTTTGATCTACGGCGCGTTGTTCCAAAAGATCGATGTTTGATTTTCCGTCATGCTCTCCACCACATCTTGCTCAACCTCTGCCGTTTTCCCTCCGCCAAAGAAATCCAAGACACTGTCCCAAATGCTCTGCCCGCCTGATATCCTCGCCTGTGCCACCTGCACCGACTGCACACCTTCCAGCAGTACGCCGTTGTTGAGAAGCTCCGCATGCACCGGAATGACGCGGTAGGTGTAGACGATGCCTGCCCGCGCGGACGTGTCGGTGTAGTAGAGGGTTTCGCCGGCAGAACCGTATAGTTCGGTTAGGATAAAGCTCTCGCCCTCCGTATCGCGCTGTACGCGGTAGATCGCCGTATCCGACGGCTGAATCATCAGCTGCGGATAGCCCTGATCACTATGCCCAACCGTGAATTTGTTTGCTGAACGAGGCGGTGTCCACACATCGCTCTTTCTGGTGGGGCGATTGTCCGAAGTGAAATACTCCGTATATCGATAGGCTTTGGGGGTCACATCCACCGCAAGCATCGCTTCGCCACGCCATTTGATTGCTTGCTTGTCAATTTCAAGTGCAACGATACCCTTGGGAGCAGACGCAAACTGCGGCTTGCTCCTGTTTTGATACAGCGCCTTGAAGTAATTGCGCGCCATCGCAGCCGTGTTAACACCGCCGCTGACCCAGCTTTGCATCTTGTGTTTGCTGTCGGATTCGTCAAAGCCCATCCAAAATGCCGTTGAAATCTCGCTATTGTATGCCGCCATCCAAATGTCGCGGTTGCCGCCGCCCGTCATATTGACCGTACCTGTTTTACCTGCTACAGGCGTTCCTGCGCCCGATAGCTTTGCGCCTGTACCCGACGAAGTGACCGATTGAAGCAAGCTGGTCATCAAAAAGGATGTGGTTTCCTTGATCACCCTTGTGCCAGAATCTCTGTTTTGGTACACCACGCGCCCTGTTGGATCAGTGATTTTGCGAACGAAATGAGGCGAATAGAATTTACCGCCATTGGCAAACGGTGAATATGCAGCTGCAAGCTGTACAGGCGACACGCCATAGGTCATGCTGCCAAGGGCAAGGGATAGGCTCGCATCTCTCGCATCCAGCGGGATACCGACCTTCTCCAAGTATTCTCTGCCCGCTGCCACGCCAATATCATTAAAAAGCGAAACGGTCGAGACGTTTAGACTGCTGGTAATGGCTGATCGTATGCTGACATTGCCATAGTAGGTGTAGCTGCTGTTTCTTGGCTTGTAACCGTTGAAGTTGATCGGCTCATCTTTGAGCACACTTGCCGTCATATAGCCAAATCGATCAATCGCAGGCGCGAATACCACAAGCGGCTTCAGCGATGAACCAGGTTGACGGCGCAGCTGCGTTGCCCTATTGAGCCCGCGCCTAACCGTGTATTCACGGCCGCCAACCACCGCAAGCACTTCGCCTGTTTTCACATTCACACATGCCGCCGCGCCCTGCACCGCTGTACCATCGCTTGCCTTTGCAGGAAAAACATCGGTTTTGAACTGTTTCTCAAGCGTTTCCTGATGCGTTCGGCTAAGGGTTGTATCAATCGTATAGCCGCCTGACAGCACCTGATCGCTGCTCACGCCAAGAATGCTCTCCGCCTCAACCAACACCGCATCTACAAACCATCCATAAGGCAGGTCTTCGGCAGGCTTTTTCACCAAAACCAGCTCTGCTTTGGCTGCATTATCATGCTCATCCTGACTGATCATCTTTTGCTCTAGCATCGTGTCCAAAATATATCGCCTGCGGGAGCGGTTGTTGCTTTCGCTCGCAGTGGGCGAATAGTAGCTAGGCGCTTTGATGGATGAGGCAAGCGCAGCCGCTTGCGTGAGGCTAAGGTCCTTTGCATCCACACCAAAATAGGTTTGCGCCGCGGTTTGCAGACCGTATGCGCCATTGCCAAAATAGATGTAATTGAGATACATTGCCAAGATATCGTCCTTGCTCATCGACTGCTCCAGCATAAACGCAAGGTACACTTCTTCAAGTTTTCTGGCAATCGTCTTTTGTGTGCTCAAATGGCTTTGGCGTATCAGCTGCATCGTGATGGTGCTCGCTCCTTGCGCAAAGCCGCCTTCCTTCACGTTTGCGACCACTGCACCAAATAAGCGCACAAAGTCGATGCCGTGATGCTTGTAAAAGCGCAAATCCTCCGCCGCCAGAAAGACATTCTGGATATCCTCCGGAATCTCTTCCAGCGGAATGACCACACGGTTTTCCACGCCCTTAATCACCGTAATCAGCTCGCCTGCATTGTCGTACATGCGCCCTGTTTGCGCTGCCGCCGTGATCCTATCCACGTCCAGTGATTGCCAGTTGGCCATATCAAAATAAAAGAACGCCCCGATTAGCACAATCACGCCAAGGCTAAGCACCGTTAGGAAGCTATTCCTGAAAAAATGACTCTTGCGCGGTACGCCTGTGCGGTTGATATTGGGCGTGTGCAGCACTCTGGCTGCTTTTCGGCGTGATCTGGCATATCGCAGTGCCGTCCGCTTCTTCAGGTCCGATTCACGCGAGAAATACGCCGCCTCTTCATCACGCTTGCGCTTTCGAGGTGATTTTTCAGGTTTGTTTTCTTCATCGTTCTCCTCTGGCTCCTGAGGCTCAGAGTCATTCGCTTCATCCTGATGATCAGGCGATTCCAGCGGCTGATCTCCGCCAGCAACTTCATCCCCCGTCTCATCTTCGATTTCATCCGCAAACACATCCTGCGGTTTCTCGCGCATGAGTTCCGGCATGGCCTTTCGCCTAGCATGCATTTCCTCAAGCGGCTGAGGCAAGTCACGGATCGTCTCATCCAGCGATGCATCTTCGCTATCAAATGACTTTGCCGCCTTGCGTTCTTCCATTTTTGCCTTTTTACGTGCTTTTCGCCCGCCAGACCTTATCGTCACCTGCTCATCAGCATTTTCTGTGCCCTCCGCTTCAGCTTCTACGGGCTCATCCTGCTCCTGCCGAGGCATTTCATCAGGGTCTTGCTGCACTTGAATTTGCCTGCGCTTCGATTTCTTCATCCAATTACCCCCAAAGCGGCTGACTTTTCACATTCATCAAACAGTTGCCGCGCATTGCTCGTGGTTACTATGCTCTTTTTTGAGCTACAAAAACCATGGTATTTGCAACAATATGTACCATTTACACATCACAAATTCTTTGTGTATACTTAAAACGGAACAAATTTGGAGGTGATCTGTATGCAACAAAAAACACAGCGCATCATATCTATCGCGCTCGTTGCTTTGATGTGCATGACTCTCGCCGTCATCAAATGGCGTTCACAAGAGATGCCCGCGCAGCATATAACGTATCCTGCGTTTTTGGAAAAACTCACAAGCGGCGAGATTGCAGAGGTGAACTTAACAACTTCTCAAACCCTGACCGCAAAAGATACAGAGGGTCATTCACTGACCTTTGATAACCCTCGCATGGATAACTTCAAGCATATGCTGCTGCTCAGCGGCGCTTCCGTTACGGAAAATACAGGCGATGCTGTGGGGTATGCCGTTTTGCTCGCGGCTGTGCTGCTGGGTGCATTTTATTTGAAAAAAAAGAATCGCCAAAGCGAACGCGGATTCATTGGCAGCATTGGTCATGCCAAAGAAAGCACGGTGCCATCCATCAAATTTGACGATGTAGCAGCAAACGAGGAAGCACTTGAAAGTCTTCGCGATTTGCTCAGCTTTATTCAGTCTCCCGAGCATTACAACCGATTTGGCGCACGCATCCCTCGCGGTGTCATGCTCTATGGCATGCCCGGCACAGGCAAAACACTGATGGCGCGTGCACTTGCAGGTGAAGCAGGCGTTCCGTTCTTTGCGGTAAACGGCGCAGACTTTGTGGAAATGTATGTGGGCGTTGGCGCTAGCCGCATTCGCTCCCTATTCAAACAAGCGCGCAAGGCCGGCAACGCGGTCATATTCATTGACGAGATCGACGCCATCGGCAAAAAGCGCGACAACAGAAGTGATGAACGCGAACAGACACTCAACGCGCTGCTCTCAGAGATGAGTGGTTTTCGCGACCAAGACGGGATCGTTGTGCTTGCCGCAACCAACCGAATCGATACCCTTGATGAAGCGCTCCTTCGTGCAGGTCGTTTTGATCGGCATATCGAAGTTCCGCTTCCAGGGCTTGAGGAGCGCGTGAAAATTCTGACCGTTCACGCACAGAACAAACCCATGGCAAAGGATGTCTCCCTCAAGGACCTCGCTTCCCAAACCGCTCTTTTTTCAGGCGCAAAACTTGAAAGCGTGCTCAATGAAGCAGCGATACTCGCTGCCAAGAGAAACGCCGAATCCATCGAGACAGAGGATGTCAACCGCGCGATGGACCACATGCTCTTTGGCATGGACAGGCACGGCATCGCCAGCATTGAGCGCGAGCGTGAAATCACCGCCGCCCACGAAGCAGGGCATGCACTCCTAACCGCTATTTTGCTCCCCGAAAGCAATATCAAAAAGGTATCGATTGTCCCAACGGGAAAAGGCGCAGCTGGATACAGCATGGCCATTGCGCCCGAGCGGATGTTTCACCAAAAGCAAGAGCTTCTCCATCATATCGCCGTCGCGCTTGGCGGACGCGAAGCAGAGGCTTTGTTGCTTGGCAGTGAACGCGTGAGCACGGGCGCATCCAATGATATCGAAAAAGCCACCTCCCTCGCCATGCGTATGGTAAACGAATGGGGCATGCTTCCTCAAAGCGATGATGTCTACCTCTTCTCTCAGTCACAAAAGGATCAGGCAGCTCAGCAGTGGCTCAAGTTAGGTCAAAATCTCGCCGCAAGTGTTTTATCGCGCTATGCAGCCGCGTGGGAGGACATCACCGCCATGCTCCTTTCTCTGGAAAGCATTGGCAATCATGAAGTACAGGCCTGTATTGCAAACAACGATATCAGTGCATGATGTCCAATTTGGCAAATGCCTCTTAAATACTTTGCAAAACTTTAACAATAAGGTATAATGATGAAATGGAAAATGCATTTTTATACCCCAATAGAAGTGCATGATGTATGAAAATGGAGGCGAAATCATGTTTCGACGCACGCTGTGTTGCCTCATGTGCTTGCTGCTTGTGCTTCTACCCTCTCTTTGTTTTGCAGAGCAGGGTTTTACCATGGCAGGCTTTGACGGCACTGATAGCCAACACGTATGGTCCACTAACCTATTTTTTACCCGTATGCAGGAGCGGACAGGAATCTCCTTCACCTTTGATCAGTACACAAAAATCGACGAATGGCAAACCGCTAAGGACACCATGTTTAGCACTGGCGAACTAGCCGATGTACTGTTTAAAGCTTCCCTGAGCACAGATGAACTGATTCGCTACACGGACAGCGGACAGATCGTCGATCTGCTCCCCCTTCTGCCCGAGCATGCCCCCAATCTTTGGGCGTTGCTTGAAGCATACCCCGACTGGCTTACATCCATCACATTGCCCAACGGAAAGATCGGTGCACTGCCAGCCATTCAGCCCGTACCCACCCAGAATGTGCTTTGGATCAATCAGGCATGTTTGGATAAGCTATCCCTTGAGATGCCCGCCGATATGGCTTCCCTCAAGGATGTGCTTTCGTCATTCCTCCATAACGATCCAAACGGCAACGGCAAGCAAGATGAAGTTCCTCTGACCTTTATGGGTCCTTGGGAGCTCAAATTCTTATCGCATGCCTATGGCGTGGTCATCACTGACTACAACACCTATCTGGATGACAGCGGCAAGGTCCAATTTTGGCCAAATGAGGATAGCTTCATTGACATGATCACAGACCTTCGCGACATGTATGAAGCAAAGCTTCTGGATCAAAGCGGCTTTCGCACCGCCGATACCCTAAGGCGCATTACGGATGAAGAAGCGACGCTGACCTATGGCGCGTTCTTCTCCCCCACCCCCGTCAATCTCCTGCCCTTTAGCATGGCAACTAATTTTGTTGCTGTTGAGCCCTTTGTTTATGAAGGCACGCAGATCTACCGCGATTTAGTCGGACCCATCACGCGCGGTACATTTGCCATCACCTCCGCCGCATCCGATCCTGCCGCGCTGCTCCAATGGATTGATATCCTCTATACGGAGGAAGGCGCAATCGAAGCGATGCTAGGCAAGGAAGGCGATGCCTACATCGTTGATGAGGACGGCTTTTGGCAATGGAAGGGCGGCATTGAAAGCCTCTCTACCACCACCATTAACGAGCTGAGCATCTACGACAGCGGCGAAATGCCATGGCTGTTCCCAATGGATTTCTATAATCAATATGCAGAGGAATCCGTCAGGCGCATCAATAGCGAGCTGAGCAAGCTCACCCCCTATGTTAAGCAGCCTTTCCCCACCTACACCCTCACCACCCAACAACGCGCTGAGGTACTCGTCCTTCAAAATGAGCTCGGTGCTTTTGTTGACGAGAGCATCTCCAAGTTTATTCTAGGTCAAACCCAGATCACTGATGAAACCGTTTCTCAGTTCAGGCAAGGCCTGATTGATAACGGCATGGATGAGATGGTATCCTTCTGGCAATCGATTGCTGATTCACTCGATAATTGATTGCCATTCGACACTTCAATATAACCACCAAAGAAGGATGGGATAAGCAATGAAACAGTATGCGCAGATGATACACGAACTGAAAACTCCTGTTGTGATGAAGCAGCTGAACAATCTCTATGGCGTACAAAAAGGGATGTTGGTTGCGCAAACCACGCGCTATACGCGCTTGCTCAAGCGTCATGAAGAGCTGATCGGCTCACATACTGAAGATGGTATTCGCCTCATTAGTGCACCCGGACGTGCAGAAATCGGCGGCAATCACACCGACCATAATATGGGCAAAGTGCTGACAGCTGCCGTAAACCTTGACACCGTAGCTGCGGTGACCATTCGTGGTGATCAAAACGTCAACGTATACAGCGAGGGCTATGCCCCGCTCACCATTTCGCTGGATGATTTAGCCATGCGTGAATCCGAATTAGGCACAACCGCTGCCTTGATCCGCGGCGTCGCTGCCAAGCTCCAAGAAGAGGGTCTGCCCATCGGCGGCTTTGACGCGGTTGTCACCTCCACAGTCAAAGGCGGAAGCGGTCTTAGCAGCTCCGCCGCATTTGAAGTGATGATCTGTGCCATTTTCGACGAACTATACGGCGGCAATCGTCTGGACAAAAAGCATCGTGCAAAGATTTGCCAATATGCCGAGAACGTATACTTTGGCAAACCGAGCGGACTTTTGGATCAAATGGCGAGCAGTGTCGGCGGTCTCGCATACATCGACTTTCAAGACAAAGACCCTCAGCTCAAAGAAGTTCACTATGATTTTACCAGCAAGGGCTATTCCTTGGTTGTGGTCAACACAGGCGGCGATCACGGAGATTTGACCGCAAGCTATACCGATATCACCACTGAAATGGCTGCTGTTGCTGCCTGTTTTGGTGAGAAGTTCCTGCGTCCCGTACAGCCTGAGCGCTTCTATCAAAGCCTTCCCGCTGTTCGTGAAGAGCTGAAGGGCCAAGTCAATGCGGATCGCGCGATCATGCGCGCCTCTCATTATTTCGAGGAAAATCACCGCGTTGCAGAGGAATTTGCGGCACTTAAGGAAGATGATATCTCCGCATTCCTCAGCTTGATCATCCAAAGCGGCAGAAGCAGCTTTTGTTATTTGCAAAATGTCTTTGCATCGCCCAAAGAGCAACAGCTCTCCCTCGCCCTCATGCTTGCCGAGCACACGCTGCGCGGCAAGGGAGCTTGGCGCGTGCACGGCGGCGGTTTTGCAGGGACGACGCTTAACTTTGTTCCCCATAAGGAACTGGAAAGCTTCGTTCGCGACATGGATGCTGTCTTTGGCGCGCACAGCTGCCAAGTGCTAAGCATTCGCCCCATTGGTCCTGCTTGTGTGCATCTGAAGGGATAAGTCAATTGATCTAGCCGCATATCCGAATTGGATATGCGGTTTTTGCTATGCCAAATAACGTGCCGCATCGTTTTTTTGAAAATTTTTCTATCAAAACACGCATTAAGGTTTTGACAAACAATGCTAAACATGATACGCTAAATTGTGTGCCTACGCCCAAATCTTACGCGTGTGCACCTAAATTATATGAATAAGGGGACAGCCATGTTAACCATTAACGATGTGAGCCTACAATTTGCAGGAGATCTGCTTTATAAGCACGTAGACCTGATGTTCCAGCCCGGCTTTTGCTACGGCATTATTGGTGCGAACGGAGCAGGAAAAAGTACGCTGCTACGCATTATTTCAGGTGAACTCCAACCCACAACCGGAACTGTGAGCATGCAAAAGGATGATCGTATGAGCGTTTTTGAGCAAGATCACTTTAAGTACGATCAGCATTCTGTGATGGAGACAGTCATCATGGGCAACCCGAGACTATATGAAATCATGAATGAAAAAGATGCCTTATATGCAAAGGAAGACTTCACGGATGCCGACGGCGAACGCGCTGCTGTGCTTGAAGGCGAATTTGCTGAGATGAACGGCTGGGATGCGGAGACCGAAGCAGCGCAGCTGCTCAACGGCATCGGCATTGCAACCGATCTCCATTTTTCACAGATGGAGACCCTTGACGGCCGCCAAAAGGTCAAAGTTCTTTTGGCTCAGGCTCTGTTTGGACAACCCTCCATCATCCTCCTAGATGAGCCTACAAACGGTCTTGATGTGGAAAGCACAGAATGGCTTGAGGACTTCCTTGTCGAATGTAATGCAATCGTCATCGTCGTCAGCCATGATCGTCACTTCCTCAACTCCGTTTGTACCCATATCGTAGACGTTGACCACGCAGCCTGCAAAATGTACACAGGCAACTACGACTTCTGGTATGACGCGAGCACCCTCATGCAGCAGCTGCTTCGCAATCAAAACAAGAAGCGTGAAGAGAAGATCAAGGACCTGCAGGACTTCATTCGTCGGTTCTCTGCAAACAAATCAAAGAGCCGTCAGGCTACCAGCCGTAAGAAGATGCTTGACACCATTCAGATCGAGCAAATGCCTGCTTCCAGCCGTAAATACCCCTTCGTAGGGTTTGAGCCCGAGCGCGAGGCAGGTCGCGACATCCTCATGATCGAAAACCTCACCAAGACCGTGGACGGCGTGAAAGTTATCGACAACCTCACCCTCACCATGAAAAAGGGCGATAAGATCGCATTTGTCGGCGAGAACGAGGCTGGTGCTACTGCACTGTTCCGCATTCTCATTGGCGAAATGAATCCCGATGAAGGTTCCTTCCGCTGGGGCGTTACCATCAGCCAGAGTTATTTCCCCAAAGACAACACCAGATTTTTTGAAGACTTTGACGGCACGCTCATTGAGTGGTTGCGCCAGTATTCAAAGGATACCACCGAAAGCTATCTGCGCGGCTTCCTAGGACGCATGCTCTTTTCAGGCGATGATGTCTACAAGCCCGCAAAGGTTCTATCAGGCGGTGAAAAGGTTCGCTGCATGCTCTCGCGCCTCATGATGAGCCAAGCCAATGCGCTCGTCCTTGACCAACCCACCAACCACCTTGACCTTGAAAGCATCACAGCGCTTTCAAACGGTCTTGCCGCATATACGGGCAATCTGCTGTTCTCATCCCATGACTATCAGTTCATCGATGAGATTTCCAACCGCATCATTGAGATTCCGCTTGGCAAAGAGGGCTGCCTCGACTACGAAGGCAAGTTCGAAGACTTCCTTGCATGGAAGAAAGCTCGATAAGCAATTACCCAAAGAGCTTGGGACTATGCCAGATATAACAACATGTAAGAAGCAGCGATTTGCTGCTTCTTTTCTTTTTGCCCATTGCTTGCGTCTCTATGAACATACCGTTACTTTTCACCCTCAAAAGCAGCCCTTACTTGCCATTTTATCACCTCCACGGTATAATAGAATGGTTAACCATTCATCCTAATCACCACGGATGTTATTTTGAAATGAGGCTGAACAATGGGTATTTTGAATCGTTTACAGAGCTATTATAGCTGGCTCATGAGCGACCCAGTCGGGTTTATACTTTATCTTTTCTATTTTGCTGTTTGTATCCTGATCACCTTGATCTTCCATGAAGTGGCGCATGGCTATGTGGCTTGGCGCTGCGGGGACCCAACGGCAAAGATGCTAGGACGCTTATCCCTTGACCCCCGCAAGCACCTAGACCCTATCGGAACGCTATGCCTTGTGTTTCTTGGTTTCGGTTGGGCAAAGCCCGTACCCGTAAACCCGCGCAATTTTAAAAACTACCGCCGCGATGATTTCTTGGTCAGCATAGCAGGTATTACCGTCAACTTCATCATGTTCCTGCTTGCCCTCTCCCTCGCCATCGGCATCAATAGCTTGCTATGGAGACCCGAAGTGATCAATGCAAACGGCGGAGCAAAGGCATTTCTGTCCTCAAGGAGCTGGATCGTGAACGTGCTGTTGGTCGGCGAAGGCACGCAGCTATCTGAGTTCATGCGCTTCCCTTGGCTGCAGCATGTGCAGCGTTTCCTCCTGCTCCTAGCGAACATGAACCTTTCCATCGCGATTTTCAACTTCCTGCCCATTCCCCCGCTGGACGGTTTCCACATCTTTAATGACATTCTCTTTAAAGGTCGATTCCAACTGACGGGCAATATGTTCCAGATCGCGCAAGTCGTTTTGATGGTACTCATCTTTTCCGGCGCACTCTCAGGCGTTCTATCCTCCATCATTGGCGGCGTCGAAAATGTCGTTTTGAATTTCCTACTGCTGATTGCAGGAAAGGGCTGACATGGCTGTAGATTTTCACCTCAAACAGTTTGATGGTCCGCTTGACCTGCTCTTGCATCTGATTGGCAAGGCGAAGATTGACCTCAAGGATATCTTCATCAGCGAGATCACCGATCAATACATCCAAGTGGTTCGCCAAGCGTCCGACTTTGACATGGACGAAGCGAGCGAATTCATCACCATGGCCGCGCTTCTTGTGGAAATCAAGAGCAGGCATCTGCTTCCAAAGCCTCCCAAAGAAGAGGAAGAAGACCCCGAACAAGCGCTGATTGATCGCCTCATTGCCTATAAGCAATTCAAAGAATCCGCGCAAAGCATGGCTTCTTTTGAACTGAGTGCCAAGCAGATTTTTGGCAAATTGCCTGAGGAATACCCGCTCCCCCCGCCCACCTTCGACCTTGACGGTCTAACTCTTTCCTCGCTTTGGGAAGCGCTCCTGCGCGTACAAAGCCGCACGCCAAACGAGCCTAAAGAAGTGGATTTCCGTTTGCGCGACATCAGGCGTGATAACTATACGGTGGAAGGCTGCATGGAGGCGATCGAAAGCCGCCTAAGCGTTGGACGCGCTACCTTTGATGAGCTTTTCAGCGATGCGCCCGACCGCGAGGAAGTCGTGACGCTATTCATGGCACTGCTGGAGCTGCTCAAGCTCGGCAAAGCACATATACTGCAAAACAGCGTATTTGACGAAATCACGCTAATGCCCGGAAGGAGAGAGTCAAGTGGAGATGAATGAAGTTCCTCACATCATTGAGGCCATCCTATTTGTGTCTGGTGAACCTGTACGAATTGCAGACATCGCCGCAGCTCTTGAATTAAGCGAGATGGAAATCGTCACGGTGATTGAAAACCTGCAGCGCGAACTTGACAACACCAGGCGCGGCATCACGCTTCGCCGATACGGAGATCACCTCAGGCTCGAAACCCGCCCTGAATATGCACCTTATGTTGAGAGGCTGCTCCAACCCGTGCAAAAGCAGAGCTTGTCCCAGACCGCTATGGAAACCCTCGCCGTCATCGCTTATCGTCAGCCTGCAACAAAGGGCGAGGTTGAGCATGTGCGCGGCGTTAAATGCGATTACTCCATCCAGTCCTTGCTCAGCAAGGATTTGATCAAGGAGCTTGGACGCAAGGAAGCACTTGGTCGTCCGATCCTTTATGGAACAACTGACCGTTTTCTTGAGCATTTCGGCATCTCCGACATTCGTGAATTGCCCCCGCTGCCTCCGCCCGAGCAGCCGCCTTCCGCCAGTCTTCCTGCCGCGGCTGAGTGAGCACAGATGATTGCGCGCCCCCAACTGTATAGTTTTCAAACGCTTGACGTATGCTAAGGCAGAAGTCAGGCGTTTTTTATGGGAGGGAATAGATCATGAGACAATCCATTACATTCTTAACGGTACTTATGGTTGCTTTGCTGCTCGTAACAGGGTTCATCGTAGCGGGCAATATCACGCAATCCGATCAACTCACGATGCAAGCGAGCGCGGTCGCAAATCTCAAGCTCAAACTACGAGAGCAGCAATCGCTCTACGATGACCTACAAACCACAGCAGATTCTCAAGCCGCGTCCCTTACAGTCATCACTGCGCAGCGAGATGAACTCCGCGTTAATCTTGATGATGTCATGAGTTCCATCAATGAAACCAACGATGCAATTGCGCAGCAAACAACGGATATGGAAAATAGCGCGATAAAGCATGAGCAAGAGATCAGCGCTCTAAGCGATGCGCTCACTCAATCGCAAGACGATGCGAATGCGCTGGAAACCGATCTTGATGATATGACGGCTCAGCGGGATAACCTAAGCGAAGCCCTTGCCATTGCCAGGGGAGATTTAGAGCTGGAGGTAGGCAAGAGCGTCGCAGCATCAGCCGCTTATGATCAAAGCCTCATCGCAGATCAGCAGTCGATCAAAGACCTAACAAGCGAAGGCGAAGCATTCATGGAACTGCTGACGTTTTGGGGGCGCGTGAGGTCAGGCGATGCAAAGGAAACATCGCTCCATCAACTCAAGCGGACTTTTGAAGATTCGTATCCGGATAGCATATTCATCCTGCCAAATCTTGAAGTACCGCAGGCAACTCCGACCGCTGCGATAGTGCCATCGGACATGCCTGCGCACAGCCCCGCGCCAACACAGATCAAGACCCCTGTTCAAACTGCCGCGCCTGTGAAAACCGCGGCACCTACGAAAACAGAGGCACCTGCTCCGTCTCCTCGTCCAAGTTTTATTCCCATCGTGACAACCACCCCATAATCGCATCATTTGATAAGCAGCGCACAAATTACTGTGCGCTCTTTTTATGTCCGTTTTTCCGCCTTTTCGCCCTCCCTGCAGTGATGCTGGGAGGGCAATTTGATTGCCCCTACCTTGCTATTCCATTAGAAAAAATGTATACTGTAATCTGCAATATATACTAGTGATAGAATAGGAGTTACATATGTCTAAAATACTGATTATCGGTGCAGGTCCAGCGGGGCTAACTGCCGCATACGAATTGATCAAACTCGGATACGATGTGACCATTTTTGAAAAAACAAATGAAATCGGCGGCATTTCCCGTACCGTTTTTTATAACGGAAACCGCATGGATATCGGCGGTCATCGTTTTTTCAGCAAGGATCAACAGGTCATGCGCTGGTGGGAAGATGTCATGCCCATGCAAGGCGCGCCCTCCTTTGATGACAAGGTGCTTGGCCGCGAAGTTCCGCTGCATGCGGGCGGTCCTGATCCCCAAACAGAAGACCGCGTCATGCTGACACGTAATCGCGTAAGCCGTATTTATTACGATCATCATTTTTTCGATTACCCCATCAGCCTCAAATGGGATACGCTGAAAACCATGGGCTTTGTCACAACGATGAAGGTTGGCTTTAGCTACCTCAAAACCGTTGTCCACAAGCTGCCCAATGACAACTTGGAAAACTTCTACATCAACAGCTTTGGTAAGAAGCTCTACAGCATGTTCTTTGAAGGCTATACAGAGAAGCTCTGGGGTCGTCATCCGCGCGAAATTGCCGCCGACTGGGGCAAGCAGCGCACCAAGGAACTGAGCATCATGGGCATCCTCAAGGACATGTTCTCCAAGATCTTCATGAGCAAGGAGCAGCGTGCAAAGAAGGTGCAAACCTCGCTCATCGAGGAATTCCGCTATCCCAAGTTCGGTCCCGGTCAGCTTTGGGAAACCGCCGCATCCGACTTTACTGCTCAGGGCGGTAAGCTGGTTCTTGGCTGCGAAGTACTGGGACTTGTAACTGAGGGCAGCAAAGTCACCGCTGTTCGCTACAAGGATGCACAGGGCGAACATACCATGGACGCTGACCACGTCATTTCTTCCATGCCTGTTAAGGACTTGGTTGGCGGCACCAATGACGTACCTGCCGATGTGGCACGCATCGCCAAGGGACTTCCCTATCGCGATTTCGTGACCGTTGGTCTGCTGGTTGATAAGCTCAACCTAAAAAACGAAACAAAGCTCAAAACGCTAAACAATATCGTTCCAGATTGCTGGATCTATGTTCAAGATACCAATGTCAAGCTTGGCCGCATCCAGATCTTCAACAACTGGTCTCCCTATCTGGTTGCCGATCCAGAGCACAAGGTATGGGTTGGTCTTGAATACTTCTGCAATGAAGGCGATTCGTTCTGGAGTATGGACGAGAATGAATGCGTGACGAAGGCGATTGATGAGCTCATTTCCATGCGCGTGATCAACAGCCGCGAAGATGTGCTTGATAGCCATCGCGAGCGCGTGCAAAAAGCATATCCCGCATACTTTGACACCTATGATGAAATGGACAAGGTTGTGGATTATCTTAGCTCCTTTGAAAACCTTTACTGCGTTGGCCGCAATGGTCAGCACCGCTATAACAACATGGATCACTCCATGGCTACCTCCTTTGAGGCCGTCAAGAACCTGCAAGCAGGCAAGACAGGCAAGGAGAATATCTGGAGTGTGAACACCGAGCAAGAATACCACGAGGAAAAGAAGGACGCGTAAGCTTGTCCAGCAACGATTTTCTATGCAAATGCGGCGATAAAGCGTCTGCACAAAGACCGCACGAAATGGCATAGCCCCGAGCTTTTTTGATACTCAGAAGGAGGCACTCCATTGCTTCGTTTTATCCCCCGCGATACCGCTCCTTTTGATGAGCTGGCAGCTGCTGCGCTCCGCCCATATAGCGGCATCACAGCCAAGTTGCTTCACTCGCGCGGTATTACCACAGCCCCTGATGCAGATGCATTCATGCATCCGTCCCTATCCGGGCTTCATGACCCAATGCTTATGAGCGGCATGCCTGAGGCAGCCGCTATTCTTTCGCGCGCACGGGAGGATAATATCCCTTGTGTTGTATATGGGGATTATGATGTAGACGGCGTTTCTGCCTGTACGATTTTGACGCAAGCGCTCAGGCGGTACGGCATTGACGCCGCCCCGCATATTCCAAAGCGCGATGAGGGCTATGGCCTCAATGTAGACGCGATCAAATCACTAGCCAAGACCTACAAGCTGCTGGTGACAGTCGACCTAGGCATTACAAACCATGAAGAGGTGCGCCTAGCGCAGTCCCTTGGCATGACCGTAATCGTCACCGATCACCACGGACTTGGGCTTGATCCGAGCCCTGCTGATGCGGTGATTAACCCGCTGCTTGGCAGCTATCCCTACCGCAAATTATGCGGCGCAGGGGTTGCGTTTAAGGTTGCGACCGTCCTGCTAGGGCTAGATCAGTGCATGGAATATCTTGATCTCGTTGCGCTTGCTACAGTCGCCGACATTGTCCCCCTCACGGGCGAAAACCGTGTGCTTGTGTCCTATGGTCTAAGGCGCATTCAGTCGCGCGAGCGACTCGGCCTCAGAGCGCTGCTCCATGTGAGCGGTGACCCTGACCCCATTGACAGCGGTGCGCTGGGCTTCCGCCTTGGACCGCGCATCAATGCCGCCGGACGGCTGGATGATGCGAACAAAGCCGTACGCCTCATGATGACCGATGACC
>LFRM01359875.1_pt1 | contig 31374 bp, 24 predicted proteins | sample 618341 | NCBI WGS metagenome assembly LFRM01 (sample SAMN03654438, study PRJNA283298) | anaerobic digester metagenome | isolation source: pool of bioreactors CSTR01a, CSTR02a, and CSTR03a thermophilic anaerobic... | place: Denmark: Kgs. Lyngby | collected 2014-05-21 | reverse complement strand
ACAAGGCTTCTTGCAAGGGCTACTCTCTGCTTCTCACCGCCACTCAAGGTTGCTGGTTTTCTATGAAGAAGTCCACCAATTCCCAGGATTTCTGTTATTTGCCTGATTTCAGCCTCAACTAGTTTTTCGTTCTTGAGCTTCTTCCTCAAGGCATATGCTATATTTTCGAAAACATTCATGTGTGGAAAAAGCATGTGATCCTGATACACTATGCTAATTTGCCTCTTCTCAGGGGAAAAGGCAGTTATGTCTCCTCCTTCAAGCAAAATTTGGCCTTTTTCAGGCACGTAAAACCCTATTATGGTCTCAAGCAGGAGGGATTTGCCACTGCCGGAAGGGCCTATAAGCGCAACATAATCCCCTTTTTCAGCCCTGAAATCTATATTATTGAGTTCGAAGCCTCCGACATCAAGGCAAAGATCCCTAATTTCGAGAAAACTCACAGCTTTCCTCCTTCAAGCCTCTCAAAGCTTAGAATCGCAAGAAAAGCAATTATCATTAGTAAAATTCCGCTTGTGATCGCCATTTCAAGGTTTCCGTAAGAAATATTCAGGTAAAGGGTTACTGGCAGGACTTCGGTGTACATGTATGAGCCTCCTGCAAGAATAAGTACGGCTCCAAACGACCCTATACAGCGAGCAAAGGTGATAATTGCAGAGGCAAAAAGTCCGCTTCGTGCCATTGGAAGGGTAACTTTTCTGAAGGTCTCAAATTCTCCGTATCCGAAACTCCTTGAAACCTGCTCGTACCTGGGGTTAATGCCTTCAAATGTAGAATAAACAATTTTGACTGCATAGGGAAAGGCGATAAAGAACTGCGCAACTGTTATTCCCAACCTGCTAAAGGTCACTTTAATCCCGAAAGTCTCAAAAAAAGGACCGAGAAAACCCTGTCCGAAGAGAAGAAGGAGAGCCAGACCCATCACCAGTTCCGGAAATGCCATTGGGAGCCCGAGAATAGTTTTTATCAGAGTTTTCCCGGGAAAGGCGAAACGTGAAAGGGCGTAGGCTGTAGGCACAGAACAGCACATGACCAGAAGAGTTGAAATCGAAGCTGTCAGCACAGAGAGCTTTACAGAATAAATTATCTCTTCCGAAAGCAAAGACGAAAGAAACTGTGAGGGTTTCAGGGCAAAAAGCAAAGTTCCAACCGCTGAAAATAACAGTATCGTAAAGAAGCTGGCAATGCCCACTGTTGCTCTCCTAAACCATGAGCGATTTGTGAATTGACTCTTTACAACGCGCATGGCTCAAAGCCCCATTTTTCCCAGGTTTCTGCTGTTTCCTCTCCTGCAATATAGGCATTGAAAGCTTCTGCAAGTTCAGGGTCTTCAGTATACACGGAAATTGCCGTGGGTATGGTCTCGATCTCATTTTGCCCTTCAGGGATCGGGATCAGTTCAATTTTTCCGCTGGTTTCTCCCCAGTTTGCCATATCTTCCCAGATGATTGTCGCATCTACCTCTCCGGAAAGAACATAGATAAGAAGCTGGTTTACGGTTGCAGTCCAGACGATTGTATTATTCTCTATTTCAGGAAGGATACCTGCCTGTGCACAGATTGTCTCTGAGACTTTGCCTATTGCAGGCCCTTTCGGGTCCCCGAGAGCTAGCTTTACACCGGGCTTTGCCAGGTCTTTAATTCCGGTCACGTTTGCCGGATTTCCTTCAGGAACCGCAATCGCAGGGATGTGAAGGGTCACGTTTTTTACGCTTTCATTGAAAACATAATGTCTGTTCATAGCCTGCTTGGTGTAGTAGTAGTCGCCGGGAATGAAAATATCGCATTCCTTTGAATCCAGAGTTCCAAAGATTTCAGCACTCCCTCCGTAACGAACCTGAACTTTTGCTCCGGTCTCATTTTCAAAATTCCTGATTAATTCATTCATCGGTTTTATCAACCCGGCTCCGGCGCAAACAGTAATTTGTCTTCCTTCAAAAGCATTCTTGCTTTCTCCAGAAACGGATGCAGAAGATCCGTTTTCAATGCATCCTATGATTGGTAAGGTTGAAATCATAATCAGCAACAGGAGAATCACACATAGACTCTTTGAATACGTTTTTTTCTTGCAGGCTTTTTTCATACAAGCACCTTTTCAGTATGGAGTTTAATGGTTATGTTTGAACATACATAACGGTTAATAAATGTTTTTCTAAAATTCAGAGTGTAACAATATTGTAGAACAGTCTTGCGCCTGCACATGGCTGCTTTAAAGTCCAATACTGTATGCATTGCTTATGGCAGGATTTAGTCCCAATAGGGAGCCAGGACGCTCAGCTTTATTTCCGAGACCTTACTTCCAGATAGGCGGTGAATTATGCGGACAAATGCCACGGCGTATGTAAACAGAGTGTAAGACAAGGGAAATAATAAAATAATGCAGAAAAAAGTGATCTTAAATCGACTCAAAAATTCACGGATGGGAGACCTTTCCGGCATCCCTGCTATTGGGCAGCACTTAATATTAATGAAGCATGAAAGCAAGGGCTCACTTTAATTGTATGTATTTTTCAAAAAAGTAGCATTTGTGAAAAATTGCATTTGCCCAGAATTACTAAAAATATTTTTATAGTCCTGAGCGGATTCGAACCGCTGTCCCGGGCTCCAAAGGCCCGAAGGATTGACCACTACCCTACAGGACTGCACGTTAAGCTTTTACTTATAGATTAATTCATGTACTTAATTTTTGTGCCAGCTCGGGACCTTTTCGCGTTAATTTTTCCAGTCGGACTCCCTTTCTCTATATTTCCACCTTTTCTTTCTCTACTTATATACTTTGTATTAATTTTCCCTTTGTACCAATTTTCCCTTTAAGATTCTCATTCTCTTTATATTTATGCTTACATTTCTTTTATGGCTTTGAAATATTTTCCACGAGACTTTTTTTCGCTTGCAGGCAATTTTTCAGATAATAAATTTAAAATAATTTATTTCATTACTATATTGTGGAGCTGGAAGAGAGAGGGTATGATCGAATAGCGAAGTAGCGGGTTTTGACAGAATTGCCTGGGAGCTGGCTGTTCTTGCTTCAGGATATGTTTGATGGGAGCATACTCCGGAAGCGGCTGTATTGGGGGATACAGTAATGAACTAAACTGCTCCCGGGCTTCTTCTTACTGAGCTTTCAGATTCTAATTATTTTTAGATAATTTTTCAATCTTAACTTTTTTACTTTAACTTTCTCTTAACCTTTATTCTTTTTAGCGATCTCTTCTTAATTTTCGTAGAACTTTAACTATTATTTTGAGCTTTTAAAATGTATTTTACCTTTTCCTTTCCTATTCCGTTACTTCTTGTGATTACCAGTAACAAAGGGTTATTCTGCTCTATGTTTTCGGTTGGCGATTTCAAACTTTATTGTTTTAGTAACGTCTTTTATTCCTTTACAGTGCCTCTTTAAGGCCTTTGAAAAACTGGAAATTTCTTTGAAGGCTTTTGTTGAGAGTTTCAGTCCGGATTATGAACCTTAAATTACCCCATGATCAGACTTTTTATTACTGAATTCCTTATTCAGGGCTTATTAATACCCGTTTAACGCTAAAAACTCATTTAATCTGAAATTATGCTTTAGCCTTAAAACTTTTTATGCTATGATATTTTTCGTTTGAAACTAATTTTTGATATAATTAATTTAAAATAATTACAGGGACAATTATACATTGTAGTTGGGAGAGAACAGAACGAGTGTGTACGGGTATTAATAGTAGGTAAAGAATTGCCTGAAAGCTTTTGATCCTGTTCTGAATCGTATGCTTGGGGGAGCGTATCTTCAGGGCAATCGTATCGGGGGCTACGGTAAGGGAAAATAAGGCTTTCGGGCTTTTTCTTACTCTTCTTTAATTTCTTCTTTTAATGTGTATTTTCCTGATTTCGCTATAATTCTATTAGCGACTTTTACTAATTCTATTAACGACTTTTACTAATTCTATTAACGACTTTTACTGTATCTTGTCTGAATTCTGTTAGAGTTTTCATTTTTGAATGGTATTTGTAGTCAGATCTTACCTTGCATGCGGTTTTTCGATAGATCCAAAAATCCATAAATCTCAAATTCAGTAGAATGTAATTTTCGAAAATCCCTCGGGCAATTCTTCCCCCAGGAATTTTTCCATTTCCTTTTTGAGGTTCTCAATAGCTTCTTCAACGGTATTTCCCTTGCAAATTATATCAGCTTCAGGACAGATTGAAACATAAAAATCTTCTTCCTGATGGATGGTTGCAGAAAAAGGAAACCGGATTGTCATACTTTAAAATATCTATCAGTCCATGTTTAAGGATTTCTGTTCTCTCTGTCCTTTAAACCATTTTCCTTGCAAAATCTTTTGAAGCGCAGGAATTTTATACTTAATCTGGTATCACATTCTAAATTTATGACATCAGGTTTGTAGGTTCTATGTCAATACAGTATATCCTGTCCTCTCCCGTACCTTTACCCGACCTCTCGGTACTTATTCTTCTGGGCGTCTTTGTACTCACAGCTCTCAGGCAGGTTGGATCTTTAAGGCTGCAGATCTGGCAGATCATGACTCTTGGAGCTGCACTTGTACTGCTGCTAGGCGAGATTTCACCTGATGAAGCCCTTAAGGCGATTAATATGGATGTGCTTATCTTTCTCTTTGGGGCTTTCTGTGTGGGAGAGGCGCTTAACAGAAGCGGATATCTTGCCTGGCTAGGAAGCCGGATGGTTTCCAGAGCCAGGGATACAGATCAACTTGTGCTGCTTGTACTCTTTTCCACAGGAATCCTCTCTGCGTTCCTTATGAACGATACCTTGGCTATAATGGGGACTCCACTCGTTCTGGGATTTTCAAGGAAGTACAATATCTCTCCCAAACTTATGCTCTTTTCCCTGGCATTCGGGGTAACTACAGGAAGCGTTATGAGCCCTATCGGAAACCCGCAAAACCTTCTCATAGCAATCGGTGGAAATCTGGATACTCCTTTTGTAACATTTTTACGTTCACTCGCTCTTCCAACCTTTATATGCTTTCTGGTTGCTTATGCCGTGCTAAGACTCTTTTTCCGGGAGGAATTCGGAAAACCAACCCTGATCCACTCCGATGAAGTCATTACTGATCCTGAACTTGCCAGTGCCTCAAAAATGGCTCTTTCGTTACTGCTTGTTCTTATAGCCTGTAAGATTTTCCTGGTGGAGTTTTTACCTGCCTGGGACTTCAATCTGAGCTGGATTTCTCTTTTCTCAGCGTTGCCTGTCCTGCTCAGTAGAAGGCGTATTGAGATTGTAAAAAACATCGACTGGGCAACTCTGGTTTTTTTCGTTTCAATGTTTGTACTAATGCAAAGTGTATGGATTTCTGGAACATTCCAGGAATTGCTTGCAAGGATGTCCCCGCAGTTAGGCTCGGTGTCAACTATTCTTGCGCTCAGCATCGGGCTTAGCCAGCTTATTTCTAATGTCCCCTTTGTTGCGCTTTACCTGCCTGCGATGGGTAGTCCGGTTTCTCAGGGGCAGTTGATGGCTCTTGCTGCCGGAAGTACAATTGCGGGAAACCTTCTGATTCTGGGAGCCGCAAGCAACGTTATAATTATCCAGAATGCTGAAAAAGAGGGGAAGACTCTCTCATTTTCCGAATTCTCCAAAGTAGGGGTTTTAATAACTGTTTTAGACGCTATTATCTACTTTATCTTCCTCTAACTCTCAAAAACTATAAATTATCTTAGAATGAACTTAGGGAGCTTAATTTTGCTATAAATCAAGTTTAAAGGCTTAATAGTTCTTATTTACCTTATTATTCTCCCCGGGTGAGTATATAAATAAGGTTTAACCCTCCGATAAACTTGATATACTCAAAGCACATACATTTTTTTCTGGAAGATATAAGATCATGACCCAGAATAATACAGATCCAAATGCCAGGCGCAGACGCGCCAGATGCGCCGTACAGAAGAAAACCTTTGGGCCTGTTGAAGACCTTGAAACTCACGTCCGGTCCGACTGGTGGCAGACTCTTTTTAACTCACTTTACCTTAAGACCGATGCCGATCTTCTGGATGATATGGAGGTTACCAGGAAAGAGGTCGATCTCATTGTTTCCATTTTGGGGGTGGCTCCTGAAGAAAGAATTCTTGATCTTTGTTGTGGGCAGGGAAGACACGTACTTGAACTGGCAAGACGGGGTTTTTCTAATGTTGAGGGGTATGACAGGTCACAGTACCTTATAAGGAAAGCCAGAACTAGGGCACAAAAAGATAACCTGCAGGTAAGGTTCAGGGAAGGAGACGCAAGAAAGCTTCCCTACCCTCCTGACACTTTTGACGTGGTTACTATTCTGGGCAACAGTTTTGGCTACTTTGATTCAACGCTCCAGGATCGAAAGGTTCTTGAAGAAATATTCAGGGTTTTGAAGCCTGGGGGCAGAGTTTTCATTGATGCCGTGGATGGCGACCATATGAAAAAGAGTTTCCAGCCCAGGTCATGGGAATGGCTGGACAGGAAATATTTTGTATGCAGGGAAAGGGCTCTTTCAGCCGATGGGGATCGGCTAATTTGCAGGGAAGTAATAAGCCGTATTGACAGGGGGGTAATTGCAGACCAGTTTTATGCTGAACACTTATACAACAAGGAAAGCCTTTTTGAGCTGCTTACCGCTTCAGGGTTTAGCAGTCCCGCTTTTCATACAACTTTCAGCCCGGTATCCGCAGGCACTCAGGATGCGGGCATGATGGAACAGAGAATTCTGGTCTCTGCTTCAGTTGAAAAACCGTGGCCTCCTTCTCTTCAGGCAGCCGGGAGTAAAAAGCCAATGAATATTGCAGTCGTGCTTGGAGACCCGAGAAAAGAAGATCAGGTAAAGCCTGCATGTGTATTCGATGATGACGATTTCGATACGCTTGGGAGAATGAAAAAGGCACTTGCAGAGATTCCCTTCATGAGATTTACTTTTCTTGATAGGCATGAGACGCTGCTGGAGGATCTGAAAATGAAGACGGCGAAAATTGATCTTGTACTTAATCTCTGCGATGAAGGATTTTATAACGATCCTACAAAAGAACTTCATATCCCTGCTTTACTTGAACAGCTTAATATTCCGTACACAGGGGCAGGCCCTCAATGTCTTGCCTTTTGTTATGATAAGTCGATTATAAGGGGAGTTGCCCGGGAGATGCGCATTCCTGTAGCAAAGGGAATGCTTGTAACCGGGGATTCGGACCTTTCAAAGCTTTCTCTCTCTTTTCCCCTGCTTGTAAAGCCTAATTCAGGGGATTCTAGTTTTGGGATTACACAGAAAAGCATTGCCCATAATCGCGAGGAACTTATTGAAATTCTTGCGGCAACCCGGGAGAAAATGGGTTCGGACAGACCTTTCCTGCTGGAAGAGTTCCTTCCCGGAAAAGATATCAGTGTTGGCATTATCGGGAATCCGCCTAAATGTACCGTACTTCCCATCACAGAAGAGGATTACTCGGCAGTACCTGAAGAACTTCCTAAAATATGCGGCTATGAAGCCAAATGGCTTCCGGACTCTCCCTACTGGAACATAAGATCCGTGCCTGCCGATCTCCCGGAAAAGACCAGAAAAGAAATCGTGAAATCCTGTCTTGCTCTATTCAGCAGGCTTGGCTGCCGGGATTATGCCCGCTTTGACTGGAGACTCGACGCTGAAGGCAAACCCAGGCTGCTTGAAGTAAATCCCAATCCTGGCTGGTGCTGGGACGGTCACCTGGCAAAGATGGCAGCTTATGCTAATATTTCCTATGCGGGAATGCTCGCAGCCATTATCGAAGCTGCAAAAGAAAGATATGGCCTAGGAACCGGAAAAATCGAGCTCTCAAGAAAAATACCTGAAACCACGTCCAGGAAAAGCCCGGCTGAATGTGCTGCTGAGTTTGAGGAGGAAATCGAAGCCAGCTCAATAGATTCCGACAATGATCGGAAAAAAGGTGTTTTTTCAAACGCTTCCGAGACATTACAGGCTTTTGAGGGCTTATAAATCAAAAAATGCGGATGCAAAAGTATAGGATTCCTTTTTTTTGCATCTCTGCTTCACTCTTACTTCCTGACCTTTTTTACTTCTGGATAATAATTGTGAGGATGTCTTCATCCTGCATTCTGTGATCCATGCCCACTCTCTGCCCCGGATGTTTTGCAGATGTACCCCAGACCTGGGCATAGCGGAATTTCCTGCGGAAATCTCTGTGCAGGCGGTCACATATCTGACCAATGTTTGTCCCGCTCATGACTATAAGGGGCTCTTCCATGTCTGCTGGCTGGCCCTGAGGTTTCATGTAAACTCGAATGAAACCCAGCCTGTCGTAAATGGCGTCTTTGAGAGTCTCGATGTTAATGCCTTCATGGGCTGAAATAAAGATCGAGTTCGGGTACATCTCTCTGCATTCTTCGATCAACTGGGGATAAGCCAGATCAACCTTGTTGATAGCTATAAGGGACTTGACATAACTGCGGTTGTTCAGGACAACGTCGATAAGCTGATCAACCGTTATATTTTCTCTTATAAGTACACTGGCGTTGTGGATTTTGTACTCGTCCAGTACAGCCTTGATAGTTTCCTCATCCAGGTCGAGATCAATAGTTGAATTGATCTCAATTCCGCCCCTGTCTTTTTTCTTGATTACTACATCAGGGGGCTCCTCATCTATACGAATGCCGGCCTGGTAAAGTTCGTCCATAAGCACTTCGTAGTGTTTGGGTTGAAAAACATCGAGCAAAAATATAACCATATCGGAGTTTCTGATAACTGATATAACTTCTTTTCCGCGCCCACGTCCTGATGACGCACCTTTTACAAGCCCTGGCACGTCAAGGAACTGGATTGTTGCTCCTTTGTGCTCAAGCACACCTGGCACAACTGTGAGAGTGGTAAACTCGTATGCTCCCACTGCAGACCTGGCACCCGTGAGTTTGTTCAGAAGCGTGGATTTTCCTACTGATGGAAAACCTACAAGGGTTACAGTTCCATCTCCTGATTTTCTGATCGAGTACCCATCTCCCCCTCCTTTTGCCGAGGCTCTCTTTTCAGCCTCATCTCGAAGCCGAGCTATCTTGGCTTTGAGGCGGCCTATGTGATGGGAGGTTGCCTTATTGTACTGGGTCCTTCGAATTTCGTCTTCGATTTCCCGTATTTGCTCCTGTATGCTGCTCATCTGGAACCTGCCGATTTAAGGACTGAAGAAATAATTTTTCATTATCGCTTGAAAAAGAAACTGCATCAAAGCAGTCTCCAAAAACCTTTTTTAATTCAAAATAGATTCGTATCTGGGTATTTATCTTGAATAGTTAAATGCAATATATATACCTATGGAGTGCTTTACTATAAGCCTTTTCAAAAAACTGCTTAAGCGCAAGCCTTTTTTCAAAAAGCTTGAGCAAAAACCCAAGCAACGGCGTGGTCAAGCGGCGCAATGGTTGGTGATAAACTGGCGCTATGGTTGTGCTTGACCAAAAAGCCTACTTAATCTTTTTGCAGGAAACTCAAGATCATTTATATTTCTTAATAATTATAATAATATTTAAAGCTTATTGAAGTTTGCTTGATAAACGTTTCTTATTCCGAAATTTATTTAAAGGAACTGCCTTTCTATCAACGGAAATCTTCTTTTTTATTCAAAGGAGACCAAATCCTTTTTTATTCAAAGGAGATTATTTCTCCTGTTCTTTCGTACACGTGCAGCCCTTTAGGAAGCTTTGAAGCGAATTCGGCAGAGTTAAGTGTCTCCAGGAATTTGTGTACTTCAGGAGTTTCCAGCATTTCTTTTCTTATCAGAAAATCATAATCTTCTTCTGCAAACTTTATGAATTTGAGGTGGTTCTTCTCAGCACAGTTTCTTTTCCCAACACCTGCTTCAGCTTTTCCTGAAGCAACTGCGTCGCAGATGGCTGCTTCCGATTTTGCTCCTGATATATATCCCGGAATTGAGTCCATAAATTCTTTTTTGCTAATTCCTTTTTCAGCTGCCAGTTCTGCAATTTTGAGGTCTAGAAGAGCTCTTGTGCCTGAACCAAGGTTCCGGTTGATCAAACGTTTTCCCAGCAGGTCTGAGAGTTTGGTAATCGGACTGTCCTGCCTGACAATTAATCCAACTTCCCGCCTGTATCCTTTCACAAGCACAACATCTGAAAGCCCCATATTCTCAATAGTAGGAATGTTATACAGGATTCCGTCCTCTCCCCTGGAGTCACGCGACGGCATGTTCACGCCTGCAATATCGGCAGTGTTTGAGGCAATTGCGCTGAAGCCGCCACTTGAACCCGTATAAAGGGTTCTGAAACGAAGCCCGCTAAGGTCTTCAAGCAGATCAAGACCCGGGCAAAAGCCGCCTGCTATCAGGAGATCAGGCTTCTCGACATCCCCGAAAAGTGTCACCTCTATAGGAGTTCCCGCTTCAACAAATTCTGTACTTGATGGAATCTCGATAAAACCATCAGCTTCGGAAAGAGAAGTTATGGCTCCAGATCCCCTATCTGCGGGATAGACCCGCCCCCTAACTAGGCCTACAGGAAGAAGCTGCTGTCTTCCTTCAGAACGGAAATTGGTACTCATAACCCCGTTTTCTACTCTTTTAAGTTCGTCTCCAGCTCCAAGAGCTTTCCTGATAAGAGGAGCCACAAATTCATTAAAAATAATTAGCGCTGATGTTGGGTTTCCGGGAAGCCCTATTACCGGGACACTTTTTATTATGCCAATAACCACGGGCTTCCCGGGTTTTATATTAATCCCATGGGCAAGGGTTTCCCCCATTTCATCTATCAACCGATAAATTACATCCCCAGCTCCTGATGACGTGCTGCCAGATGTCAGGATCAGCGCACATTCTGAGACCGCGGTTTCAAGTGCCCTTCTCATAATTGTTTCATCATCCTTTACAATCCCGTAAAGCATCGGGGAGGCTCCACACTCCTGCACCCCGGCGCATAAGGTGTAGGAGTTTGCATCATATATCTGCCCTCTTGCCAGTTTTTCCCCGGGACTCACAAGCTCATCTCCTGTTGAGATTATTCCTACCTGTAGCTTAAGGACTGGAATGTCATTTTTACCTACAGACGCAAGCACCCCGATCTCTCTTGTCCCGAGCTTTCGCCCTGCTCTGAGCACACGTTCTCCCTTCAGGATATCTGAACCTGCCTTCATTATATTCTCTCCCACAGTTACGGGCTTGTAAATGAGCACAGTTCCATTTTCCTCAGAGCTGTATTCAACCATAACAACGGAGTCAGCCCCTTCAGGAATAGGGGCTCCAGTTGCAATCTCCACAGCTTCCCCTGCCGATACTGTGAATCTGGCATCGGAGCCTGCTGGAATACTCCCGAGTACTTTTAGCCTTGCTGGCTCAGTTTCACTGCAGGCATAAGTATCCTCTGCTCTTAAGGCATAACCGTCCATTATTGCTCTTGCAAAGGGGGGCACATTGATCTCGGCGATGATATCCTCTGCAAGGATTTTACCATGAACATTTTCAATGGCAAATTTTTCCTTTTCTGGAAGAACCTGCAGACTATTCATTATTTCCCGTGCCTTCTCTACAGAAATAAGTTTCCGAAATTCCTTACGCTTCATTGAAACCAATCCTGAGTCCCACGACCTTAGATGAGTTTTTTAGTTTAATAGCATTTCCAGGTATGTTTTATACCTACTTTTTCCTTCAGAAAAACATTGAAGGCAGGTTGGTTAAGAGATACCCTGATCGAAGTTTTAAAAGCCCCAGATAATCGACCTGCAAAGCTGCGAATTGGATTGAAGTTTAAGCAAAAGATAAATCCGAACAGGCTCATATTTTCATAAATCTATGAAAGAGAAGAAGGGAAAAAATGAAAACTGCAGCAAATAGAAAGTTCTGGAGATATACAAGGTTTTCTACACTCCTGCTTATGGTCTTTGCAGTTATTCTTTCCGGCTGTGTTGATGAAGGACAGGATGGAAATAGATCGGAGAACATGGCAGGCAGCAGTCAGGGGATCACTGGGGCAAACAATAGTCAGGAACCCAATGAAGAGGACTACTTTTACGGTACTGCAAAAGTAGAGAATATCCAGATTTTAATTCTTGAGTCTTTTCCTGTACAGATACAGGTGATAGCAGAAGGTTACCTGCCTGATGGATGTACGGAAATAGACGAAATAAAGACTGAAAGAGAGGGAAACACCTTCAATATCAGTATCAGCACAATACGCCCGAAAGATGCAATCTGTACGCAGGCTTTAGAGAGCTTTACGGAAGCCATTCCCCTTGATGTCAAGGGACTCAAAGCAGGCAACTATACTGTAAATGTGAACGGAGTAACCGGGTCCTTTGAGCTAACAGTTGATAATATCATACCGGAAGAATTTCCAGATCCTATTCCACCGGGAAAACAGGTAGTAACTGAAGCTGACAACGGCACAAACATAAGCATTGAAAATGGAGAAATTTTTTACCTGATACTACCTGAAAACCCGTCTACAGGTTATCGCTGGGAACTTAATCTGACACAGGGACTGAATGTAACCCTGGGTCCCGATAAGCTTCCGGGAGAATATTACCCTCCAGAACAGCCTGAAAGAATTGAACAGCCTCTTGTAGGTGCAGGAGGGGTTCGCATATGGAAGATTAAAGCTGTGGCTGAAGGTGGTCAGCAGGTGAGAGCAGTATATAAAAGACCCTTTGAGAACGAAACTGCAGAGGCAGGCACTTTCACACTTAATGTTGAGGTCGTCTAAATTATCAGTTATGCCGCCCTTTTCACGATTTATCCGGTCCCACTGAAAAGGAGAAGGGCATTTTTAACTTCAGATGCTGGATTCCTCTCTTGCTGGCACTTTAGAGGGGTCCCAGAGCCTGTTTGAGATCTTTAAGGCAACTCTCGCATATATAGGATGTGCCAATTTGAGTACATCCAAGAACTTCCGTATCTTCTCCCATTTCTTTTTCCTCCTGGCCCCCCGGATAACCTTCGCAGTAAATTCCGCACTTCACTTCACAATAAGCTCCACAGAACAGGCATCTTGACATAATATGATTTAGGATTCGGAATTTCAAATATGTTTCCGGAAAAACCTGAAAACATGAAAAAATAGGGGGAAAAAGAGATCCAGATGAATTTGAAAAGTAGCAGGAATTCTTGAGAGAAGCGAACTTATTTCTTGATAAATTTCTAAAGATCAGAGAATCGCCGAAAAGTATATATACGATCGTTCGTATTTTGAGGTAGTTATCCAAGCAAAGTGACCTGACAAATAAAACCCTGTAGCGGGGTGGGGTAGCCAGGAGATCCCGACGGGCTCATAACCCGTAGACCGATGGTTCGAATCCATCCCCCGCTATGATAAAACTTTTTTCTGGATTTCTTATGTAATGATATTTTCCAGACATTACCTTTTAAGATTTTCATCACCAGGCAACTTTTTATAGCCGGTTACCGATTTTATACCTAGAATTCATTCACTTTATCCTTTTTTCAAGCTATTAAAACTCAAGGCTTATTAAGGAAGGTTACTTTCTTAGACACGGTCAAAGATGTGTGAGTATCTTTTCAAATATCCTCATAAACTGAGCAGGATGACTTTCATATGGTAATGGAAAAACTTGGAGACTCCTTACAGGGGGCGCTTAAAAAGCTGATCGGCGCAGGGCGAATTGATGAGCGCACGGTCAATGAAGTAGTAAAAGATATCCAGCGAGCTCTGCTCCAGGCTGATGTCAATGTAAAACTTGTTATGGGAATGTCCCAGAAAATCAAAGAGCGCGCATTAAAAGAAGACCCTCCTGCAGGTATGAACCCGAGGGAGCACGTAATCCGCATAGTATACCAAGAGTTAATGGGAATTATCGGCAAGGGAGCTGAAATCCAGCTCAAGCCGCAGACTATAATGATGGTTGGACTTCAGGGAAGTGGAAAAACTACCAGCGCTGCAAAGCTTGCCCGCTACTTCCAGAGGAAAGGACTTAAAGCAGGAGTTATCGCCGCAGACACTTTCCGTCCTGGTGCATACCATCAGCTTAAAACCCTATGTGAAAAACTTAACGTAGCTTTCTATGGAGAAGAAAACAATCCCGATGCCGTTGAAATCACAAGAAACGGACTCAAAGACCTGGAAAAATATGACGTAAAAATCGTGGATACTGCTGGGCGCCATGCCCTTGAAGCTGACCTCATAGATGAGATGGAACGGATCAATGCTGTTGCGAAACCAGATCACAAGTTCATGGTGCTGGACGCAGGTATAGGACAGCAGGCAAGCCAGCAAGCTCACGCCTTTAATAATTCTGTCGGGATTACAGGCGTTATTATAACAAAGCTTGACGGAACCGCAAAAGGAGGCGGAGCTCTCTCTGCTGTTGCCGAAACAAAAGCACCTATTGCCTTCATTGGTGTAGGAGAGACACCAGAAGACTTTGAGAAATTTGAAGCTGACAGATTTATCTCAAGGCTTCTCGGCATGGGAGACCTCAAAACCCTGATAGAAAAGGCTGAAGAAACCCTGACCGAAGAGGATGTGAATGTGGAAGCTCTGATGCAGGGACGCTTCACTCTCAAAGACATGTACAAGCAGCTTGAAGCCATGAATAAGATGGGTCCGCTCAAACAGATAATGTCCATGCTCCCTATGGGAATGGGAGGATTAGGAGGTATCAAGCTCTCAGATGAGATGTTCCAGGCTACAAGTGACAAGATGAAGAGTTACAAGGTCATCATGGATTCCATGACAGAGGAAGAAATGAATGATCCAAAGCTCATAGGCGGTTCCCGAATAAAAAGGATTTCAAGAGGTTCAGGACGCAGCCCTGAAGAAGTAAGAGAGCTTCTTAAATACCACAAAATGATGCAGACAGCTCTAAAAGGCTTTAGAGGCGGGAAATTCAATATTCAGAAGATGATGAAGAAAAAACTCGGGATGTAATTTATCCCGAAGTTAATTTTTCACATTGGATGTTTTTTATTAGTATTTAATATTGCTCGCAAACCTCAAGGAAGTTAATAAGCAGTTCTTCTCCTTTCTCGGTATGGGAAACCTCAGGATGCCACTGGACACCATAAATCGGTTTTGTTGGGTGGCGCATAGCCTCAATCTCACATATCTCAGAACGGGCAAGATGAATGAAACCCTCAGGCAGAATAGCAACCTCATCTGCATGGGAAGCCCAAACAGTAGTCTTGGGCCCGAGTCCCCGGAGAATATCATCTTCTTCAAGCACCTCTATCTCAATCTCTGCATACCCGCCTTTATTCCCTGCATGAACGTGACCCCCATATGCCAGAGCAATTGCCTGATGCCCGAGGCAGATTCCAAGAATAGGGAGATCAACTTCACGGACATAATCGAAACATAAGCCTACCCTATCCATTTCCGGACCACCGCTCAGGATCAGCCCATCCGGTTCTTCTGCCAAGATATCCTCAATTGGCATTGTATTTGGGATTATTTTCGTATTCATGCCAAGATCCCGGACAGCCCGGTGAATGAGATGGCAAAATTGTCCGTAGTTATTAACAACGAGGATTTTCAGCCTTTCCATAATTCCTTCAATCCCTGTTAGTGTAATTTTATTTTTGAGAGTTATATTTTGATAACTGTGTATTTAATGAGTGTATTTTCTATTGCTCTGAGTATAACCCTATTAGCCAATCTTATTCTATTGCTCTGGGTGTACCCCATTAGCCACTCTTATTCAATTAGCCAATCTTATTTTATTAGCCAATCTTATCCTATTTTAATTCTCTTATGCTTCCAAAGCTCATGAACCTTCAGCTGTTTTCGAAGTTTCCTGGCTGCGAAAATTATTTTGTGTTTCATGATCTGGAACGTGTTTCCTGGTATTATCCCGATATAACAGAAGGAAAAATACTATTTTTGAACACTATAGCATACTTTTGTACAGAAAAGTTCAAGATTATTCATTTCTATTAAAGACATATTCCTGTCATGCAGCCATATGGAATAGATTTAAATAGGTTCAGTGTGCTAGTATGTGACACACTAGCACACATATTCAGAGCAAATAATAGGCTAATAAATTAAGATCATTTTGCATTTGGAGGGATTATAATGTCAGAAATTGGTAAAAAGATAAGGATAGAGAGGTTGATGAATCGGGAAAGTAGAAACATGGTCATTATTCCAATGGATCATGGTATCTCAGACGGACCTATTGAAGGACTCATTAATATCACTGATACGGTAAATAGAGTAGCCGAAGGAGGAGCAAATGCCGTTCTTATGCAGAAAGGAATGGTAAAATACGGACACCGGGGATACGGTCATGATATAGGTCTCATCGTGCACATCAGTGGTTCTTCTTCCCTGAGCCCTGATCCCAATGCCAAAGTGCAGGTCTGCACAGTGGAGGAAGTGATTAAAATGGGAGCCGATGCCGTTTCCATGCATATCAATGTAGGCTCTGAAACCGAAGCTGACCAGCTTGAGCAGCTTGGAAAGATTTCCAGAGACTGCACGGAATGGGGTATGCCTCTCCTTGCCATGATGTACCCCAGAGGTAAGAAAATCACCAATCCACATGATCCTGTAAATGTTGCACATGCTGCAAGGATAGGAGCCGAGTTAGGTGCTGATGTTGTAAAAACCGTGTACACCGGAGATCCTGACAGTTTCAGGGATGTGGTCAGAGGCTGTCCTGTGCCTGTAGTTATTGCAGGAGGGCCTAAAACCTCAACTGACCTGGAGCTCCTTGAGATGATTGACGGAGCCATGGAAGCCGGAGCCAGAGGAGCTGCAATTGGAAGAAATGTTTTCCAGCATAGAGACCCTGTCAGGCTCACCCGGGCTATTTGTGAGATTGTACATCATAGAAGATCTGTAGAAGAGGCTCTTGAGCAGCTGAAATGAAAACAGGATATTGAGAACCAGGGTCAGTATCCAAACAAAAGTTAAAAAAAGGAGAAGACCGGAGTAAAAACAGAAAAACATACCGGGGTTGAAGCCTTTGAAAAATAAAAGCGTGTGGATAAAAGCCGATGAAGGCGGATGGGAACAGCAAAAAGAAAGGATTACAACAGGCCTAGAATCAGGAGCCGACTGCGTGCTTGTAAACCCAGGAGATATTGAAAAAGTAAGAGAACTGGGAAGTATCCCGGTAGCAGCCTTTGGGCGTGACAACAAATCCGGAGCCGATATCGTTGTCGTTGGAAAGAGAGGAGAAGGCGACGGGACAAAACCCTTACCTCTTGAAACTCCGGGTTCTCTTGATATAAACGCAGCAACCCTTCTCAGGGACAAAGGAGTGGCTGTAGGTGGATATGTAATAATAAGGGATAAACGCTATGAGCATTTTGCAGCCGAACTTGGAAAGGTCTGTGACTTCCTCATTGTGACAGGTACGGACTGGAAGGTTATCCCTCTTGAAAACCTTATAGCTGAACTCCAGCATTACGACGTGAAGATTATTTTCGGAGTAAAGAGCGCAGAAGAGGCAAGACTGGCTTTCCAGACCCTTGAAATCGGAGCAGATGGAGTTCTTCTTGACAGCGGAGATCCCCAGGAAATAAAAGATACCATCAAGGCTGCCAGGGAACTGGAAAGCGAGAGCACTGAGCTTGAATCTGCAGTCGTAACCAGGGTTGAGCCTCTTGGAATGGGAGACAGAGTCTGTGTGGACACATGCAATCTCATGCAAAGGGGAGAAGGCATGCTCATAGGTTCTCAGGCAAGCGGGATGTTTTTGGTAAATTCCGAATCCGATGACAGCCCGTATGTGGCAGCCCGCCCGTTCAGGGTAAATGCAGGTGCAGTTCATTCATATATCAAAATAGGGGACAAAACCCGCTACCTCTCAGAACTTCGGACCGGAGATACCGTAACTATTGTGGATTCAAAAGGGAAACAGAGAGATGGGATTGTTGGTAGGATTAAAATCGAAAGCCGCCCTCTCATGCTTATCGAAGCAAAAGCAGGAGACAGGACTTTAAGTGTAATCCTGCAAAACGCCGAAACCATCAAGCTGGTTGGAAAAGACGGAAACCCTATTTCAGTTGCCAAACTCAAGAAAGGTGACGAGGTTCTGGTTCACCTGGAAGAAGGAGCAAGGCACTTCGGTAAAAAGATCGAAGAAACGATTATAGAGAAATAATCTGTCAAAAAGAAACGATTGTCAGCGAAAAAGGAAAACCGGAGCAAAGAATGATTCGTATTGGTTCACTTGACCTTGAGGAAAAAGCTGCCGTTGTCGCAGTAATTCTTGAGAACCCTCTTGAGACCTCAAGGAAAGCCGCCGAAATGGGAGCCGATATTCTTGAGATCAGGCTGGATTTGCTTGGAATCAGGGACCTAGAAATAGCTTCAGAAACGATAAGAAAAATAAAGTCCGAAACCAGACTCCCGCTAATTCTTACAAATCGCTCAAGTATGGAAGGAGGAAAATGGCAGGGAAAAGAAGCTGAGAGAACCGAGCTTCTTAAAAACCTACTTTCCCTGAGAGATGGACCAGACGCCGTAGATATCGAGCTTTCTGCCGGGAGAAAAGCGAGAGACAGAGTAATAAAAGCGGCAAAAACCTGCGGAAAAACTGTGATTGTATCTTTTCATAATTTTTCAGAAACCCCGCCTTTTCAGGAAATGAAAACTATTTTTGAAGAGTCATTTCTGGCAGGGGCGGATATTGCGAAACTAGCAGTTATGCCACACTCGATGAAAGACGTACTTGACCTGTTAAGAGCTTCACTGGATGCCAAGGAGGCAGGGGGCGCTGTATGCGCTATCGCAATGGGCAGGCTTGGAAAGCATACAAGGGTAATTGCTCCTTTTTATGGTTCGGTTCTCACATATGCAGCTGTTGAAGGTTCAGTTTCTGCGGCACCGGGACAGTTTCAGGTAGATGAAGTAAAAAAGATAATGGAGCTACTCGAATGAAGCAAGTCTTTGGCGTGTTTGGAGACCCTATAAGCCATTCCCTTTCTCCTGCAATGCATAACGCGGCTTTCTCAGCTCTTGGAATGGACTGCATCTATCACGCTTTTAGGGTCAAGCCCGAAAAACTGGAAAAAGCAATTCTTGGGGCTGAAGCTATGGGATTCGGAGGTCTCAACCTGACAGTACCCCTGAAAGAGGTAGCTTTGAAGCTTAGCTGTATAAAACCTGACCCGCTGGCTAAAAAAATAGGAGCTGTAAATACTATAGTTTTCGAGGAGACCGGAGAAATCCGGGGATACAATACCGATGGGTTGGGAGCAAAACAGGCACTCCAGGAAGCTGCAGTGGAAATAAAGGGGTCTAAAATCGTGGTTGCAGGGGCAGGCGGGGCAGCAAGAGCCATTAATTTTCAGCTTGCGGCGGATGGCGCTGATATTACAATAGTAAATCGGACCGAAGAAAGGGCAATTGCGCTTGCAAAAGATATCTCAGCCGCCGCCCTTCCCGGGAAAGTAGAGGGAAGAGGGCTCTCCGAATTAAAAGATTTGCTACAGAACGCCAATGTTCTGATAAATACCACAACTCTCGGAATGCATCCCAATATAGACTCTACTATTGCCACGGCAGACAATCTTCACTCTGGACTTACCGTTTTTGATATTGTATATAACCCTCTGGAGACCAGGCTCTTAAGAGAGGCAAAAGCCTCAGGTGCAAAGACTGTAAGTGGAGTCTCAATGCTTGTCTATCAGGGAGCTGAAGCTTTCAGGCTCTGGACAGGAATTGACCCTCCAGTTGAACTTATGAAAAAAACCGTTCTGGAGGCTTTGAAGGCTTGAGTGTTAACCTGGGATCTGAAAACCAGATTGGAACGAATCAAAATTCTGAAAAGACAAAAGTCCTGATCCTTGGCGGAACCGGGGAAATGGGACAGTGGTTTACCCGTTTTTTCAAAGAAAGAGGTTATGAGGTTATGGTCTGGGGAAAAGGTGGGAAAATAGAAATCGCAAGGAAACTGGAAGTTCCTTTTGCCTCGGATCTTGATGAAGCTGTTCCGGCAAGCGATATAGTGATAGTCTCTGTACCTATCAATGTAACTGAGGAGATTATTGCTGAAGTTGCCCCAAAAATGAAAGCTGGAAGTCTCCTTATGGACTTAACTTCCATTAAGGTAAAGCCTGTAGAAGCTATGAAAAAATTTACACCCTCCGATGTAGAGATTCTGGGTACCCATCCAATGTTCGGACCAACGATTAGCACTATCCGAGGGCAGACTGTGATTCTGGTTCCTGTAAAGGGACGTTCAGAAAAGTGGTTTCCGGTAATAAAAGAGCTTTTTGAGGAAAGTGGAGCGCATGTTGAGATTACTACCGCAGTCGAACATGACAGGCTTGTCTCGGTTGTGCAGGGACTCACCCATTTTGCCTATATCAGCATAGGAACGACCATTGACAGGTTAGATTTTGATGTAAAAAGATCCAGAAAATTCGTAAGCCCTGTCTACGACATAATGCTGGACTTTGTTGGCAGGATTCTTGGTCAGAATCCCTATCTGTACGCACTTATCCAGATGGAAAATCCCGGAGTCCTCGAGGTACATGACGCATTTATCAGGGAATGTGAAGAACTCTCAAAGCTTGTGCGATCTCATGACGAGGAAGGCTTTGTGAAGAAAATGAAAGCTGCTGCTCGGCAGTACGGAGATACGACTCATGCCCTGCGCAGATCCGATAAACTGATTAATTCCAGAATAACCGAATATGAAACCATCCTAAAATACATCGGAAAGGTATGCGGGTTTTACCATCTTTATTCCGGAAAAACCCATGTCGGTATTTTAGAAAAAGTAGGACATGACGAGGTTATTCTTAAAAAGCTGGTTTCAAAAGGCACTTCCCCTCATATAAAAAACAAATTCTTGAAACTCAAGCTAGAAAATCTTCGCCTGCTTTCGGAATCTGAGTTGTGGGAATGGAGAAAAGAAAACCTTGAGCATTTTACAAGGGATATCCCGGTCCTTATACCTGAAGGGGCTGAACCTGCGGTTATTCTTAATGCTATAAGTACCAATAAACAGCTTGCAGCCTGTGAAATAAGTGATATTTATAGAGGACCTATTCAGATAAATAACAAGAGACTAAGTAGGATAAAAACTGGAAAAGAAAGCAAAGAATTGGAAAGACTTGCAGTTACTTACAGGATAACGATTTTTGGAGATTGTGATGCAGATTCAGTTGAAGCCGAGGTAATATCCCTTCTTTGCGGTCTTGGGTGCAGAATAAGAGAAAAAAACTTGAAGCAGTAAAGATAAAAATTTGTACCTAAGGAGTCTATTTTAATAAAAGGAGAAATTGATATAAACAATAAAAAAAAGATAATATGATGTCCAGAGTTAAATGGAGAGTATCTCTTTTATTTGTCCTTATCACTCTTTCTATATTTTTTTCAATGATCGCAAATAGCGATAGGTTTATGGAATTTGGGGGAAACGGAACATTCACACCAATTGGGACTGGAATCTCAAGGGAAGATCGGATCACAAATCTCACACAAAGGCTGGAAGTCGGTGACCATGAGACAAAATTGAGTGCTGCAGCTGAGCTTGGGAGGTTTGGAGAGACTGCGGCTGATGCTCTTATTGAGAGAATCGAATCAAATATTTCGAGTTCAGGCGAAGTAAACAGTTACATGCTTCTTGCACTTCTTGAAACCCGAGATAGTAGAACAGAGACCGTTCTTTCTGAGAGCTTTAAGAAGATCCAGGAATCAAATGAGATTACAGCTGAAGAACAGGCAGAAAACGAGATTTCGGCAGACATTTTGCAAGCTATTGAAGAGAAAGATAGAGCAATGAGAAGAAATCTTGCAATTTCTCTTGATAGGGATTACAACGACGAAACAAATTCTCTTGAAGCAGCCCTTCGGGCAGAGGAACAGAACTCAAGTATATATGATTCTTTTGCGCTTTCGGAGTTCGAGCCTGATGAACCTGGAAGCGAAACAGAAAAACTTATTAAAGCTCTTAAAAGCGACAGTGGGAGTATAAGGATCGCAGCTTTAATGGCTCTCGGAGAAAGAAAGGAAGCTGCAGCAATAGATTCCATAACACCAATTCTGACTCGGGACTATTCTCCGGTGCAGAGCAGTGCAGCATATGCGCTTGGTGAAATTGGGGATGAAAGGGCAGTAGAAGTCCTGATAAAACAAATGAAAGATGGGAGTGATAGCGTCAGGAGTAACTCTGCAATTGCTCTCGGGAAAATAGGAAAGGAAACTGCCGTACCAGATCTTATCCAAAGGTTAAGAGACAATAGAGCTGTAGTAAGGAGCAGTGCAGCCCTGGCACTAGGAAAAATAGGAAGCGAAACAGCAAGAGAACCTCTGATAGAAGTCCTGAATAGCGGAAAACTTATAGACGGAAGAGCAAAAGATTCCGTGAACGCTAATGAGGATGTCAGAAAAAGTGCTATCCTTGCCCTTGGAGAAATCGGAGGTCCTGGAGTGACTGAGGTTCTAACTGACATATTAATCGATAAAGAGGAAAGACTTTCTGTCAGGATGGCTGCAGCCGCAGCCCTGGGAAATACAGGTGACCCTCAGGTTATGGAGACGCTTAAGAACGTGTTTAATGACAGGAATACGGATACAAATCTCAGGAATCAGGCTTTTCTTGCTCTTGGTAAATCCAAAAACCAGGAAGCTGCAGAATTGCTTGTGGAAAAGCTGGGAGATAGGGAGTTTGGAGATAGTGCCAGGAAAGCCCTCTCAGAGATGGGAGAAGTGGCAGTTGATCCTCTAATAGAGAACCTGAAAACGACAGATCGGAGAGCCAGGGATGAAACCGCCTTGATTCTTATTGAGATAGGAGATCCAAAAGCTGTCAATCCCCTTATTGAGGCTTACCAGTAACCCTTTAAAAATTATAGGAGATGTGGCTGAGGAGCCGCATTCCTTCTGCTCATTTTCCTATTATTTTCCACTACTTTTTTTCTTAAAAGTAAATTTAATAGTAATTCTTAAACCAGACTTATAAGTTCTTCCAGTGCGGCTTTTGGGTCTGCTGCTTTCACAATTCCAGAAGCCAGCAGTACACCCTGGGAACCAAGGTCAAGGGCTGCCCTGAGATCCTCACCTTTTGAGATTCCAGCTCCACAGAGCACCTTTACTGCGGGATCGATTTTCGCAACTGCCTTAACCGAACCACTAACAACTTCAGGGTCAGCCTTTGAGACTGGAATGCCGCTCCCTATAAGTTCGGGAGGCTCAATTGCAACATAATCAGGACCAAGGGCTGCGGCGGCTGCGGTTGTCGGGACATTGTTAGTACAGATAACTGTCCTGAGCCCGAATTCCTTTGCAGATTTCAATGACGCTTCGATTTCTGCAAGGGTCAGACGCCTTTCAGAGTGATTTATCAGGGTTCCGACAGCTCCTGCCTCTTTTATAGCTTTTCCAAAAACATGACCTGTGAAGCTTCCTGCTCCTATTCCATCCAGATGCTGGGAAAAAACTGGAATTTCAACCTCCGAAGCTACCCTGTAAATATCCGGAAGCTGGGGGGCTACTGCTATTTCGATACCTGACTCTTCGGACACCTCTTTGCAGGCTTTTGCAATTTCCACTGCTCCCTGCCCCGTGCCCTGCAAATAAGTCTTATAGTTCAATAAAATGAATGGCGAACTCAAGAAATCCCCTCCTGAAAGTTAAAAGAAATGAAAGCGCAAATTTCACGCTTTCTCTGATAGGTTTCTGCCAAAAAATACTCTAAGTTTTTATTTTTAGCAGTATTCATTCAGTGATCTTTTCGGGAAATTCTTAAATCTGCTCAGAAGTCAGTCATAACTCTGAACTGGTCAATTTCCGGCTTATTGAGACTCATGATAAACTGTTCGGCAACTTCTCTAACATCTTTTGCATTGGTGATCGCACGCCCAACCACAAGAATATCCGCACCCTGACTCAGAGCTACAGGAACCTTGTCAAGACGGACCCCGCCTGCAACAGCAACCAGTGCTTTTGGAGCAACTTTCTTAATCTCTTCGATATTACCCCAGGCATGTTCGGTATTCTCGATATCTATTCCGCGATGGAGTTCAATTACATCAGGCATGACCTTAAGCTGTTTTAAGACAGAAATCGGATCAGGCTGGTTAAGCGTGTCCATGACCGCATAGATGCCTGTCTTATGGGCTTCCTCGATGAGCTTGTCAATGGTACTGATCGGAGCAAGGGCAGAAACTACAATAGCATCTCCTGCAGCATCGGCAACCATTCTTGCTTCAAGGTTTCCTGTGTCTAAAGTCTTCAGGTCAGCTACTATAAAGGCATCTGGTCTGACGTCTCTGATCTTCGAAATGACATCCACGCCATAGCGTTTAATGAGCGGTGTGCCTGCTTCAATTATAACATGATCGCTCTTGGGAATCTGAGAGATGGCAGAAAGCACAGACTCGAGGTTCGGATTGTCAAAAGCAATCTGGAGATATGGCGGATCCCAGAGTCTTGTGACCTTGAATCCCATAATGGCATGGGTAGATTTGTTGCTTTCCTCAAGAACAGTATCAATACTCGGGAAACCTTCAAGGGCACGCTTGATTGCAAGCTTTGTGGCTCCGTAGTTATACCTGTAGATCTTGTTGTAGTCTTGGGCATCGGGATGGATAAAGACACTCGCTACAATGACAATATCTTCAACCAGATCCTTTGAGATTATGCCTTCTTCTACAGAATCTGCTACTGCTTTTGCAACCGCTGTCTGGGCAGGCCCGAAAATTTTTGATGCCTGTTCCATATTCTTTACCGTAACCTTCGGGACAATAAGAGTTGAAGGTTTGGGTGGCAGGTTGGGCCTGATAACGGACAGGAGTGGAGTATGTCCGACTGAGAGTTGGGTCAGACCGTTTGCAAAAGCCTGACCTACTGGTCCTCCTTTGTCTCCTATCATCAAATCAACATGGGCAAGTTCTGCTCCCTGCCCCATTAATGCTTCTCCTATTTGAAACATATTTGACCTCGTGAGTTTGATAGACATTATATCCAAAGTTGATAAGTTATAGATAACTGGTAATTATGCAGATGGTTTCGTAATTGAAATTAGCTTGCCAATTGAAATTAGTTTGCCAATTGAAATTAGTTTGCCATCAGACTTAGGATAGAGATAACCCTTTTGCCTGCTAAATGCCAGCCTTATATAAATAATCTCGTATCGTCCCGCAAGTTTTTCCAGCCCGGATAAAGTATCAGAGTTCAATCTCAGAAGCTAGCTTCAAAATAGTTTAAAGACACAGGAAATTTTCTGTTAAAGGAGGAGAATTAAAGGAGAATTCTGGGGCATATATCGCTTAGGGTGCAGAAACAGTTTTGATCAAGAGATGCCACACTTGCGGTTTAAAAAGCCAAGGAGATAAGTCAAGTAAATAAAGTTTCTGAAAAAAGAGATTTTAAAGAAGCCAAGGTCCGGATTCGAACCGGAGTTTAATCGCTCTGCAGGCGATTGCGTAGCCGCTCCGCCATCTTGGCACTTTTGATTATCTTATTGCTCGTGTTGATGCAATTAAAGGAATTTCTGATATATAAATATTTAGCTTAAGGCAATATCATCCTAAATTTTTGAGGATACCATACACTAAAAAATAGAGAGAGTTTTTTTCTATAAAAGAATGACTCCATTAAAAAATAGCCCGGAGAGGAACTAATCCTGAGAAAGCAAATATTCCTGCTATAACAACAATGATCATAAGCAAGATCACCAGTAAGATGGGCAGGAATACAGCTATTGCGGATCTTAACATGCTTACATCATGTACATGCATGCCCCCTACAATGTAGAGATATATTCCATAAATCCCGAAGATCCAGCCAATAACAGGAATCCAGGAAAGTACCAGCACAGCAGTTGCATAAGATATGAATCTTACAGTACCTTCGTAACTTCCCGAACCTCCAAGCACTTTATAAATAACAAAGAGTATTGCAGCTTCAATAAAGAGAGAAATAATACCTATAACAGGTGTGATTATCACACTCATAAGTATCGCGAAAAACCCCAACCCTCTAACCTCACCATACATACCATCGTACATGCCGCCGTACATGCCTTCCATATACATCTGACGACCAAAGAGTACGGTTAAAAGTGCGGTTAAAAGCGCATATATGATGAGACTAATTGCTGCAAAGGTAAGTGGATCAGCATATCCCCCGCTTTGTGGCATTCTCCTGTAAAAATCAGACGGTCTTTGCATAACCTCTTTCCAGGTTTCGATGTAATCCATAAGTTACCCCCCTGTAATTATACGCTTGATTTTTATTTAAATAAATTTATCAAAAAATAAAATTCTGTTTTCAGGATAAACAAGTAGTTAGGAACTGCAGCAAATTGGAATGGTTAAAGTTCATTGAGCTCATCTTTGATAAATAAGGATTGGGTTAACCGGATTATGCGGTAGATGAACGAAGAAACAAAGTACAATCGAGCACAAGCACCGTTAAACCCAAATCTAAAGTACAAAAAATAAATTAGACGCAAGAGAGCTAAAAAGCAGGCTGGAAATGTTATAAACCAGACGTGTCATCAGCTGTCTTACATTCCGGATTTGTTATTGCTTCTTCACACTGGCACATGCTCAAGGCTTCAAATATACCATCGCCTACACTTATACCTTTTAAAGCACATTTCTCCATTAAGCGATAGTAAAGGTCTTTGTTTTCGTCCTTGATAAATTCGCACATTTCAGAAACAAACTCCTGCATTAAAATTTCTTCGTCTCTGTTTACCCAGTTGTTAATTGATCCGATTAAGTGCTGGCGTGTGGAGTCATCGTCAAGGTTCTGATCTATCACATGTGTGAAGACACACTCGTCTCTCATTAGAAGCCATTTACCAAGTCTATATCTGAACCTACTCTCGCCCTCTGGATTGATGTTATTCCCATCAGTCATATTATATCCCCTATAATAATTACAGACTTCATGATATTTAACAATTTTATACTATTTTTATAATATTTGAAGAATTCAAACTCTAGAAAAATAGTTAATTATCAAATTGTTTTAATATTTAAAGAAGACCGGTCTGTGCTTTTAGCTTCTGGAAACTGAAGTTTGGCATTATATTGGAGTTTTTATAATTCAACAAGCCATATTTTATTAACAGATAGCCTATTTATATTCGGTTTGCTTATATAGTATGTACCGCATAATATTGTGAGGAGGCCGGGAACTTTTAATGCTTAAGAATGAAATGGGTTCTAGATAGGCTGAGATACTTTAATTAAAAAATGAATTAGTGGTGTTCCCAAGAGCGGGACAAATGCGCAAAACTTATTATGAAGTTTAAGTATAAATATAGAAACCGTAATTTCTTTTGTAAGGGGGTATATCTTTGAAAGGAGACCAGAAACTAATTGATTGTCTGAATGCTCGTCTGGCAGAAGAATTGGCAGCTATCAACCAGTACTTTCTCCATGCTGAAATGTGTGAAAACTGGAATTACGAACGGCTTGGAGAAGTAATCGAGAAGCGAGCTATTACCGAGATGAAGCATGCAGAGAAGCTGATTGAGCGCATTCTCTTCCTTGAAGGGAGGCCCATAGTTAGCAATTTGAGCGAAATTCGTATCGGTGATCAGGTACCAAAAATGCATGAGCATGACCACTGGGCAGAGGAGGGAGCTATTAAAGGCTATAACCAAGCCATCCGTCTAGCGGCAGATCTGGGAGATAATGACACCAAAGTGCTTCTAGAATCAATCCTTAAGGAAGAAACCGAGCATATCGACTGGATTGAAGCCCAAATGGACCAGATCAACCAGATAGGTGTCCAGAACTATCTGGCACAGCAGATCTACGAGTAAGGGCGGATGCTACTGCATCTACCCTTTTAAAATATGAATGAGCCATTTGTAAAAGCTATATTAAAAATAAGCAATCTCCAACGCGCTTAGAATATCTCTCAGAAGCCGTTTGTCCATGGAGAGGCTTAAGAAATATATTAATCTACTTAGGAGCTATCCAAAAAATAAACAATTGAAGTATGCATTGTATAAGATAGCATATGTAAAAGTTACATAGATCTACAGTATCTGGATCCGTTCTAATAATGCATACTTCAATTAAAAGTATAGATAAACCATAGTGCTTTTCAGATAGGCTCTCCCATCCATCAAGAGGACTACTAGTCGTGAACAACAGCACATCAAAGAGGTCGCCACTTCTATTTTTTATATTGGTTTACTCTCTTTCTATTCCACTTTGGGTGCTTAATATCATTTATCCGATGAAGCTCCCGGTGGATAATCTTCCCGCGACAGATATTGTTGCCACATTTTCTCCAATGGTAGCGGCATCCATCCTTGTATACCGGGAAGAGAAACTTTTAGGGGTAAAGAATCTCTTGAGAAGAATCTTCGATTATAAGAGGATCACGAAAAAGATCTGGTATGTCCCCATCATTTTCTTGATGCCGTTTATTTACGTGCTGACCTACGTGATAATGCTTCTAGTCGGGCTACCAGTACCAACTGTCTGGAACCCGCCACTTCTGACACCACTCATCTTTATTGCATTCTTTTTAGCCGCCGCAGGTGAAGAGCTTGGTTATTCGGGATATGTCACCGATCCTATGCAGGCCCGATACACTGCACTGACAGCCAGTCTCATCATTGGGTTGATCCATGGTGTATGGCATTTCCCATCCATGCTTTCAATGGGCATGTCTCTGGGATTGTTTATATGGGGAGGATTTATACTGGCCGTTAGTTTCCGGATTCTGACCGTCTGGCTTTATAATAACACTGGAAAAAGCGTCTTTGCAACCATACTCTTTCATGCCGTGACCAATACCGGAAGGAGCATATTTCCCGGTAGTCGTTCAGTCTTCCAGCTGTACGACGGGGCTATTGGCTATGGGCTCATTGCTATTACGGCTATTATCGTGGTGTTCTTATGGGGACCAAAAACATTCAAAAAATAAAATCAACTATAATGGGAACTCTTTAGGGCATCAAAACCGTTAAGATATTGCATATAAATCATATTTAACTATATTACCTTTTTTTAGAAATATTACTCTACCAGCAGTTAGAGGATATGGAGAAGCCATATGCTGATATAGGCTGCAAAATTCTCTCGGTAACATTAAATAAGAATAAATAAAAAAGTTTTCTTAAAATTTAAATAAAAACTTGAAAGGTGGGAGTAATCATGGACGAAAATAGCAATAAACCTAGAAGGAGAGGGCTTACAATCGAGGACTGGTGGCCAGATAGACTAAATTTAGACATACTGCGCCAACATTGCTCGAAGTCCAATCCTATGGGTGGCGATTTCAACTACGCTGAAGAATTTAAGAGTCTTGACTACGAAGCCTTGAAAAAGGACCTGCGCGAAATGATGACAAATTCACAGGATTGGTGGCCGGCAGACTTTGGTCATTATGGACCTTTAATTATCCGTATGGCATGGCACAGCGCCGGTACGTACCGTATCAGTGACGGCCGTGGTGGTGCAAGCAGCGGTACCCAACGTTTCCCGCCCCTCGCTAGTTGGCCCGACAACGCTAACCTCGACAGAGCCCGCCGACTACTCTGGCCTATCAAGCAAAAGTATGGTCGAAAAATTTCCTGGGCTGATCTCATGATCCTTGCAGGTAATGTCGCCTTGGAATCCATGGGTTTTAAGACCTTCGGTTTCGGTGGGGGGCGTGAGGACGTCTGGGAACCAGAGAAGGATATATATTGGGGTCCTGAGAGTGAATGGCTTGGAGGAGAACGCAGTAGTGATAAACTCGAGGGGTCACTCGCCGCTCTTGAGATGGGTTTAATTTATGTAAATCCGGAAGGTCCGCACGGCAAACCAGACCCCATAGCTGCGGCGAAGGATATCCGGGAGAGTTTTAGTCGGATGGGAATGAACGATGAAGAAACAGTAGCCCTTATTGCAGGTGGCCATGCATTTGGTAAAACACATGGTGCTGGCGACCCAAAGTATGTGGGACCAGAACCAGAAGCAGCCCCTATAGAACAGCAGGGACTTGGCTGGATAAGTACTTACGGTACTGGTAAAGGCAACGACACTATTACTGGAGGCCCTGAAGTAATCTGGACCAACACACCAACAAGGTGGGACAACAACTTCCTCCGGATATTATTCGAAAATGAATGGGAGCTTACTAAAAGCCCAGCCGGAGCCTATCAGTGGAAGCCAAAAGATGAGGCAAAAGCCGTTACCGTGCCTGACCCCCACGATCCATCAAAGCGGCGTTTACCAGGCATGCTCACCACTGATCTCGCTTTACGTTACGATCCTATCTATGGAAAGATCGCACGGCGTTACCTAGAAAATCCCGATGAATTTGCCGACGCGTTCGCCCGTGCATGGTTTAAGCTGACCCACCGAGATATGGGACCCAAAACACGTTACCTCGGTCCGGAGGTACCGGAGGAGGATCTCATCTGGCAGGATCCAATCCCTAAAGTTGATCATGAACTAATCGATGAAGAAGATATAAAAGCCCTTAAAGGTAAGATATTGAATTCTGGCCTTTCAGTGTCAGATCTGGTCTCAATTGCCTGGGCCTCAGCATCTACCTATCGTGACTCTGACAAGCGAGGCGGCGCTAATGGTGCCCGAATTCGCCTAGCACCTCAGAAGGATTGGGAAGTCAACGAACCCGACAAATTAGCCAGAATACTGAAAATTCTCAGTGATATCCAGAATGAATTCAACCAATCCCAGTCCAATGGTAAAAAAGTCTCTCTAGCTGATCTTATTGTTTTAGGTGGCTGTGCAGGTGTTGAACAGGCAGCAAGAAATGCTGGTCATGATGTTAAAGTGCCTTTCACACCTGGACGGATGGACGCTTTGCAGGAGCAGACCGATGTAAACACCTTTGCCGTGCTTGAACCCTTCGCTGACGGCTTCCGTAACTATCAAAAAGGCCCATGCTCCCTTAAGCCCGAAGAAATGCTGGTGGACAAGGCACAATTACTGACCTTGTCTGTTCCTGAGATGACAGTTCTCGTTGGGGGAATGCGTGTACTAAATGCCAACTATAAAAAATCAAAGCACGGGGTCTTCACTGACAGGCCTGAATCACTCACAAATGATTTCTTCGTGAATCTGCTTGACATGAGCACAGAATGGAAGCCATCCCCTAAAGAAGAAGGAGTGTATGAGGGACGAGATCGAAAAACCAGCGAACTCAAATGGACCGGCACTCGGGTAGACCTTATCTTCGGAGCACACTCTGAGCTTCGAGCAGTGGCTGAAGTATACGCATGTGAAGATGCCACCGAGAAATTTGTACGGGACTTTATAAAAGTCTGGGATAAGGTCATGATGCTGGACCGGTTTGATCTGGCTTAAAGTCATCAACGTTGTTTATTTTTCCTTTTTTTATTTTTATTTAAAACTGAAATAAAAAGGACTTAGAGAAGAGAGAAAAACTTTAAGGAAATCAGATTTTAAGAAAATCAGTTTAAAAAGACCAGTTTTAGAAAAGATTAGAGTGATATAGGGTGAGCATGGCAGCGATCCTGAGTTCCCGAAGGCTCGCGCA
>LFRM01058527.1_pt1 | contig 31482 bp, 22 predicted proteins | sample 618341 | NCBI WGS metagenome assembly LFRM01 (sample SAMN03654438, study PRJNA283298) | anaerobic digester metagenome | isolation source: pool of bioreactors CSTR01a, CSTR02a, and CSTR03a thermophilic anaerobic... | place: Denmark: Kgs. Lyngby | collected 2014-05-21 | reverse complement strand
AACAGATAGACACTGACTTTAAGTAACCGTCGCTGGGGTCTCACAGACCATAACAGCCGCCTTACCGGGCAGCTATTATTATTTTTAATTGTCAAGTTCCAAAATAGCCTCCCTGACCTAAAATCAGGTCAACGTCCGCTTGAGGAACTCTCTTGTCCGTTCCAGCTTGGGGTTATTAAAAATCTGTTCCGGGGGCCCTTCTTCCGCAATAACCCCCTGATCCATAAAGACTACCCGGTCAGCCACTTCGTTGGCAAAACCCATTTCATGAGTTACGATGAGCATGGTCAGCCCGGAGTTAGCCAGGTCCCGCATGACCTTGAGGACTTCCCCAACCATTTCCGGGTCAAGGGCTGATGTGGGTTCATCAAAAAGCATTACATCCGGTTCCATGGAAAGGGCCCGGGCAATAGCCACCCTCTGCTTCTGTCCCCCTGACAGCTGCCTGGGCTTGGCATTGATATACTGCTCCATGCCAACAACTCTCAAATATTTCATGGCTATTTTTTCTGCCTCTTCCCTGGAACGCTTCAGCACCTTTACCTGTCCAACAGTACAGTTGCCCAGCACGTTGTGATTGTTAAAAAGGTTAAACTGTTGAAACACCATTCCTAATTTCTGCCGGTAGACATAAACGTCGTGCTCATCGTCCAGGATATCCTCACCCTTGTAGATTATCCTGCCCCCTGTAGGCTTTTCCAAAAGGTTGATACAGCGAAGAAGGGTTGATTTTCCCGAACCGGAGGAGCCGATAATACAGACAACTTCCCCTTTTGCCACTGAAAAATCTATGTCTTTAAGTACTTCGTTGGAACCGAAACATTTTCTCAAGTGCTGGATTTCAATCAGTTTTTCCACAGGGTAACCCTCCTTCCTCTATCGGTTAGTTTGGGCTTGGCGCCTTAACATGTCTTCAGGGGTCTGGACCTGCATCTGGTTCCCCAGCAGGGTATAGTTTTCAGGTCCATCCATCCTCCGTTCAATATACCGCAAAATCCTTGTTACACTGAGAGTCATAATTAAATAAAGGACCCCGGCAATGAAAAATGCTTCAAAATACCGGAAGTAGTTTCCCGCAACTGTCTTAGTAGAGAAGAATAATTCCGAAACCGAGATTACGCTGAGGACTGAAGTATCTTTTATGTTGATAACGAATTCATTTCCCGTAGGCGGAAGGATATTGCGGATTACCTGGGGCATAACCACGTTGACCATGGTCTGCCAGTGATTCATGCCAATGGCGTGGGCAGCCTCGAATTGTCCTTTATCAATAGAAATGATACCCCCACGGACAATTTCTGCCATATATGCCCCGGTATTGATTGATACGATCAGCAATGCCGCAAACAGCCTGTTCATATCCATATTCAGGAATAAAGCAGCACCGTAGAAGACGACCACAGCCTGCACCATCATCGGGGTACCGCGGAAAACTTCAATATAAATAGTAAGAATGGCATTTACAATTTTAAGAATAATTCTTTTAATACCCTTTTCAGGCATAGGGACGGTACGTATGACTCCCACCAACAGGCCGATAACAAAACCTATAATGGTACCTATCAAGGCAATCAAGAGGGTCATGCCGGCACCTCTTAGAAACATCGGCCAGTAGTTTGAGACAATCTTCGCCATCCACTCAAAAGTCATTACGGCTCCTCCTTCAATTATGAAACCGAATGTTAAATTACATCCGGTTTCAAATCAACGTATTTTTCTAATATAAAGCCTCTATTGAGCTGCCGGCTGGTTCTCAATACAAGTATCCATGATTTCCTGCTGTTCTTCCAGGGAAATGCCTGCAAGGATTTCGTTAATGGGCTCCAATAAATCACTGCCTTTGGCAAGACCTACAGCAATGGCAGTATCTTCATCGGAAGTCTTAAAGCCATCGGTAAATTCAACAAAGGTAAAGTTTGGATTTGCAGCCGAAGCACTTACAGCTTCTGGGCGCTCTGAAACGTAGCCGTCAATAATCCCGGATTCCAGTGCAACTCTCATGGCAGGGAAGTTGTCCATAGCCTGCTGCTTGTCAACCCCTTCAATCTGGTCAATAACTGTATAATGGAAGGTATTTAACTGAGCAGTGATTTTTGCCCCGGAGAAATCCTGGATAGAAGTGGCGTTTTCATATTCGCTTCCCGCTTTAATTACCATTACCAGGTCAGATTTGTAGTAGATGTCTGAAAAATCGATAGTCTCTTTGCGGTCCGCAGTAGGTGACATACCGGCAATAATGGCATCAATTTTCCCGGAAACCAGAGCTGGTACCAGGCCGTCCCACTCAGTCTTAACAATAACCAGTTCTTTTCCCAAACCTTCAGCAATCCTCTTGGCGATCTCAACGTCATAACCGCCGGCAAATTCCTGGCTGCCGTCAATCGGAACAGCACCGTTGGAATCGTCGATCTGCGTCCAGTTAAACGGAGCATAACCGCATTCCATACCTACCCTAAAAGTTCCTCCTTCGGCCTCTCCAGCACCATTTTCTCCCTCCGGAACCTCGCCGCCGCCCCCGCATCCTGCAAGGAGCAAAACCAGCATCAGAGAAATCGCGATGAAGAGTAGTGACCTTTTTTTCATTTTTCCTCCCCCTTAAAGATTTTGTTTTGAATGAGAGTATTTGCATACTCAAAAGACTGTGTTGTGAGGCAGTATGTTCTCCGGAATCAACAGCCTACTGTTTCTACTGCCCTGGACCCAATCAATACTGCCATTGACCCAAAAAAAGATCTGAGGCGAACTCAGATCTCTATATACATAGCAATCTAAAAGTCCTCATCTTTCCCTATGAGATAGCTCAACTCAATAAACAGGAAATTTATTGAGACAGTCCTGCAGTTATTCACTGCAGGCCCAGCAAACAGCACTGAGAAATACTGTTTGCTTCGGCGACATCTCCTTCTCCAAAGCCTCATCGCTCTCTCACGCTCCACTAAGGACTAATAGATGCCGCGCCTCTACCCCACTCGTAAAAGTGAGGTCTTATTCAGTTATATTGATAGTCTATCGTAATGAAGAACGGCTGTCAATCGTTATGGGCTTTTTATGTGGTTTTAATTGTGGACCTGAATCAAAATGAGTCCCTTTGTTTAAATCCAAGTTTTCGGAAACCCGGCTATTCAGTAAATCCTTCTTCCATCATTTTTTCAGCATCACTAAATAATGCCATACCTGTCTTCATCTTTCTGAAATTCAGTTTTTTATAAAATTCCTCCTTACCGGGTGAGGAAAACAATATGAAATTACATTGTGGTATTTGTTTGACAATACTGCTAATAATGAGTCTCCCAATACCGTTCCCTTGGTACTCAGGCAATACTGCTACATCATAGATTGCAGCCTCATATGCTCCATCAGAGACCGCACGACCGAAACCCACAAGTTTATCATCATCAAATACAAATACAACAGTATGGCTGTTTTCAAAAGCTTTCTTATGTACCTGCCCATCAAAATAATTCATGCCAACTCTTTTTAAAGTATCTGATATATAGTCCCAGTCTATGTTTGTACAATCGTATTGAATACGCAAGTTCATCTTTTTTCCTCCCCCTTCTTAATAAAATAACGCACCTGCCATTTGCGCCCTCCCGCCGGATTTGTTTATTTCTCAGCAGATTTTCTGATTTCCCTTTTAAAAGTATCTGCAAGGTCCAACCTCTCCCAGGGCAGATCCAAATCTGAACGGCCAAAGTGGCCGTACGATGCCACCTGGGTGTAAATCGGACGCAGAAGGTCGAATCTCTTGATTATTGCCCCAGGGCGCATATCAACTGTACTCTTAATCAATTCCGTCAGCTCACTGTCACTGACAACCCCTGTGCCAAAGGTATCAATAAACAACGAAACCGGTTGGGCAACACCTATGGCATAGGAGACCTGGAGCTCGCATTTTTTTGCCAGTCCCGCAGCAACAATATTTTTGGCCACATGCCTTGCAGCATAAGATGCCGAGCGGTCCACTTTAGTAGGGTCCTTCCCTGAAAATGCCCCTCCCCCATGCCGGGCCATTCCTCCGTAGGTGTCCACAATGATTTTTCGCCCTGTTACCCCGGAATCTCCGTGAGGCCCGCCCACAACAAATCTTCCTGAAGGGTTGACAAAGTATTTTGTGTCTGGGGCCAGATACTGTTCGGGAACAGCAGCCCTGATAATTTTCTCGATTATATCCTTTCTAATGGTTTCACTTGAAACTTCCGAACTGTGCTGCGTAGAAACCACCACCGTATCCACCCGACATGGCCAGCCATCCATATATTCGACGGTAACCTGTGCCTTTCCGTCAGGGCGAAGATAAGGAATTTCCCCGCTTTTCCTGGCTTCAGCAAGCTTTCGGGTAATCCTATGGGCCAGGGAAATTGGCAGCGGCATAAACTCAGGGGTTTCATCACAGGCATAGCCAAACATCATTCCCTGATCCCCTGCCCCAATTTCCAATTCCCCGGTTTTTCCGCTGCTGCGGGTCTCCAGGGACGCATTTACCCCTGCAGCAATGTCCTGGGATTGTTCATCGATAGCTGTCAGCACGGAACATGTTTCGCAGTCAAAGCCATACTTTGCCCTTGTATAGCCGATTTCCCTGAGTGTGTTCCTTACAACATGGGGGATATCCACGTAACACCGGGTACTGATCTCCCCGGCAACCAGGACCAGCCCCGTAGTAACCAGAGTCTCACAAGCAACCCTGGCATACTTGTCATGCTCAAGCATGGCATCAAGAACGGCATCGGAAACCTGGTCCGCAACCTTATCAGGATGCCCCTCGGTTACTGACTCGGAAGTGAAAAATTCTCTGGACAACTTAACCACGCTCCCTCCAACTGGCAGTAGTCTTCAGCTTTATCAAAAAGGTATTTTGAACAGACCAGGATGTACCCTTTAAGGAGGTTCCCCTGCCCCTGGATGGGTACACCAGGAGGCAAGGGTTGTTAATGGTTGTGCTCCGGCAGCTCACGCCGGATTTACGCAGCTACTACAAGCTTTCGTCTCCAAAGTAAGTTTGTGCGCTGCGAAATATTAACAGGGAAGTACTTTTCAAACAAAATACCTCACTCTGCCTTAAACAATTTGAAGGTAAACAATTAACCGTTACCGGCTATTCCTTAGCTTAATTACATGTATTTCAACCCGGCCGCCCTGTTTAACACGAGCTCTCACAAACCCAAAAACCCCATGAAAGCGAAAACGGTGTTAGGTACGGCCGGATGCCTCTATTGTTTTCATCAGTTTTTCAGGGGACCAGAAAACTTTTAATTATTGGTCTTTATTCCACACCCTGTAACCGTTGTTTCCTATGACTACTATTAAAAAGGCGTATCGTTGGCCACATAGCACAAAATATCCCGGTCCAGGAAAATATCCTGCACCCGGCCAAGAATTTCATCGCCAGGGGGTTCCTGCTCCTGATAAGGATAATCCATACCTAACTGCCGCCATTTTGATTCTCCCAGACGGTGAAACGGGAGAATGTTTACTTCTTTTAATCCCAGCCGGCTTAGAAATTCAGCCGAAGCTAAAGCATTTTCATCTGAATCGTTATATCCCTCTATTATAGGAATACGGATTACGAGACGCCCCGGCCAGGAGGATCGGGCTAAAGCCGCAATATTTTCCAAAATCAAATCATTCCTTACTCCCGTTTTTTCCTGATGCTTAATTGGATCCATATGCTTTAAGTCGATGAATGCAAAATCCACATACTCCATTATTTCCAACAAAACTTCCTGGTCCACATGTGCTGTAGTCTCCAAAGCAGTATGGATATAACTTTCACGGCACCTTTTTAACATAGCCGAAACGAAATCCTTTTGTAGAAGAGGCTCGCCCCCGCTGAAGGTCACTCCTCCGTCACGTCCCCAAAAATCCCTGTCTCTGTTAAAAACACGCATGAGTTCCTTCTCACTGTACCATTTTCCGCTCTTGACAAAGCCCTCATTCAAGCAGGCTTCTGTGCATTCTAATGTCCTACATTTTTTGCACTTTTCAATATCAATATCCAGCATCCTCTCTTCTACGGAAGCACTGGATACAGCGCCATGGGGGCAGGCTTCGATACAGCGGACACAGCCCTGGCTTTCATGAACACATTTTGTAGCTCTGAACATTGCCCTTTCCCTGAATTCCATCCCCTCCGGATTGGCGCACCATTCACATCGCAAAGGACAACCGCTCAAAAAAACCAAAGTCCGGCATCCCGGCCCGTCATGGACCGAATAGCTCTGAATATCAAAAATCAATCCTTTTTTTTCCTCCACATCATCTCGCTCCTCTCGAAAGGTCAGGGGATGGGGTTAACAGACTCCCATCCCCATAACTTTTATTGGATTAAAGCCTTAGCCCGTTACTCTGCAGCAGGGTTTAAAAGGAACTAAGGGCTTTCAGGTTGCCCTGGCAAATACTGACCTGCTTCAAGAGGCGCACCCCCAGCATTTACCTTATCTGCAATTAGTACAATTTTACTAAAACAATTCAGCCAAAAGAAATTATGCTGCAGTTTCCACCTTGTCGGAAACTGTTTTTGGTTTTGCACTCAAAGGAAGAGTGAAAGCAGCGATTGTAGAGACAACGAAAGTACATAAAGCAAAGATTATGGAGTTAAAATATGAGCCGGAAAGGTCATAAAGAAAACCGCCCATAAAGCTTCCTACGGCAGGACCGATTCCCATAACAACTAAAGTAGCCAGTCCCCAAATCTTACCTAAACTTTTTCCGCCATAGATAGCTCCTGCATAGCCTGCACATCCGCCGGGTTCAATTGCCCAGTAAACAGCAAATAGGAAACAGGATACTATTCCAAAAACGATAGAATAACGGGTAAACAGCAGGCAGATACAAGCAACAATCCCCATGACCGGACCAAATATCAACATTGCCTTGCGTCCTTTAGCCTCATTTCCAAATCTGTCCACAACCTTATCGGCAACCACACCCATAAGGGGCATACTAAAGATACCTACAATACCAATCAGGACATAAAGATTGGTGGCCTTGGAAAGAGGCATCTGCAAATCAGTGGTCCAATACATAACTACCTGGCTCCAAATCAGGAACTCAGCCAGCATACTGCCTAAAAAAGCAATAATCGTACCCCAAATTGGCCACGTTGAAAAGGCTTCTTTCACTCCCCAATTGTATCCTCCCTGCGCGGATTTACCGCCGCCGGAAGGTGCCATACCAACAGGTTGATAACCATAGTCCTCAGGATTCTTTTTGGCAACAAGGCCGGCAATAACAAGAGCGATAAAGACAACAACAGCCAAACCCTGCATAGCCTGACGCCAATCCATGGTTACTAAAATCTCTTTAACCCCTATACTTAAAATAACCTGGGCCACAGGAGCACCCATAAAGGCCAAGCCCCACATCTTGGCGTAGTGGCTGCCTACAAACCATTTACGCACAGAGACGGTAGAGGAAACCCAAAGCATACCTGTTCCAACACCGGCAAGGATAGCATAGCATGCAAGATACTGAAAATAACTGTTTGTCAGGCTAGTAACGTAAAATCCCAGCGCAGCAAAAACTGCACCAATCAGATAAGCCGGTCTGGTACCCCATTTATCAATAATCATGCCGCTAAAGAAGGCAGTAACAGCGTATATGGTCATCATCAAGGAATAGCCCAGGGAGGTTTGTGATACGCTCCAGTTCATACTTTCGGACATGGGCCCTAAAAGAACTGAGAAGGTGGACCTGTATCCGAAAAGACAAAAGACAGCCAACCAGGAAGCAAGAACAACCATATAGCCAAGCTTTTTTTGCCTTGGATCAATTTGCTCCATTGTTTTTTCACCTCATTTTCAAATTTCTTTTTGGAAGTGCCCTTGGAGGTAGAAAGAAGGGCACGAAAATCCTTTGCACCCTTCTTTCCCAAGAGCTCAACTAGGGGAAGAGCAGCTTATTTCGCTTGGTATTTTTCACACAAAACGCCCTTCAGGTCGCCATATGCCCAGTAATCGTCATTAAAGCCCACACAACGTCCGATCATTTTTTCATCAGGGTCCTTGAAATTGCTGCAATTTTTGCATTTGGCAACTTCCTTAAATTTGGGGCAGACCTGGGTATCGATCAAAATATTCTGATTGGTAAGGCCGCAAATCCCTTTAGCCACATCAATAGGAATGAAATTCCTGCAATCACTGTGCTTAAAAGCAGTTTTTGCCATTTTTCAACACTCCTTTTTTTTTAGACAGCTTCATATTCAGTTCTGGCAATTACCTCGTCCTGAATCTGCTTGCCGATTTCAACCCAGTACTGGGTAAACCCGGCAACTCTTACCAGGAGTTCTCTATACTCTTCAGGAGCTTTCTGGGCTTCTTTCAAGACTTTGGAGTCTACAATGTTGTACTGGATATGGAATCCACCCCGTCTCATATAGGCGCGGGTAAGTTCAAGAAGCTTCTTGGAACCTTCCATACCTTTGGTTGCATTGGGATGAACTTTCAGGTTCATCTGAGAGTTCTGAGACTGTGTCTGATCCCAGCAGGTAGCAGAACTGAAGAGCGCATAAGGACCTTCCCTGTCCGTACCGGGATAAGCTGACATGGATCCGTCGGCATAGGTGGTACCGGCTAAACGCCCGTCTGCACTTGCCAGGGTTGCAGCGCCCTGAGGTCCGTGGGTGGAAACTGAAATCTGGCAGGCATACAGAGGTTTTGCATACAAGGATTCGAAATCACGACACATTGCACAGAACCAGTCCTCATAGTCCTTGAGAACGGCATCAGCATAAGGATCATCGTTGCCGTATTTGGGAGCCATGAGACAGTCGCTGTGAATCTGGTCGTACTTGTCTACTCCCTCTACCTTTTCTTGTGAGGCCAGGGAGTAACTGCCTACTTCTTCAGCAGTCTTAAAGCCAAAGTTGTTCAAAATAGCATCCTTAATATCTTCCAGGGAATATTTCTTTTCGTCGTAGACTAATTTCTTGAGAGCCACCAGGGAGTTAATCTGGTTAATTGTCCCGCAGCTTTCTACGTTGTAAGTGGCGTTATAGCGGATACCCATGTCGCCGATATGGTGTCCCTTAGCCAAGCAGTCAGGCTTGCAGAGTGAATGGAAGATGGACATGTTTTGTTTACGCCAAATATCATGCTGGATATTGTTGCATTTACACAGGACATCCACAACCAGCTCGTAGTATTCTTTAAAGGTGTCAACCAGTTCCTCATAAGTTTCCAGTTTTTTGTTATGAGGAGGCAGCACCTGTTCACCTGTTCTGTGGTCATAGCCGTTGAACAGAACCAGTTCCAGAACTTTGGGGTTGCCAATGAAATGCACGCCCACACTGGTTGGCTGGCCTGCCCCACCTGGAACCGTATATTTTTTGCCATTCAAAGTCAGCTCATGCCATGAACCGGGGGAAGTCTCCAGACAGCCGCCAATAGCAAAAGCCCGTGCTTCTTCCAATGTCATTCCCTCTGCCCCGTACTGCTGTAAAATAAACTGAATACCGCCTTGATTATTCATCCAGGCAGGATATCCGGTACCGGTCTTATTGCATTCAATAGCCTTTAACAGGAATTCTTCAGGAAGCTTTTCATCATACAGTACAGAAAGGGTCGGCTGGGAGCACTGGTTGGTTATGCCGGATTCAAGAATAAGCATTTCCAATCTGTTGCAGGCAGGTTCCCCATCCTTGGTTAAACCGCCAAGGCTGAGGTTGTTGAAGGTATTACCGGATAGTACGCCGCCCACAACGCCTGTTGAAGCAAAGCAGTCGATACAGGTCATCTTGGTCCTGTGGCACTCCAGAAGTTCCAGAACCTCATCTTCAGTGATTCTTCCTGCTTCAATGTCCTGTTCGAACCAGGGATACAGGACCTGTCCCAATCTGCCCGGTGACATACCGGAGATGGCATCTTCGTTCAGGGTGGCAATGTGAATTAAATAGGTCAATTGAAGTGCCTCACGGAAGGTACGGGGCTGATTGGTGGAAATCCAATCCATTATTTCAGCAATTTCCAGGTATTCTTTTTTCTGCTGTGCGTCCTGGCAACCTTCCGCCAATCTCCTGGCTTCGTCAGCGTAGTTTCTGATCCAGGTCTGGATACCTTCCAGAACAAGGATAACTGCCTGATAGAAATAGAGGCGGTCCATTCCAATAATGCCGTCTCCACCGGCCTCGCCGGCCACTTCCGCAATCTTTTCTCTGGCAATGTCAATCAATCCGCCAAAACCATACTGAAGGGGATAGTAATAGTTAATAACTTCGCGGCCCAAAGGCAGGGTAAAGCCGGAGTCAAACATGCAGACAACGCTTCTCATCAGCTTTTCTTTGATGTCATACTCAGGGACCATTTTTTGGTACTTAAGGGATCTGTCATCTACCGATTTTCCAACCCATTCCCTGGCGCATTTTATCAGGGCAGGGATGTCCTCGTTGCGCATACCGAATTTACCGGCAATAGAGGTAACTTCCCCAAAGCTTTCCGTAACGTTACCACCGCCGGAGCCAAACTTACTCAATTCCCCTGCGCTGGCACTGCCGCTTTCGAGAGCATTTTGGTAGAGTTCATCTTCCTTGGCCATAAAATATCCTTCGGATTCCCATGGCATGGGGAATGAACCTCTGTAATGGTAGGTCTTTCCTCCAACCAGCAATTCTCCCGGCCAGATGGTGGGAGTGATATGGGAAAATGCATGCTTAAGGGCAGCCGCCCGGCGGATTTCCGGGACTTCCCCGTCCAGTTCCATGAATTTACGGGAGTACCAGTAAGGGAATTCCATGGATGCGGAAGAAAGAGTATTCAGGTACTGGTCTTTTAGTTTTTTTACTCTGGGATGGGGCTCTTTCTTAATTTCCCGGTCTACTATTTCATCCGGTGCTTTGCCGCCATACTGAAAACTAACGTTAATTCCTTTCTCTTCCAAAATATCGGCTAGCTTCTTGACCATCTGTTCGTCCTCCTTTGCTTGTTGTAAATTGAGCACAGCTGGTTATCGACTAATGGACCACCTCCCCGTTTCTGTATTCAAAAACTCTGTTTTCCCTTGCTTTAAAGGTTAATAGAACGAGGAATCTTCTTGTATCAGGCACAGGAAGGATAAAAACCTGAATTTTAAGTCTTTTTACTACCAGGGGAGTATTAGAAGGGAGGAACCTATGAGGGCTGATTACAAAAAATGAAAAAACACCTTTTTTTACGCCCTTGGGCCTAAAAAAGGTGCTTTAATAGGAAAGGTTTTTAGTTTTTTACTACCCGGGGAGTAGTCAGGGGTCGGTGTTCCGACTATAGACCTAAATAACAAGAAATCCGCCCTTCGGGTAACCGGCGGCAAAGATTCCTCCGGAAGGCTTTTATGCCCCTGGATGGGAACAGTGAGCGGCGGCAAACAGCTCTGGGCGAGACCGGACTTCAAAAACCGGGAGGCACAGGCAGAAAAATTCCTAAAGAACATAAAAACACCCTTTTTGCACCTTACAGGCAAAAAGGGTGTCAGAGAGAACAAAATTTAATTCTGTGTAATCAAACTGTCTAAATATTCCTCATCATTTAAGACCTGTTCCAGAGCGTTGACAATGGGAGGCGGCCAAAGTCCCTTGGCAGTCTCCTCCTTAAAAGCAACCAGGGCTTGCTTTTTATCCTCCACCTCTTCCCACAATTCCACGAAACGGTGGACGACATTCAAAACCAAAACTTCCTCGCCCAGTTCTTTTTCAAAACCATCGAAAGACTCCTGCCCGCCGGTATTCTCCCGTTTAATTCCCATAAAAAACTTTAACCAATCATACATCCTCAGGGGCTTTATAATGTTTTCCCCTGCCTTTACAACTTCCTGCTCCTCCCTGGTGACCAGCTTTCCCACATCGTGCAGGGAAGCACCCAGGCAGAGCCGGTCAAAACGTTCCTGGGAAAAGGCAAGGAGATTGGCTACCTTGGAGCAGTATTTTTTTACCTTGACAGCATGGTCATACAAGCCAGGGTCCGTCAACTTCATGATTTCACAAAAAGCCTCGCCAACCCTGGAACATTCCTCCATATTGTCGAGAGCCCTCTTACGCTTGATAATTGAGGCTATTTTATACTGCAATTCCTTGTTGTTAATAGGTTTGGAGAAGAAAATCTCCCCTCCCACCTCAAAACCGCGGATATGATCCTCCATATCATCCAATACGGACAAAAATATCACAGGAATAAACTTGGTCCTGGAATCGTTTTTCAGCTCACGGCAGACTTCAAACCCGTTCATGCCCGGCAGCATTACATCCAGGATAATAACGTCAGGCTGGTGCTCCCTGGCCAGCTCTATAGCTTCCAACCCCTGAAAAGCCTGCAGAACATCATATCCCCAGTTCATCAGCACATCCTTCACCAGATCACAGTTTTGCTTATTGTCATCTACCACCAAGATTTTATCCACATTTATCCCTCCATGGCTTTATAACGCTTCCCGGCCAAAAATTCTTCCGTATCCAGAGGAATGGTTAAAATTATCTCCGTTCCTTCTCCTTCTTTGCTGTGCAGATACAGATCCCCGCCATGCAGTTCCACAAGTCTCTTTGTTAAGGGAAGACCCAACCCTGTTCCTTCATACTGCCTGCTATAGGAACTGTCCACCTGCTCAAATGCCTCAAAGACCCTTTCCTGGTCCTCTTCCTTTATTCCTATACCGTTATCTCTGACAACCACCTGCATAAACGGTTCCCTATGGTAAACTTCCAGGCTCACTTTCCCATTTTCAGGAGTAAATTTCACTGCATTAGACAGGAGGTTATAGAGAATCTGCTTCACCTTTCTTTCATCGGCTTTGACTTGAAAATTTTCCGGTTCAATTTTGGCAACAAGGTTCATATCTTTCCAATAAGCTGAGCTTTTCACTACGGTAAAACTGTTTTCCACCACGTCTTTTACATAAAAAGTGCTCAAAGACAGCCGCATCATCTCAGCTTCAATTTTAGAAATATCCAAAATATCATTGATCAGCTGCAAAAGGTGCTGCCCGCTGTGCAGCATGTTTCGCAGGTACCCCTCCTGTTTGGAATTCAGCGGCCCGGCGATTTTATCCAGCAAAACCTGGGCAGTATCTATTATTGAGGTAAGGGGCGTGCGCAATTCGTGACTCATATTTGCAAGAAACTGGGACTTTACTTTGTCCGCCTTTTTTAGGCTCTGAACGGCCTGTTTAAGGTCATAGGTCCTGCTCTCTACCTTTTCTTCCAGTTCGTTTAGAACTTTGTTTCTTTCCTGCTCACTCTTTTCCAAGTCCCTGGCCATTTTTAAATAGGTTTTCAATAGAATATCTGTTTCGCTGTTGCCTTTCAACAGTGTTTTATCCACATTAAAGTCATGTTCTCCCCGGGCAATACCCTCAGCCATTTTGGTAGCCTGAATGATGGGCCTGGTAATCTTTAATGAAAGCCCGTGCCCAATATAGAGCATAACCACCAGGCAGAGGAAAGTTACCCAAAGAATAAGGTAATCGTTTGTATGAAGAAGAGACACAAAATTGTGCCAGGGGATTCCTACGCCCAGGACCCCCACAGCCTCACCACGATAATCGGTGATAGGCTCGTCCAAAAAAACGTGCCTTTCGCCGTCAATATCCACATAGCCGAAATAAGAATTTTTTAAGCCTTCCAAAGTTTCCATGGTAACAGGAGTGGGGCTTCCAATAAAATCAGCTTTTTTGGGGCTGCGAATATTGGAAGTCACCCGGATATCATCCACGGAAATGGCAAGGAAGGAGTCTTTTACATCCATGGTGTAGATTTCGGGAAAATAGGAATCGTTATTGGCAATATCCCCTACCAACAGATAACCCAGGAGTTCATTTTTATCCTGGTCCCGGTAGACGGGCGTAACAGCTACCCCGGTTAAACATTTATCCATAAACTTTTGCTCATCCTTGCCGGAGGAAACTGTAACCCTAAACTGATTATATTCTGCTGTTCCCGGAGTAAACAGTTCATCCAAATTAAAAGAGGTTTCCGATACCAATTGTTCTTTGCTTTTTCCCGCATTGGACACAATTTCTTTTAATGCTGACGGGAACCGGGTAGCGGAAGAGGGAAGTTTACTCAGGCATTGCCCATTTTCATCAAGAATCATGATGAAATCAAGATAACTGCATGACTCTTTTAGTTTTCGTGCTTCTGCTTCCAGCCCATTAAGGTCTCTGTTGGCCAGATAATTCTGAAAGCTGGAAGTTTGTCCGGTAAACCGACAGCTTATTTTCATCTCTTCCAACCGGTTCAGCATACTGTTTCTGGCTATGATCAAGGTGTTTTTCAAATAGTTTTGCGCACTCTCTTCAATTTGACTGTCCAGCACCATATTGGATACAACAGAGAGGATCAACATGGGGACTACCACAAGGACAGCTGCAAACAGCATCAGTTTTTTATTAATTGACATGTCATTCTCCACCCTGAATGTTGTGTTCCTGGCAAAATAGCATTAATTGGATACGGTCCTTCATTTCCAGCTTGTTCAAAATATTGCTGACATGAGTCTTGACAGTTTTTTCACTAATGTATAAAGTTTCTGATATTTCCCTGTTGGTCTTACCGCTGATAATCAAATTGGCAATATCCAGTTCCCTGGGACTCAGCTTATTCTGAAAAAAGACCGAGCTCTCCAATTCATTTTTCCTTTTGTTTTCCGTTCTTTCTGTCCCCTTATCAATGTTAAAAATACCAATGGTATCTTCCAGAAGTCTGATTATTTTGGTCAAATCATCCGCACCTAGCACCGCTATTGAATTGTCAATTCTATTTGGAACACCGTTATTTTCGTCCTGAACATAAACCCCTCCACCATAAAAAACACTGATAATCTCACGGTTATAAATCACAGGACAGCAAAAAACGGTAAGCCCCATATAGCATTTGCCGGCGTAGGTTTTTCGGTTATCCAGAACACGGCGAATAACAATATTGCGATCCTGGAAACAGCGGTCCCGCCTATCATGCAGGATGCTGTGGCAGAACAAAGAGGAGTTTGACCATATGGTTAAAGGTCTGCCCTTCAAATCCAGTAAACAGAGACTTATTCCAAAAGTTTTGGCAAAAGTGTCCTGAAAAGCCTGAATCTTTTCCTTACCTGTTTTCTTCAGCCATTGTTCTGTACTTAAAGGTGTTCGTACCTTTGTCAAATAGCTCAACTCCTTTTATGCCGTTATTTTTTTATTTCACCATCTAAGGCAGCTACAAAAAAACTCTTAATGGTATTCCCTATCACCTACTTATTTCCTCCATAAGTTGTATGCTGGTGGAAAAATACACCTCTACTCTTAAAAAATAAACAGACTTCTTCGCTGGGCACTCCTCTAAAGCACACGTATCTTATTTTATCCTCCTGTCGAACCATCAACAAAGAAGCTGACACTTATTCCTAAATAATCAGTTCTTCATAACCAGTATTCTTACTCGTATTTCAGTGTTTTTCCCTTATTTCTTATGCGACTCCTGTCAGATGTTTTTTTAACCCCGCTATTCATCTTATCAACTATCAGAATATTTAGAAACACCATTTTAATGGTTAAGCAGTAAAAACAAGGTGCCCCAGCAAGATTCAGCTGGCCCAAACAATATATGAAAAATGAGGTGGATTTTTAAGATTCACCTTTAATGTCCGGGGGGTGAGGGGAAGAGCAGTGTTTTTGCAAAGGAAGGCTGTTTTAGTCCCCTAGTTATCGGGTCTAACTATGCAACGGGAGTCCGTAGGCAAGGTCTCAATAAAACACTTTCAAACCAAGTGAAAAGAAGAAACCGCATAAATCATTAATTGTATTTTCATTTTTATTGAGCCTTGAAATAACCCACTTTGCTATGGAGTTTAATTTGGATCATGGTCGAAAATTACCAAATCTTCAACTACAGGGGAAGAATAAAGGAGTTTTTTGGCCCGTCCGTGCAATACGTGCGCTAGCCTCAAATAAAGCCAAATAGGCCCCTGCCCAGTGAGCTTCACCACATTTCCCTCTCCAGCGATTTTTTTAGCAGCCTCTTCATATTTAGGCAGTTCTGCAAGTTTTGCAGTTCCCGTTTCTTTGAATAGTTCATACACATCAATAATCACTTCGCCTTTTTCACTCACCTCATTCAACCCCTTCGGAGCTGCCAAAAATTGCTGCACAAAGAGCCTCCTGCGCATTATTCCGCAGCATGGAATAATCGATAACGTGAATGCCCATTTCTTTGGCTCTCTGGCAAAAATGCGGGTATTTTTCCCCGCTCTCCCCAATAACCATAATTTTTTTGACGAATATACCGCCCAAGCGGTTAGCATTGGATTCCAACTCCGTTAAATTCAGAGAATTTACACTTCCACTCTTACATGAAAAACAAATCAAACGTGAACTAACACTTACTAAAACATCCAACTCATTTTCAACTTTATCTCCCCAAACGTACCTTACACCCAAACGAATGTCTTCAATCCCGGGAACAGGAGATAAAGTATAGAAAACAAGCAGCTCGAGAACACTCCCTTTTGTCAAAAATACCTCCTTCGCCCAGTCGTCAACGAAACAAAACGATACCTGAGATTCGTTAACCTTTACATCCGTAATCAGGCCGGCTTTTTGATAGGCCGTCAAAGCCTTTACATTACATGTGTATCTATTCTTCTTTTTGTACACAGAAAAGGGACCGCTGTACTTTAGATTTTGGATTTTTCTTCTTCTGGCAACATCCAAATAGTTTTGAAGCTCACACCAATCATCTTTGTTGTCAATCATGAATTTGCACAGAGGCAATAACCTTTCCTGGTTTTCAAGGGCTTTTCTCGTTCCTTCTTCTTTAATTCTTGCTCCACAAATCCCTAAAAAATCATCAATTTTTAGTTGTGGCAGAGCTGTCCCACCCGGAAAATCAACTTTAACATTTCCAAGGTTTAAGAATTTACCCTGCTGAGTGTCTACATATATAACCGGTAAGCCAGCTTCAAGGCCAGCCTGAAACGCTCCAATAGCCATTAACTTAGTCCCGCAGGTAGCATTGATAACAATATTTTTTCCATCTATACGGGAAACTATTTCCAAACATCTTGTCCTAACAGAATCAGGGTCATTAGCCACTACTTCAAATTTTTCAATTTTTATTCCGGGAAAAATCTCTGACAAATAATCGGAAAGGTTGTCCATTACCAAACGGAGTCTAGGTTCCCCGGTATGCAGCATGAAAATATGGTCGGGGCAGAATTCCAGAGGCCCCAGAAGATTAGGTAAAGCCTGAGCGCTAATAAGAACAATCATTGAACATGCCATACACATCAGGTCCTTTCTTCCGTTTGAGACATATAGCCATAACCTACTGCCGTTTTTGCCCCAATACCATGCCAGGATAGAGCTTCAGGAAGTAATTCAATTACAAAGTCTAAAGGTTTTCGCCCCCCAAAAGGCTCCGTTTCAATTTCTTGATTCTTCTTAGCTTCAACTCCAACAAAAAATTGAAATGTTGTATTCTTAACCGTTAAAAATGTAATTGGTTTAGGATCATTGTCATCTGTAGGTGCTTTACCTTCAGAATAATAAGGCCCATAATGGGGATTCATAATATCTAAAGAAACTGTGGGCCTTTGAACAGGGAAAGCATCAAAGAACCTTACTGCCCCTTTATAGTCACCTAATGCACTCTTAAGGGGACTGCCAAATATTTGACAAAAACCACAATTATCCAATGCTCTATTCTCTTCATTTTCAAAAAAACGAAGAATTGTCCAAGAACGTAAGATCCCCTTAACAGCACTTCCAGGAATATAAGGTATGCCATAGATATGGTGAAGTGTCATAGAAGTTTCATAGACCGAAGCTCCTCCAAGACCAACAATTAGGCGCCAATCAGTCCCAAATTTCATAGATCGGACAAACATCCCTAGTGAATTTAGCGAGCTCTCAATTCTCTTCAATAGACTTTCAAAATCTACAGTCGAAAAGTCTGTACTATAATTATCGATTTCCGGCTGACCTTTGCCTTTGGGAACAAAAAACCTGAACTTTTTGTTTTTGTCATCAAAATAAGGAACTTTGTAGAGCTTTAAGTAATAATTGTCAATATCCTTAACATTCAGATTTCGAAAAGTATCTTTGGGTAAATAGATCATTCCTCCTAATCCTCACTTTCAATTAAACCATCGGAAAAACGGCGGAGCCAATTCAAAAAGGCAAGAACCTCATTGGTTACTGCACGATAAACAGCAGAGTCCAAAGACACTACCGTCTTAACTAAATCCTCTTCAATATCAATAATATGTTTTGCATCATTTCTCAGCCAGTCTGTTAAATTTTGATAAATTGCTTTATATGCCTCATCACCGTTCTTAATAAAGGCCAAGGTAGCCCCTAAACCGTTTGTCTTTATTAGCATTGGGACTCTTTTTACATGAGATTTATATTTTGGGGCATAGGCCCTGTCTTTTGCTTCAAATGCTTTGTCAAATGCAAATTTTGCTCTGCCCTCCTCAAGCATTCTTATACTATTTTGGTTATCCTTCATTGTAGCACACCACCCTTACAACACCTTTTCCTATGGTTGCGTTACCGCCCAACTGTACAGCATGAGGCACATTATTCACAAAAAACTCCATCACATTTTTCTCTTGTTGCGGAAATAATTCTTTATGTTCTTGAACATCACTAAATATAGGGCTTGCCAAAACCAACGAATACAAAATACTCTCTGCCGGAAGGTACTCTTCAGTAAACAATGCTCTAGCTTCAACTGTGCCTTTGTTTTGATTTATTTTTATCCTGGTTACTACTTCAGTTGAAAGATTGACAAAATCGCGAAAACTATCATCAGACAAAACAACCAGGTCTTTTTGGAGTTTTTCTCGAAGGTAGGTATATTCCTTAGATTTAGGCAAAACGTTATCAGCCAGCCAATTGGCCAAATCAGTACAGCTTGGGTCATCCTTGTGCATTATTTCAAAGGTATACTCCTCAAGAATAATTTTGTTGTCCTTTACAAACAAACTGCTACCTTGGGGAGTTGAATCCTCATCGGGCATATCAAAATCAATATTCAAGCAATTACCCGATATTTCATTACATAAATTCAAATCAGTCTTAAATCTTTGTAAAACCCTGGGACACGTGATCCAGGCAAAAACGCCCCTCATCGATTTGACAGGAAATAGGAGTAACCGGGCATCAGTTATTCCTATGGCACTAGTATGTTCATTACCATTTTCAGGACCAAAGACTAAATTAACAACCTGTTGTTTTTCGTCTTTAATTTTTTGCCCGTTCAACTCCACCTCTTCCAATCTTTCAAAGGAACTGCGAAGGCAGCCCTTAATTCCCGAAGCTTCCACCTTTGGAAAACTAGTATGTCTTTCCCTTTGTATAGGTAAATCAACTACACCCAGATCACTTCCGCTTCCTGCATGCAATGGGGTTTCACAAAGCATGAAAAAGGGGTTCGCAAGTTTATACACAATATCAACCTCCATTTCTGTTAAATTAAAGCCTTCTCAATACGGAATTATTGATTATTTTTCCCTTGTCCAATTTTGTACTAATAAACTTTTGGGCTGCTTCCTCATCTTCAAAAGTTTTATATATATAAAGGCAGCTATTTTCTTCAAAGTAATAAATGCGATTGTTGTTATCTCCATCATCAAACACCTTATGGTTCTGTTTAATTTCGGTTTTACTATTCCTTATATTTTCATTAAAGAACTTTTCTTTCAATATCCTTTTGATATCTTTTTGAACCTGTATTTCTTCCCAAACGTCATTCGGGCAGTAAAAAAAACAATGTTGACTCTTAAAACTTTCAAAGAAAATGGTGCCAATTGGGCTCAAAAAAGCCCAATTGTCCATTATCTCAACTATTCCTTTAGACTCTAATTCTGAAAAAACCTCATAATTACGTTGTTTTGCTTCCTTGTAATCCTCTATACCCTCCTCCAAAACAGCGATTTCCTTGAAACGCTTTTCAAAAAGTTGATAATCTATTGTTATCGGAGTTTTGGGAATTTCAATTAGATTGTCAGACTCCTCAAAAATGTAGACCATGTCGCAGTTGTTTGCCTGAGCCATAATGGTCATAAAAGGTATCAACCCTTTATATCCTCCGGTAATATTAAATACTACATTTGTGAAAAACCCCCCAGCAATAGAATTTACCCTCCTAATAAAGTCATGAATCCCCGTTTTAACAAATTCGTCATAATTCTCAACTTGCAAACCATAGATTACATACTGATCAGGATTAAAAAAGATTTTAATACCCTCAATGTCTGAAAAAATATCTTTAATAATTTCAGAAGCCAACCGTGATGTAACAGTGTCTGTAGCCAACAGGTATACATCGAGGTTCTCCTTTACTGATTGGTACAATTTGAGAATAGTTTTTATTTCAGCAGATGCTTCCTGGTTTTCCTTGGCCCATTCTGTTACCGGTTTCCTAATTTTTTCCACTCGATCTTTACATTCATTCCATTTGCTGTGACGCATTTTTTCAATTGAAGTATAATGATTTTTTATGTCATCAAATTCTACCAAATAATTATTAAAAATAGATGTTCCAACTGTTGTAATTATTTTCTTCATGGCGCCCTCCCCGCAAAAGCTAAACCGAAGCCTTGTTTAGCGTCAAAGTCAGAAATATTTGAGTAATGAAAACATGACATCGCCTCACCTAAATTGCAGCCGTCAAGAATTTTAAAGTAATATACACTTCCGGCAGGAACCGCTCTCAGCATCGGTTTAGGTTTTTTCCTTTTCATATCAAATCCGCCAATTGGCACACATTTTCCAATTGCTGCAGTCAAAAGCTTCAATGAAATGCCATTGAATTTCCCAATTAAGGTTTCTTCGTCAATCCAATCTGGAAGCCACCCTTTCTTAAATTTGGCCGGAGTAGCAAGGTATACTTTAAACTTATCCCCCCCCATTCCAGAGTAATCCATATTTAAACCTCCAATGTCTTCTGTTTCGCAATGTTCATAAAGCATAGCCCTACTTTCCCCACCAACTTTCATAATACCTCGGGATGGAATTAACAATCCTTCATAATCCACCAAAATTCTAACCTTTCGGGTTTTTAACTTTCTCAAGTTTTTTCTTCCTGAGTCATACCGAACTTCGGGTCTTATCATTCCAACCCGGTAAAGTAAACTATCCTTGGCTATCCCTTTTGAAGGATCTATCTGAATCCCTATGGTGGGTTCACTGGTAACAAAATCGGAGATACTTCTGAACAAAAAATCTTGATTATCACCTAATAAGTACCTTTTGAAAGAAAGGCCGTCCAAAAGACCTCCCTCTGCGGTTTCTACTTCCTCACATTCTGGTCCCTGAAGTACAAATTCAGTTGGACAGTTGGACACGAATTCTCTTTTTTTAAGCATTAAAGGAAAGACTTTGTCATTTCCTTTCCCTTTTACTAAATCTAAAGGGAAAGGGAAATATATACTTTCACCGGATTCGATAAAAATCCCATTGATTTTTAGGTTTTTTGTTGGATCATCTTCTTTGTTGGCTCTGCAAAATTGATCAATGTTTTCGGCAAAATATATACTTCTCAATGCTCCATAAAACACCGAGGGTGCCGGAGGAAATAAGCAGTGAACCCAGTTATCACCTTCCTTGTTAAAAGGTTTACCATCCCTAAAAAAAAGAGTATCTAAAGCTTCAAGCTTGAGCATTGTTTTTCACCTCTCTTTCAATAAAAGCAGCAAAATCGAGAACGGAGAGAAAATTGTCGAAAGAACTGCTATTAATGTATAAACTCCAAAGACAATCCAACAGCCCGTTTATTTTTTTATCCTTGTCCTCTTTTTGTTGTCCTTTTGGGATATCACTGTTGCTAAGATATGCTCTTCCAATCAGTCGCTTAATTTCACTCTTAACCATTAAATCAGTAATGTTTTCGGGATCAAAATCACCCTCATCACTCAAAAGGGGGGCAAATTCAAAATGAAGGGTCCTTATAAATGAAGGAGAGAAATCGCTATTGATATAGTCAATAAGTTTACTTACCAAATCTGTTGTCCATTTCCCATCGTACTGCCATTTATACACGTTTTTAGTTATTTCCCCAGAGTGTTTAATTAAGGCTAAACCGAAGGCGTCTTTTTTTGAGTCTATATTTTTTGCTTCCTTTTCCATTCTTCTTGCCCATGACAAAACATATTTTAAAGGTGTTTTATAATGGGCGACTGCTACTCCTGCAGAAAAAGTCAATCTGGCTTCAGCAAATTCACTTATATCAACCATTTCAGAAAACTGTTCCCTTAAGTTTTTTAGGACTTCAAAGAGGTAATTCAAATTAACAAAACCTAAAAAATCATCCCCGCCTGCATACACAGTAACACCCCTGGGTGGAATTAATATCTTTTCTTCAGAAACCTTTGCAAAACAACCCAAGTTCTCACTTAGGTGCAGGTGAAATTCTTTTAGCGACTCTTGAAAACGCTTCTTGAGCTTATGTCCTTTTCCTGATAACCACGTTCCCATGTTATCCCCGTCAAAAAGGACTATGGCATAATAGGGGGAGTAGTTAATTTTGTATTTCTCTAACCCATCAAAGACTTCTTTTGCAAGTGGATCACAGTCGGATTTGAGCTTGTTCTTTAAATTAAAAATGTCTGGGTCTTCAAATTCTTTTTCCAATACTTCGAGATATTTTTTGTCTTCTACAACCAGCTTAGAATAAGCATCCATTAATGCAATTCTTGCAGTTGATGGGAAGCTGCTGTTATATTCGTTACCAAAAAATTTATCTGCACATCTTTTTACAAATGCAATCCCACCTAATGCTTCTCCAGGGGCCAAATATTTGTCAGGTAAATCCTTTGAAACAGCTTCTGCAGTCGTTATTGTTTTATTACTATTTTCAGCCTTTTTGTAATAAAGAACGTTATGCTCACCACTTACGGAACATTTCTGCCCAACTTCAGATAACTGGGAAAACCGCCTTACATTTTTTGTTGATGCTAAAAACATTTCAATGTTTTTGTAAGTTTCATGATAATCCTTATTCTCTAATGGCCAAAAAGCCCAAAAAATATGTAAATAATTTTTGACTTGTTTCAAAAGATCCTTATGAACTGGAAGATTTAGGCAAGTTGTAATTTGAAGAGGCATATTAGTAAGTTCTTTATAGATCGTGTTTTCCAAATCAAAACCAATTTTCTCTAAATCTTGCTCATTTTCAATTTTTAAAATAGCTAAAAACCTGTTGGGCAACGATTTTTGATTAATATCAGGGAATAATAATTCGGCATTATAGTTGTCCTTGGCTTTCTCCATACCTAACCGACACAAATGTGATAGAATGTAACTTCCTGCATATAAATCTTGAGTTTTTCGGGCTGTTTCAATAAAAGACTGAACAGGGGTAATAGTTAACAAAAAAAGGTATTGACTCATAATATTGCCCCCTTAAAACCTTTCTGTTTTCCAAAATCCACTTTCCCAACATTCTTAGTTAATGCCATATTTAAAGTAGTAATTACGGGGCGGAAACCGCTTCCCGACTTTATAACTGAAACGTATACAGGTGAAGCAAAACGTTCTCCTCTACCAGCAAAGCCAAGCGACCTGTCCGAGAATTCAGAAGAAGCTTTACAAATGGTTTTTAACAAATCATCGGTGGTTGTATAAAATTTTCCAATTTGAACTTGTCGAATAAAGGGATACTTGGCCCCGCACCCCTTGCCTAAAACCACACTATTACCTTCTTTTTTATAGGCTCCGTTGCCGACAATATTCAATAAAGTGTTCAAATAATCAAGATCAACATCTTTTTCCTCAGAAATAATCGAGAAACAACCAAACCCCCTACGGCTCCTTTTCCCTAAACCACCCACATAGGAAAAAAGCTTAAACAGCGCATTAAGTTTTTCTTCCGAAAAATCATCCGGCAAACCCTGATACCTAAATTTAACCTGAAACTTAAAACGTTCTTTAAGTGCTGGGAAATTTCGACCTTTTCCGCATCTACCAGGAGACCGTTTTCCTTCACACCTAGGCAAATAAGGACAGCTTTCATCCCCTGTATGATGCGGAAGCATTTTTCTTCTGGCAATGACATTGGAATTTATATTTCCTTTTATAACTATAGAAAATTTGCTTTTTCCTTCCTCTTTGCTATCTCCGAAAATCCTATCTTCTACCTTTTTTAATTCTTCAATATCATTTTCTGCTTGAGCAGCCCGCCACCAAAAGCGCATCGCCCCTTTAACAGATGGGGGTCTTAATTCAATGGTTTTCTTATCAGCTCCATGAAGAAAAACCGGAGTAACAACCTCACAATCAAATACCATCTCTTTCATTCCGTCACATCCTTTTTGCATCATGACCGGCTTCTGCAATATTTAACAATAATTCTATTATCTAACATTGATTCTTCTTCTAAAATTAACCAATTCCTTCAAATATTATCGAAATTTTGCGGGTATTCAAAAAACTACAAATGTTTTTTCTACAAGNNTTTGCGGCTATTCAAATGTTTTTTGCAAAAAAACAAAGAAAGCTGAAACATAATTTCAGCTTAGGCTCTAATCGTTCCAAGTTTTTATTTCTCATAGGCAGTCAATAAACTCGATATCAACACGATGTCGAAAACTCTACCGGTGGGTTTCAATTCCTCGTAGGTACTTTATAAACAATGAACTTCATTCAAAGCTACAACGCATTAGTGTATTTCTCGCAGGTAGTTAACAAACGCTCAGGAAAATCAAACGATAAAAAATGTCCCCTACTTATCGGGGTCTTTAGATGTAACTTATCCAACCCTTCCCAAAAAGCCCGGCCATTTCCCAAGCTGCAGACCAAAGGTTTCGTCATAAGGAACGGTAGCAATCCACTGGTCATGGAACTTTTTTAAGCAACCATGTTTTTTAAGCATGAAATACTGCCCGTTTGTTATAGGAACGAGTGGTTCCGGAGCAAGCAGAGGTTCTGTTTCTAGCAATTCTTCATAATCTTTCACAAGAGAACTGGGAAGAACCTCCAGTCCATCAAACATGGAAACAAAAGTCTCTTCTAGCCTTTCATCACTCCTGAAAGGATACAGGCTCTCCAAAACATTCTTTCTAAAGTTATGGAGTGATTTTTCAACGGCATTACGCCACCACTCCCCAATCTTCCCAATTTCCTCAACTGGAAGTCTCACCTCCTGCTCAAACACCAGCCAGGAATCATAAACCGGACATTTTTCAGGAATATAAGACATTACAAAGACATCCCGTTCTGTATGCTTTCTCCGGCGATTGATCCTCCCAAAACGCTGCAGTAAAGCTTCTAACGGTGCCGGGTCACTGAACAACACGTCAAAATCGATATCCAGACTCACTTCAACAACTTGTGTAGCCACCAATAAAAAGGACTTTTTACTTTCATTCTGACGGTTGAATACGGGCTATATTCTCATCGTGTTTCAATTCCTTATAGGTAGCCTACAAACAGAATATCTCCGGGAAAATCGACTGTACATAACGGTGTTTCAATTCCTTATAGGTAGCCTACAAACGCAGTAGAAAGAACCAGGTGAAGGAGGTCGCCGTAGTTTCAATTCCTTATAGGTAGCCTACAAACTTTACAACGTGTCCGGGCTGACCGGACATATCTGCCGAGTTTCAATTCCTTATAGGTAGCCTACAAACACAACTTGAACAAGGTGGTCGGGTTTTTAGAGGCTTGGTTTCAATTCCTTATAGGTAGCCTACAAACCCGATTTGCGCTTGACAGCCATACATACATACGGTAGTTTCAATTCCTTATAGGTAGCCTACAAACATCGCTTACAGGGCAAATATGAGGCTATTCTGCCACGTTTCAATTCCTTATAGGTAGCCTACAAACTTCACTACTTGAACGGGCTCAAGGCATGGCTGGAGCTGGTTTCAATTCCTTATAGGTAGCCTACAAACCCACCGGCGGGGTTGGCAGTGCGGATGGAGGGGCGAAAGTTTCAATTCCTTATAGGTAGCCTACAAACTTTGCATGGGCTCAGTCAACACATAGCTATAGCCGTGTTTCAATTCCTTATAGGTAGCCTACAAACAGGATTGTTAAGCGATATTATGACAAGGGTATTTACGTTTCAATTCCTTATAGGTAGCCTACAAACTCAGACTGCCTGCTACCGTATGTCCGAAATATCCGTTTCAATTCCTTATAGGTNNCCGAAATATCCGTTTCAATTCCTTATAGGTAGCCTACAAACGCATCCATCCTATCAACTTGGTAGGATGGCTGGAAGGGGTTTCAATTCCTTATAGGTAGCCTACAAACGTTGTAAACTCTTTTAATATCCTTGTTAAACACTGATTTGTTTCAATTCCTTATAGGTAGCCTACAAACTTCATATTCTCCAATTTCAGAAGAGAGAATATAAAAGGTTTCAATTCCTTATAGGTAGCCTACAAACTAGTAGAAAAATCGTGGGATTTGCAAAAAAAAGAGGGTTTCAATTCCTTATAGGTAGCCTACAAACCCGGCAGGTAACGGTGTTAGGGTGATACCGATGGGAGTTTCAATTCCTTATAGGTAGCCTACAAACTCACCCCTGGCATAGTTTTTTGAACATACCTTCCACTGTTTCAATTCCTTATAGGTAGCCTACAAACGTACAGGCAGGCGTGGTTGAATTTTGAACGGAATTTAGTTTCAATTCCTTATAGGTAGCCTACAAACCGAAGAAGTTGCCCAAGCATTGGACTATGATGCCGGTTTCAATTCCTTATAGGTAGCCTACAAACCAGTTTGACGTCCCGGCGTAGGAGTTCGCTGGCGTAGGTTTCAATTCCTTATAGGTAGCCTACAAACGGTACCTCTTCGACACTAACGGTTTCCTCTTCTTCCTGTTTCAATTCCTTATAGGTAGCCTACAAACGTTTTTGACAGTATCCTGACCGAGCTGGTTGTAAGTGTTTCAATTCCTTATAGGTAGCCTACAAACGAAAATCTTTATTACCGGATACATGAATTATGGGATGTTTCAATTCCTTATAGGTAGCCTACAAACATCTTTTCGATCGGCTGAAATCCGCAGGTTTTCCGGGTTTCAATTCCTTATAGGTAGCCTACAAACTTCTCCTTATTTTATCCCTTTCCTTTGCAACCTAGATGTTTCAATTCCTTATAGGTAGCCTACAAACTTCGTGACGGCCGCCTAGTCGTGGCGGTCCCGGCCCGTTTCAATTCCTTATAGGTAGCCTACAAACGGAATTATGCCTGCGATTAAAGATCATGGCAGCACGTGTTTCAATTCCTTATAGGTAGCCTACAAACGTATTGTTACAGTGTCAATTCTTTCCTCAGGTTCATGTTTCAATTCCTTATAGGTAGCCTACAAACGGGATGCTACACATACTGCAAGGCAGGACAGAAAGGGTTTCAATTCCTTATAGGTAGCCTACAAACGTTAAAGCTGTTATATCTGCTTCCCTATACAATGTACGTTTCAATTCCTTATAGGTAGCCTACAAACGGAGCCGACAGGCACTGACTAATTGGTATCAATCACCGTTTCAATTCCTTATAGGTAGCCTACAAACGATGGGGTAAAGGCGAGCGTGGTTGAATTTAGTCCGGTTTCAATTCCTTATAGGTAGCCTACAAACGCAAAACAACAGGTATGAAACCGAAAACAACGGCGTTGTTTCAATTCCTTATAGGTAGCCTACAAACGGAAGGCCGAGTAAGTATAAGCCGGAGTATGCAGAGGTTTCAATTCCTTATAGGTAGCCTACAAACTCAAAAAATGGCTCGCAAAGAAATGGTGATTTGGTAGTTTCAATTCCTTATAGGTAGCCTACAAACCAACACAATTGTCTTTTGAGTGGTGGGGTTCAGGCTGGGTTTCAATTCCTTATAGGTAGCCTACAAACAAAGGTGATGGCCACCTCTTCGAGTTTGTTCCTCATGAGTTTCAATTCCTTATAGGTAGCCTACAAACGAAAATTAAAAATTATTGACAGGATGACAAAGATAGTAGTTTCAATTCCTTATAGGTAGCCTACAAACGTCCAAAACGCGGAAATTGTCAGCCTCGCCCATCTCCTTGTTTCAATTCCTTATAGGTAGCCTACAAACGTAGGGGCTGGTGCCAATGACGTATGACCACGAATGTTTCAATTCCTTATAGGTAGCCTACAAACGGCAAACCCTGAAAAGTGAACGCTCTCCAACCTACGCGTTTCAATTCCTTATAGGTAGCCTACAAACGTCATTGTATCACCTCCTGAGTAATTGATTTTGACGTTTCAATTCCTTATAGGTAGCCTACAAACTATAAGCCATTCCATAGTATTCAGCGTCTCGATCAGGTTTCAATTCCTTATAGGTAGCCTACAAACTGATTTAGAAGAAATAAAAAATGTTTTTAATATGAGTTTCAATTCCTTATAGGTAGCCTACAAACAAGGCGAAAAAGGGAAGCGGTGAGTAATCGTGGCTAGTTTCAATTCCTTATAGGTAGCCTACAAACCAGACACGTCATGTTACTAACTGAGATAATGATGATGTTTCAATTCCTTATAGGTAGCCTACAAACAGGTGCGCCAGCCGGTAGTGTGGGGCTTTAACGTGGAGTTTCAATTCCTTATAGGTAGCCTACAAACCAGCTAATTATTACAATGTCAATTCAGGAACGCCAAAGTTTCAATTCCTTATAGGTAGCCTACAAACGGATGGTTCCAACTGGAAATACCTGTGGTTTGAAGATGTTTCAATTCCTTATAGGTAGCCTACAAACGTGCCGATGTAGAGGGCGAACTTGCCCTCCTTGCTGTCGTTTCAATTCCTTATAGGTAGCCTACAAACTCTCGGTCTGCCTTCGTCGTATCTGGAGCATAACAGGTTTCAATTCCTTATAGGTAGCCTACAAACGGAGAGACTGAAAAAAATGAAAGTGAAAAGTGAGGAAAGGTTTCAATTCCTTATAGGTAGCCTACAAACGGATCGCCTCGGGCATAGTGTTTTTTGCGTTTTTCAGAAGTTTCAATTCCTTATAGGTAGCCTACAAACCCGGCCCAAAGCATGAGATATATGAGCACTCGAATATAGTTTCAATTCCTTATAGGTAGCCTACAAACTCATACACAAGGTAAACTTAGGGAGGTTTCCCTTGTGGTTTCAATTCCTTATAGGTAGCCTACAAACAAGGTAATCATTTTCTTTTTGTTTTTCGGTGAGGTTCTGTTTCAATTCCTTATAGGTAGCCTACAAACCCATATTCTTTTAGATCGGAAATAATTTGTTGCTGTCGTTTCAATTCCTTATAGGTAGCCTACAAACGTAGTAGGCTTTCTCAATAAGTTTCCATCGCAAAATTGTTTCAATTCCTTATAGGTAGCCTACAAACGAGCCGGATTATCTCACAGTGGGGGAATGGCGAGAGGGTTTCAATTCCTTATAGGTAGCCTACAAACCGGCCGGTGGTGGAAGTAGACTCACCTATTGAGCCGGTTTCAATTCCTTATAGGTAGCCTACAAACGACGCTATTCGTGCAGCCGGATACACTGTCGTTGATGTTTCAATTCCTTATAGGTAGCCTACAAACGCAGCCACTAACACGGGCTACAATAGCGCAGCCACGTTTCAATTCCTTATAGGTAGCCTACAAACCTGGTTTGCGCTTGACAGACATACATACATACGCTAGTTTCAATTCCTTATAGGTAGCCTACAAACTTGGGAGAGTAAGTGTAGCGGGAACTGGCGGGAAAAGTTTCAATTCCTTATAGGTAGCCTACAAACGCAGTTGTGGCCCTCTCCAAGCGAGAGGACGATGCGTTTCAATTCCTTATAGGTAGCCTACAAACGACACCAGGCATGATTATTGGGTTCATCATTACCTGGTTTCAATTCCTTATAGGTAGCCTACAAACCCCCGGTTTTTTGAGCATTTTCATTCCAAATACTTCGTTTCAATTCCTTATAGGTAGCCTACAAACCCAGTTACAAGGGAGTAACAAATTCGGACTTTCTCCGTTTCAATTCCTTATAGGTAGCCTACAAACGAAGGAAAGGAGGTGGGAAATTGGCAGTTGAAAAAAGTTTCAATTCCTTATAGGTAGCCTACAAACGAGCCGGGGACTGTTTCTCCACCCCTCCCCCTCTCCGTTTCAATTCCTTATAGGTAGCCTACAAACCTGCTTCAACGTCTTTTTTGATTTGGTCGAATACAAGTTTCAATTCCTTATAGGTAGCCTACAAACCGACTAACAAAGCAGGGTTGTCATAATCAAAAATCAGTTTCAATTCCTTATAGGTAGCCTACAAACTGACATCACCACGACCGAACGGGAAAGAATTGTTGGTGTTTCAATTCCTTATAGGTAGCCTACAAACATCCGCAGTCATTTGGTCCCTCCTTTCCTTAAATGGGTTTCAATTCCTTATAGGTAGCCTACAAACACCGGGCAAAATGATGAATTGTCAAGGGGTGGGACTGTTTCAATTCCTTATAGGTAGCCTACAAACGAAGAAGGGGAGGACCCGAACTGGAACAGAGCAGAACTTGTTTCAATTCCTTATAGGTAGCCTACAAACTTCGAATTCGGGAGACGAACCCCGGATTTTCCTGCACAGTTTCAATTCCTTATAGGTAGCCTACAAACGAGGATTATTTTTCAAAACACACAAAAACCAAAACCGTTTCAATTCCTTATAGGTAGCCTACAAACGCTGCTCTATTTCCCTCCCCGGTTGACGGGGAGGGAGTTTCAATTCCTTATAGGTAGCCTACAAACCCAGGCTGCTTCAGCTGCGGTCTTTTCGTCCCCATCGAGTTTCAATTCCTTATAGGTAGCCTACAAACACATGGGCTAGAGAAGGCCGGGGANNCCTACAAACACATGGGCTAGAGAAGGCCGGGATTGGGCAGTCGATGTTTCAATTCCTTATAGGTAGCCTACAAACGCCGCCGACGATATTCCCGGTGCGCTTGTTCCAGACGAGTTTCAATTCCTTATAGGTAGCCTACAAACGGCGTCCCCTGCCTTTGGGAAAAAGGCGGGGGTTGGAGGTTTCAATTCCTTATAGGTAGCCTACAAACCGTCTACGCTCCTCTCCAGGGGCGTTAAGTTGGAAAGTTTCAATTCCTTATAGGTAGCCTACAAACGTGCAGGCGGCTGAGTACATAGAACCCGATACCGAAGTTTCAATTCCTTATAGGTAGCCTACAAACGTAGCTCTGCTGGTCACGGATGTAGTGTGCTATCGCGTTTCAATTCCTTATAGGTAGCCTACAAACACGCTTCCGCACTCATCGCAGCGTGCATAGTCTGAGTTTCAATTCCTTATAGGTAGCCTACAAACTCAAATGAAACGTGCAATCAAGCGAGTTGAAAAGAGTTTCAATTCCTTATAGGTAGCCTACAAACGTATAAGCATAAGTGGGTATGGAATAAAAAACAAAGCGGGTTTCAATTCCTTATAGGTAGCCTACAAACGTAGGAAAATTGAAGCTGACCAGCCAGCCACAGCCAAGTTTCAATTCCTTATAGGTAGCCTACAAACATAGCCTCAAGGTTTTGGACAGATGAAAAAGTTATGTTTCAATTCCTTATAGG
>LFRM01095062.1_pt1 | contig 31495 bp, 27 predicted proteins | sample 618341 | NCBI WGS metagenome assembly LFRM01 (sample SAMN03654438, study PRJNA283298) | anaerobic digester metagenome | isolation source: pool of bioreactors CSTR01a, CSTR02a, and CSTR03a thermophilic anaerobic... | place: Denmark: Kgs. Lyngby | collected 2014-05-21 | reverse complement strand
CTGCTGAAACTTGATCCGTATATTAACGTTGACCCGGGTACCATGAGCCCGTTTCAGCACGGTGAAGTTTTTGTGACGCACGACGGCGCAGAAACTGACCTTGATTTAGGCCACTACGAGCGCTTTGTGCGCACCACCATGACGCAAAATAACAACTTCACCACCGGTCGTGTGTATGAAGAAGTCTTGCGTCGTGAGCGTCGTGGTGATTACTTGGGTGCAACCATCCAAGTCATTCCACATATCACTGATGAAATTAAGCGCCGTATTATTAAAGGTGCCGGTGATGCGGATGTGGCCATGGTTGAAATCGGTGGCACGGTAGGTGATATCGAATCACAACCTTTCCTCGAAGCTATTCGCCAGCTGCGTGTGGAAGTGGGTGCCAAGCGCGCCATGTTAATGCACCTGACCTTAGTGCCTTATATCGCCACTGCCGGTGAAACTAAAACCAAACCGACGCAACACTCAGTTAAAGAGTTGCGCTCGATTGGTTTGCAGCCTGATGTATTGGTCTGCCGTTCTGATCGTCCTGTTGATGTGGCATCACGCCGTAAAATTGCGTTATTCACTAACGTAGAAGAGCGCGCGGTGATCAGTCTGCATGATGTGGATACCATTTATAAAATCCCGGGTATCTTGCACAGCCAAGGTCTGGATGATTTTGTTATGGAGCGCTTTGGTTTAGAGTGCGATGGTGCAGATCTGTCTGAGTGGGATCGCGTGATCGAGGCCAAGCTCAATCCTAAGCAAGAAGTGACGATCGCCATGGTGGGTAAATACATGGAGTTGCTGGATGCTTATAAATCGCTGATTGAAGCCATGAGCCATGCAGGTATTGAAACCAATACTAAAGTGACTTTACGTTATATCGATTCTGAAGACCTTGAAAATCAAGGGGTTGGCGTGCTCGAAGGTGTCGATGCAGTACTGGTCCCCGGTGGTTTTGGTCTGCGTGGTGTTGAAGGTAAGATTCTTGCGGTGCAATATGCCCGTGAAAATAAAATCCCTTACTTGGGTATCTGCTTGGGTATGCAAGTGGCAGTGATTGAGTTCGCCCGCAATGTATTGGGCTGGACCGATGCCAACTCCACCGAGTTTGATAAAAACAGCACTCACCCAGTGGTCGGTTTGATTTCTGAGTGGCACGATGCAGATGGCAGCGTTGAGCAACGCGGTGAAGATGCTGATATCGGTGGCACTATGCGTCTTGGCGCACAAGAGTGTCAGTTGATTCCAGGTACTTTGGTGCATGCAAGCTACGGTAAAGATTCTATTGTTGAGCGTCACCGTCACCGTTATGAAGTCAATAACACCTTATTGCCGCAACTGATCGAAGCAGGCCTAAAAGTCTCAGGTCGCTCTGAAGACGGCGCGTTGGTTGAAGTCGTCGAAGTGGCTGATCATCCATGGTTTGTTGCCAGCCAGTTCCATCCTGAATTCACTTCAACGCCGCGTGATGGTCACCCTTTGTTTAAAGACTTTGTGACCGCTGCATTGGCGTATAAGGCAGGTAAGGCATGAGTCAAAAGATCATTCGTGTCGCTGATATCGACATCGCCAACGACAAGCCTTTTGTCTTGTTTGGCGGCATTAATGTGATTGAATCCCGTGATTTAGCCATGCGCGCTTGTGAAGAATATGTGCGCGTGACGGAAAAACTCGGTATTCCTTATGTGTTTAAAGCCAGCTTTGATAAGGCTAATCGCTCATCGATTCACTCCTTTCGTGGCCCAGGTCTCGATGAGGGGCTCAAAGTCTTTGAGGAAATCAAGCGCACCTTTAATGTGCCAGTGCTGACCGATGTGCATGAGCCCTATCAAGCGCAGCCAGTGGCTGAAGTGTGCGATATTATTCAGTTGCCAGCGTTTTTATCACGCCAAACTGATTTGGTTGTGGCCATGGCAAAAACCAATGCTGTGATCAATATCAAAAAAGCTCAGTTTCTTGCGCCACACGAAATGAAGCATATTCTAACCAAGTGTGAAGAAGCCGGTAATGATCAGCTGATTCTCTGCGAGCGCGGTTCAGCCTTTGGCTACAACAACCTAGTGGTGGATATGCTGGGCTTTGGCTTGATGAAAGAATTTAAGTACCCAGTATTTTTTGACGTGACACATTCACTGCAAACGCCTGGTGGCCGTGCTGATTCAGCCGGTGGTCGTCGTGCGCAGGTGACTGAATTAGCTAAAGCAGGTATGAGTCAAGGCTTGGCGGGGCTGTTTTTAGAAGCCCACCCTGATCCAGATCATGCGAAGTGTGATGGCCCTTGTGCCTTGCGTTTAGATAAGCTGGAGCCGTTTTTAACTCAGCTGAAGCAACTGGACGATTTGATTAAAAGTTTCCCAACAATTGAAACAGCTTAAAGCGATTACTTCACTTTAAGTTTGACTAAGTACAGTACGGAGCGTGCAGAACAATGGCAAAAATTATCGACATTAAAGGTCGTGAAGTTTTAGATTCACGTGGTAATCCTACCGTTGAAGCTGATGTAATTTTAGAGGGTGGCATCATCGGTAGCGCCTGCGCACCATCAGGCGCATCAACAGGTTCACGTGAAGCACTAGAATTACGTGATGGCGATAAAAGCCGTTATTTGGGTAAGGGTGTACTCAAAGCAGTCGCTATCATCAATGGTCCAATCCGTGAGTTATTGTTAGGCAAAGATGCAACTGATCAAGCTGCGCTTGACCGTGCCATGATTGCTCTAGACGGTACTGAGAATAAAGCTTCTTTAGGTGCAAACTCAATTTTAGCCGTGTCATTAGCTGCTGCTAAAGCAGCTGCACAAGCTAAAGGTATGCCGTTATACGCGCATATTGCTGAGCTCAATGGCACCCCAGGTGTGTACTCTATGCCAGTGCCGATGATGAATATCATCAACGGTGGTGAGCACGCAGATAACAACGTTGATATCCAAGAGTTTATGATTCAGCCCGTGGGTGCGAAAACTTTCTCTGACGCATTGCGCATGGGTACAGAGGTTTTCCATCACCTGAAAGCTGTCTTGCAAGCGCGTGGTTTAAGCACTTCAGTCGGTGATGAAGGTGGTTTTGCACCGAACCTAGCGTCTAACGAAGAAGCTTTGGCAGTGATTTCAGAAGCAATCGCCAATGCCGGTTACAAGCTCGGTGAAGATATCACCTTGGCATTGGACTGTGCAGCCAGTGAGTTCTACAAAGATGGTCAGTACGACTTAGCAGGTGAAGGCAAGAAGTTTGATGCTCAAGGTTTTACTGATTACTTGGCTGGTTTAACCGAACGCTTCCCAATTATCTCTATTGAAGATGGTATGGATGAGTCGGATTGGGCCGGTTGGAAAATTCAAACTGATAAGCTGGGCGATAAAATCCAGTTAGTCGGTGATGATTTGTTTGTGACCAATACCAAGATTCTAAAACAAGGTATTGAGACCAAAACAGCGAACTCCATTTTGATTAAATTTAATCAGATTGGTACCTTGACTGAAACTTTAGAAGCCATTCAAATGGCTAAAGCTGCAGGCTTTACTGCAGTGATTTCACACCGTAGCGGTGAGACTGAAGATTCAACCATTGCCGACTTAGCTGTGGGTACTGCTGCAGGTCAAATCAAAACCGGTTCGCTGTGCCGTTCGGATCGTGTGGCTAAATACAACCAATTGCTACGTATTGAAGAGCAGTTGGCAGGTAAAGCACCGTACCGTGGTCGCGCTGAGTTTCGTGGCTGATTGGCGTGCTTTATAAGTTATAGATACTTATGATGTTATAAGGGCAGCCATGTTAGCTGCCCTTTTCTATGGAATACCACAATGAAAAAAGAACCTTACTGGTTGTTGATTGTACTGCTGGTGATGCTAGCTGGGCTGCAGTACCGTTTATGGTTAGGGGATGGTGGTATTGCCCAAGCAGCGCAGCTGAAATTACAAATTAGTGAGCAAAAAGCTGAGAATGAGCGTTTATTTGAGCGCAATCGTGTGATGGATGCCGAAGTGCTTGAGCTGAAAAAAGGTATGGAAAGCGTTGAAGAGCGCGCCCGCTATGAACTCGGTATGATCAAGGAAGAGGAAACTCTTTACTTGTTAGCCGAATGACAAGTCCTGCATTTTGGTTAGTGGTGCCTGCGGCAGGTATTGGCAGTCGCATGCAAGCACAATGTCCTAAACAGTATTTGACAGTGGCCGGAAAAACAATTCTTGAGCTGACCTTGGCCTGTTTTTTAGATCACCCTAGTCTGCGTGGCATTATTGTTGCTCTAGCTGAGCATGATGATTGGTGGCCCGCGTTACAATTATCTGCAGATCAACGTATTCAGACCGTTATTGGTGGCGCTGAGCGTGCAGATTCTGTATTGAATGCTTTGCTGGCATTAGAAGGCTGTGGTGCTCAAGCGAATGATTGGGTTTTGGTACATGATGCTGCGCGGCCTTTGCTTGAGCATCAAGACTTAGATCGTTTACTGAATGAATTAGCTGCTGATGCTGTGGGTGGCTTATTAGCGGTCCCTGCTCGTGATACGTTAAAGCAAGTGGGTGCTGATGGCCGAGTTGCAAAGACTATTGATCGCAGTGTGATTTGGCATGCGTTAACTCCGCAAATGTTTCGTTTTGGCTTATTGCGGCGCGCTTTAACCGATGCGTTGACAGCAGGCATTCGAGTGACAGATGAAGCATCTGCTATGGAGTGGGCAGGTTTTGCTCCGCGAGTGATTGAGGGTAGTGCGAGCAATATTAAAATTACGCGCCCTGAAGACATGCAGCTACTGCAAACGCTGCTTCCTGCTGATGCTTTAAAATAAAGCGATCAAGACTTCTTTGCCGTCGGGGTGAAAACTTGCCCTGTGACGCCGCGTGGGATTTCCTCAATCACGCCGCCTGAGTTTAAAAAAGAAGTGATTTGCAACTCTAACGATTCACTGCTTTGCTGTGCAATTGGCACAATACGTCGCTGGTTTGAACCTTTTATGCGTGTATTTGACATAGTTATACTCAGAGGTTAGCTCATAGGAATGCCTACCAGACTACACTGATTAACTCTGGCTGTCTGACATATATAGAGCGCACTGCTTGCCCAACGAATGCAGGTCTCTGCTATGCTTTGTCATTATAGATATTTTGGAGAGTAAAATGATTAAATCACGCGCTGCGGTTGCCTTTGGCCCGGGTCAACCCTTACAAATTGTTGAAGTTGATGTTGCGCCACCCAAAGCGGGTGAAGTATTGGTGCGTATTGTTGCCAGTGGCGTCTGCCATACCGATGCCTTTACTTTATCGGGTGATGATCCAGAAGGGATTTTTCCGGCTATTTTAGGCCATGAAGGCGGTGGTATTGTTGAAGCACTCGGCGAAGGCGTAACCTCACTTGAAGTGGGTGATCATGTGATTCCGCTGTACACCGCTGAGTGCCGTGTATGTAAGTTCTGTACCTCAGGTAAAACCAACCTATGCCAATCCGTACGTGAGACTCAAGGTAAAGGCTTAATGCCTGATGGCACCAGCCGTTTTTCTTACAAAGGTGAGCCGATTTATCACTATATGGGGACTTCGACTTTTTCTGAGTACACCGTAGTGGCTGAGGTATCTTTGGCTAAAGTGCCTAAAGAGGCGCCACTGGAAAAAATCTGTCTGTTGGGCTGTGGTGTTACCACCGGTATTGGTGCTGTACTCAATACCGCTAAAGTTGAAGAGGGCGCAACGGTTGCCATCTTTGGTTTAGGTGGTATCGGTTTGGCCGCCATTATCGGTGCAAAAATGGCTAAGGCTAGCCGTATTATTGCCATTGATATTAATCCCGGTAAGTTTGATATTGCTCGCGAGTTGGGTGCGACTGACTGCGTTAATCCTAAAGATTTTGATAAGCCGATCCAAGATGTCATTATTGAAATGACTGATGGCGGTGTGGATTATTCTTTTGAGTGCGTCGGTAATGTTGACTTGATGCGTGCTGCACTTGAGTGCAGTCACAAAGGTTGGGGTGAGTCGGTGATTATTGGTGTAGCCGGTGCCGGTCAAGAAATCAGTACACGTCCGTTCCAGTTAGTGACCGGTCGTGTGTGGCGCGGCAGTGCTTTTGGTGGCGTAAAAGGTCGTACCGAGTTGCCAAGCTATGTCGCTAAAGCGCAAAGCGGCGAGATTCCGCTGGATACTTTTATTACCCATACTATGGGGCTAGAAGATATCAATAAGGCGTTTGATTTGATGCACGAAGGTCAAAGTATTCGTAGCGTTATTCATTTCTAATCAACAACCACAAACGTTGGGGTCGACTGCTACGTCAGTTGGCCTCAGCGCTTGTCTTTGGAGGTCATGATGTCGTTACAGCAATTATCATCACAAAAAGTCTTTGGCGGCCAGCATGTGCGCTATCAACATCAGTCTGCTGTGCTCAATTGCAGTATGCAGTTTGCCGTGTATTTACCGCCACAAGTTGAATTAGGCCAGCCCTTGCCGGTCTTATATTGGTTGTCAGGTTTAACCTGCACCGATGAAAATTTTATGCAAAAAGCCGGTGCACTTAAAGTCGCTGCGGAGTTGGGGCTGATTATTGTAGCTCCAGATACCAGTCCGCGTGGTGCAGGTGTGCCCGATGATGCAGAGGGTGCTTGGGACTTTGGTTTGGGAGCAGGTTTCTATATCAATGCCACGCAAGCACCTTGGTCTGAGCACTACAGTATGTATGATTATGTAGTGGATGAGCTGCCAGCATTGATTGAGAAATACTTGCCGGCTTCAGATCAGCGCAGTATCAGTGGTCACTCAATGGGTGGGCACGGTGCATTGATTGCTGCATTACGTGAGCCGCAGCGTTATCAGTCGGTGTCTGCCTTTGCGCCAATTTGTCAACCAACCCAGTGTCCTTGGGGTGAAAAAGCCTTTTCTAATTACCTCGGTACGCAACGTGAAACTTGGATGGAGTGGGATGCCAGCGCTTTAATGGCTAAAGTCACACAACATCTACCGATGCTTGTGGATCAAGGCGAGGCGGATAGCTTTTTAGTTGAACAGCTCAAGCCGTCAGCATTGCAAGAGGCGGCGGATCGAGCGGGCTACCCGCTGACCTTGCGACTGCAGCCAGGCTATGATCACAGCTACTATTTTATCGCCAGCTTTATTGATGAGCACTTACGTTTTCATGCGCAGGCATTATCGGCATAAAGCAGCGATGAGATTTACAGGCAGTTCAGGTCTGCACCGTTAAAACGGTGTAGAATCGCGCTTATTTTTAACAATCAGGTAACAGCATGCGTATAGGTCATGGCTATGATGTACACCGCTTTCAGCCCGGTGATTTTATTACTCTGGGCGGTGTGCAAATTGCTCACAATAAAAGCTTTGTGGCGCACTCTGATGGCGATGTCCTATTGCATGCGCTGACTGATGCGTTGTTGGGCGCTGCTGCTTTGGGTGATATTGGCCAGCATTTTCCAGATACTGATCCTGCTTATAAAGGTGCGGACAGCCGTGATTTATTGCGTCATGTGCTGGCTTTACTTAAGCAGGTGGGTTGGGTAGTGGGCAATGTAGATACCACTGTGCTTGCACAAGCACCCAAAATGGCACCACATATTGTTTCTATGCGCGAAAATATTGCTGCTGATCTGCAGGTTGCGCTGGATCAAGTTAATGTTAAAGCCACCACCACTGAAAGTTTAGGTTTTGTCGGTCGTGAAGAAGGCATTGCCGCACACGCTGTAGTGATGTTGGTGAAGGCATGAACGAGCTTGAGTTACTCGGCCCTTTGGCCTGGGGTAAACCCTGCGGCAGTGCACAGCTGAAAGCCTGTGCAGAAGATTTTCAGGTGGATGAAGTCTTAGATATTCCTTTATCTGGCAGCGGTGAGCATCTGTGGCTCTGGGTGGAAAAACGCATGCTCAATACTGAGGAAGCTGCGCGTCGCTTAGCTAAGGCTGCAGGTGTTTCTTTACGCCAAATCAGTTACGCAGGTTTAAAAGATCGCCAAGCTTTAACTCGTCAGTGGTTCGGTATCCATTTGCCGGGTAAAAGCGATCCGCAGCTGAGTGCTGCGGAAGGCGAAGATTTACATATTTTAGATATGCAGCGCCACAGCCGTAAGCTGCAACGTGGCGCGCATTCAGCCAATGGTTTTACCATTCGTTTGACGGATTTAAAAGCCGATCATGCAGCGTTGGAAGAACGTTTGCAGATGATTGCAGCGCAAGGCGTACCCAATTATTTTGGTTTACAGCGCTTTGGCGAAAATGGCAACAATGTCCTTGGTGCGCTTGAATATGCGCAGCGTAAAGAACTGCCCGTGCAACGCAATTTGCGCTCACGTTTATTATCCACGGGCCGCAGTACGATTTTTAATCGTGTGTTAGCTCAGCGCGTGAAAAATAAGACCTGGAATATTGCTCAAGTAGGTGATGTTTTAGCTTTTAGCGGCAGCCGTAGTTTTTTTCTCGCCGGTGCCGAGGAGTGCCAGGATCCGCGTTTGGCACAATTGGATGTGCATCCCACTGGTCCTTTATGGGGTGACGGTGAGTTAGTCAGTCAAGGGCAAACATTAGCGGATGAGCTGGCAGTGGTGGCCACTGTGTCAGAGCTTTGCACCTGGCTTGAGCGTGCTAATTTGCAGCAAGAACGGCGGATTTTACGTTTGCCGGTGCGTGACTTAACTTGGGTATTTACTGCAGAAGATTGCCTGCAAGTGCACTTTATTTTACCACCAGGCTGTTTTGCCACAGTGGTTTTGCGAGAGTTAGTTGAATTGTTATCGGTGACTGAGGCGGTGCAGGCGTGCGAATTTTAATTGCTAATGATGACGGTGTAAATGCGCCGGGTTTGGCAGCGTTGCATCACGCGTTAAGTGATTATGCTAGCTGTACGATTATTGCCCCTGAGCAAGATTGCAGCGGGGCCAGCAGTTCGTTGACCTTGGATCGCCCACTGCATCCACAAACCTTAAGCAATGGCTATATCAGCGTCAATGGCACTCCAACCGATTGTGTGCATTTAGGTCTGCATGGTTTGCTGCCTGAAACCATGGATATGGTGGTGGCTGGTATTAACCAAGGTGCTAATCTGGGGGATGATGTTCTGTATTCAGGGACAGTGGCTGCTGCGTTAGAAGGACGTTTTTTACAGCGTCCTTCGTTTGCCTTTTCTTTGCTATCGCGTCAGACGCAAAATTTACCCACTGCAGCATGGTTTGCACGGCGTTTAATTGAAGCGCATGGCGAATTGTCTCTACTGCCGCGCACTGTATTTAATGTGAATGTGCCCGATTTACCGCGCCATGAAATTAAAGGCATTCAACTTACGCGCCTTGGGCATCGTGCCCGAGCCGCAGCACCAGTGCTTACAGTAAACCCTCGCGGTAAGAAATGCTATTGGTTAGCCTCAGTGGGTGAGGTTGAAGACGGCGAAGAGGGCACTGATTTTCATGCCGTATCGCAGGGTTATGTATCAATTACACCCTTGCAGTTGGATCGCACCTTTCATCCGCAAATTGATGATCTGCAACACTGGCTGGAGGAGTTATTGTGAGTTCTCAGCGGGACGATTTACAACGCTTAGGGATTGGCATGACCTCGCAGCGCACCCGTGAGCGCTTAGTTCAGCGCTTGTGTGATGAGGGTTTGAGTAACCCTCAGGTCTTGGAGGTGATTCGCAATACCCCGCGTCATTTGTTTGTTGATGAGGCGCTAGCGCATCGTGCTTATGAAGATACCGCGTTGCCCATTGGCAATAATCAAACGATTTCTCAGCCCTATATTGTTGGGCGTATGACAGAGTTGCTCTTAGCCGATGGCCCCTTGGATAAAGTCTTAGAAATTGGTACTGGCTCAGGTTATCAAACGGCAGTTTTAGCGCAGTTGGTTGAGCGTGTGTTCTCAGTTGAGCGTATTCAAGGGCTGCAAGAGCGGGCGAAAGAACGTTTAGCGGCACTGGATTTACGTAATGTGCTGTATCGCTGGGGAGATGGTTGGGAGGGCTGGAATGCACTGGCACCCTACAATGGCATTATAGTCACTGCTGGTGCGACACAAGTGCCGCAAGCATTGTTGGATCAGCTTGCCGTAGGGGGGCGTTTAGTCATACCCGTGGGCGAAGATGATAAGCAAAAACTGTTGTTAATCATTCGTGAAAAAAATGGATTTGTGCAGCGCGCCTTAGATGATGTGCGTTTTGTGCCCTTACTAGCTGGAACCTTAGCGTGAAAAATAAAGTTTTATTGTTTGTCAAAGGCGTGGCCATGGGTGCTGCCGATGTTGTTCCGGGCGTATCAGGTGGTACTGTGGCCTTTATTACCGGTATTTACGATGAGTTGCTGGGTGCCTTATCGCGTATTCCTGAGGCAGCATTACTGCTCTTCAAAGGGCAGGTTAAACAGGCTTGGCAGTTGGCCAATGCTAACTTTCTATTGATTTTGTTTTCTGGCATTTTACTGAGCGTTTTAAGTTTAGCACGGGTGATTACTTGGCTATTAGAAACACAGCCGATTGCGCTCTGGTCATTTTTCTTTGGTTTGATTCTAGTCTCGTGTTACTTGGTGGGACGTGACATTCAGCGTTGGCATCTCAGTCGATGGCTGGCTTTTGCTGTGGGTGCAGGCTTTGCTTGGTGGATTACTGTAGCTTCCCCGGTGACTTGGGGGCATGATCCACTCAGTTTGTTTTTTGCCGGTGCCATTGCTATTTGTGCCATGATTTTGCCGGGCATTTCCGGTAGCTTTATTTTACTGCTAATGGGTTTATACCCCACTGTTTTGTTGGCTGTAAAACAACTGGATTTAAGCGTGCTAGTGGTATTTGCCGGCGGCTGCTTGTTTGGTTTGTTGGCTTTTGCACGAGTATTACAAGCAGCTTTACAGCGTTTTCGAGATCTGACCTTGGCGCTATTAACAGGAATTATGTTTGGTTCATTAAATAAAGTGTGGCCGTGGAAACAGACTTTGACATGGCGCACAGATAGCCAAGGTGTTGAAGTGCCGTTGCTGCAAGAAAATATTTTACCGTGGCATTATGCAGAATTATTTCAAAGTAACCCTCAGTTGTTATCTGCTGTGTTGTTGATGCTATGCGGTATCGTCTTAGTGGTGGGTATTGAGCGTTACGCAAGTTAGTAATTTGAGTGCATTACTTCGTTAAATCGTCCAGGAGTTCGGCGTGAAGCCAGTTCAATTTAGATTATCTACACCGCATATAATTCCTACACAGTGGCTGTGCTTGCTGATGCTCAGCAGTGTGTTGCTGGGTTGCTCGGGCACCTCAGGCAAAGCCCCTATTGTGGATCGCTCATACGGAGCGAAACAACGTCAAGCGAATGCTGTGACCAGTGGTCAGCATGTTGTGCAGCGTGGTGATACATTGTATTCCATTGCTTTTCGTTTTGGTTGGGACTGGAAAGACTTAGCTGCCCACAATGGGATTGGTGCGCCTTATACTATTGTGCCAGGCCAAGTCATTCGCTTCTCCAATACCTCAAGCGCAGCAACCATAACTAAAGCTCCTGCAGCTTCCGCGCCTGCAAAACCTACAAAGTCAGCACCTGCGGCTCAAGCGACGCCCGTACCTGTTTCCAAACCTGCGAACCCGATCACAATAACGCAAAAAACATCTCCTCCTATTGCTGTGGGGCAAAGCGGCAAGTGGCTATGGCCCGCGGCCGGTACGCTGGTTGGCATGTTTTCCTCCAATACCAGCTTAAATAAAGGTATTGATATTGCTGGCGCGCTAGGACAACCTATTGTGGCAACTGCTGCAGGCAGCGTTGTATATGCGGGGAGTGGCTTAAGAGGGTACGGTGAGTTGGTGATCATTAAGCACAATGACACTTTTATCAGTGCTTATGGCCATAACCGACGTCTGCTGGTGAAGGAAGGACAAGCAGTTAAAGCAGGGCAGCAAATAGCAGAAATGGGTTCAACAGGGACAGAGCAAGTTAAGTTGCACTTTGAAATTCGTCGTCAAGGTAAGCCCGTTGACCCATTGCAGTATTTACCTAAGCGTTAGCTGAAAAATCACCTGATCCAGCAGAAAACGGCTGTGGCAATCGATATATCGGTAGGCTGCAGTCGACTATCTGACAGGATGAAAGGTGGTTGATAATGAAAAAAAAGGACTGGGTACAAGGTTTAACACATGAGTTGTCGCTTGATTGTAAAGAGTGTAAGGACGATCAGTCAGACAGCTTAGTGCCGGCGAAAGAAAAAATTAATAGTGAAGCACAGGGTTTGAAAGGTTTAGATACAACGCAAATGTATCTGGATGCCATTGGGCAATCGCCTTTGTTGACTGCGGAGCAAGAGGTCACCTATGCGCGTAGTGCGTTACAGGGTGATCATGCTGCTCGCCAACGTATGATTGAAAGTAATTTACGGCTAGTGGTGAGCATAGCCAAACGTTATCAAAATCGTGGCTTAGCGCTATTGGATTTGATTGAAGAGGGCAATTTGGGCCTGATTCATGCAGTGAAAAAGTTTGACCCTGAGCGTGGTTATCGTTTTTCAACCTATGCCACCTGGTGGATTCGCCAAGCCGTTGAGCGTGGGATTATGAATTGTTCACGTGTGGTGCGCTTGCCTGTGCATATCTCTAAGGAGTTGAATGCCTATTTAAGGGCCGTGCGTGAACTGACTCAGCAGTGTGGTGAGTCGCCCAGTCAGGAAAAAATAGCTAAGTATTTAGACCTTCCGGTTGCTTATGTGCAAAAAATGCATGAGTTTAATGAGCATACATTGTCATTAGATGCCAGCAATGCACAGCACTCTGAACTCAGCTTGTTGGATATGCTGGTGGATGAGAACCAGTGTGATCCCAGTGACTTTATTCAGCGAGCTAACTTAGCGGTAAGCATTGATCAATGGGTATCTGAACTGAATAAGCGTCATCGTGAAGTGCTGTTGCGACGCTTTGGTTTGCGTGGCTATGAGTGCCAGACACTACAGCATATTGGTAATGCTATGGGGTTAACTCGTGAGCGTGTACGGCAAATTCAAATGGATGCTTTAGCTCGCCTACGCCAAGTTTTAGAAGCTAATGGCTTATCCAGCGAATTGTTATTTAATTTATAAGCTGGATGCAGGTTAGTATGTTGTAGTCATGCAGAACGCTGATCTGCAAGAGTTCAAGGCTTATCCTAAGCGGTTATTTACGCTAAACTGTGTTACTTATTTTTAAATCAGTAAAAGGAAATCACTATGCAATATATAACCCCTGATCTTTGTGACGCTTATCCAGAAGTGCAAGTGGTTGAACCGATGTTTGCAAATTTTGGTGGGCGTGATTCTTTTGGTGGTGAAATTGTTACCGTCAAATGCCATGAAGATAACTCGGTGGTTAAAGCACAAGTGGCTCAGCCTGGCCAGGGTAAAGTGATGGTGGTGGATGGCGGTGGATCAATGCGTCGTGCATTGCTAGGCGATATGTTGGCCGCTAAAGCTGCAGAAAATGGTTGGGCTGGCATTATTGTTTACGGCTGTGTGCGGGATGTGGATATTTTAGCGCAAACAGATTTAGGTATTCAGGCGTTGGCCAGTCATCCGATGAAAACGGATAAGCGTGATATTGGTGACTTAAATGTTGTGGTGAGCTTTGGCGGTGTGACTTTCCGTCCAGGTGAATATGTTTATGCTGATAATAACGGCATTATTGTCTCGGCAGTCGCCTTAAGCATGCCGCAGTAATAGGGGCGTTATTGTGAGTCCAAGCATGCAGCACTCCGATCGGTTGAGCCAAGGCTTGCTGCATGCTTTTATTTTAGATGGTAAAGGTTCGGCGCGAGCGCTAACCTTTGCTCAATTGCCCAGCTTGCACTTAGCTGAGCATGAAAGTCTGTGGCTGCATTGGGAGCGCAGTCATCAATATGCTGAGCAATGGTTACGTGAAAGTAGCGGCTTAAATGAATTTGTCTGTGATCTTTTACTTGAAGAAAACACGCGACCTCGAGTTCTGCGCTTAGAAAATCAAGAGTTACTGCTGTTTTTGCGGGCGATTAATCTCAATCCTCACTTCGACCCAGAGGATATGATTTCATTGCGTATTTTTGCTAATGCTCAGTATCTGTATTCCTTGCGTCAGCGCCCAGTGCAGGTGACTGATGACTTGATCAGAGCCTTTGAGAAAGGCTTTGGTCCAAAAAATATTTCAGAATTATTATTGTTTCTTGCGCAAGGTTTAACCGACCGTATTGAACATACCGTAAGCCAGTTGGCTGATACGGTTGATCAGGAAGAAGAACGTACCGATAATGATCAGCGTTATGCCCCGGCTATTTTACCTTTATTGCAAGGGCGCAGGCGTGCGGCGAATTTGCGCCGTTTTTTAGCGCCACAACGTGATGTATTTGCCATGCTGACGCTGAGCCAAGAGGCGTGGTTTATGCCTGAAGATGCTTTGTATTGGAACGAGTTGAATAACCGTCTAACATTGCATCTTGAAGAGTTAGAGTTAACCCGTGAGCGTATTGGCTTGGTTTTAGAGACTGAGCAGCGCCGACGTAATGAGCGCATGGGGCACACCATGTATATGTTGGCGATTGTGACGGGATTTTTCTTGCCTCTAACCTTTGCCACAGGACTTTTGGGAATTAATGTCGGTGGTATTCCGGGGTCCGAGCATCCTTATGGATTTTTACTTGCTTGTGTATTACTTGCTGTACTCATCGTAGGTCAATGGTTGTTTTTTCGCTGGCTGCGTTGGTTATAATACAGTATATATTGATCGGTCTAGACAAGACGAAGCACAGAGGATTGACATAGGATATGATAAAAGATCCGTTTGAGCAGTCGCTGCGCGATATGCTGAAAGCACCAGAGTCTCAGACGCACGATACTGTTTCGCTTGATAAGGTATTGAAGAAGGCTAATCGGCAGTTGGGTGCTGGTGCTATTTTCTCGCTGTTTGGCCGTGCTCTGGAATCGGTTTTAATTGGTTTAAGCAAAGGCTCAGAGCATATAAAACCAGTTTCGAATTTATCTGAAAAAAATACTGCAAACAAGGCTGATTAATTATGCAACTTGATTCTTGGACACAAAATTTAGTCGGCGCTATGAGTGGATTGTGGGTCAAAATAGCCAGTTTTATTCCGAATTTATTTGGTGCTTTAATTCTTGTTATTTTAGGGTTTTTAGCCGCTAAATTGCTGGATACTTTGTTGTCCAAATTATTAGCTAAAGTGGGCTTGGATCGCTTAATGAGTGGCACAGGTCTGACTAAGTTATTGGCCCGTATTGGCGTTAAAGTTCAGGTTTCAACACTGATTGGTAAAATCGTCTATTGGTTTGTGTTGTTGATTTTCTTGGTTTCAGCCGCTGAGTCTTTAGGTCTTGAGCGTGTCTCAGCCACATTAGATGTTCTAGCGCTGTACTTGCCTAAAATGTTTGCTGCAGCATTGGTGTTGCTGGCAGGTATTTTATTGGCGCAGTTACTCAATACTATGGTTAAAGGTGCAGCTGAAGGTGTGCGCTTAGAATACGCAGCTGGTTTAGGCCGCATAGTGCAGGGCATGGTGATTATTATCAGTGTGTCTGTTGCTATTGGACAGCTGGAAATCAAAGCTGAGCTACTCAACTATGTTGTAGTTATTGTGCTGCTGACCATAGGTTTAGCTTGTGCATTGGCATTGGGTTTAGCCAGTAAAGGCATTGCTAGTCAAATCATTGCAGGTATCTATGTGCGCGAACTGTACGAGTTGGGCCAAGAGGTACAAGTGGATGATATTGAAGGGCGTATTGAGGAAATGGGCACAGTGAAAACAATTATAGCCAGCGATAGCGGAGAGTTGTTTTATATTGCTAATCGAGTGTTGCTTGAGCAAAAAGTAACAAGCCGTTAGTTTTTAAGTAAGATTACGTAACGATGTTTCTATCGTTGTTCGCAGTATTTATTTTGATAGCTGGTTTGACTTGTTTTGACTGATATAAAAGTGCCTTATCAGCGTTATGTACCCGAAGAACTCAGTGATGAGGAGCTTGTGGTGCATGCCAAAAATGAATTGTTTCACGTAACGCGAGCTTATGAGGAGTTGATGCGCCGTTATCAGCGCACCTTATTTAATGTCTGTGCGCGTTATTTGGGTAACGACCGTGATGCTGATGATGTCAGTCAGGAAATTATGCTTAAAGTTTTGTACGGCCTGAAAAAATTTGAAGGAAAATCTAAATTTAAAACATGGCTATACAGTATTACCTATAATGAATGTACTACACAGTATCGAAAAGATCGGCGTAAGCGTCGTTTATTTGATGCGCTCAGTTTAAATCCCTTAGATGAAGAAGTTGAGCCTGAGCCTATTGATACGAAGAATAATGACTTAGATCGCTGGTTAGTGGGTGTCAATGCTATTGATAAGGAGATTATTATTTTACGCTTTGTCGCAGAGCTTGAGTTTCAAGATATCGCTAGCATTATGCATCTTGGCTTAAGTGCAACAAAAATGCGTTATAAACGCGCAATAGATCGACTACGCGAGAGCTTTTCGCATATAATTATGGATTAAGTGTTTGAAGGTGCGCCGAATACAATTTTTTGCCGCACTTGTTAGAATTTAAGAAAAATGACGAGGATCGTATAACATGAAATTAAAAAGCACTTTGGGCTTAGCCATTGGTTCTGTACTAGCTGTTTCTTCTTTGGGCGTATTCGCCCAAGGCCAAGGTGCAGTTGAAGCTGAAGTTTTTGCTAAGCACTACTTCACAGACAGCGTCCGAGATATGGAAAACGGTAACCTGTTTGGTGGTTCTGTTGGTTACTTCTTAACTGAAGATGTTTCATTGAACCTGTCATATGGTGAATACCACGATATGCGTTCTAATGATCGTCAAGATGCTATGGGCGGTATTGGTGGTCATAAAAACATCAAGGGCAACTTAAGCTCACTTGATGCGGTATACCACTTCGGTACTCCAGGTGTTGGTCTGCGTCCTTACGTTTCTGCAGGTATGGGCCACCAGAGCATCAGCAACCTGACTCCACGCACGGGTCGTGACCACACTACTTTTGCAAACATCGGTGCCGGTGCTAAGTACTACTTCACTGAAAACGTATTTGCTAAAGCAAGCGTTGACGGTATGCACGGTTTCGACAACCACCAGTCTGAGTGGATGGCGGGTGTTGGTGTTGGTGTGAACTTCGGTGGTGCTACTAAAGCAGCGCCAGCTCCTTATGTTGAACCAGCAGCTCCAGTTGAGCCAGTTGTATACGAAGAAGTTGAAGCAGAATCTGTACGTGTTGAGTTAGACGTTAAATTTGATTTTGACAAAGCTAACGTTAAACAAGACAGCTACAGCGATATCGAAAACTTAGCTGAGTTCATGAAGCAGTACCCACAAACAGCTACAACTGTTGAAGGTCACACCGACTCAGTTGGTAACGCTGCTTACAACCAGAAGTTATCAGAGCGTCGCGCTAGCGCAGTACGTGATACTTTAGTTAACCAGTTTGGCGTAGAAGCTAACCGTGTTAATGCTGTAGGTTACGGTAAGGCGCGTCCAGTTGCTGACAACGCAACAAGCGAAGGTCGTGCAGTGAACCGTCGCGTAGAAGCGTCAGTAGAAGCACAAGCTCAGTAATTTTCCGAGTTTAAAAAACCCCAGCCAGTCTGGGGTTTTTTTATGCCTGTTGCTTGGCTAGTGTCATGAGCTACTACAGATCTAAGAAGCCAGTGCAGGCTGGGGTTGATTCTGTACTAGGGTATGCAATCAATGTTGATAGCTGAGCATCAGTAAAGATAAAACGGCCAAGAGAGTGGGGGTATATACATGCTGTTGCACAATAAAAAACGCACCTAGCCATATCGCTGACTGGGTGCGTTTAAATGGAGTGATAGTGCTAGGTAATTATTAAGCTGAGCGACGACGGTAGAGCGGTAGGCTTTGGTCATATGCAGCTTGATAGGTGACTGATAGCTCAGTGAGACTCTTAAGTGCATCAATAGGGCAGCGATCGGCACGAATCACATAAGCATCAAAACCGCAGCGCTGCATGAAGAACAGTTGGTCACGTAAGACATCGCCAATGGCTCGCACTTCGCCGCTGTAGGCATAACGCTCACGCAGTAAGCGTGCGCTACTGAAATGGCGGCCATCGTTACAGCTGGGGAAATTCAGAGCGACCAGATCAAAATGCGCCAGATCTTCGCTGATATCTTCAACCGCTTGATCTGCTTCCAGCCAGATACCCAGTTGTGTGAGTCCCTGCAGTTCGCTTTTATGCGCTTGCCATAGTGCCAGTGTAATAATGGGTTGTGCAGTGCTTAAAGCTTGAGCTAACTCGGCATCAGCATCCAGCAAGCTCCAGTGGTCTTCAATCACTTGATTGTGTTTAATGATTGTTTGCATAGACGCGCTCCTTGAATTTGTCGATGCCAATGCGGTGGTAGGTATCAATAAAGTGCTCTTCAGGGGTTCGATTTTCGATATAGACATCAATAAGCTGACTGACTACGTCAGGCATCCGCTCTTGGGCAAAAGAAGGGCCGAGGATTTTACCTAGAGTTGCAGCACGACCACTGTTGCCGCCTAAAGACACTTGGTAGAACTCAGCGCCTTTCTTATCCACACCTAAAATACCGATATGACCAACATGGTGGTGGCCACAGGCATTCATGCAACCGGAAATATTCAAATCTAGATCGCCGATATCAAATAAATAATCCAGGTTCTCAAAGCGTTCTTGGATTGCTTCAGCCACAGGAATAGATTTGGCGTTGGCTAAGTTACAAAAGTCGCCGCCGGGGCAGCAAATAATGTCGGTCAATAAGCCAATATTAGGAGTGGCGAAACCGTTATCGCGCAAGGTTTGCCACAGTTCAAAGAGCTTGCTCTGCTCGACATCAGCCAACACCATATTCTGCTCATGGGTGTTGCGCACTTCTGAAAAACTATAAGTATCAGCTAAATCAGCGATCAACTCCAGTTGCTGATCAGTCACGTCACCGGGGGCAATACCGGTTTTTTTCAACGATAAAGTGACTGCTGCGTAGCCTGGTTGCTTATGGCTGACGACGTTACGGCTACGCCAGCGCGCAAAACCTGGATGTTCGGCGTCTAATGCTGCCAGGGCTGATTCTTGATCTTCTAAAGTTAAATAAGCTGGATCAGTAAAGTGTGTAGAAACACGCTGTACTTCTTCTTCGGTCAAGGTGATTGGGCCGTCTTTTAAATGCGCCCATTCTTCGGCAACACGTTCAGCAAAGACTGCAGGTGTCAGCGCTTTAACTAAGATTTTAATCCGCGCCTTAAACTTATTATCACGACGACCAAAGCGGTTGTACACGCGCAAGGTGGCTTCTAAGTAGCTGAGTAAGTGCTGCCAAGGTAAAAACTCATTGATGCAACTGCCGACAATCGGGGTGCGACCTAAGCCGCCGCCGACCAATACGCGAAAGCCTAATTCGCCAGCGTCATTGTGCACAGCTTCCAAGCCAATATCGTGTACTTCAATTGCTGCGCGGTCGTGCGTACAGCCATTGACGGCAATTTTAAATTTACGTGGTAAGCGAGCAAACTCAGGGTGGAAGGTTGACCATTGACGAATCAGTTCACACCATGGCCGTGGGTCAACGCGCTCATCACGGGCAACACCGGCAAACTGATCGGTGGTGGTATTACGAATACAGTTACCGCTGGTTTGGATCGCATGCATCTGTACGCTGGCCAGGTCAGCTAAAATATCAGGTACATCTTCAAGTTTTGGCCAGTTCAGTTGGACGTTAGTGCGCGTAGTGATATGAGCATAACTTTTATCATACTTGCGGGTGATATGAGCCAGCATACGCAACTGTGCGCTGGACATCAGGCCGTAAGGCACGGCAATGCGCAGCATAGGAGCGTGACGCTGTACATAGAGGCCGTTTTGTAGGCGCAGGGGCAGAAATTCATCTTCAGAGAGTTCGCCAGCAAAGTAGCGGCGGGTTTGATCGCGAAACTGTTCGACGCGATCTTCAACGATATGTTGGTCGTAATGGTCGTAAATATACATGGAAATCCCTGTATCAAGCCGCTGTAAGCGTGTGGCGTGGGGTGCAGAATAACGCCTACAGTAGCAATCATTGCTTATGCGATAAAGTAATTATTTATCATAAGACGATGCTATTTTGATATAAGGAGGGGTGGAGAGAATCGTTGAGTGGAGTGTAAGCTGTTTAAAAAGAATAGGGCGGCTGACGCTAAGTCATCCGCCCTTAGGACTTATTCCTCGTAAGCCAGTGCTGGGCTCAACCAGCGCTCGGTGTATTCCATATCCTTATTGCGGCGTTTGGCATAGCTTTGCACTTGGTCTTTTTCAATTTTACCCACGGCAAAGTAATGCGCGTTCGGGTTGGCAAAGTACCAGCCGCTGACGGCGGCAGTCGGGAACATGGCGAAGTGCTCAGTCATGGTCACACCAAAGTCTTGGTTGGGATCCAATAACTTAAACAAGGTGTCTTTTTCCGTGTGGTCTGGGCAAGCAGGGTAGCCTGGTGCTGGCCGGATCCCTTTGTACTTTTCACGGATTAGATCATCATTGCTCAGTTCTTCTGTATCAACATAGCCCCAGTGCTTGGTGCGCACTTCTTGGTGCAGCCACTCAGCGCAGGCTTCGGCTAAGCGGTCTGCTAGAGCTTGTACCATGATGGCATTGTAGTCATCGCCTGCAGCTTGGTATGACTTAGCCAGTTCATCAACACCAATACCAGCAGTGACAATAAAGCCGCCGACATAGTCGGTGACGCCGCTCTCTTTGGGCGCAACAAAGTCAGACAGGCACATATTGGGCTTGCCGCCGCTGGTTTCAATTTGCTGACGCAGATGATGCAGCATGGCAATGGGCTCACCATTGTCATCGTAGAGTTCAATATCATCATGATTGACTTGGTTAGCTGGCCAGAATGCAAAGGTTGCCCGCGCTTCAATCAGGTTTTCATCGATCATTTTTTTCAGCATTTCTTGTGCTTCATCAAAGAGCACCTGTGCTGCTTCACCCACCACTTCGTCTTTAAAAATACGTGGGTATTTACCGACTAAGTTCCACGAGATAAAGAAAGGCGTCCAGTCAATGTATTTAGCCAGCACTGCAAGGTCGATATTGTAGATACGCTGAGTGCCTATCACCTGCGGCTTGGGCGCTTGATAATCAGTCCAGTCGTATTTAGGCTTGTTGGCTAAGGCTTGCTCGTAGGTCAGGCGTTTGGTGCGTACCGTGCGCGCAGCAATTCGCTCGCGCATTTCTGCGTATTCCTCACGAATTTGACGCGTGTATTCAGGTTTGAGTTCTTTGGATAATAAAGTGGTCACTACACCTACGGCACGCGATGCGTCAGTCACATAAACTACGGCATCATTGCTGTAATGCGGATCAATTTTAACTGCAGTATGCGCTTTAGAAGTGGTCGCGCCACCAATCAGCAAAGGTAGATGGAAGTCTTGACGTTGCATTTCTTTAGCTACGTTAACCATTTCATCTAATGAAGGTGTAATCAGGCCGGATAAACCAATAATGTCGCATTTCTCGGCAATGGCAGTTTTGAGAATCTTATCTGCAGGCACCATCACGCCTAAGTCAACGATGTCATAACCGTTACAGCCGAGTACCACTGCAACAATATTTTTACCAATATCGTGTACGTCACCTTTGACCGTAGCCATCAGGACTTTACCTTTGGCTTCGGGTTTGTCACCTTTTTCAGCATCAATAAAGGGAACCAAGTGCGCCACCGCTTGTTTCATCACACGGGCAGATTTTACTACCTGTGGCAGGAACATTTTACCGCTACCAAATAAGTCACCAACGATATTCATCCCTGACATCAGTGGACCTTCAATGACCTCAATCGGGCGAGCAAATTGTTGGCGAGCTTCTTCAGTGTCTTCAACAATCCACTGAGTAATGCCTTTGACCAGTGCGTGTTCTAAGCGCTGATTGACCGGCAAGCTGCGCCACTCTTGGGTTTCAACTTCTTTAACTGCGCCATCACCGCGGTAGTCTTCAGCAATCGCCAGCAAAGCTTCAGTCGCGCCTGGGTGGCGGTTGAGAATCACATCTTCAACTTTGTTACGCAGGTCTGTTGGGATTTGGTCGTAAATTTCTAATTGGCCGGCATTCACAATACCCATGCTCAGGCCGTTTTGAATGGCGTAGTAGAGGAACACTGAGTGAATGGCTTCACGTACCGGATTGTTACCACGGAAGGAGAAGGAAACGTTGGACACACCACCTGAGGTTAAGGCATGCGGCAGGTTATCGCGAATCCATCCGCAGGCTTCAATAAAGTCCACTGCGTAGTTGTTGTGCTCTTCAATACCTGTGGCCACAGCAAAGATATTGGCATCAAAGATAATATCTTCGGGCGGGAAGCCGACTTGATTCACTAGGATATCGTAGGATCGTGCACAGATTTCTTGCTTGCGCGCTGCGGTATCGGCTTGACCTTGCTCATCAAAAGCCATCACTACCACTGCAGCACCGTAGCGGCGGCAGAGTTTGGCATGCTTAATAAACTCATCCACGCCTTCTTTCATCGAGATGGAGTTGACTATCCCTTTACCCTGAATGCACTTCAGGCCGGCTTCGATAATCTCCCATTTGGAGGAGTCAATCATAATCGGTACCCGAGAGATATCAGGCTCGCCAGCGATTAAGTTAAGGAAGGTAACCATGGCTGCTTTAGAATCTAGCATGCCCTCATCCATGTTGATATCAATCACTTGCGCACCGGACTCAACCTGCTGTAAGGCAACAGCGAGCGCTTCAGTGTAATTATCTTCACGGATCAAGCGAGCAAAGCGCGCGGAACCGGTAATATTAGTCCGCTCGCCCACGTTAACAAAGAGTGAGTTACGATCAATAGTAAAGGGTTCCAAACCTGATAAACGACAGGCCTTAGGAATATCTGGAATCACACGCGGTGGAAATTTAGCGACTTTTTCGGCAATCGCACGAATATGCTCAGGCGTAGTACCACAGCAACCACCGACGATATTGAGAAAGCCTGCCGAAGCAAACTCTTCAATCATGGCTGAGGTTTCTTCAGGCGTTTCATCGTATTCAGCGAAGGCGTTGGGTAGACCCGCATTGGGGTGAGCTGAGACAAAAGTATCAGCTTTATCAGAAAGTTCTTGTAAGTAGGGGCGCAACTCTTTAGCACCCAAGGCGCAGTTTAAACCGACTGATAATGGCTTACAGTGGCGGATCGAGTTCCAGAACGCTTCTGTAGTTTGCCCTGATAATGTTCGGCCTGATGCGTCAGTAATGGTGCCTGAAATCATAATGGGCAGAGTAATGCCTAGCTCTTCAAAAACACCTTCAACCGCAAAAATCGCTGCTTTGGCGTTGAGCGTATCGAAAATAGTTTCGATCATAATGATATCCGCGCCACCTTTAATCAGGCCGCGAGTTGATTCGCTGTAGTTTTCAACCAAAATATCAAAGGTGACGTTACGAAAGCCTGGGTTATTTACATCCGGAGACAGTGAGCAGGTGCGACTGGTTGGGCCTAACACTCCAGCGACAAAGCGTGGCTTGTCAGGTGTTTCTAAAGTTTTTGCATCGGCCACTTCACGTGCAATACGCGCACCTGCAAAGTTCAGTTCATAGGCAACTGACTCAAGGCCGTAATCAGCTTGTGAGATCTGTGTTGAACTGAAAGTGTTGGTCTCAATAATATCTGCGCCGGCATCCAAGTAGGCTTTTTCAATCTCTTGAATCAGTTTGGGCTGGGTTAAAATTAACAGGTCGTTATTACCTTGCAGATCTTGTGGCCAGTCAGCAAAGCGCTCACCACGAAAGTCATCTTCAGTTAATTTATAGCTTTGAATCATTGTGCCCATAGCGCCATCAAGCACCAGAATGCGTTGCTTTAATGCGTCTTGAAGGGCGTGTTGACGTGCTAAATGGTCGGCCATGCGTGTTTACCTAATTAAATGCTGTGTAATCAAAAAGTGATCAATGATAGCAAAACATCATCCACTTGAGTGAAACCCTAAGCATTGATGCTGTGATCGACTGAATTCTTTTACATAGCCATACTTAATAAGTCCTCTATACTGCGGCGTTTAAATTTAATGTTTGCGTGGTCATTCATAGCGTTATGAAAACATGGTTTTTAAGTGTCTTAGGTGTGCTGTTGAGCCACGCAGTATTTGCAGTGCAACCCATCTACAGCGAGCATATTCAGCCGATTTTCACCCAGAAATGTGTCGCGTGCCATGCCTGCTATGATGCGCCTTGCCAGCTCAACCTAGGCAGTGGTGAAGGTCTTGAGCGCGGCGCTCATAAAGATCCGATTTATAATGGGGGGCGGAAAACAGCGCAAGCAACCACACGCTTATTTACTGATGCACAGACTACAGCGGGTTGGCGTGACAAGGGTTTCTATGATGTGCTGGGTAAAGATCAGCCGCAAGCGGCACTGTTAGCCGGTATGTTGGCGTTGGGTCGTCAGCAGCCTTTTGAGCCGAACAGTCGCTTACCTGATTATTTGGATGTGGCTTTGTCACGCAGTAACCAGTGTCCACAGCCTGATGAGTTTGCTCAATATGCACAAAAGAACCCGCACGGTGGGATGCCTTTTGCAGTGACGGGTTTAACCGATGGCGAGTACGCCAGTGTTGAGCAGTGGTTGCAGGGCGGTGCGCAAGTGGATTGGCAGCCTTGGGTCGCGAATGCGCTGGAGCAAGAGCAGATCGAGCAATGGGAAGCTTTTTTAAATGCGCCTGGTGCACGTGAGTCTGTGGTCAGTCGCTGGCTGTATGAGCATTTGTTTATTGCGCATATTCATTTTGCCGAGGCTGATCAGCAGCATTTTTTCCGTATCGTGCGTTCACGTACGCCAACAGGCGAACCGGTTAAAGAAATTGTCACGCGCCGCCCTAATGATGATCCCGGTGTCAGTATGTATTATCGCTTTGTGCCTGTGGCCGATGTGATTGTGCATAAAACCCATATCACTTACTCAATGAGTGCGCAAAAGCTTGAGCGGGTCAAAGCATTGTTTTTTGCGGATCACTGGCAGACTGATAAAGTCCCAGGTTATGGTGCCTTTTCCCGCAATAATCCCTTTGCTACTTTTGCGATGATTCCAGCGCAAGCGCGTTATCAATTTATGCTCGATGATGCTGAGTTCTTTGTACGTACCTTTATTCGCGGACCTGTCTGTCGTGGGCAGATTGCCACGGATGTGATTCGTGATCATTTTTGGACGTTTTTTCAAGACCCAGAACATGATGTGTATGTCACAGATCTTGTCTACCAAGACAAGGTCAATCATTTGCTGGCGATACCGGGGCAGTTCGATGGTATCGCTGACTTGATTGCAGATTGGCCCGCCTATAAGAAAAAACGTCATGCCTATGAGAACCTACGCCGTAAGCGTTACAAAAGTGCAGAGTTGCCCGATTGGCCGCATATTTGGTCAGGTAATGATCAAGCGTTATTAAGTGTCTTTCGCCAGCATGACAGTGCTTCTGTGCGCAAAGGCCTGATCGGTGATGCGCCGCAGACCATGTGGTTGTTGGATTTCCCATTGCTGGAGCGTACTTATTATCAGTTGGTGGTGAACTTTGATGTGTTTGGCAGTGTGTCGCATCAAGCACAAACGCGACTGTATTTTGATTTGATTCGCAATGGTGCCGAGGTTAACTTTTTACGCTTAATGCCATCGGCAGTGCGTAAGGATCTGCTCAATGATTGGTATCAGAAAAGTGGTCAGGTCAAGCTGTGGCTCAATTACACCAAGATCGATAGTAATACAAAAAGCGCGCTGGGCTTACCTAAGACAAACAGTATGCAAGTCTTTGCTGAGCGCACCTTAAAGCGCTTTGCTCATGTTAATGCACGACCTGATCCGATCAATCGCTGTCGTAGCGCCCATTGTAATCGCCAAGGTTTAAGTCCTGAGGCTGCTCAGGTTGAGCATGTGTTAGCACGCTTAGCCAGTCGTCCGGCGGCGGGCTTTAAAGCCATTGATTATATGCCTGAGGCGAGCATGCTACGGGTTGAAATGAGCAATGGTGAACGTGAGGTGTATAGTGTTTTACGTAATCGAGCGCACAGTAATGTGGCGTTTTTGATGGGCGAATCGCTGCGCTATCAGCCTGGATTGGATACTTTAACGGTCTACCCTGAAGTGTTGAGCAGTTACCCCAACTTTATCTTTAATGTGCGCGCTGCTGAGATACCCACTTTTGTTGGGGCGCTTGAACAGGTTAAAGATGAGGCTGCGTTTCGCCAAATAGTTGAACAGTGGGGGATACGCCGTACGCATCCGCAATTCTGGGAGTACTTTCATGACTTAAGTCAGCATATCCGCGAGCGCGAGCCACTTGAGGCGGGTGTGCTGGATATGAACCGTTATGAGAATTTGTAAGCTATAGCAGCATGCGCCGACTTAAGTTATTGCCTTAAATCGGCGCATGCAAGCTGTTATTGATGCTCAAACGAGCGCTCATGCCATTCAACCAATGGCATCGGCGTGTTAAGTTTCTCGCCGTAGATCACTGAATAAGTGAGTACGTTTTGTACATAGAGGCGAGTTTCATCAAAGGGAATACTTTCCACCCATACATCATAAGGTAGATGCTTCGCATCGCGCAGCCATTGGCGTACACGTCCAGGCCCTGCGTTGTAGGCAGCTGAAGCCAATACGCGGTTACCATTAAACTGACCTAAGACTTGGCTTAAATAGGCAGCACCGAGCTGAATATTAATCGCTGGAATCACTGCACTGCGAGGAGTGGCTAAGGTGATTCCATAGCGCTGTGCGGTTTCTTTAGCGGTGGCGGGCATCAATTGCATTAAGCCCATCGCGCCGACATGGGATTTTGCTTGCACCATAAAGGCACTTTCTTGGCGAGTCACGGCAAACATCCAACTGGGCTGCACGCTGCGGATTTTCGCCTCGGTAACAAAATTACTGCGGTGCGCCATTGGGAAGCGAATGTCTAAGTCGTCCCAATATTTAGCTTGAGTGATATTACGAATAGCAGGGAAGTACCAGCCCATATCGTAGGCAATACGGGCTTGTGCCACTAACTCATCGCGGCTTAAAAAGTTACTTAAGTGATACCACTCACGGTGTGATTCAGTGATTTCATCACGATTACTAAACTCAAGTGCACGTTTTAAACCTGCAGCATTACGCACTTTCTGGATGGTTTGCGGTTGTAATGTTAAGGCTTGATGTTGCAAATTGTACGGTTGCTGGCTGTGGTCTGCAGCCATAAAGCCATAGAAATCACGTTCACGCGCCAAGGGTTTGTAAAGCACTAACGGCTGCTGACTTTTAGGCTGTGCCAGTTGCAAACTGCGTGCTTGCCAGTAACGCCAGCGATTGCTGGTGCTGAGCTCGCCAGGCAAATTGCGTATGACTTGGTGGGCTTCACTCCAGCGGCCTAAGCGCAATAATAGACGAGCACGCCATTCGCTTAAATTGGCATTTTGCATTTGTGGATCGTACTTTTGCATCACAACAAGCGCGCGCGGATCAAAGCGTTTAGCGAGGCGCAGGCCAATATCATTGGCGAGGGTGAGTTGATCCTCTGGGCTGAATGCAACTTGTTTTTCGTAATGGCCTAGCAGTTCTAAGCTGGCATCCAGATCTTGTGTGGCTAATTTACGCAAGCCCAGTGCAATCACTTCTGCGCTGCGCTGATCTCTAGCGCTGAAACGCTCTTTTTGCTTGAGTAGGTCAGGCTTTTGCGCTACATCAATTAAACGCTGACCATGTGCTTGTTGGCTATCAAGCAATGTAATTAAATAATTGGCAACACCATAGTTACGCGCATCGGTGGCCAGCTTGAGACGCTGCCAGATTTTATCTTCGGTTAAAAATCCAGCGTCACGCCAGATATCGAAGATCAAGTCGCAGGCATTGGGTTGCGATTGAGCGTTGAGCCACAGTTTTTCTGCGTTGGCGAAGGCTGCGGTGCGTTGACCATGTTGCACTTGATAGTGGGCAAAGCGGCAGTCCAGTTCGGTGAATTTAAGCTCAGGATTGTAATATTTTAAAAATAATGGCCAGTACTGGCGCTCGCTGAGTAAACGTAACCAGCGCAGTTTCATCCAATTAATCTGTGGTAAGTCACCATGCTCAAGTAAAAACTTCTCAACTTCAGCGTTGCTGGCCGAGGCTAGGCGTTGCGTGAGTTCGTCATACGCAAGGTAGGGCGTTAAAGGATAATCGCGTAATACGGTACGGTTATTTAAATAGATTGAGGCATCGTTTTTACTGAGCGCCAGTTTGGCTTGGTCATATAAAACACGTTGCTGAGCTAAGGATGCTGCCTGCACAGAGGATAAGGGTGCGCACAGGGTTATTAACATAACTAGGGGTAACAAGTAACAATTGCGCATACAACATCCTAGTAAATAAATACTCAGAAAAAGACCAAAAGCTAACGGCTTTATGGCAAGCAGCGCTTAGCTTAGCTGCTTGTGTGGAGTGGTGAAAGAGCCGCGGTAACGCTTAAATACAGATATCCAACGCATTGCTGTACGAATCTGTACAATACGTCGCAGATTTTAGGAGAAACACAATGACTTTGCTCAAATTAACTCAAGTATCACTCGCCTATGGCGCTACCCCTCTTTTGGAGGACGTCTCATGGCAGATTGCCCGTGGCGAGCGCGTGTGCATTATTGGCCGCAATGGTACGGGCAAGTCAAGCATGATGCACATCGTCAAAGGCGACCGCTTACCTGATACTGGTGAAGTATGGCGCGCGCCTGGGCTAAAGATTGGTGAGCTGCCACAAGAGCTGCCAGTGGCCGATGAGCGCACTATTTTTGATGTAGTAGCTGAAGGCCTTGATGGTGTCGGTGAGCTGCTGGCGCAGTTTAATCATATCAGCCAGAATATCGTCACCGATGAAGATTTAACGAAAATGATGCATGTCCAGCAAGAGCTGGAGGCGCGTGATGGCTGGCGCTTACAGCAATTGGTGGAGAGCACGCTGAGCCGTTTGCAATTACCGGCTGATAAAAAGATGAACGAGCTTTCCGGTGGCTGGCGTCGTCGTGTACTTCTGGCGCAAGCCTTAGTGGCTGAGCCAGATTTACTGTTACTGGATGAGCCGACGAACCACTTGGATATCGGCGCTATTGCTTGGTTGGAAGCTGCGCTCTTAAACTTTACTGGTGCGGTAATTTTTATTACGCACGACCGGGCTTTCTTGCAAAATTTAGCCACACGTATTTTAGAGCTGGATCGCGGTAGCTTAATTGATTGGAATGGCGATTACACAAGCTTCCTTGAGCACAAAGAGCAGCAGTTGGCCGCAGAAGAAACCGCCAATGCGCTGTTTGATAAAAAGCTGGCGCAAGAAGAAGTGTGGATTCGTCAAGGAATTAAAGCTCGGCGTACGCGTAACGAAGGTCGTGTGCGTGAACTCAAAGCCTTGCGTGTTGAGCGCAGCCAGCGCCGTGAGCGCCAAGGTACAGCCACTATCAATATTGGTGGAGCAGAAAAGTCCGGTAAGCAAGTGATAGTGGTTGATAACGTCAGCTTCGCGCATAAAGGTGGCCGGGAGTTGATTAAAAACTTCTCTATGGTTTTACAGCGCGGCGATCGTATTGGATTGCTCGGTGCTAACGGTAGCGGTAAAACTACTCTGCTTAAGTTGTTGTTGGGTGACTTACAGCCGACTGCGGGCACGATTGAAGTCGGTACTAAATTAGAAGTGGCTTACTTTGACCAGTTGCGTCACCAGCTTGATCCGGAAAAAACTGTGATCGAGAACGTCGGTGAAGGCAGCGATACCATTATGATTAATGGGCAAAGTAAGCATGTGCTCAGTTACTTGGGCGACTTCTTATTCAGTCCGCAGCGTGCACGTACGCCGGTTAAAGCCTTGTCCGGTGGTGAGCGTGCGCGCTTATTGCTGGCTAAACTCTTTACCCGTCCGGCCAACTTATTGGTGCTTGATGAGCCGACCAACGACTTGGATGTGGAAACTTTAGAATTACTTGAAGAAGTACTGATGGAGTTTAAAGGTACAGTGCTGATTGTCAGTCACGACCGAGCTTTTCTGGATAACGTTGTGACCAGCACTTTGGTGTTTGATGGTTCAGCTAATATTCGTGAATATGTCGGTGGTTTCGATGATTGGCTCAGACAGGGCGGTAGCATTCGCTTATTAGGTGTGACCGATGATCTTGAAGCACCAGAGCCGGCAAAAGCTGCGGCTAAAGTTGAGCCTGTGCTTGAGACCACTGTCGCAGGCAATACCGAGCAGAAAAAGAAACTCAGCTATAAGCTGCAGCGTGAGTTGGATGCTATTCCAGAACACATTGAAGCCTTGGAAACTGAGTTGGAAGCCTTGCACAAGCAAGTCTCTGGCGCAGACTTTTATCAGCAGCCTCTTGATGTGACTGAGGCTGTATTGGCAAAAATTGATACAGTGCAAGAGCAGTTAGACGCTTTGATTGAGCGTTGGGCTGAGCTGGATAGTTAATACCAAGCTTTAAGTAGCGCTTATCCAGAAGATAAAACAGGCAAGTGATGCGTCAGCACCTTGCCTGTTTTGCTATCTACTAGTCGTCCGCAGAATGCGTTTTTAAATCCACTGCAAGCACATCGCAAGGCGCGCCTGACAATAAGTCGTTGGTGGTGGAGCCTAGCAAGAGCGCTAGACCATGGCGGCCATGACTGCCAACAATAATCAGATCACATTTTTGCTCTTTGGCTAAAAGATGAATTTCTTGTCGTGGCTGGCCATAGCGCAGATGGCAGTTATTTTCTTTAAGTAACTCATGTTGCTCAGCCAAAACATTAAGCTTGTTCTGTGCCTGCTCAGTTTGCTGTTCTTGCAGCAGTGAGACATCCATGGGCACATCACCACCAAAGGCCATGGTGAGCGGCTCGACAACATGCACTAAGGTGACTTGGCAGGACAGGGCTTGACGCAGTTTATGTGCTCGATCAAGCACGCGCTGGCAATCTTCATTTAAATCAATGGCTATCAGTAAGTGAGAGTAGGCCATAACAATCTCCATATGGGCTCTAGGTCGATGTCCTAGAGTGTTTTTATTTGAGTGCCTAATAGCGCATGATTCGGTGTAATTGGCCTGTACAAGAGCAATCATGCCCTGTGTTTGCTGTTAGTAACCGGCGCTATTGTGTATGTGATTATTTTAGTTTTTTTAATGTAACGCCACTGAGGAGCAATTGCACGAATTGATTGGCAAAGACTTAAGTCGCTGATGGGCTGCCGAGAGCTATTAGGACTTAATATTTTTTCCTTGTAAAACAATAAGCTGCGACAAAATAGCGCATATTTGTCATATTTCTTTGAGGTAGACAATTGACAACTGAGCAGAATTCCGTGAATGTGTGTTAACCCAAATCAAACGGGCGTATGAAATGCATAGTGGCGTTATTGCTAATGTTCTGCTAAATGCGAACTCGGCGGCTCAGCTGCTATGTACTGCGCAACGTGCTCAGCACATTGTTTAACAGCTGTCAGTGGCGACTATGTAATTGACAGCTTCCATATCGTGGAGATCAGTTGATGATTTACGAAGGTAAAGCCATCACGGTAACAACCCTTGAAAGTGGCATTGTCGATTTTAAATTCGACCT
>LFRM01374097.1_pt1 | contig 31536 bp, 31 predicted proteins | sample 618341 | NCBI WGS metagenome assembly LFRM01 (sample SAMN03654438, study PRJNA283298) | anaerobic digester metagenome | isolation source: pool of bioreactors CSTR01a, CSTR02a, and CSTR03a thermophilic anaerobic... | place: Denmark: Kgs. Lyngby | collected 2014-05-21 | reverse complement strand
TTTTCAATTTCCGTAGTCATAAACGCTTCACCGGTATGAGTGTTTCACCCTTTGGATGCAGGAATACCTTCCGCGTTACGGCTAGACCGAATTGCGGATAGCGGGGCAGAAGGCACGTACTAGCCTTAAAAGCCAATAGCATAAAAGTATACCCCCATTTAACAAGCTTTTCGCTATAAAGTTTTCAAAAACAAAAGATTATTAATGCTTACTCACTGGCAAATTGGTATATTTGCATAATTCGTTGCTTTATAAACACGATTAGTTTTAATTTATCAAACTAAAAATACAATAGGGTCCTCTCTACTATGAATCACGATTTCACTAAACTGGCGCTAGACTACCACGCCCATCCTACCCCCGGTAAGATATCAGTGACACCCACCAAGCCGCTGGCCAACCAGGATGATCTTTCCCTGGCTTACTCTCCCGGCGTGGCAGCAGCCTGTATGGCCATCTTTAATGATGGGGACGAAGCGGCCGCCAAATACACCTCCCGCTCCAATCTGGTTGGCGTGATTACCAACGGGACCGCCGTACTTGGCCTTGGCAATATCGGACCGCTTGCCGCCAAACCGGTCATGGAAGGGAAAGGATGCCTGTTCAAGAAATTTGCCGGTGTAGACGTTTTTGACATAGAACTTGCCGAACGGGATCCTGACAAACTGGTAGATATTATTGCCGCGCTCGAACCCACCTTGGGCGGTGTTAACCTGGAAGACATCAAAGCCCCCGAGTGCTTCTACATTGAAAAAAAACTGCGTGAACGCATGCGCATTCCCGTGTTTCATGATGATCAGCACGGTACGGCCATTATTTCTTCAGCTGCCGTCCTGAACGGACTTAAAATCGTTCACAAGAATCCCGCAGAGGTCAAACTGGTCTGCTCAGGCGCTGGCGCCGCCGCCATTGCCTGCCTTGATTTGCTCACTAAAGTTGGTATCAGCCGGGAAAACATTTATGTATGCGACTCCCGTGGCGTAATCTGGAAAGGCCGCGATGAAAGCATGGAAGAAAACAAGGCTCGCTATGCCCAGGACACCGACGCACGCACCTTGGCCGACGTCATTAAGGATGCCGATGTTTTCCTGGGTTGCTCCACAGCAGGCGTTCTTACCAAAGAAATGGTCAAGTCCATGGCTAATCAACCGCTGATTTTAGCCCTTGCCAACCCTGATCCCGAAATTCATCCTGAAGATGCCAAAGCGGCCCGCCCCGATTGCATTATTGCCACCGGCCGCTCCGACTACCCCAACCAAGTCAACAACGTACTGTGCTTCCCGTTCATTTTCCGCGGTGCCCTTGATGTTGGCGCCACCCGGATTACCGAGGAAATGAAACTGGCTTGCGTTACAGCCATTGCAGAACTGGCGCAAGCCGAGCAAAATGATGAGGTCGCCTCGGTTTACCAGGACCAGGATCTGAATTTCGGCCCTGAATACATCATTCCAAAACCATTTGATCCCCGTCTTATTGTACAAATCGCTCCCGCGATTGCACAGGCCGCCATGGACTCTGGCGTGGCCACGCGTCCCATTGAAGACATGGATGCCTACCGCAGCCAGCTGATGAGCTTTATTTACCGCTCCGGGCAGTTAATGCGGCCGTTGTACAAACAGGCAAAATCAGACCCCAAACGGGTTATATTTGCCGATGGTGAAGACGAACGTGTCCTGCACGCAGCCCAAACCGTTATCGATGAAAAATTGGCCAACCCTATACTGGTCGGCCGCCCTGCTGTTATCAACATGCGCGTTGAAAAACTGGGGCTGCGCCTGATTAACGGTAAAAACATCGAGATTGTCAACCCAGAGGATGACGACCGTTTCAATGAAACCTGGCAGGCCTACTATAAACTGAAAGCACGCGATGGCGTTACCCCGAACATTGCCAAGGCCATGGTTCGCAAACACAATACGCTTATCGGCGTCATGCTTATGGAACGCGGTGATGCCGATGCCATGATTTGTGGCGTTTCAAGCAAGTTTGACAACCAGCTTAAATATGTCGAGGAAGTGATTGGCCTGAAACCCGGCGCCCAGACTTTTGCCGCCATGAACGTACTTATGCTGCCCGATGAAACCCTGTTCATTTGTGATACACACGTTAATGAAAACCCGAATGCCGAGCAAATCGCTGACATTACCATACAGGCGGCCGAGGAAATGATTCGCTTTGGCATCACTCCTAAAATCGCCCTGTTGTCCCATTCGAACTTTGGCAGCCGCCCAACAGAATCATCCCGAAAAATGGCCCGTGCCCGCGAAATTATTGCCGAACGCGCGCCACTACTGGAAGTTGACGGCGAAATGCATGCCGACTCGGCCCTGTCAGAAAAAATCCGGCTTAATGCTTTCCCGGATTCAACCCTCAAAGGACGCGCCAATCTGTTAATCATGCCAAACCTGGACACTGGCAATATTACCTACAACATGTTGAAAATGACAGGCAGCAATGGCATTGCGATGGGTCCTGTCCTGCTGGGCGCAGCAAGACCGGTGCATATTCTTACCACCAGCGCAACAACACGCCGTATTGTCAACATGACCGCACTGGCTGTTGTTGATGCGCAGCAATCACAAGGAAACTAAATTTTGTTGAAAAGCGATGATCTGGCCAAACTGTTGCTAAGGCTTGGCGTGGGCTTCCTGATCCTGTTTCATGGTTTGACCAAAATCACAAACGGGATAGATCCGGTGATGGGCATGTTAACCGCCAAAGGCTTGCCCGCATTTGTCGCCTACGGCGTTTATGCAGGCGAGGTCATTGCGCCAATCATGGTCATTATTGGCCTTTATACCCGCCCTGCCGCCCTTGTTATTGCGGTGAATATGCTGTTTGCCTTTTTCCTTGTACACATGGGGCAACTGTCTTCATTCAGCCGCTCGGGTGGCTGGGTTCCAGAACTGCCTGCCCTTTTTCTTGTGGGCGCACTGGCTATTTTCCTGGGTGGCGCAGGTAAATACTGTCTTGGCACGCCTTATAACAACTAATCTTCTTTTACTTCAGCTTTCCTAAAAAAAGCCCTTCAGGGATTATCCTGAAGGGCTTTTTTGAACTACCGATAAAGATCCGGCAGAAAATTAACGCTTGGCAATTTCCACTACGTCACGGGCAGTATCACCCGTAAACAACTGACGGGGACGACCGATCTTGTACGCAGGATCAGAGATCATTTCGTTCCACTGTGCAACCCAGCCTACTGTACGGGCAAGCGCAAAAATTGCCGTGAACAGAGAAGTTGGTATACCAATCGCGCGCTGAACAATACCGGAGTAGAAGTCAACGTTAGGATACAGTTTACGTTCTACGAAGTATGGATCTTCAAGGGCGATACGCTCCAGTTCCATGGCAAGCTTGAACAAAGGATCATTCTCGAGACCTAATGCAGTCAGGACTTCTTTACATGTTTCCTGCATTAGTTTGGCACGTGGATCATAGTTTTTGTACACACGGTGACCAAAGCCCATCAGGCGAACACCTGATTCTTTGTCTTTGACCTGCTCCATGAATTCGCCTACTTTGGCGATGCCACCATTGGCTTGAATTTGCTCAAGCATATTCAGGCAAGCTTCATTGGCGCCACCGTGAGCAGGCCCCCACAGGCAAGCAACACCAGCGGCAATCGCCGCAAAGGGATTGGTACCTGAAGAACCGCACAGACGCACGGTAGAGGTGGATGCATTTTGTTCGTGATCGGCATGCAAGATAAAGATGCGATCAAGCGCACGCTCCACAACGTCATTGACTTTGTAATCTTCGCAAGGGGTTGCAAACATCATGCGCAGGAAGTTGCCTGTATATGACAAATCATTCTGAGGATAGATGAAAGGCTGGCCTTGAGAATACTTATAGGTCATTGCCACCAGTGTAGGCATTTTGGCAATCAGCCTGATGGCTGAAATGTGACGATGCTCTGGATTGGTGATATCAGTAGAGTCGTGGTAGAAGGCAGCCATTGCACCCACCAGACCCGTCATGATCGCCATGGGGTGCGCATCACGACGGAAGCCGCGCAGGAAAAACTGCATTTGCTCATTAACCATGGTGTGATAGGTAACCTGATGGTTGAAATCCGCTTTTTGTGCTGCATTTGGCAATTCACCATTCAACAGCAGATAACTGGTTTCCATGAAATCACAATTAACAGCCAGCTGCTCGATAGGATAACCACGGTACAGCAATTGACCTTTATCACCATCGATATAGGTGATGGCTGATTCACATGACGCAGTAGACATGAAACCCGGGTCATAGGTAAACATACCTGTCTGACCATACAATTTGCGAATATCTACAACATCGGGGCCCACTGTACCTTGGTACACTGGAAATTCAACGGGATTACTACCATCGGAAAAGCTGAGCGTAGCTTTTTTTTCGGACAATTTCATCTATATTCCTTACTTAATTTTATACAACAGAATAACTATTTACCAACCTACCCTGCACGCATCAGACCGATCAGACGGTTTATATTAGGCGTATCATAGTCACCTTCTGGCTCAGAACGTGCCAGCAGAAGGTCAAGTAAATTGTTATCATCCAGCTCAAAAAGTTGAGTCAGGGAACTCACATCCTCATTCGTTAACAAGGATTCATAACGATCTAAAAATTTGGTAATAATCAAATCGTTTTCCAAAAGTCCCCGCCGGGCACGCCAACGAAGGCGAGCCCGCTCCAATTCCGTTAATTTGTCCATGACAAACTGCTTAAATTGAACGACGAACCAGCATTTCCTTGATCTTGCCGATTGCTTTTGTTGGGTTCAATCCTTTAGGACAAACGTCAACACAATTCATGATTGTGTGACAACGGAATAAACGGTACGGATCCTCAAGATCATCCAAACGCTCTGCGGTCGCCTCGTCACGACTATCAGCAATAAAGCGATAGGCATTCAACAATCCTGCAGGACCAACGAATTTATCTGGATTCCACCAGAAAGACGGACAGGAAGTAGAGCAGCACGCACAAAGAATACACTCATACAAACCATCCAGCTCTTCACGAGCCTCTGGCGTTTGCAAACGTTCTTTCTCAGGTGGCGGTGTATCGTTGATCAGATAGGGACGAATTGAGTGATACTGATTGAAGAAATGAGTCATGTCTACAATCAGGTCACGAATAACCGGCAAACCTGGCAGGGGACGAAGAACGATAGGCTCTTTCAGGTCACGCAGATTGGTGGTGCAAGCCAAACCGTTTTTACCGTTGATATTCATGGCATCTGAACCACAAACGCCTTCACGGCAAGAACGACGTATTGCAAGGCTGTCATCAACGTCATTCTTGATGCGGACAATTGCATCAAGCAACATTTTGTCAGTTGGCTGAAGCTCAACTTCAAGCTTCTGCATGTATGGACGCTCGTCCTTATCAGGATCGTAGCGGTAAATCTCAAATTTGACGATACGTTTAGTACTCATAATATCCTGCTTAGAAAGTGCGTGCTTTAGGTGGGAATGATTCAACAGTCAGTGGCTTCATATGAACCGGCTTGTATTCCAGGCGGCCATCTGAAGAATGCCACAAGGTGTGTTTCAACCAGTTTTCATCATCACGCTCAGGGTGATCATCCAATGCATGGGCGCCACGGCTTTCAGTGCGATTGGCAGCTGATTTGATGGTTGCACGCGCTACTTCAATCATGTTCTCAACTTCCAGCGCCTCAACACGTGCTGTATTGAACACTTTTGATTTATCTTTGAAGTTGATGTGTTTGACCTGTTCTGCCAGTTCGTCGATTTGACCAACACCTTCGTTCAGCAATTTCAGTGTACGGAATACGCCACAATGCTGCTGCATTGAAACACGAATGCTGTTGGCAACATCTTGCACTTTCTCGCCGGAAGTGCGGGATTCAATGGCATTAACTCGAGCAAGGGAAGCCTCAACCGATTCTTTCGCCAGAGGCTGGTGTTCACGCTGCTTCTCAGGATGAGAGTCAACAATATGGTTACCTGCCGCACGGCCGAAAATAACCAGGTCAAGCAAGGAGTTGGTACCCAGGCGGTTGGCACCGTGTACAGACACAGCCGCACATTCACCAATGGCGTACAGGCCGTTAACCACTTTTTCTTCGCCATTATCCCAGGTAACAACCTGCCCATGATAGTTGGCAGGAATACCACCCATTTGATAGTGAATGGTTGGCACGACAGGAATAGGTTCTTTAATTGGATCAACGTTACCGAACTTGATCGCAATCTCACGAATGGATGGCAAACGCTTGTTAATGACATCGGCACCCAGGTGATCCAGCTTCAGGACAACATAGTTGCCATCAGGTCCACAACCCCGGCCTTCTTTGATTTCCTGATCCATTGAACGGGAAACAAAGTCACGAGGAGCCAGGTCTTTCAGGGTTGGCGCATAACGTTCCATGAAACGCTCGCCGTCTTTATTAAGAAGGATACCGCCCTCGCCTCGAACACCTTCGGTAATGAGCACGCCCGCACCGGCAACACCGGTTGGGTGGAACTGCCAGAATTCCATATCTTGCAGGCATATACCAGCGCGTGCTGCCATGCCAAGGCCATCACCAGTATTGATGAAGGCATTGGTTGAAGCAGCCCAGATACGACCCGCACCACCCGTTGCCATCACTGTTGTCTTGGCCTCAAGGATATAAATATCACCTGTTTCCATTTCAAGGGCGGTTACACCCAGGACATCCCCCGCATCGTTGCGAATCAGGTCAAGAGCCATCCATTCAACAAAGAAATGGGTTTTGGCAGCAACGTTACGCTGATACAGTGTATGCAGCAAAGCATGACCGGTACGGTCAGCGGCGGCACAGGCACGCTGTACGGGTTTTTCACCGAAGTTGGCGGTGTGGCCACCAAATGGTCGTTGGTAAATAGTGCCATCAGAATTACGGTCGAATGGCATACCAAAGTGCTCAAGCTCATAAACCGCTTCGGGAGCCTGACGACACATGAATTCGATGGCATCCTGGTCACCGAGCCAATCGGAACCTTTGATGGTATCGTACATATGCCAGTACCAGTTATCTTCGCTCATGTTACCCAATGATGCACCAATACCACCCTGAGCCGCTACAGTATGCGAACGGGTTGGAAACACTTTGGATAAAACAGCTACTTTCAGGCCAGCCTGCGCAAGCTGCAAGGAACAACGCATACCGGCACCGCCGGCGCCCACAACCACCGCATCAAACTGGCGGCGTGGCAATGAAGAATTAATTGCGACCACGGCTTATAGACTCCAAACAATATTCGCGAAAAACAAGACTGAACCAATTAACCACAATACGGTTAATACATGCAAGCCCACACGAAGGCCTGCCGGTTTCACATAGTCCATCCAAATGTCACGCACACCGATCCAGGCATGCCAGGCCAGAGAGAAAAAAGCCAGCGTGGCTGAAATTTGACCCAACGGCAAGCCAAAACAGGTAAAGGTAAAGAAACCTTTCCATGACTCATAGTTGATGGAAGTGAACAGGGCACAGATCAGGAATAAAACAGAATAAACGGCCAGTATGATCGCGGTCATACGCTGGACGAGAAAATCGAATGAGCCATAGTGTGCACCCACAACCAGGCGTTTCCTACCGATTTGTTCATGAGTTGCCATTACATAACTCCAAACAGTTTAATTGCAAAAATCAGGGTAAGGGCAATGCTTGTGCCCAAAACAATCGCTGCACTTTTCTGGGCAGATACTTTATCCATTCCGATATGCAAATCAAGGGTCAGGTACCTGATACCCGCACACAGGTGATGCATGAAGCCCCACAAAATCACCAGCAAAACAAGTTTCAGCAAAAAGCCACCAAACCCGCTTCCCAAAGCCTCAAAGCTTTCAGGTGATGCCACACTGGCGGCAAAAAGAGGAATCAGAATGATAGGTAGGCTTAAAAACAGGATTGCGCCACTGATACGATGCAAAATTGACACTTTCCCGGCAGTGGGCAGGCGGTATTTAACTGCAATAAGCTCTAAATCGAGATTGCGAAATTCCCGACGTGGCTTTGACGTAGAGTCTGACATAACGGCCTCAAAATAATGAAACGATATATAACAAAAAAACAAACCCGGCCAATATTACTTCATTTGAACCGGCACTAACCAAAACGGCCTCTAGTTTAAACTATTTCTGTAATGATATTGATCAGTCAGGTAAATTCCCCTGCGAATTTCCATGGGGCGATCTCCATAAGTGTATGAGACCCGATCCACCTGCAACAAAGGAAAACCCTCAGAAACATTAAGAAAATCAGCCATTTGCGAACTTGCTGCAATAGCCCTGATTTTCTCTTCCGCCCGAATCATGCTGACACCAAATTTTGTTTCAAACAATCCATAAAGCGGCCCCTTGTTATGAGTCAATATCTCGCTGGTAAGCCCTTTGAAAACATCAGCGGGGAGCCAGATCTCATCAATAACACTTGGCCGGTTACCCAGATTCATAAGGCGCTTTATATATATAAGCGCATCTCCAGAGCGAATCTCAAGCATGCGGGCCATTTCCTGCATTGCCTTTTGCCGGCTGCATTCAAGTATTGTACTTTGCGCACGTTGGGTATTTTCGGGATTATCGGGAGTCAGTCGCAAAAAACGGTAACGAACCTGGGCTTCATGGTGGGTGGCAACAAAAGTACCTTTGCCTTGACGCCTGATCAACAGATTCTCGGCAGCCAGCTCATCAATAGCCTTGCGCACGGTTCCCTGACTGACCTGAAACCGTGAGGCAAGGTCAAGTTCACTGGGAATGCTTTCACCGGGCTTCCATTCACCGGCATGCAAACTTTGTACAAGCAATGCTTTGATTTGCTTGTACAAAGGACTGAAAGCGGCGCCACTAATGGCTGCCCCCTTGCCGGTGGAGGATGATGAAACTGACATATTTACAGAATAATGAAAACATGAATTAACGTGCAACATTATTTCACACCTAGGGGTTTATGTCTATTCTTATATAAGATATAAGTTATAAGACAATTTGACGAAAAGCGGATTTTATTCTAAGATTATTGGCAATTATCAATAAGAGTTTTCATGAATAATCCGGTACCGCTATTGGTTTGCCGCATACGCTCTTAAGGCTCTTATCTCTTTACGTTCATACCTATTTTGGAGAAACATTTATGTCCAAGCCAGCCCTGCGCGTTGCTGTTACTGGTGCTGCCGGTCAAATCGGTTACGCATTGCTATTTCGTATTGCCTCAGGCGAAATGTTAGGCAAAGACCAACCCGTCATTTTGCAATTGCTTGAGATTCCTGACGAAAAAGCGCAAAAAGCACTCAAAGGCGTCATGATGGAACTGGACGATTGTGCATTCCCTCTATTGCAGGAAATGACCGCTCACAGCGACCCCATGACCGCATTCAAAGATGCTGACGTTGCCTTGCTGGTGGGTGCACGCCCCCGCGGCCCAGGCATGGAGCGTAAAGACCTGTTGCAAGTCAATGCGCAAATCTTTACCGCTCAAGGTAAAGCCCTTAACGCCGTGGCAAGCCGTGATGTAAAAGTGCTGGTTGTTGGTAACCCCGCCAACACCAACGCCTATATTGCCATGAAGTCTGCCCCAGACCTGCCTGCCAAAAACTTCACCGCCATGTTGCGTCTGGATCACAACCGTGCGCTTACCCAGCTGGCCCAGAAATCTGGCAAAGCGGTTAAAGACATCGAAAACCTCATCGTATGGGGCAACCACTCTCCCACCATGTACCCTGACACCCGTTTTGCCACGGTCAATGGCGAGTCTCTGGATAAGCTCATCAACGACGAAACCTGGAACCGTGAAACCTTCATTCCGACGGTTGGCAAACGTGGTGCGGCCATCATCGAGGCACGAGGATTGTCTTCGGCAGCATCCGCAGCCAATGCCGCCATTGACCACATTCGCGACTGGATGCTGGGTTCAAACGGCAAATGGGTCACCATGGGCATTCCGTCTGACGGTTCTTACGGCATTCCTGAGGGCATCATCTACGGTGTTCCTGTCACCACCGAAAACGGCGAATACAAACGTGTTGAAGGCCTGGAAATCGATGCATTCTCTCGTGAACGCATGGATTTCACTCTCAATGAATTACTTGAAGAACGTGACGGCGTAGCTGATCTGCTCAAATAATCTGAGTGTAAAAATAGCCACTATCAAGTGGCTATTTTTTATTAAGTTTTATCATTATTGATTAAATACAACATTTGTCTTGTTTTGTATCAATAACAATACAAAAAACATATGCCAATGTGAACAACAAAGCAACCATGGCATCATCCATATCAGCAGGTGCTGCTGTTCACAAGGTACAGACAGAAGCCCCCCAGCAAATCATCTGCACCATCAATGCCAATCACGCCCGAATGATTTGTTCGCCAAAGACAAATAACTCCAACCCGTAACAGCGGTACGAAATTTTCAATTTAGCAAAAAAAAGAGTACTATAAACTATGGGCCCGGCCCCGCTGTATCAGTATCACTACAGCCATAATGGCCGCATCACCAACGTACAAACCGATGATGAAAGTATTGGTGGCCAGTTCCAGCATCTGCTTCATGGTGCCAAGCCTTCAGATGAATGGGTACGCGCCTTTCGTGACCACCAAACAGGGCGGATCCCTGCATGAGTTCTCCCATTTTTTATCGAGCAAGCACATGTCCAGTCATATTTCAAATGTACGTCCGGAACCAGATCAGGTTCTGGTTGATATGGTCGATTACGTACTGAATTACCAGATCGAAAGCACTCTCGCCTATGAAACCGCCCGCAACTGCCTGATCGACACTCTGGGTTGCGGTCTTGAAGCCCTGGAATACCCTGCCTGCCGCAAGCTGCTTGGCCCTATTGTGCCCGGCACCGTCGTGCCTAATGGCGCCAAAGTTCCGGGCACACAGTTTCAGCTAGACCCCGTCCAAGCCGCTTTTAATATTGGCGCCATGATCCGCTGGCTAGACTTCAACGATACCTGGCTGGCTGCTGAATGGGGTCATCCATCAGACAACCTGGGTGGCATTCTGGCAACTGCCGACTGGCTGTCACGCAACGCAGTAGCTGCAGGCAAAACCGCAGATGACATCAAACAAATCACCATACGTACCCACGAAGCATGTATTCGCATCATCGACAAAAAGGGCCCGCTAAACAACCCCGCCGACCGTGACCATTGCATCCAATACATGGTTGCCGTACCCGTTTTGTTTGGCCGCCTGACAGCCGGCGATTATGAAGACAATATTGCCTCTGATCCACGCATTGACGCCTTGCGTGACAAAATCGCCTGCGTAGAAGACCCTACCTTCACCGCCAACTACCACGATCCAGAAAAACGCTCTATCGCCAACGCGCTAACCGTTGAATTCAACGATGGCAGCAAACTGGACGAGATTGTTTGCGAATACCCGATTGGTCACAAACGTCGCCGCACTGACGGCATTCCACTGCTGGAAGATAAATTCCGTACCAATCTGGCTCGTGTTTTCCCAACCAAACAGCAAAACCGTATCCTTGAGGTTTCTCTGGATCAGAAAGCACTGGAAGCAATGCCTGTTCATGAATACGTTGATATGTACGTCATCTAACAAGCTGCTCTAACCTGCTAATAAAAACTGTTTTATTAGCGGCAGGAAAACACTAAAAACTTTATGTTGACCAGTTTCCCGAAATTGGCATTTATTCAAAATACGGCAATCTGCCCCAGTAAAGAATTTTTTAATTGTAGATAGCAGACAATAAATATTGGAACACCACTTAAGCAATAACTTGTTCCCGCTACGGATACAGGCTTATTGCCAAATCGCGAAATTTTATGGTGGCAATAGAAGCGGTGCTTTTCTTGTACACAAGAGAAAAACCAATCCGGCTAATTTTAGATTCATCCAGCAACTGAAGATAAACCAGATTTTTTTTAATTTTTGTTTTCATGACAACAGATGGCACCAATGCGATGCCGACCCCACTTTCAACCAGCGCCAGTACGGTATCTACCTGAATAGCTATTTGAGCTACTTGCGGAATAAAACCAGCCTCCTGACAGGCTGACATAACGGCATGATGCAGGCCCCGGGCATAATCCGGGGAATACACAATGAATGGGCAATCGACCAGTTCCTTCAAACAAACAGAATGCCCCTCCAGCTCATGCCCCTTGGGTACAGCCAAAACAAACCCGTCTTTTTCCAGCTGAATCATATCCACACCCGTATCATCCAACACAGGCGTACGAATTAAGCCCACATCCAACTTGCCTGCTTCCACATCCAGCACAATCCGGCTGGAAATCCCTTCTGTAAAATTCAGTTCGATATTTTCATATTTCTGCCTGAAAGATGGCACCAAGCTTTGCAGCAACCCTTGGGTGACTGAACCCACAAAACCAATATGCAACACTCCTCTTGTTCCCTCCTTGATTTCATATGCTGTTTGCTGCAATTGCTCTGCAAAATGAAGCAAACGGATAGCATCCGCGCGGATTTGCATTCCTTCAGGCGTCAAAGAAACGCCTTTGGAAGTCCGTTCAAACAAACGCACCCCCAATTCCGCCTCCAGTTTCTGAATAGAAACCGATAAAGGAGGTTGGGCAATGTGCAATTTTTCTGCCGCTTTGTGAAAATTCAGGGTTTCAGCCAACACTACAAAATGACGGATCCGACGCAAGTCCATGCTTATTCCTGTAATTAAGTATCTTTAATGATATCTAAATAATATCAAAATTACATTATTTGATATATAAGCATAACCCCACATAAAGCCTTCAAAGAAAAAAACCGATCCAATATTTAGGTCGGTTTCAAAACGCTATAAAGATAAAGTTATTATTGTTTGGGAATATTGGCTCTTTTTGCCGCACTAGACCAGCGCTCAATTTCGTTTAACTGAAATTGCGCCAAATCAGTCGCATTTCCTGGAAACGGGTCCCAATTGGTTTGCTGTAAAAACTCACGGGCCTTATCGGAGCTATAAATATCCACTAGAACAGCGCTTAATTTTTCCTGAATATCCTGCGGCAAATTAGCTGGCGCAAAAGCGGCTGTCCAGTTAACCATATAGTAATCTTTATATCCCAACTCCTGTAATGTGGGCACATNNGGGCACACTCGGCAAGCGCTCATTACCTGTTACTGCAAGCACTTTTAACTTACCCGCCGAAAACAAAGGCAAAATAGCGCCGTAATCGGCAAATACAAAATCAACCTGCCCACCTGCCAAATCGGTTAAGGCAGAAGATGCCCCCCGATAGGGAATATGATTGGCTGACATTTCCGCCATTGAAAGAAACAGTTCAGACGCAATCTGATAAGAAGCACTGCCACTGCCGTAATTCAATTTTTGCGGATTGGCCTTACCCGCCTTAACCAATTCTTCAATACTTGAATAAGGCGAATTGGCTGGTACAGCCACCCCCATCGCACCAAAACTTAGCTTGGCCAGTGGAGTGAGGTCTTTTACCGGATCATAAGGTAGCTGATTAAACATGGCCACATTGGTTGCCACCGGAGAATTACTGGCTAAAAACAAAGTATACCCATCGGGCTTGGCCTTCACGGCGGTTTCCGCCGCAATAAAACTGTTAGCCCCCGGCTTATTCTCCACCATCACCGGCACACCCAGTTTTTCTGACATTTCCCTGGCCGCAAAACGGGCATTATTATCGGTTCCACTCCCCGGAGGGAAAGAAACCACCATTCTGATGGGCTGCTCGGGCCAAGCTGCGACAGCAACATTAAATACACCAGACAAACCCAATAAAAACACACCGATCCTGATTTTCCATTTATACATTACTATGTCTCCTTATTTTTTAGTTTGATTGAACGCCAGCCTCTTCAACGGCCTTTTTCCAGCGATCCATTTCTGCGAGAATAAATGCGCCATATTCTTCCGCTGAAGAGCCCAAAATTTCAGCACCCTGGCTTTTTAGCTGCTGTACCATTTTTTCTGATGCCAATGATTCGCGAATTGTTTTGTTCAATTTTTCAACAACAGAAGCTGGGGTCCCCTTTGGCACTACCACACCCTGCCACGCACCAATTTCAAAATCTTTCAATACCGTTTCTGAAAGAGTTGGCACATCGGGCAATACATCACTATTTCGTTCAAGGCTGGCCAATGCCAATGCCTTTACCTTGCCATCCCGGATAAAACTTAATGAATCATTCAAGGTGTTCAGCATGAACTGGGTTTGACCACCTACCAGATCAATCATGGCAGGCGCACTGCCTTTATAAGGCACATGCTGTGCATTAAGACCCATTCCTTCATTCATCAAAAATGCACCTAAATGAGTAATATTGCCAGCACCTGCCGAGCCATAAGATATTTTCCCTTCATTTTCCTGTACATAAGACGTAAACTCCTCCACCGTCTTAACTGGTACTTTCGGGTTCACCAGCAAAACCAACGGGATATTGGCGGTACTGCTAACAGGGTCAAACGCTGTCTTCGGGTCATAACTTAACGACTTATATAAGGCCGGACTTAGGGCTATGGAAGAGGTGTTATACAAGATGGTATAGCCATCAGGCTTGGCTGAAGCCACTGCCTGCATGCCAATGGTTGCATTGGCACCTCCCTTATTTTCCACAATAACCGTCTGTCCCAGCCTTTGCGTTAATTGCTGGGCAAGTAATCTTGCAACAATATCCGTAGGACCACCGGGCGGGAAAGGCACCACCATGGTCACCGGTTTTTCGGGCCATTGGGTTTGCTCTGCCATTGCTGCGGTATGTAAGGCAAATGTTGCCACTGCAAGTGAAACTGTTTTTATAATCATCTTGCCATTCATTATTTTGTCTCCTGAAAAAAAATTATTATCCGGGGCAAAGCTCTCCGGTTAACATTGAAAGAACCGTTTCACCCTCTTGCCCCAATACATGACGGCCCAATTTTTTGGCCCAGCAGGATTGGGTTCCTGCCTCACTCTTGAACTCCCTGACGCGCCGGGTGTAAAAATGCAGTGCATATTCTTCGGTAATCCCGATAGCGCCATGAACCGCATGCGAGATATCAGCCACCTGATCAGACACGAAGCTAACCTGATATCTGGCAATAGCCAATAAATTGGGATCAGGCCGGTCATTGCCGCTATTACACGCAATTTGTGTCGCCATGCGCGCTGCCCATATCTGTTCAGCCAGTACACTGATCTGGTGCTGGATTGCCTGAAATTTGCTTAACGGGCGCCCAAACTGCTGACGCTGGTTAGCATATTCCAGCGTCATTTCAAAGATCCGTTCCATGGCCCCCACACTGGGCACCAATGCAGCTAATGCAGCCAAGTTGAACAAATCATCCAAAGCCTGCGCAGACACATCCAGCCGGATAGCATCTTCAAGATTCCAGCTCACACTGGCAAACAGTCCTGCGTGATAAACCTCATTGACCACCGCCTTTTCCCGGGCCAGCAAATAGCATGACTGGTTAGCCAGCACTAAAAAACAGGCTGCCCGGTGACCAAAAGGCAATTTATTAATCACTATCTGCCCTTGCCCTTCGGATACCTGCACCCCCATGGTGGCAATCACCACAGCGCCTTCCGGTATGGTTTGCCCATTGCCATCCAGCCAGCTACGGGCCAGCAGGGTACTGGCAAAAGGAACCGGCAAATTAAAATATCCTTCCAGCTTGAACAGGTTCCCCGCTTCTTTCAGGCTTAGGCCAGCCCCTCCTTTTTCTTCAGACCGCATCACATCCAGAAAACCCGAAGCGGCTATTTCTGACCAGATCGTTTCATAATCAGCACACGACAAATCCAGGCTGTTGCCGAATTTTTCTGCAATATCGGCAAACAGACGGCCCACGGCCTCATCAAAAAGATTATCCATATTTAAATTGTCCATTTTTGTCTCTTCTTATCGCAAACCCAAACCCCGGGCAATAATGCCACGCAATATCTCGCGGGTACCGCCACGCAAGGAATAAGAAGGACACACCTGGTCTACCAAAGCCAGCGTTTTAATCAATTCCACCGAAGGTGTCCATTCGGGATGTTCGCCCATGCAATCGGCAATCAGCTTGGGAATATCCTGCTCCAGTCCGGTACCATAGTCCTTAACCAACGATGCCTCTACCGCAGGGTTTTCACCCTTGGCCAGTTTGCAGGTAATGGCCAAAGACATGGTTCTTAATACGGCCAGCCGGGCAACAATGCCACCCAGCGTTGCGTGTACCTGCCCAGACTGCCAGCCTTGTTGTCGGCACTCTTTCAGGAAACATTCCACCAGCGCCATGCTGGAATAAATACGTTCCGGGCCACTGCGTTCAAAAGCCAGCTCGGCATTGACCTGCTCCCAGCCATCGCCTTCATTGCCAATAAGGGCGTCATCGGCCAGCTGTACATCGGTAAAAAACACTTCTGAAAAATGCGCATCGCCGGCTACATCAACAATAGGGCGTACCGTAACACCGGGCAGGCTTAAATCAATAATCAGCTGCGACAAACCTTTTTGCCGGTCTGACGACTCACCGGAAGTGCGCACAAGGGCAATCATATAGTGCGATTTATGCGCATTGGTTGTCCAGATCTTGCTGCCATTCAGCAGCCATCCCTTGTCATTTTGTACCGCCCTTGACTTGATACTGGCCAGGTCGGAACCCGAATTGGGTTCGCTCATGCCGATACAGAAAAAAGCGTCTCCCTGGCAAATTTTTGGTAAATAAAACTGCTTTTGGGCCTCGGTGCCATAACGCAGAATTAAAGGACCGCTTTGCCGGTCTGCAATCCAGTGGGCCGAAACCGGCGCCCCCGCCCCCAACAATTCTTCAGACAGCACAAAACGGGAAAAATAGCCCTTTTCGGCACCGCCGTACTGCTTGGGCAAAGTCAGCCCCAGCCAACCTTTGGCCGCCAGTTTTTTACTGAACCCGGCATCAAAACCCATCCATGAACGGGCCCGTGCATAGGCATCCATTTCCTGCGTGGCTTCTTTAATAAAAGCCCGCAGCCCGCTTCTAAACTGGTTTTCTTCTTCGGGGAGATAAGCCAGGTCAAGAACATCAAGCATAATCCGCATCCAACAAATGTAAATTTAAATTATTATTTATGCCAATACCCGTTAACGGCCAGACAACATGCGGGTCACGTCATAACTGATCACCGTCACATCATCCTGGTTCTTGATATTAATATGCGTTGAAACCACGGCACGGTTAAGTTTGGAGGTTGGCCGTACCTGGGTTACTTCCACCTCTGCCCAAACCGTATCACCGGCAACCACGGGAGCCAGCATTTTTTTATGGACTTCCAGCAGGGCCAGACCGGTTCCCTGCACCATGGTTTGCATTAAAATGCCCTCAATAATGCTGTAGGTTAAGGCACCCGGTACCGGACGCCCCTTGATAGCACCGGCATTAAAGGTTTTATCAATAAAAATGGTTTCCAGCATGCCAGTGGCACTAATGAAATTGATAATATCGGTTTCGGTAATCGTGCGCTTGAAGGTTTTGAATTTCTGGCCAACTGCCAGGTCTTGCCAGTAAAAACCTTCACCCAATAATTTTGCTTCCTGTGTCATTTGTTCTCTCCTGTTAGAATATTGAATCAATTATTCATCTGATAAATTTCTGTTGATAAAATTGCTGTATTTCTTCCCTTGTATAACCAAGAGTTGCCAATATGCCAGCCGTATGCTCTCCCAGCCTGGGGGGCATCTTTAACGGTACGTCAGAATTTCCCATCGTAATGGGATTACGTATAAAACGATAATTCCCGGTTGAGTCTTGAATATCAACAAATAGCTCCACATCCAACAAATGCGGATCCTGCTCCAGATCATTGATGGTATTAATGCGTGAGGCCGGGATTTCATGCCTGGCACAAAAATCCATCCAATACGCTGTCTTTTTTGTTGCCATGATTTGCCCGGTAATCTCATAAAGCTGATTAATATGCCTGGTTCGCTGGGCAATACTGTTAAAACGTTCATCTACCGCCAAATCAGCAAAACCGGCATATTGAAAAAAATTACGCCATTGCGAATCGGTATAAGGCATCATGCACAAATACCCGTCAAACGTTTTATATGGTCTACGCCACTCAGAAAGCACCCGGTCATAACCAGCCGTCAGGTCTTGGTCTGCCAAATGCCGGCCATAAAAATGTTCTACCATCATATAAGAAGTCATGGCTTCAAACATGGGTACCTCAAGCTGCTGCCCCTGCCCATTACGCTCTCGTTGAAACAACGCAGCAAGAATGGCATGCGCTGCCATCAATCCGCAAGTTTTATCAGCAGCAATTACCGGCAAATATCTGGGAGATCCGGATTGCCTGTTGACCAAATCAGGGACCCCACTTAAACCTTGTATGATGTCATCGTAAGCAGGCATGCCAGCATAACGCCCCCCACTACCAAAACCATAAAGCCCCGCATAAATAAGTCTCGGATTCCGCTCACACAAGGTTTCAGGATCAAGCCCCAGTTTCTGCATTTTCTGAGGGCGTATGCTATGCATAAAAACATCTGCCTGATCAACCAGTCGTAACAATATTTCTCTGGCTTGCTCCTGTTTTAGATCTAGCGCAAGACTTTTCTTATTACGATTCACGCCCAAAAAAATAGCAGACATGCCTTCTTCCTGGGCCGGTCCTGTATAACGCGTGGAATCTCCTGTCAATGACTCCACTTTAATAATTTCCGCACCATAATCGGCCAGAATTTGTGACGCATAAGGCCCAAATACAATAGAGGTCAGATCAAGAACTTTTACCCCATGTAAAGCTGATAGCGCTGAACTAATACTCATTTTTTTTGTCTCTTCGTTTCTTTTTTACAGGAACATCAAAAAGAGTAGTAGCAATTATGATAGTTGTCTAATATTAATTAAAAATCATATGATATTGAATATATATCAGCATAAAAACAAGCGACACAACTTCGGTTAAAATACTCTCCGCATAACATTTCCCACCAACCAAACTGAGACTTATTCCATTTTTTATGACTGAATTGATATTGACCTACGCCATAGCAATACTCATGGCCTGTTTCCTGATTGCATCATTTTCCGGCCTCTACCTGATTTTCTTTTCCTTGAAGCCCACCAATGAATTGCTTAAGCATCCATATTTAAGCATGCAACCGTTTAACCGGTTTGCCCTTCCCATTCGTTGCTCGATATTGCTGGACTATTTTTTCAGGCTGTTTTTCCCCAACGTGCAATTCTGGCTGATTGGCCATGCCAACCGCATTTTGCCCCATGTGAATCCGGCACAGGTACCCGTTAAAATCAAATGGCCATTGCTGGGCCTGTGGGGCTGCTGTTTTATCGGCATTATTTGCATGTGTGTGGTTTGGGGTATTTTGCTTAGTCGTTAAAAACCATGCAATGGCAAGCCAACAGGTTATGGACGACTGCTTTGTAAAGTATAATCATAGTCATGTTTTCACATCAGCCAAAGCAAACCCATGAGCCTATCTATCCAGCATCTTCCCGAACTTTCCCGATTCCAAACAGTAATCGATGGTCACACCTGCCAGATTGATTATCAGCTTGACAATAATGTCATGCATGTTTTGCATACATGGGTTCCCAAAGAGGTTGGCGGACGCGGCATTGCAGCGGAAATTACCCGTTTCGCCCTGGAAACCGCCACGACCAACAACTGGAAGGTTCATCCTGTCTGCTCGTATACCGTTAGCTACCTTAAACGGCACCCTGAATATACCAATGTAATTTAACAAGCCGTTTCTTGTCACCAAAGAAAAAAGCGCTCGAACCAGAACGCTTTTTTCCTGTAAATTGAATCGTGATTAATTTTTCAATTCGATATTCAGGTTTTGAAAAAGCTGATTCAGGTTAGCGATGCCTCTGCCAGACAATAAACTGACAACTGTCATGATTTCGAAGGGAGTATTCGGGTTCATGGCAAATGACATACTGTTTTTCTGGTTGGTCACGAACTTATAAACCGCATCACAAGCGGTTTCAGTCTTGCTTTCCCCAAATACAACCACACCCTGCTTCATGCAAGCCTCTTTTTGCTGCAACATTTTTGCTTCATAGGTTGCGTCCTGCGCGGGTGTGGGCTTTTCACCCCAGCTCACCCCTTTTTCTTTGGCAATAACGCGTTTTACAAGACCTTTATCATCAATATTGAATGACAGGGAATTGATGCTAACCGGTGCCAACAACGGAAGCACCGACAGAGGATTATTTCTGATCCCTTCTGCATTGGCGTTTATTTGCTCAAGTAAAACCGCTATTTTATTAGCATCTAATTTCACGCCGAAATTGGCAACCTCGGGTTGATCTATACTGATTTCATACAATGAACGGTCTACCGTACTGTCAAAATCAATTTTCAGACTACCATTAACTTGCGGCAACTCTGTATAGCCCAGCTCGGCCAACCTGTTATCTGAAACCTTACCTATGGGGCTATTACCCGTTTCATCGGCAAAACCCTGAAAAGAAATGTCTATTTTCTGAACTTTTTCAGTGTTTTCAATATCCTTCAGAACCACTTTGCGAAAAGTATAATAATGGGCGGGATTTTGTTTATCGACAATTTTGACATTTGTCATGGAGCCTGTACCACTGACATTGGCCTCAAGACTTTCCCAGAACACATTATCCTGCAAATTGTTTTGCACCAAAAAAGCCTTCAGCTCTTCCTCTACCTTGCCTTGAGCCAGTTTATTACCACCATACCAGGCTGCACCCGCAGCAACAACCAGAACCCCTGCCGTCACAATGGCAAGCTTCTTCTTAGAAGACATACGTTTCCTTTTGCTTGTAATTAATTGAAAATGTAACGGCAACACTATACATGACGTTCGCGACAGTGCAAATATAATTGACTATAAAAGTCATAAATAAAGCCGTAAAAAAAACAATAAAACAGAAGGACCAATTATAACCCGATGAGCGCTGTAACAAAGTTCCTGTGCCTGCTGCTATTGGAACTTTCATGTACCGGAAAGAAACAAAAAAACCCGCAGGCGTGTAAAATTCAGCCTGAGCCTGCATTGCCTTCATTTTCCAAAAATGAACCTTAATCCCTGAAGATACAAAATGTTACGCCTGCTTTTGGAAAATATGTTGCTGCAAACAGTCAACTCTTATATAAGACATAAGACTTTTTTGCGAAAAAGCCTTATAATAGTCATGTTGTCTCTAATATTTTTTAAGGTCACGTCATGTTGGAATCATATCGTCAACACGTTGCCGAGCGCGCTGCGCTGGGCATCCCTCCTCTGCCTTTATCAGCCAAACAAACGGCTGAATTAATCGAATTGCTCAAAGCACCTCCCGCCGGAGAAGAAAACTATCTGGTAGATCTGATTACCCACCGTGTACCCGCAGGTGTGGATAATGCCGCCAAAGTCAAGGCTTCTTACCTGGCCGCCGTTGCTTTCGGCACCGAAAAATGCCCCCTGATCACCCCTGAAAAAGCCACCGAGTTGCTGGGCACCATGCTGGGCGGTTTCAACATCAGCCCGCTCATCGACTTGCTCGACAACCCAACACTGGGTTCCATCGCTGCCGATGCCCTGAAAAAAACCCTGCTCATGTTTGACGCCTTCCATGATGTGAAGGAAAAAGCAGACAAAGGCAATGAAAACGCCAAAGCCGTTATTCAAAGCTGGGCCGACGCCGAATGGTTCACCAGCCGCCCTGAAGTACCGGAAAGCCTCACTGTCACGGTTTTCAAGGTCAGTGGTGAAACCAATACCGACGACCTGTCGCCCGCCCCCGACGCCACAACACGTCCGGATATTCCCCTGCACGCGTTGGCAATGCTGAAAAACAAACGTGAAGGCGCCGCCTTCGAACCTGAAGAAGATGGCAAGCGCGGTCCGGTTAAATTCATTGAATCCCTGAAAGAAAAAGGCAATCTGGTTGCCTACGTGGGTGACGTTGTCGGTACCGGCTCTTCACGCAAATCCGCCACCAACTCCGTATTGTGGTTCACGGGTGAAGACATTCCTTTCGTACCCAACAAACGCTTCGGTGGTGTTTGCCTGGGTGGCAAAATTGCGCCCATTTTCTATAACACCATGGAAGACGCCGGCGCATTGCCGATTGAGCTGGACGTTTCCCAAATGGACATGGGCGATGTGATTGAACTGCGTCCCTATGAAGGCAAAGCCCTTAAAAACGGTGAAGTCATTGCCGAATTCCAGGTCAAATCAGATGTCCTGTTTGACGAAGTCCGTGCCGGTGGCCGTATCCCCCTGATTATTGGTCGTGGCCTTACCGCCAAAGCCCGTGAAGCCTTGGGTTTGCCCGCTTCAACCCTGTTCCGTTTGCCAAGCGAACCTGTCGACTCAGGCAAAGGCTACACACTGGCACAAAAAATGGTGGGTCGTGCCTGTGGATTGCCCGAAGGCAAAGGCGTTCGCCCAGGTACTTACTGCGAACCCAAAATGACCTCTGTTGGCAGCCAGGATACCACTGGCCCAATGACCCGCGACGAACTGAAAGACCTTGCCTGCCTGGGCTTCTCTGCAGATCTGGTCATGCAATCTTTCTGCCACACTGCCGCCTATCCAAAACCCGTCGACGTCAAAACACACCACGAGCTGCCAGACTTCATCAGCACTCGTGGCGGTATTGCCCTGCGTCCTGGTGACGGTGTTATTCACTCATGGTTAAACCGTATGTTGCTGCCCGATACCGTTGGCACCGGTGGTGACTCGCACACCCGTTTCCCAATCGGCATCAGCTTCCCTGCCGGCTCCGGCCTGGTTGCTTTTGCAGCTGCAACCGGTGTAATGCCCCTTGACATGCCAGAATCCGTTCTGGTTCGTTTCAAAGGCAAAATGCAGCCAGGCGTTACCTTGCGTGACCTGGTCAATGCCATTCCGCTATACGCCATCAAGAGCGGTGAACTGACCGTTGCCAAACAAGGCAAGAAAAACGTGTTCTCAGGTCGCATCCTTGAAATTGAAGGCTTGCCAGACCTGAAAGTGGAACAGGCATTCGAACTGTCTGACGCTTCTGCCGAACGTTCTGCTGCCGGTTGTACCGTCCGCCTGAACAAAGAGCCCATCATCGAATACCTCAACAGCAACATCACCCTGTTGAAATGGATGATTGCCAACGGCTACGAAGACGAACGCTCACTGGCCCGCCGCATCAAAGCCATGGAAGCCTGGCTGGCCAACCCCCAGCTGCTTGAGCCCGATGCCGATGCCGAATATGCAAGCATCATCGAAATTGACCTGGCGGATATCCACGAGCCTATCGTGGCATGCCCGAACGATCCTGACGACGTTAAAACGCTGTCTGACGTTGCCGGTGAAAAAATCGACGAAGTATTTATTGGCAGCTGCATGACCAACATTGGTCACTTCCGTGCCGCTTCCAAACTGCTGGAAGGCAAACGTGACATCCCGGTCAAGCTGTGGGTTGCCCCACCTACCAAAATGGATCAAAAGCAACTTACCGAAGAAGGCCACTATGGCGTTCTGGGCGTAGCCGGTGCCCGTATGGAAATGCCTGGTTGTTCATTGTGCATGGGTAACCAGGCACAGGTTCGCGAAGGCGCTACCGTCATGTCAACCAGCACCCGCAACTTCCCGAACCGTTTGGGTAAAAACACCAATGTTTACCTGGGTTCTGCAGAACTGGCTGCCATCTGCTCTCGCCTGGGTCGCATCCCAACACGCGAAGAGTACATGGCTGACATCGGTATCATCGACCAAAACAGCGACCAGATCTATCGCTACATGAACTTTGACCAAATCGAAGACTTCAAGGAAATTGCAGATACCGTTGGTATCTAAAAACAAATGAGGTCAATGCCGTTCCAAACGGAACGGCTTGGTTCAATGTTAAAACAGGTCTTGAAAAAGGCCTGTTTTTTTTTAATTTGTCGTTGCTGCCAATGCAAAAACCGTCAATGTATTACAAATTTGCTTAAATCCGGCAAGCAAAGACCTTCCACCTAATGCTATCATTGGAAACAAACAATCAAAATCCACCCCATCAACCCCAATATTCTTTTGCCGATCAATTCAAACAGCGAGGTTGCCATGCCTTTTTCCAGCACTGTAAAAACACTCACGGTCAATAATAAAACCAGGAAATACTATTCCCTGCCTGCCCTGGGTAAAAAACTGGATGTCAAAATTAACAAACTGCCCGTTTCCATCCGAATCGTACTTGAATCGGTCTTGCGTAACTGTGATGGCAATAAAGTTACCGAAGCGCATGTGCGTCAGCTGGCCAACTGGCAACCCAACGCCAAACGAGAAGAGGAAATCCCTTTTGTGGTGGCTCGCGTGGTCTTGCAAGACTTTACCGGCGTTCCTTTATTGGCCGACCTGGCGGCCATGCGCTCAGTAGCAAATAAAATGGGTAAAAACCCCAAAGCCATCGAGCCGCTGGTACCCGTTGACCTGGTGGTTGACCACTCTGTCATGATTGACTACTTTGGTACTGAGGATGCGCTTGACCTGAACATGAAGGTTGAATTCCAACGCAACAAAGAACGCTACCAGTTCATGAAATGGGGCATGCAGGCTTTTGACACCTTTGGTGTGGTTCCTCCCGGATTTGGTATTGTTCACCAGGTTAACCTTGAATATCTGGCACGTGGTGTTCACAAAGACGCCAATGATGTTTACTACCCCGACACCTTGGTAGGCACCGACAGTCACACCACCATGATTAACGGTATTGGCGTGGTTGGCTGGGGTGTGGGCGGCATTGAAGCCGAAGCGGCCATGCTGGGCCAGCCCTATTACATGCTTACCCCTGATGTGATCGGAGTTGAGCTGACCGGCCAATTACGCGGTGGCGTCACCGCCACCGATCTGGTACTGACCATTACCGAAATGCTGCGCAAGGAAAAAGTGGTCGGCAAATTTGTGGAATTTTGCGGTCCAGGCACGTCAAGCTTGAGCGTGACCGACCGTGCCACCATTTCCAACATGGCGCCCGAATACGGAGCCACCATGGGCTTTTTCCCGGTTGATGAACACACCCTTGATTATTTCAGGGGAACGGGCCGTACCGATGAAGAAATTGAAGCCCTGGAAACTTATTTCAAGGCCCAGAAAATGTTTGGTATTCCCAAAGCCAAAGACATCAACTACACCAAAGTCCTGAAGCTGGATCTGAAAACCGTTTCCCCCTCCCTGGCTGGCCCCAAACGTCCCCAGGACCGGGTTGAGCTGGGTAATGTCAAAAGAACTTTTGCCAATCTGTTTACCGCACCCCCCGAGAAAAACGGCTTCAATCAGCCGGCAGAAAAATTCAATACTGCTTACGAAACACCCAGTGGCGTCACACTTAAAAACGGAGACATCCTGATCGCCGCGATCACCTCTTGCACCAACACCTCAAATCCAAGTGTCCTGCTGGCAGCCGGCTTGTTAGCCAAAAAAGCGGTCAAGGCAGGTTTAACCGTGCAAAAGCATATCAAAACCTCATTGGCACCCGGCTCCAGGGTCGTAACCGAGTATCTAGCCAAAACAGGCTTGCTGCCCTACCTTGAGCAACTGGGCTTTGATGTGGCAGCCTACGGCTGCACCACCTGTATCGGCAATGCCGGTGACTTGCTGCCCGAGTTCAATGAAGCGATTATCAAAAACGATTTGATCTGCGCTGCTGTCCTGTCAGGTAACCGCAACTTCGAAGCACGCATTCACCCTAATATCAAAGCCAACTACCTGGCCTCGCCACCCTTGGTGGTGGCCTATGCCCTGGCGGGCACCTTGAATATTGATTTAATGACCCAACCGGTTGGCAAAGGCAAAAAAGGAGACGTCTGGCTGGGCGATATCTGGCCAAGCGATGAAGAGGTTCAAAAACTGCTGGGCAAAGCCATGAACCCGAAGGCTTACCGCAACAACTATGCCCAGGTCAAATCCAATCCTGGCGATTTGTGGAAAAAAATCAAGGGTGTATCAGGTGACGTTTACAACTGGCCAACCTCCACCTATATTGCCGAGCCGCCTTTCTTTGAAGACTTCAGCATGACACCGGCCGCCATCCAGCCCATCAAACAGGCTCGCGCGCTGGGTATTTTTGGTGACTCGGTCACCACTGACCATATTTCACCGGCCGGCTCCATCAAGGACACCTCACCGGCAGGCAAATGGCTGCTGGCCCATGATGTCATGAAACCTGATTTCAACAGCTATGGTTCACGCCGTGGCAATCATGAGATCATGATGCGTGGTACCTTTGCCAACGTTCGCATCAAGAACCTCATGATTCCTGCCCTGCCTAATGGCAGCCGCTTTGAAGGGGGTGAAACCATTCACAAACCCAGTCAAGAGCAACTGCCTATTTACGATGCAGCCATGCAATATATTGCCAGTGGTACACCAACGGTCGTCTTTGGAGGTGAGGAATATGGCACAGGCTCTTCCCGTGACTGGGCAGCCAAAGGCACCCAGCTGTTAGGGGTAAAAGCGGTTATTGCCCGCAGCTTTGAGCGCATTCACCGAAGCAATCTGGTGGGCATGGGTGTCTTGCCCCTGCAATTCAAGGGCAATGACTCAGCCCAGTCCCTGGGTATTACCGGAGATGAAACCTATGACATCAGCGGACTGGAAGAAGGCATCAAGCCACAACAGGATGTAGTGCTCACCGTGCATCGCCCTGATGGCAGTAAACAGGACATTCCTGTTCTGCTGCGCATTGATACACCGGTCGAAGTGGAATACTACCAGCACGGTGGTATTCTTCCCTTCGTTCTTCGACAACTTTTATCTTAATTAAACCCGGCTCCTTTCATTATCGTCCATGAAAGGAGCCAAACGAAATATGAGCAAAACCGCATTCACAAAATTAAGCAAGGCAAGCCAAGTCCTTGTGGACGCTTGCAAAGCCTTAAAACAGTCCGGCTGCATTATTGAAGACCGTTACTGGGAAAACCTGATTGATCACAAAGTCGTCGATATCTTTAACAGCAATAAAAAAAACCAGGTGGACCATGCGCTTGATTTCCTGGCTTCCACCGACACCGAAACCCATGATATCTTGCTGGAACATGCGGAAACCATGTCCGAATCCTGTACGCTTGAAAAAGACGGTGTGTATTTTGACTGCCTGTTCATCGTGATTCCTGTGGTAGCCTGGACCCGGTTCCAAATCCCATCACCCGCCCTCAACCTGAAAACACAAACCACGCTTGTCACTCTGCTAAAAAAACATATCAGTGCCACTTCGGTGGAAATAGCCATCCATCCGCAACTGTGTTCGGTAGAACAAATGCCAAAATCCTTTGATCAAACCCATCTGTGGTGCGATGCGCTGGCCAGGCAGGCACTGAATCTGCCCGTTAACCCGCTTTCCAGTCCCAAACCGCCTGCTGAAGATGTACACATGCTGGCCGATACCCGCTACGTCATGGCCGCTTTTTGTGTGGCACAAAACCAGCCTGTTTTCAAATGGCAACAGGCCAGTGAGCACTTTGCCGAACAACGGCAACGCTGTCTGCAACACTGGCAAGAGGAAGCCCTTCCCTTGTTCAGGGAACTGTTACCCGCCTGTGGCCTGGAACTGCCCCTGCCCGATGCTTTTTATATCGGCAATCGCGAAGCTGACAAACGAATCCGTTTCGCCGCCCTGAGCGCTTCCGTACAATGGTTGCAAAACATCCTTAACATCCCTGCCGAATCCTTCCGCGCCACCATTGCCGGCATCGGAGAAGACCAAATCAAGGAATACCGTATTGGCTTTACCTTCCTGGATTCCCATCAGGTTATTTATGGCTGCATGTGGCCACTCTTCAGTGAAGAACAGGAAGAAACAATCCCTGAAACCATTACCGAATCGGTACAGGTTCTTAACATGATTGAGCAGCTGCAGGCCAATGGCATCAAACACATCATTTGTATCAATGAAATGCTCAAGCCTGGCCTGCACGAAGAAACCGATGAACCACTTTTCCCCAACCCTGCCGGAGAACTGACTTATATTAGCGCTCCAGATGATTTTGATGATGTAGACATTTCCAGTGAACAGTTCCATTAAAAGTGACTACCCAAAAAGCATAGATATTTTCTGCAAGGTGATTGACAATTACGGGGATATTGGCGTGTGCTGGCGCCTGGCACGTGATTTAAAAACACAAAGCCAGGCTACCATTCGCCTGTGGGTTGATGAACTGCGCAGCTTTGGAAAAATCGCCCCTGAGCTGGACCCTACCCTTGACAGGCAAATCGTTCAGGGCATTCATGTGCATCATTGGACCAGCGATAACGCTTTCACCGAACCACCGGCAGAAATTGTGATTGAAGCCTTTGCCTGTGATCCACCGGCCTCCTGCGTAAAGACAATGAAAGGCCATACGCGCTTGTGGCTGAACCTGGAATACCTGTCTGCCGAACCCTGGGTGGAAAGTTTTCATGCCCAACCGTCACCACAGCCTAACGGTTTGGTCAAGCATTTCTTCTTTCCTGGCATTACCGACAAAACAGGCGGTTTACTGCGTGAAAAAAACCTGCTGCAAGACCGTGACCAGTGGCAAAATGACCGGCAGGCACAAGAAAAATTCCTGGCCCCGTTTTTAAACACCCGGCAACTGGCGCTTTGGCAACAGGGTGCGCCCATCATTAATTTATTTTGCTATGCCAGCGCCCCAGTACATGAACTGGCCCAAGCCCTTGTCAAGACCAATCAGGCAGTTCTGTTACTGGTTCCCGAAGGTGTGGCACCTTCACTAGAGGCAGGCGTGGCCAGGCTTGGTGCTTTCGCTTCCAGCCCGTCCTGGCTGCACATTATCCGTTTGCCTTTTATAGACCAGCGCGACTATGACCGCTTGCTTTGGCTGGGCTCACTTAATTTTGTTCGTGGTGAAGACAGCTTTGTCAGGGCGATCTGGGCCGCCAGGCCATTTATCTGGCAAATTTATGAGCAACAGGAAAATGCACACTTGGTTAAACTGGATGCATGGCTTGCCAGCAGCAAAACCAGCCCACCCGTTGCCAACATAATGCGAGCCTGGAACAATGCGGCCGTGCCGGGCTCGTTTACCACGCTTTTTCAGGATCTTTTCTTCCAGCCGGCCAATCGTAAGCAATGGATACAAGAGGCGAACCAATACTGCCAAAATCTATCTAAAAACAAGACTTTATCCTTATCTATTTTAGATATTCATCATAAAATGGCGCAAAAAGTATAAAATAAGCGTTTTCCGATTTTATCGGTTTATATTACTGTAGAAATACACTACCTATTTATTCCTGGAGTTATTATTAATGAAGACCGCACAAGAACTGCGCGTAGGCAATGTAGTCATGGTTGGCTCAGAACCTTTGGTTGTACAAAAAGCTGATTACAATAAATCTGGCCGAAACTCTGCTGTTGTCAAACTGAAATTCAAAAACCTGTTAACAGGCTCCGGCAGTGAATTGGTTTACAAAGCCGACGAAAAATTTGAAGTGGTCATGCTCGACAAAAAAGAATGCACCTACTCTTACTTTGCCGACCCCATGTATGTGTTCATGGACGAAGAATACAACCAGCATGAAGTTGAAGCCGACAGCATGGGTGACTCACTGAACTACCTGGAAGAAGGCATGACGGTTGAAGTGGTTTTCTACGAAGGCCGCGCCATTTCCGTCGAACTGCCAACCATCATTGTTCGTGAAATTACCTATACCGAACCCGCTGTTAAAGGCGATACCTCCGGTAAAGTGCTGAAACCGGCCAAAATCAACACCGGTTTTGAAATTGCAGTTCCCCTGTTCTGCAACATTGGCGACAACATTGAAATTGACACACGCACTAACGAATACCGTAGCCGTGTCATGTAATTCCAATGGAATCCAACCATAGAAAACAAAAAAACCTGATGCTATCGCGTCAGGTTTTTTTTAGGGCGCTGGTTTTGTATGATCAGATGCGAGGCAAATCTCGCCCTTCAGAAGGTATCAAGACCTTACTTGTTAACCAGGGAATATTTAAACGTCCCTACCGCTGTTGCCAGCAGCAAATCATCATCAAGCCATACCTCTGAACGGGCAAAAAATATGCTGCGTCCTTTTTTTTCCACAAAACCCCTGGCCTTTAACATGGTGCCATCACCCGCGCCAATGAAATTGGTGGTTAATGACAGGGTAAGCGCCTTTAATTCAGGATCGCCGGGAGCGGAATAAATGCCGCTGTAACCGGCAACCGAATCAAGCAAGGTACACAACACACCTCCTTGCACCCGGCCCGTACGGTTGCCCAGGTTGGGTCCCATGGGCAAATGCATTTGTGCATACCCTTCTGACCAGTCACTTAACGTAATGCCCATCCATTCCAGGAACGGATTATTGATGGGATGAACCGATACACAAGCATCCACAATTCAGTCCCTGAAATTATTAAAAGCCAGCGGTGCGTCTGCCACCTCTTTTTTCAGCAAGGCAATGACATCCTGCAATGTATCCCGTTTTGCCCCACTAACCCGCACAGTGTCGCCCTGTATGCTGGCCTGCACCTTAAGCTTGCTGTCTTTAATGGTTTTAACGATTTTTTTGGCCAGGTCACCGGTAATCCCTTTTCGAATAGTGGCATATTGCTTCAGTTTGTCGCCAGACATCTTTTCTTTTTTACCGTATTCAAGGAAACGCAAATCCACTCCGCGCTTGGCCAGTTTATTAATCAGCACATCCTGAACCTGCCCCACCTTGAACTCATCATCGGCAAAGATAGTCAGTTCCTGTTCTTTTTGTTCGATCCGGGCGTCCGAACCCTTAAAGTCAAAACGGGTTGAAATTTCTTTGTTGGCCTGCTCAACCGCGTTCCTGACTTCAATCATGTCCGCTTCACTCACGACATCAAATGATGGCATTTTTCTTTCCTTTTACTTATCACATTAATAATCTGCATAAAGATTAGCATATTTTAACCGCTCTGGCTGGTAGGCTAAGTGTCATCGGGCCTGTCTTTTGTCAAGACAAACTTAAGGCAAATTTAAGGCAAACACAAGCCATCTCCGGCTNNCAATTCATTCATGCAACCCGCCATTGATTTCATTAAAATCGTTGGGTATTGCGCCAAATGGTAACCATACAGACAAACAAACAAGATAGGTGGCCGCTTTACAGGTAACGGACAACTCATTCAATCTGGAGAACACCATGAGTGCAATCAATATTCTTGAAACATTGCTGGGCGCGGGCAGGAAAGCCAGGCCGAACTGGCGGCTCAGGGTGCCAATATAGCAATCCCCACCTGGCATCGCAGATTTATGCACTGAGTGTAGCCATGGTTGATGACGCCAATTTCATGGAACGCTCATATCTGGATGAGCTGGCAAAACAACTAAACCTGGACCACAGTCTGAAACACGAACTGGAAACCCAGGTCAAGCAACAGGTATAACTGTTTTTTTACCTGAACCGGTTGGGGGAAACCAGCGTCGGATCGACTTTTTCTTTAAGCAAAGTCTCTGACAGGGGCTGGTTCAGGATTAATGCGCTGGCCAACTCGGAAACACCGGCAGATGATTGAATACCGTAACCGCCCTGCCCGGCCAACCAGAAAAATCCTTCCGCGGTCCGGTCAAACCCCACCACCAGGTCCCCATCTTTCACGAATGAACGCAGACCTGCCCAAACATGATTGGGGCGGCGAATTTTGAAGGAGGTGGCCTCTTCAATATAATAAA
>LFRM01049461.1_pt1 | contig 31545 bp, 29 predicted proteins | sample 618341 | NCBI WGS metagenome assembly LFRM01 (sample SAMN03654438, study PRJNA283298) | anaerobic digester metagenome | isolation source: pool of bioreactors CSTR01a, CSTR02a, and CSTR03a thermophilic anaerobic... | place: Denmark: Kgs. Lyngby | collected 2014-05-21 | reverse complement strand
ACCGTTTCCGGCATCGCCAGCCCCGCCATGCAGCAGGTGCTGTACGGTGATGGCGCGAAGGGGCATGACACTCCGGTGGAAAGCCTGCCAAGTGACGCCGGCAAGGGGGGCGGTGTGTCTTCCGGCAGCGTTAAGCTGCTGCACTGGTACAAGGATATCAAGCCCTCCGTCGGTTCCGGGCAAACCGCCACTATCTATCATCCCGGCAGCGGCATCTCTTTCACTATTCGCTTTTATTCCATGGGCGCACACGCGGACAGTGAGCCGCTTACCTGGCGCGATACGCAATTGATGAACCGTGCGTTTGGGGAACCCTCCTGGAATACCAACGCCGTGTACGTCAAACTTCCCAACGGCGTGTGGACGGTCGCTTCCATGCATAACAGACCGCATCTGACCGGAAGCATCAATAACAACGGCTTTGGCGGACATCTGTGTATCCATTTCCTGCGCGACATGGACGAAACGCAGCGCAACGACCCCAACTTTGGCGTCACCAACCAAAATACTATCCGCAGCGTGTGGAAGAGCATTTCCGGAGAAACGCTGGACTATTGACAATATCCCGATCATGGGTTGCCGTGCACAGCGCGGCAGCCATTTTTATTTCTTACCGCGCCATAAGGTAGACAAGGGTGATCAAAAGACCAATGGAAAACAACATCAGGCTGAAAGAAAGGCTTTGCGAAACCTTGTTGAAGTTGGTTTTGATTTCCTCCCACAGCGCGGCAAACAGGTAGGTGTATTTGCGCACAACGGGTTGTGAATGGCGGCGCATGCGCTTGAATATCCCTGCCAGGAAATTGAAGATACGTCCCAGTGTATAGGTGAAACGATTGCCGATAGGCACCGGCTGCTGTGGCTTTGGCGGGGCAAACACCGTACGGCCCATCAACGCGGCAATGCAGTCAAGAAGCCCTGAAAAGACCCGGGCAAACAGCTTGCCCAGATATCGCATGCCAAAGAAAAGAAGATCCGGCAGGCCGTTTAGCAGCACAGCGACTCCCTTGGCGGGAATGACGACCATATGGCGCAGAGGATCAAACTCCGGCAGACGGTGGCAAAGCGTGGCGAAAGCACCGCCGATGGCTACTACCAGATGCAGCAGCGGGCGGTACACACTGTCTTCCAAATCAAGCCATATGGGTTTGCGGTCAACATAATGGCTCTTCCCGTCGGCTTGCTTTTGAACGAGCCACAGGCGCACCAGCGTGAGGTATAGAAGAAGGCCGATCAGCAGGGATTTGCCCGTGCCAAGAAGGTTGACCGCGGAAAAATAGTCCACAGCATGCTCCGGGGCATGGGCATTCATGAAAGGCAGCGCGGCGTTGGCAAGCGGCGTCATGCTCAGCTGCGGCCGGATACCAAGAATAAAGAGCACCAGCGCGGCGCCCCCCAAGGCGAAACGCGACAGGGGCTTCAGATACCGGCATAAGCTGTCCATATCGGTCTGCCTACGGTTATTCTTTTCCCAGAATAGGGCAAAGTACAGTTTCAACATATATGCAAAGGTCATCCCGCCGGTAATGACGAACACCCACTCGGCCGTCTGGTACCAGAAAGCATTTTCGCCCAGATGCTGCAGGTGTACAACGTATTCGACAATGCTTTCGTGCAACAGTGTCTTACTGACGTAGCCGGAAAACAGCGGTATACCGCTGATGGAGGCCGCGCCGATGAGGAAGCACAGGTGCAGAAATGGTTTCTTGCGGCCATACCCGCGGATCTCGTTCAGGTCAAGTTTGTGCACGCCGATGTACACAGCGCCGGCCGCCATAAACAGTGTGAGCTTTATCAGGCTGTGGTTGAGCATATGCAATATGGTGCCCTGAGCAGCCAACGCGTTGTGTTCGCCCAGCAAGCCCTGCATGCCAATGCCAACCAGAATGAAGCCGATCTGGCTCATGGAGGAGCAGGCCAGCGTGCGCTTCAAATCAACTGATAAAAGAGCGAGGAAAGCGCCCGCAAACATAGTAATAAGCCCAAGGATCAGCAGCAGATTGCCCCAGGCAGCGTCGTGCAGGAGCACGCGGCAGGAAATAACCAGAATGCCGAAAACACCCACCTTAGTGAGTATGCCCGACAGAAGAGCGCTGGCCGGGGCCGGGGCGACAGGATGCGCCTTGGGCAGCCACACATGCAGGGGAAACATACCGGCTTTTGCGCCAAAGCCCGCAAGGATCAGCAGGCTTGGCACATACAATTGACCCTTATCGGGCATTTCTTGCGCGGCGGACAAGAGCCTTTCAAATGAAAGCGTGCCCAGCATGGGCCTGAGCATCATAAGTCCCATCAGCATGGCCATGCCGCCAAGGATGGCGATGGCCAGATAAGTGGCGGCAGCGCGCATGGCGGCCGGGTTTTCTTCGTGCGCCACCCAAGGGTAGCTGGTGAAGGACATGATTTCAAAGAACACGAAGGCAGTAATTAGGTCATCCGACAGGAAAACACCCAGCGTCGCGCCAAAGGTGAAGAGCGTGAAGAAAATGTAACGCCCGTGCCTGTGGCCGTGGGCCAGGTATTCAGGGGTAAAGAGCGATGTCATCAGCCACATAAAGGAGGCGACAAAAAGGTAAAGTGAGCGGAAACCGTCCGCGCGCAAGGACAAGCCAAGCGCGCATATCCCCGGGCTTTCCTGTGTCAGGAACCTGTAGTTCAGCGCACGCAGGAACAGAAAGCCCGAAAGAAGCGTTGCGGCAAGGCAGATTGATATCAGCACCGCATAGGCCGCGCTTTTGCTCTTCTTTGCCAGCAAGTACCCCGGCACGGATGCCATCATGGGCACAAGGGGCAGAAATATCAGCAGGATCGTTGGCACGTACGCACCTCCTTACAGGCCGCCGGCGGCAGCATATGTGATGAAATCGGTCAAGAGCATTGGCCAGAAGCTGAAAAACATCATCACTAGACTGATTATCAGGAGCGGCGACAAGGCTTTCCAGCCGGAAGAAAGTTCGCCTGGGGCGTATGCTTTTACGCCGCGGGATACATAGGTCGAAACTGACGGAATGATCAGATAAAAGGCTGTCAATGTGGCGCTGATGACAAGCGCGACGATTCCGGCAACGGGCAGAAGCCCCCCCTCGAATACCGCGGCCTCAGCCAGTGCCCACTTGCTGCCAAAGCCAAGCAGCGGCGGGATCCCCGTCATGGCCAAAGAGCCAAGAGCAAACACAGCTGTTGCCACCGGCATCGCGCGATGGAGTCCGCGCATATCCTGTACATACTCAACACCCTTTTGCAGATAGACGCCGGCGCAAAGGAAGAGGGTGATCTTCATTACCGCATGGTAAACCATGTGCATCAGCCCGCCGCGCAGCCCTTGGGAGGTCATCAGCAACGCGCCAAAGAGGATATAGCTCAAGTTGCTGACAGTTGAATAGGCGAGGCGACGCTTCAAATTTTGTTCCTTAAGCGCCATTGTACAGCCGTAGACTATGGTAAAGACACACAGCGCAAGCGGAATGTATTGGGCAAAGGTGCCCGCTAAAAGTGCCGGGGCGAACGTAAACCATGTAATGCGGATTATGGCAAAAACGCCTGATTTGACAACCGCAACGGCATGCAAAAGCGCGGTAACAGGTGTCGGGGCAACCGACGCATCGGGTAGCCAGTCATGCAGAGGGAATACGGCAGCCTTAACGCCAAAGCCAAAAAAGCAGATCAGATAGCCGATGCGCATGTTGTGTTCTGTTTGACCTGCAGTAAAAACACTGACGCCACCGTAGGCAAACTCTGTCGTCCCGCCGTAGTAGATCACGTAGACAAGCCCAATGAAGGCCAGGGCGGCACCGCCAATCGAGTAGTACAGATATTTCAGCCCTGCGCGAACAGAGCGCTGGCTTCCGCCGTGCATCACCAGAGGGAGCGTAATGAGCGTCATGAGCTCGTAGAACAGGTACAGCGTCATTAGGTTGGAAGCGCAGGCGATACCCAGCGTTACTCCAAAACAGATGGTATAAAAGCTAAAAAACGCGTCGAGATTCTTCTCATGCTGCATATATTCCAGCGCGTAGAGCGACGAAAGAGGCCATAGGACTGCCACGATGCCCGCAAAAATCCGACCGACGCCGTCCAGGCGAAAGGCGATGGGCAGCGTTTCGGTGATTTGAAACAGTATCTCTCGTGCCGCTGTACCCAAAATGATCTGAGGCAAGGCTACGGCTGAGGTTATCAACACCACAGCCATTACATACAGGCCGCGGCTCTTGTCCTCCTTAAACCTAAAAAGGGGAAACAGAGCGCCTGCAGCCATGGGGAACAGAACGGCAAAAATCAGCATTGCAATCTCCCTCAAACGAGAAGCGCGGCGAGCGAATCAAATATATCGATCATCAAGTTGGGGAAAACGCCCAGAAACACAACCGCCAAAGTCAAAATGATCAGAGGCACGGTCATTAGTCTGCAGGGTTCGCAGACTTCGTTCAATTTTGCCTGCGAAGCTTCTTCATCGGGCTGTGAAAAGAAACCTGTGATGCTTACGGGCAGGAGGTACCCGGCTGTCAGCAGCGCTGAGATCAGAAGAATGGCAGGCACCAGCCATGTAAAGACCGGCACAGGGAAATGACTCAAGCCTGCGATCGCGCCTTCCGCAATATACCACTTGCTTATGAAGCCGCCTGTCGGCGGGATACCGATGAGTCCCAGGGAGAGGATGGTGAAGCAAAGAAATACGACAGGCATCTTTCTGCCCAGCCCTTTCAACTGATCCACATAGGTGTAGCCGGTTTTGAAGATGACAGCACCGGCAAAGAGGAAGAGGCCGTCCTTGATGAGCGCGTGGAAAATCACATGCAGCAGTGCGCCCGTAAGGGCCGTGCGATCAAACAGGAACAGGCCGCACAATATGTAGGAAACTTGGGACACCGAGGAAAAAGCAAGCCGTTTCTTCAGCAGGCTTTCGTTGAGCGCCATCATGGAACCCATAAAAACAGTGACAGTTGCCAGGGTCAAAAGCGCCATTTGCACCCATGTGCCGCGCAGAAATTCAACGCCGACGCTGTAGTATATGACGCGGATAACACAAATAACGCCTGCTTTGGTAATAACGCCGGACAATACCGCACTGGCGGGGGAGGGGGCCACGGGGTGGGCTGTGGGCAGCCAGCCGTGCATGGGGAACATGCCTGCCTTGGTAGAAAAACCCACGATAGTCAGGAACAACACGCCCAGCAGCGCGCTTGGCGCAACCGTCAGCGCTTCAACATTCAGCGAACCCCCCAAAACAAAGTAGGAGCTTGTCGTGTTGGGGACAAGGAAGAAAATTCCAAGCAGACCCATTGTTGCGCCGGCAACAGAATAAATAAGGTATTTGATCGATGCCGCGATGGATTCTTTTGTGCGCTCGTGCAGCACCAGCTCCAGGGAAAGCAGCGTGACCGCTTCAAAAAACAAGTACATGGTGACCAGTGTGGCTGCAAAGCAAAGCGCCATCAACACGCCCAGCGTCATCATGAAGAACGCGTAATAGGTTTTCTCGTTCTTCTCATGGGTCATATAGGAGAAGGCGAAAAACGCGCTGGCCGTCCACATGGCGGTCATGATCAGCGAAAAGATGACGCCCAGGGTATCGCTTCTCAGCGCGATGGGCAGATTTTCGCTCAGATGCAGGATCACAACGGTTTTTTCGCCTCCCAGTGCAATCAAAACGACTATCAGGCACTGCAGCGCCAGTGCAGCCCCCACAAAAATGGATCGCGTTTTTCTGTGCAGGCCAATTTGCGGGACAAATCCGACCATGAGCCCCGCGAGCACGGGGAGCACCAGGGCAACCACCATCAAGAAACCGTTCACTTGTTTTTCCTCCTATTTATGAAAATGAACGCAGGCCGGCAAATATCGACTGCATGACCGGACCGGAAAGAACACCCAGAATCAGGGTCAAGAGGGCAAGAATCACCAGTGAGACCTTGCTTTGAAGCGTCATGGGATGCAGCGGACAGGGTACAGCCTGCTGTGCCTCCGGGGATGCTTTTCGGTAGACAGACACGACGGTGTGCAAAAAGTAAACGGCGTTCAGCAGCGTACTTATAGCAAGCGTGAAAAGGACGGCAAAGCGGTAAGCATCAGGCAACACCATGCCGGCAAGAGACAGTCTTACCTTGCTGATGAAGCCGGCCGTTAAGGGAATACCCACCATACTCATCGCGGTAATGCTGAAAGAGACGCCAGCGGCTTTGCAGCGGTATCCGGCGCCGTGCAGAAAATGGAAGCGCTTATGGTCTCCCGAAGCGTCTGTCAAGGCGGCGGAAGAAATAAACAATACCGGTTTTGCGGCCGCGTGCGCGACCATGTGGAATAGGGCCGCCGCGGTGCCCGCAGCTGTACCCATGCCGATGCCCATAAACACATAGCCGATCTGCGCCACCGATGAGTAGGCTACCATCCGCCGTATATCCCTTTGCCTGACAGCGCTTACGGAGCCAATCAGCATACCGGCTATGCCAAACACAAACAGTACCTCCAGTATATGCTGGGACCTGACCACATCCATCCCAATGACGCGGTAGAAAATTTTGATTAATAGAAAGATATAACCCTTGGAGACCAAACCCGAAAGGATGGCCGCGGAGACCGGCGGCGCATTGCCGTAGGCGTCCGGCGCCCAGGAATGGAAGGGGAAAAGTGCGCTCTTGATGGACAGCCCTACCGTCAGCAGCAGGACCACTACGGTCAGAGGCACGCTGTACAGTCCTCTTTGGTGGATGACCGAAACGGCCTGCTTCAGCTGGGGCATCAGCAGATGGCCGGTGATGCCGTACAACATGGATATACCCAGCAGCGTAATACCGCTGGCCAGCAGGTTCATGATCATGTAACGGGTGGCTGACACAAGGGTATGTCCGTTCTGGCGCACCATGATCAGCGCGCAGGATGCAATGGTCATAATCTCAATAAACACATACGCGGTAAACAAGTCGTTTGTGTACAGCATGACCAGCAGCGCCGCCAGCGACAGATCGACCATGACGAAAAACAGATTCTGCTTTTGCGGTTGTGCGTGGTTATCCAGATTAAACAATCCTGACAAAAGTGTCATGAACATGATGAAAGAGAACAGCGTCGCCATCACAGCCTCCAGGCGTCCGATCCTTATCTCGTTGCCAAAGGGCGCGGGGAAGTGGCCCATCATGAAGGAATAGCTGCCTGTCGCGCTTAGTGTGTAGTGCCATACGGTCGCGCTCATTAGAAAGACAATCGCGGAAATGCATAGGGTTACCCGGCGGGCAGCTTTCTTATTGAGAACACTGGTGACAACTCCGCCGAATATGCATAAGAAAATGCTGAAGAATGGAAAGTTCTGTACCAGCGACAATTAATTGACCTCCTTGCGCGCAAGAAGGGTGATGCGGTCGATATCCAGCGTGCGGTAGCGGCGGTACAGGCGGATGGTCAGCGCCAACATCAGCGCAGTAAAGCTGACCGCAACCACGATGCCTGTAAGCACCAGGCCGGAAGGGACGGGGTTGATGTAAAGACTTGCATCAGTGATGCCGTTTGTCACGATTGGAGGCTCACGCCCGGAAATGAAACCCATCGAAGTCAGGAACAGAAAGACGGCGGTATCCATGATGTTCAGTCCGATAATTTTCTTCAGCAAGTTTCTGTGAAGCAGCAGAAGCGTAAAGCCGATGCCAAAGAGTATCACCGCGAAAGTCTGTTCTATGTTGACGAGCAATTGCTGCGGCATTATTCCTCCTTATATTCCGCCCTTGCGGAACATGGCGTAAAAGATATACATCGTGCAGGCGACAACCATACCAACGCAGATATTCAGCGGCAAAATCAGGCCCGAAGACAGAATACTGCCCGGGGTACCAAGCGGGATACCGCTTGGAAGGCCGTTGGCGCCGCAATAAAAGGAATAGGCTTTTGCAAGGGCATAAAACGACAGCGAAAGGAGCGTGATCAACGCAAATGTCTTATAGGAAAAGAAGCGCGAAGCTTTGGCAAACCCAAAGGCGTTCAGATACAGTATCAGACCCGCCCCGATAATGGCGCCGCCCGAAAAGCCGCCGCCCGGTGACAAGTGTCCGTTCAACACGACATAGATACCGAACAACAAAACAACGGGCGTCAGTATCATAGCGCTGCCCTGCAGAATGCGGTCGCTCTTGGGTTCATGGCTGCGGTCGTCTTCCTCAGCGGCTATCAGTTCCTGAGTAGGCCTGCCATCCTTGTCGCGGTCGATGCGGAGCAGGATCAATACTGCGCAGGCGGCAATAAACAAGACCGTCGACTCGCCCAGCGTGTCAAAGGCACGGTAGTCCAGGATCATGCCGGCAACAATGTTGACGGCACCGGTCTCCTCCATTCCTTCTTCGATGTAGCGTTGGGATACCTCATTGTTGGTGGGGGAGACAGCGACACCGCGCATAGGCATGGCGATGACTGTTTCCAATAAAAGGAGAATGACGGTCACGCAGAGGGTGACAGACAACAACGCGTAAAGGCGGTTCACGATTTTTCGGCCTTTTGAGAGTGACCATTCATCCAATTCCTGCATTATGGAGTGCTCGATTGCGGTGTCCGCGTTGTATTTTTCACTTAACTGCAAATCTCTCAAGTTTTCCGCCGCGGAAAGGGCATCGTTGACACTTTCATCCCTGTCCTGGGACATTTTGTCAATCAGCAGGACATCCATTGGCTCCCAGCCAAAGCGCATCCAGCGAAGGAAACGCCCCTGCAGGGTATTTCCCCAATTACTGTTGCGCTTGCTCATCGCTTGACTCTCCTTGGATCGCGTGTATCTTCTTTAGTGTGACAAAAAACAAGACGGAAGTGACGCCTGCCCCCACCGCAGCCTCAGTGATGGCCAGGTCGGGGGATTCGAGCAAGATCCATATAACGCTCATGACCAGGCTGTAGGCCATATAGACGATGATAGAGGAAAGGAGGTTTTTGGTAAGGCTTACCGCGATGGCGCAAATAACCAACGTGACCAGCATCAGCAGTCTAAAGATGTCCATGCGTGTCTCCTTCTTCTATGGTTCTGCGGGCAGCGGTAACGTCCTTTTCCCATATGGGGTTCGTGTTCACTTCCAGTCTGGCGATCAGATGGCTGCCGACAGGGCTTGCGATCCACAGAAAAACGATAATCAACACCAGTTTAGCCCCCAGCCAGATATCCGGCGCACTGAACACGAGGCCAATCAGCACAAAAAAAATGCCCAGTGTATCGCCCATAGCGGCGGCATGCATGCGGTTGAGCGCATAGTCAAACTTGTACACGCCCCGCACCGATGCGATCAGGATGAATATCCCTGCGGCCAGGAAGGCGGCTGTGAAGATAAAACGTATCCATTCAAGCATTCTGGCTGTGCTCCTTCTTTTCCTGCTTGCTCCAATGTACGCCCAGGTAAACCTTGCAAAGGACCACAACGCTCAAGAAGCTGATCATTGCATAGATGAGCGCTACGTCAGCCAGATAATCTTCCTTTAGCAGCAATGCCAGAATGCAGATGACAGCGATGATCTGCGTGCCGATCATGTTGATGGAAACGATGCGGTCCGCGATACGCGGACCTCGTATGGCCCTGAAAAAGCTGAATAGCAGCAACACGCCCACGATCAAAAGCGCAATTGTATACAGATAGAAATATGCATCCTTCAAGCTCATCGCGCTTCCTCTTTGCCGCCGCTTTTTTCAATGCGCGACAAACACTGTTCAAACCCGGAATTGACCAGCCCGCTTTCATATTCCGCGTCCAGGCAGTGCACAATATACCTATCCTCTTCAAGGTGTACCGTAATGGTGCCGGGGGTCAAAGTAATGCTGTCGGCCAGAATGACGCGTGCTGCGCGGGTTTTGAGTCTGGTACGAAACTCGGCCAGTTTGGGCTGTACTTCGCGGCGGTCAGACAGTATCAACGTTAAGACCGCTTTATTGGCTTGAGCGATCTCCCTGATCAAAAGCCAGATGTACCGAAAAAGAGCGGGCGTGTTCCTTAGGACGGCAAGATTGCTTTTAGTGGGAGGATCAGTCAATATGTACTTTTTTGTGAATAAAGAAAGCGCGGCGGAAATCACAGCCCCGATCAGGGCGACCTCCACCGTGATCCGACCGTTGAAAACGATCCACAGTATGAAGAATATGGCCGTTAGCAAGGGAAAACCTTCCTTCATCGCATAATAGACATTTGTTTCGCGTACACAGTGGATTATAGCACAACAACAAGTGTTGTCAAACGAAAACGGGCTGTCCGGCAGCCCGTTTCCTATGGCAGGAAGCCCCTGCGGGTATCAGTTACCGCTTAGTTTGTCAAGCGCCAACAGCGCGCCGCCAATCAGGCCGCTGTTGGGATACAGGTCAGCAGGCACCACAAGGCTGTCCAGATCCTTTATCCTCTCATGCATGAGGTAGCCCCCCAGCATATGGTTAAGGTGTGTGCGGATCATGGGGAACAGCGCCGTGTGGTGCATCACCCCGCCGCCCAGAATAATGCGCTCGGTGGATACCGTGAGCAGCGCCGTAAGACAAATCTGCGCCAGATAGAAAGCTTCCAGATCCCACGCCCGATGGTCCTCAGGCAGATCGCTGGCGGGCATCGCCCACCTGGTCTGCATGCTGGGACCGGACGCAAGCCCTTCCGCGCAGACGGCGTGATAAGGGCAGACACCGCGTGTTAACGGGTCATCTTCGCTCCTGTTCAGCGGGATATGCCCCCATTCGGGATGGATCATGCCGTGCACCAGGCTGCCTTCGCACATCAACCCGCCCCCAATGCCCGTCCCTACCGTCAAATACAGGCAGTTCTTAAGTCCCTGCGCCGCGCCAAAGGATACTTCCGCAAGCACTGCCGCGTTGACATCCGTATCGATGGCGCATGGGACACTCAAGGCGTCGCGGATGGTTTTGTAAAGCGCAAAATCCCGCCAGGCAAGTTTGGGCGTATTGGTCAAGCTGCCATAGGTGGGAGAGGAAAGGTTCAAATCTACCGGGCCAAAGGTGGCAATGCCCATAGCGTCAATCTTTTCGTTTTCGAAAAAGCCCAGCACGTCCTTCATGGTCTCTTCCGGGCTGCGGGTGGGGCAGGAGAAGGTTCGCAGCATCTTCATCGATTCATCTGCGATACCCATCACCATTTTTGTGCCGCCGGCTTCCAGCGTGCCAAGCAACATTATCCCAGCTCCGCTTCCAGAATCTCATTCTGGTCATTGAGCAGGCTCTTAAAACGTTTGCGGAACGCCTCCGCCTCTGCCTGGAGAATCTCGATTTCTTTGCGGATATCTTCCCGCTGCGCTTCCAAATCCGTGATTTCAGGGTCCGGCACGCGGTCCTGCGCCTCTTGGAGGATCTCTTCCGCACGCTTTTTGGCTTCGGCAATAGTCTCATCGCATGCTTTTTGCGTCTTGGCAAGCAGCTTTTGGGCGCTTTCAACATCCGCAGGCAGTGCGTTTATGCTTGGCGCCGGGGCCAGGGGAGCAGGCTGCATGACAGGCGGCACGGCGGGCGGGACGAAGGAGGCACGATCCTGCTGCTTGAGCTTTTCCCGCAAGGACAAGATAGTCTCCTGCTGGGCGATCATCTCATCGCAGATATCATCGAGGAACTCGTCCACTTCTACAGGGTCATACCCACGAACCTTGGTTTTGAATTCCTTTTCCTCGATCATGGTGACAGTAATGGGCATATTGAACTCTCCTTTCGGCTTTAGAACAATTACTGCGCTGCATAGCGGACTTGGTCTTCAGTATAGTATTCCTGCATGTCCTGAGCAGGTTGCTCGTACGTTGGCTGGCGCCATTCGCCCGTTTGCGGCTGATAGGGAGCCTGCTGGGGCTGCCACCCGGTGTTTTGCTGGTATTGCATGGGCGGGGCTTGCCGAGGTGCGCGCTGCGGCTGCTGAAGGTTAAAGTTCATAGCCTCTATCTCGGGCGTTGTCTGCGGGGTGAAATCGGCCTGTGCCCGCATAGGGGGCGTCTGCACTTGGGGGCGCGGATTGTTAGCGCCGGAGGTGACGGCGTCAGTATAAACCGTCATGGACTGCGGTGCCATCAGGTAAAAGCCGATCTTGGTGGACAAGCGTGTCATGGTGCCGCCCAAAGCGTAGCATGCGCCGGTCAGCATATCCACGAACCGCCTGGTTTCATTGCGGTCTGTCAGCTGATCCATGATGATCAGGGTACATTGCCCCTTGCGCAGGCACGCCATGGCCTGGCGGCATGCCTGCATATTGAACACATTGATAACGTAGGCGTCCATGGGCATAGGATCTGCCTGCGTGTTTTGCGTGACGCCGGGGAAGGGGACGACATTTTCCGACGGCCTTTCCTGCTGGTGCTGCTGCGCGCGGCGGTTGCGCTGGGGTTGCCCAGCGCCTTCCGGCGCAAACTGCGACTGGAAGTTCATACTGTTTCCCTGCTGCATATTCTGGCCGTTTTGCTGGGGCATATGACCACCCTGCATCTGGGCGGATTGTGGCTGGCTGTAAGCATGGTTTGGTTGGTAGTAGTTGGCGGCGGGCGCCTGGTAGCCAGGCTGCGGGTTGCCATTTGGCTGCACATAGGGCTGGCCGGTGTAAGGCTGGGTGTAGCCCTGCTGGGGGTAAGCATGTGCGTAGGGTTGTTCAGACTGATAGGGCTGTTGGTATCCGCCCATATCATCCCCGTTATCATCCCCTTGTCTGCCCTGCTTATCACCAAGCAGCCAGCGGTTGCCATCGCCCACCGTAAAGACATTTTTGATCTTATCCAGTGTGGAGCGCAAATCCATTCGCTCGTCCTCCTCGTTTAGATGAACCGGCCGGGCGAACCCGCCGAGAAATTACTCAGTACATTATAAAGGGAATCAGCCCCGATTGCAACCTTGCGTCATTTGCCGAACAAGCGGACGCTCATTCCCTCGTACAAATAGCCCGCGTTGACCGGGATGATGTTGGCTTGCGTCGCGTCCTGGGACACAACGTTGACGGGGATCAGATAATCCCCTTCGGCAAAGATGACCACCACGCCGATCATACCGCCCTGGTTGATGAGGGCGTTGGCCGGCACGGCATAGGTGATGGTACTCTTGCTCAATTGCAGGCGCAGCGAGCGTGCATACAGCATCGGCCGGACATCGCCGCCCACCGTCATGCGCACCAGCAGCTCCCCGCCTGATTTGGTGACGCTTTCCACTTTAGCAGTGACTGTCGTGGATTCGAAGGATTCGATCAGCATCTGGTAGGTGTCGTTTACGACCGGTGTCCAGTCCGTATCGTCCGCCAGCATCAGTACGCTCCAATCGTGCTGGCGCACCAAACGGAAGATGTCCTGCGTTTCTTCTCCGCGCGCGTACATTTCAGGCACGTCGCCCTCAAGCATCAGCCGCACTTGCTGGGGTGTGTAGGTCATGTAGTTGGTGGTGTTCAGCGCACCTTCAAAGCCGTCGGTGTAAAAGGAAACAATGCCGTCATCGGTGGCCGAATACTGCTTGGTCCATGTGTCGATGCGCTGCAATTGGTTGTTTTCGTTGTCGTATAGGCGCGTCAGCTTGGTATCGTCCGGGTATTTTTGCTTGATGTAGCTTTGTCTTTCGCTGACGGCTTCCCTCATAAGCGTTTCCTGGTTGAGAAGGTTGCCGTTGGCGCCGCGAATCAGCGCTTGTGTTTCGGCGGCGCGCTCCATCACCACGCTGTCCAGCCTTTGCAAGCGCGTATCGGGCACCGTTTCAGAAGTGAGCAGCAGCTGTTGATGCTCCTTTAAATTGGCGCGGTGGTTTTGCAGTGTGGTCAGTTCACGGTTACTAAAGCCGGTGGTATAAACGGTACAGATGGCTGTGCCGCGCTGCACGTTTGCCCCTTCTTCGGCTGTGTAGCGGATGGTAGAGACCCCTGCCTGCGAAAAAACCGATTCGTTGCGCACGATAAGCCCCGCGCCGGAATAGGTAGAGTCCTGTCCGCTCAAAGTAACCAGCGCCGTCATGTTCTGGCCGGGCGCAATAAGCTGTGAAATGCCCATAATGGCGAGCACTGTTACCAAGATGCCAAGGCTCAAATAAAGATAGAGCATCATGCTTCTTTTGCGGGGCGGGGCGCGGTACGGGACGCGGTCAGGCACCATGGAACCGGGCGGCGGAGGGCTTTGGTCAGGCGGGAGCTGAGTGGGCTGCACGCCAAAGGCAGGCCCCTGCATAAAAGGCGGGCCTTGCTGTTGCGTTACGGGCGAGAAAAGCTCACCCTGATAGGGCGGCGGAACTTTGGAATCGGGTACGGGCGGGCCCTGCATGCCTTGTTTTGGCTGCACCGGAGAAAAATAGTCAGGGTCCGCATTGCCAAGGGGCGGAGCGGCGGGGTGTGGTGCATCGCCGCGCGCCGCTTGTCTGAAAAAAGGCGCACCGGCTTGCGGGACGGCGCCGCCGCTTTGCTGCGGTCCTTCCTGGGGACGGAAGTAGTCATTGTTACCAGAAGGGTTCCATCCCGGCTGCGGCGTAAAAGAATCCTCCCCCCGGGGAGGCTCCTGGTTTGGAAAACGAATGGCGATCAACCCTCCTGACTGGGAAATACGGTTACAGAATAGCGCAAAAAGCGCTAATTGTAAAGAACGCCCGCTCCGTGTGCCGGGCTTGCATTTTAGGGATGTAATAGAGTATTCTCTATATGTAAAAATTCTCTGTTTGTGTTCCTTTGAAAGGAGAAGCCGATGCATGATGACCAATTGAAGGAGACATTCCTTCAAAGTGAAGAGATCTATCAAGGTGCCGTCATTCACGTACAAAAGTGGCAAGTGGCCTTGCCCGATGGCCGCCAGGCAGCTCGGGAGATCGTGCTGCACCTGGGTGCGGCGGCGGTGGTGCCCGTGGATGAACAGGGCCGCGTCACGTTGGTGCGCCAGCATCGCGTAGCCATTGGTGAATATACATGGGAGATCCCGGCCGGCAAACTGGATTATGCCGGAGAGGATCCCTTGGGCTGCGCCAAGCGCGAACTGGAGGAGGAAGCAGGGCTGCGGGCGAATAAGTGGCAAAAACTGACCCACGCGATCACAACGCCCGGTTTTTGCACCGAACGCATCGCGCTGTATTTGGCAACGGAATTGACCCCGTGCGAAAGCCACCCGGATCAGGATGAGTTTTTGCACCTGACCACCATGCCGCTTAGCGAGGCGGCAGCCTATGTTATGGATGGCAAGATCACCGACATGAAGACATGCCTGGGCATTCTGATGGCGCAAAACATCCTGTCCCAAGGCTTGACGCCCGCCATGGACCGCGTCATGCAAAGCGCGAACAGGCACAGGGCACAAGGGAGATCAATATGACTGCTAAAAGGCCGGATCCATTCTACATCCTGTGGATGTTGTTTCTCGTGTTTTTGCTGATTGCCGGAGCGTTGTTCCTTTACGCCGGGATTGTCGAAAACCAGGAACGCGTGTATCAGGAGTCCCTGGAAAAAGCGAAAGCGTTGGCAGGGGCATGGCATCTTTGATTCGTCTGCTGAAACGGCTCGAAATGCCGCTTCCCAAAGGGGACGCGGCGGATTTTCCCGCTGATTTTCCGCTGTTGGAAACGCAGCGGCTTCTTCTGCGCGCGCCAACCAGAAATGACGCCCGGGATCTATTCCGTTATGCCGCCGACCCCTTGGTCAGCCGCTATGTCGTGTGGCAGCGTCACGAAACGATAGCGGACTCCAGACGTTTTCTAAACGGTGTTATCGCCGAAAACCGTTCAAAAGGGGGGCTTACTTTTGCCGTCCAGGACAAGAACAGCCACGCCATGATCGGCACCTTGGGCTTCAACTGGATCGATAATGAAAACCACGTGGCTGAAGCAGGCTACTCCTTCTCGCGTGAATATTGGGGCAAGGGATTGGCGACGGAAGCGCTGCGCGCGCTGCTTGGATTTGGGTTTGATACGCTAAAACTCAATCGCATTGAAGGCCAGTGCGATGTACGCAACCCTGCGTCCGGGCGCGTGATGGAAAAGTGCGGCATGCGGCGGGAGGGCATCCTGCGGCAGCGTTATTTCCTGAAGGGAGTCTACACAGACATGATCCTGTACGCGGCTCTAAAGAACGATACCTCAAATGATCTTTAGAAAGGGAAAAGCGTGAAACGCGGCCGCCGCAGCCTTTTTGCACCGCGCAAAAGAAAGCGTTGGGGATGTATCGTATTGCCGCTTTTTTTCGTACTTCTCCTTTTGGCGGGTGTCTTTCTGAATGCTGCCAACAACAGGCATCCCGGCAAGGACACACAGCGCGTGAGCATCCCCAATTTGCCGGACCGTTTGGAAGGGTTTCGCATACTGCATCTGAGTGATTTGCATGGCAGGGAGTATGGCATCGATCAACAGAAGCTGCTAAACCTTATTAAGGATGATAACTACCATGCCGTTTGCCTGACAGGGGATATGGTGGGTTCCTCGGGGAACGTACAGCCCCTGCTTGATCTGATCCAAGCATTGCCGCAGGATATCCCGGTTTTTTTGGTGGCGGGGGATGAAGATCCTTCTCCCATCCTGTCGGCACCGCATGGTGACGCGTCTCCCAAAGCTTCTTGGGTACTGGAGGCGGAGAAAGCCGGGGCGATTTTTCTGGATCGTCCTGTGAAAATGGAATTCAACAAGTCCACCCTCTGGCTGTGCCCCGCCGACTTGTTTACCATGGATCTGGAGGCCGCGGAATTCGCGTTGGCCGACAGGCAAACAGAGATCATCTCATCTGACGACCCGCAATCTCCTGAAAACGGCGCGGCGCTGCGGGTGGTGGAATACCAAATGGATGTTATGGAACAGGTCAAAGGGGCCAGGAGCGAAATGCTTCCCGAACATTTCTATATTGCCCTGGCGCACGCGCCGCTTGGGGATGACGCGCTGATACTTGCGCAACAGTCCATCGAGGGAAAAGCAACTATGACCAATTTCCCCGGACAGTTGTCCCTCATTTTGGCAGGACACTTTAACGCGGGCCACGTGCATTTGCCTGTGCTGGGTCCCGTATTTGCCCCGCCGTCAGCTCTGACGGGCGAAGGGGGCTTTATGCCGGACAAGGCGCTCCTGTTCGGCGTGCGCTCGGTGCGCGGCGTAGCGCAATACATTACGCCCGGGTTGGGTACCTCTGTCATCTACCCCAAATGGCTGTCATTCAGGCTGTTCAACCCTCCCGAGATATCGCTGCTCATTTTGACGGGCCAGTTCTTTTAGGGGGAAAAGTGATGGAAGAAGCACCTTTTATCAGCAGAAATCTATCATGGCTTGATTTTAATGACCGTGTACTGCTCGAAAGCCTCAACCCATGCCATCCTCCGCTGGAGCAGGCTAATTTTCTTGCGATCGTATCGAGTAACCTGGATGAGTTTTTCATGGTGCGGGTGGGAAAACTGGAAACCAAGGTGGACTCAAATTGGCAGAATCCGGAAGTTGGAGGGCTGACGCCAGCCCGCCAGCTTGAGGTTATCTGGCAGGGCGCGCGAAAACAGGTGACCAAACAATATTCACTGTACCGCACGGCGCTTTTGCCCGCGCTGGCTGCGGGCGGCTTCCACATACTCAGCATAGCGGATTTGTCAGACGAACAGCTGTTGTGGCTCAGCCGGTATTTTGACGCGCAGATCATGCCGGTGTTGACGCCGCGGGTACTGAACGCCAAATATCCCTTTCCTTTGCTGACCGCAAAGCGCCTTCACATCGCCGCCCTGCTGCGGCCAAAGGGCGAACCGGCGATAATGATGGGCCTGATCCCCGTGCCGGGCGCGCTGAAGCGTCTGGTGATGCTCCCCATGGGGCCGGGACAGGCGCGGGGTGTCCTGTTGGAAGATGTGATCGGACAATATCTCAATCGTTGCTATCCCGATATGGATGTTGCGGCGCACTTGCCTTTTCGCATCACCCGCAATACCGATTTTGCCCTGGATATCACCAGCACGGAAAGCATCCTGGAAGAAATGATGCGCAATATCAAACGTCGCGCGTTTGGGAAAATCGTGCGCGTGGAAGTGGGGGAGCACTTTGGCGGCGCCCTGCTGCCGCGTCTCCTTGATGCCTTGCAGGTGCCGGATGATAAGGCTATGAAGGTTTCAGGCCCGCTGGACCTGACGTTTCTTTCAAAACAGGTGCGCATGCTCCCCGGGTTTGAAGACATGCGCTATGAAAAGTTTGTGCCGCGTGTAGCGGCACGCCTCAAGACGCCCGAGACTATCTTCCGTACTATCCGTCAGGGTGACCTTCTTTTTCATCATCCTTACGACAGCTACGACCCTGTTGTGCGCTTTGTTGCCGAGGCGGCAGATGATGAGCGTGTTCTGGCGATCCGGCAGACGCTGTACCGTGTGTCCTCAAGCAGCCCCTTTATCGCCTCCCTGGCGCGGGCCGCGCAAAAGGGCAAACAGGTGACAGTATTGGTGGAAGTGCGCGCGCGCTTTGATGAAGAAAATAACATCGCTTGGTGCAGAGCGCTGGAAAAGGCGGGATGTCAAGTCATTTATGGCCTGCCCAACTGGAAAACGCACAGCAAGATCGCCTTGGTAGTCAGGCAGGAAGAAACAGGCATCCGGCGGTATATCCACTTGGGCACGGGGAACTACAATGACGCCACGGCGAAAGGCTATACGGACCTGAGCATCCTCACCGCCGACAGGCAGCTGGCGGAAGATGCGGGCGCGTTCTTTAGCATTATTGCCGGGTACAGCGACACTTTTGAAATGAAAGAGCTTATCGCATCACCCTTTTTCATGCGGCGGGAACTGGAAGATCGCATCCTTAGGGAAAAGGAACACGCACAAAATGGGCAGTTTGCCCTCGTTGTGGCCAAAATGAATGCCTTATCTGATAAGCCTATGATCTCCTTGCTTCTGGATGCCGCGGAGGCCGGCGTCAAGATATACCTGTCGGTGCGGGGTGTGTGCCGCTTGAAGGTTCCCGAAAACGGCAATATTGTGGTGCGCAGCACCGTGGGAAGATATCTGGAGCACGCGCGTATTTTTATTTTCCATGACAGGGGACGCAATGAGACCTTCATTTCGTCGGCCGACTGGATGCCGCGCAATCTGGACCGGCGTCTGGAACTCACCGCTCCTGTCAAAGACCCCGTTATCAGCCATGCGATAAGGGAAATCGCGGCCAAGGAGTTCATGGACAACAGCCAAGCATGGGAAATGCTGCCGTCCGGAATTTATGAGCGGGTCATGGCGGAAGGCACCTGCTTTAGCGCCCAGCAGCAATTCATGCAGGAAGCCCCAAAGTCGGTTGACTTTGATAGAGTATTTCATGTATTATCATCCTGATAAACGGAGGGCTGGTATGAAGATTTTTAATTCAATGAACAGGCGCAAAGAAGATTTCGTGCCTCTGCGCGAGGGTAAGGTGGGAATCTACGCTTGCGGTCCCACGGTATACAACTACTTCCACATCGGAAACGCACGGATGTTTATCGTGTTTGATGTGCTGCGCAGGTACTTTGAGTACAAAGGTTACGAAGTGACCTACGTGCAAAACTTTACGGACATCGACGACAAAATGATCGCGCGTGCTAACCAGGAGGGCATCACGGTGCGCCAACTCGCCGACCGCTTTGTAAAGGAATACTACAAAGACGCGCAGGCGCTGGGCATTCACCCGGCCACTGTACATCCCTATGCCACCGAGCATATACCGCAAATCATCCGTTTGGTGGAAACGCTGATCCTAAAGGGATTGGCGTACGAAGTAAACGGCGATATTTATTACGACACAGCCGCCTTCCCCGACTACGGCAAGCTGTCAGGCCAGAAAATGGATGATCTGGATGCCGGCGCACGGGTGGGGGTGGATGAAGACAAAAAGAACCCGGCGGACTTTGCGCTGTGGAAGAAGCAAAAGCCGGGCGAACCCGGGTGGGACAGCCCATGGGGCATGGGGCGGCCGGGATGGCATATCGAGTGCAGCGCCATGAGCATGGAATACCTGGGCGAAACGTTTGATATTCACTGCGGCGGGCAGGATCTGCTGTTTCCCCACCATGAAAATGAGATCGCGCAAAGCGAGGGCGCGACGGGGCATCCTTTTGCGCGCTATTGGATGCACAATGGTTTTCTGAACGTTGATAACCAAAAGATGTCCAAATCGCTCGGCAACTTTTTTACGGTGCGGGATATCACGCGGGAATTTGACGCCGAAGACATTCGCATGTTCATGCTCTCGGCGCAGTATCGCAGCCCCCTCAATTTCTCCAGAGAGCAGATGCAGCAGGCGCACGCTTCCCTGCAGCGCCTCTATGGAGCGCGGGACAAAATACTCTTTTTGATGGAAGATCTGGAGGACCGCGCGCTTTGGGACGAGGAGAACGCCGTCAAGTCCCGCGTGGATGATTGTGTCGCCGCATTTGAAGCGGCCATGGATGACGACCTCAACACCGCCGAAGCCATGGGCGCACTGTTTGATCTTGTGTACCTTATCAACACTGAAATATCGGAGAAATCGGCGCAAAGTTTGGCGCAGTACGCGCTGACGCAGCTTCACAAAATCTGCGAGGTGCCGGGTCTGCTGTTAAAAAAGCCGGACGAATTGCCCGGGGATGTGGCGGAACTGGTGGAGAAGCGCGCGCAGGCCCGCAGTGACAAGAACTGGCAGGGATCTGACGCGCTGCGCGACGCCATTGCGGCATTGGGATACCTGGTGGAAGATACGCCCAAAGGCCAGAAGGTACGCCGCCTTACATGAAGACGGCACGAGCGTTAATGGCGCTTTGCGCCGTGTGTGCCGTTCTGTGCGTCGTTTTGGTGCTGCTTAGTCTCCTCCCGCCCAAATGGACCGCTGTTTCGCTTCTGCCGCCCATTGCGCCGTTTCCTCAAGCAGCAATGCCACAGGGCGACATCGCGGTCAACACCGCCGATATGTCGGAGTTGATGCTCTTGCCGGGCGTGGGCCCCGTGACGGCGGCGGAGATCCAAAGACAGCGCGCCATCCAGCTGTTCTTTTATCCGGAGGATCTTCTCATAATCCGCGGTATCGCGCTCAAAAAACTTGAAAATATGAGGCCGTTTATATCCGTTCCATGAACAAAAGGACCACCCATGCAGGTGATCCCTTAAAATACTATGGAGAGGATCAGTCCTCTTCTTCCTCTTCGCGCGCGGTGCTTTCAACGATCTTTTGCGCCACCTCCGCGGGCATTTCTTCATACCTGTCAAACGTGGCCACGAAGCTGGCCCGCGCTTGGGTCATGGAGCGCAAGTCCGTCGCGTAACGTGCCATTTCGCTCTGGGGCACTTCGGCGATGACCTGCTGCATGCCATCCACCTGGTTCATGCCCATGATGCGGCCGCGACGCTTGGAGATATCGCCCATTATGTCGCCCATGTATTCGTCCGGAACGAGCACTTCGACGTGTTGGATGGGCTCAAGCAACACGGGATCGGCATCCTTGCAGCCCTTTTTGTAGGCGATGCGGGCCGCGGTTTTGAACGCCATTTCGGAGGAGTCGACCGCGTGGTAGCTGCCGTCGTACAGTTTGGCACGCAGGCCCACCATGGGGTAGCCCGCCAATACGCCCTTGCCAATGTTCTCGCGCAGGCCCTTTTCCACCGATGGGATGAAGTTGCGCGGCACGGCGCCGCCTACCACGGCGTCCACAAACTCAAACTGGATATTGGTGTCACCGAGAGGAGAAAACTCGATCCACACATCGCCGAACTGTCCGTGGCCGCCGGTCTGCTTCTTGTGGCGACCCTGGCAGGAGACGGTTTTGCGGATGGTCTCACGGAAGGGGATGCGGGGATCCTGCAGCGCCGCCGCCGCGCCAAATTTATTGGCGAGCTTGGAGGAGATAACGTCCAGATGCAGTTCGCCCTGGCCGCTGAGGATCGTTTCGGTGGTGTCAACATTCTTTTCCAGCTTGATGGAGGGATCTTCATCGATCAGGCGGTAAAGGCTGGAGAATACCTTGTCTTCATCACCCTGCTTGGCTGCGTATACGGCCTTGGAGAAGCCGGGGACAGGATACTCAAGCGCGTCATAAACAATGGGATTGCCGGGGTCACACAGTGTGTCGCCTGTTACGGTGTATTGCAGCTTGCTCAGCGCACCGATGTCGCCTGCGTTAAGCAGCTGTGCGGGCGTCTGCTTTTTGCCGCGCAGCACGAACAGCCCGCCGGACTTTTCGCTCTTGTCTTTGTTGGCGTTATATAGGGGGGTTTGCGGCGTGACAGAACCCGAAAATACGCGGAACAGGGAAAGCTTGCCAACAAACGGGTCAGCGATGGTTTTAAACACGAAGGCGGAGAAGGGTGCATCATTCGTGCAGACGCGCGTTTCCGGTTCACTCGTTTTGGGGTTTGTGCCTACTTCTTCGCTGTCCTCCGGGCTGGTCAAATAATCTTTAACAAAATCGAGCAGTGGCGCCACACCCAGGCCCGACAACGCGGAAACCGAGACGACGGGGACGATCTTCCCCGCCTTCATACCCTTGCGGAAGCCCAGTACGATCTCATCATGCGTCAGCGTGCCTTCTTCAAAATACTTTTCTATCAGATCATCGTCGTTCTCAGCGGCGGTTTCAGTGATTTCATTGATATAATCTTCAATAAAGGAGGCAAGGTTCTCCGGCACCGCGACTTCCTTGAGTTTATTGCCGCTGCCCTCATAGGCCTTCTTTTCCAGTATGTTTACCACGCCCGAAAATTCCGGTCCGTAGCCGATGGGGACGATAAGCGGGACCACGGAATTGCCGAACTTTTCGCGAAGCGCATCCAGAACCTTTTTGAAATTGGCATTCTCCCTGTCCATTTGGTTAACGATGAACATGCGCGCGACGCCCTTTTTTTCTGCATATTCCCATGCTTTTTCGGCGCCCACAGACAGGCCGTTGATGCCGTTTATTACGATGCCCGCGGTCTGTACCACATTAAGCGGGCCCATGATCTCCCCGATAAAATCAAAATATCCGGGGACGTCGACAATGTTTACCTTGGTGTTTTTCCATTCCACCGGGGCGACGGCGGCGCTGATGGATATGCCGCGCCTGCTCTCTTCGGCGTCAAAATCGGTGACGGTGCCGCCGTCCTCCACGCGTCCCTGCCGATCGATATGGCCCGCAGCGAAAAGCATTGCCTCCGTTAAGGTCGTTTTGCCTTCGCTGCCATGCCCCAGGAGGGCAATATTCCGTATGTCCTTACTCAAATAGTCAGCCATGCCAAAATCCCCCATCTTCTATATGTATTTTCGAAACAATGGTATTGAACCGTCATAACGGAAGTAATTCTACCATATGTGCCCGTGCGGTTCAAGGCTTTCGCGTCACTTTATGTGGCAGCCCAAGTGTGAAGGAACGCGGAATGCGGGGTGCGCGCGGCGCAGGATCTGCTTTTCCTTTGTCTTGACAATGCCAAATGCCACCGATATACTGGCGTGGAAGCGTTTTGTGAACGTTCAAAATAAACATAACGGCCCGACCGAAGAAGGAGCACCCATGAGGATTGTTACCATCCGAGATGTGGCGAAAGAGGCGCAGGTAAGCATCTCGACGGTGTCACGCGTGCTGAATGATCGGCCCGACGTAGACGCGCTGACCCGCGCGCGGGTGCTCAAGGTAGTGGAGAAGCTGCAGTATGTGCGCAATGCCAACGCAGCCAATCTAAAACAGCAGCACACTGATTTTTCCGCTGTGGTGTTGCGGGGTCGCCGCAACCTTTTTCTGACGGATCTGGCAGAGCGCATACTGGATATCGGTCGGCGGCGCGGGCGGCGATTTCTCATTGAGATCATCGATGAAAAAGATGATGAATTTGAAACAGCGCGTACCCTTTACAGGGAACGCAAATTAAGCGGATGCATTTTTCTTGGCAGCAATTTGCAGCAGCATGTTCATGATTTTGAGACGCTTGACCTGCCCTGCGTCTTTGCCACCGTGCAGGCGGAATTTCTTGCGGGCCGGCAATTCAGTTCCGTTGCCGTCAACAATTTCGATACCGGAAAAGCCGCCGTTGACCGTCTGATCGGCCTTGGGCACCGAAGGATCGCGTTGCTGGGTTTTTATGGCCCGGTCACCAACTCAACGGGACAAAGGCTCTACGGCGCGCAGGAGAGCTTGCGGCGCCATGGCATCCCCTATGACGAGAGCTTGTTTGAAGAGTGCGATTTTACTTTGCCTTCTGCCTATGCCGGGATGACCGCGGTGCTGTCGCGCAGACGCGACTTTTCCGCTCTTTTTGCCATATCCGACATCGTCGCCTTTGGCGCCATGAAGGCGCTCATTGACCACGGGCTGAGCGTCCCGCGGGACGTGTCCGTGATCGGCATGGACGGTACTGAGCAGGCTGCCTATACCGTTCCCTCACTGTCCACCTACGCGCAGCCCGCCGATGATATCGCTACTGAGTCTGTTCGCCTGTTGGAGGCCGCTATGCGGGGACAAAAAGGCAAGCACGTACTGTTGCCCGCGCCGTTTATCCAAGGTGGTTCGATAAAAAAACATGTTGAATGAAAGCTGTTCAGACGGGTGCGCGGCCCGTCAGGATGTTAAGTGCCTTTAGTTTTCCGGCGAGCGCGTCATTAGTATCTCCCGGCAGCATACGCCATTGCCAATTGCGGCCGCCAATGGTGCTGGGAATGTTCATGCGCGCTTCATCAGAAAGGCCGAGGATGTCCTGCATTGGCAAAACGCACATTTTTCCGCGCGACATAAGCGCGGCGCGTACCATCGCGTCGCTGAATTCCTCGTCTCTTGAAATGCCGAGGATGCGGAAGGCGTATTGTCTCTGCGTACTGCCGGCGCTTCTTAACCACCCAAGTGCAGTTGAGTTGTCATGCGTCCCGGTGTAGACTACGCAGTTTTCTTTGTAATTCTGCGGAAGATGCGGGTCGGCCGGGTTGCCTGAAAAGCCGAATGCCATCACTTTCATCCCCGGGTAGCCGCAATATTCAAGCAGGCTCGTCACCCGCTCGTTGACAGCGCCCAGATCCTCCGCCACGATCCGCAAATCGGGCAATTCCTTTTTGACGATCTTAAAAAACGAACGTCCGGGGCCGTTGATCCAAACGCCGTTGCGTGCGCTTTCATCCTTGGCGGGGATTGAGTAATAATTGGCGAAGCCAATGAAGTGGTCCACTCTGAGGATATCATAAATGTCGCCCATGAACTTGAGGCGATCGACCCACCAACCGTAGTCAGTCTTTTTGAGATACGCCCAATCATACAAGGGATTGCCCCAGCGCTGGCCATCCTCTGAAAAATAATCCGGCGGCACGCCCGCAATGTGGAGCGGCCGGTGGTGTTCATCCACCTGGAACACCTGTGGATTTTTCCATACGTCCGCTGAATCCTCCGCGGTATAAATGGGGATATCCCCAAAGAGCAATATGCCCCTTTCATTGGCATACTCTTTAAGCTTATGCCACTGCCTGAAAAACAGGTATTGTATGAAGACATAGTACTCTGCGCTGTCTTTTAGCTGCGCGGCATATTTTTTGAGCGTCGCCTTCTTGCGCATACGGATGTCTTCGTCCGGCCAATCGATCCACGATATGGAGCCGAAGTGTTCCTTAATGGCGCTGAACAACGCGTAATCTGCCGCCCATGGCTGTTCTTTCTTAAAGCGCTCCAGGCGTTCTCCCATTTTCGCTTTGGAAAAGGCGAACGCACGCTTGAGTACCTCCGTCTTGGCGTTCACTATATGGCCAAAATCCACGCGGCCTGCGTCTTCAGGTTCGTCGGTCACCTCCTCTTCGGGGAGGAGGCCTTCTTCTATCAGCGTCGGTAAGTCGATCAGCAGGGGATTGCCCGCAAAGGTGGAAACGCTTTGATAGGGCGAGTCGCCAAAGCCGGTGGGAGATATGGGCAGGACCTGCCACACTTTCATGCCGGATTGCTCCAAGAAGTCAACAAAATGGTAGGCGTCCGCCCCCAGGGTGCCAATGCCGCCGGGGGAGGGGAGGGATGTGATATGAAGTAAAATGCCGCTTTGTCGCATGTGTGTTCCTTTCAATGGAAAATGCATCCGGATTTTGGCGGCAGCGTAAGGGTGTTTCCGTCAACCTGCGCGCCACCTTCCCCGGTATCGTAGGCAAAGCGCATCGTACCCGGCCAGGCAACAGCTGCCATTACCGTTTCATCGCCCAGGTTACTCAGCACCGTGCAGGAGCTTTTTTCAGCGGTCAACGTGAACGCAGCGACGCTTTTGACCCCCAGGTCAAGGGGAACCATGAGACCGCCGTTCATTTCGGGGCGTGTTGCCCGGAAAGCAAGCAGTTCACGGTAAAAAGCAAGCAGTGAGTTGGGATCCTCCTGCTGCTCCAGCACCCCGTCCGTCAGTTTTTGCTTTTGATCCGCGCCTTCAGGAGGAAGGCACAGCCCTTCGCCATCGCCGCGCCACACCATGGGCAGACGTTTGTTTTCGTCTTTGCCAGATCCAAACATGCCGATCTCCTCCCCATAATAGAGGAAAGGCACGCCGGGCAAAAGGAGATACAGCGCCGCCGCCTGCTTTTGCGCTTGCACGTCGCGTCGCAGAACGCCCGCCATGCGCCCCATGTCATGATTACCAAGGAAGGGCGCATTTCGTGCCAGGGGATAGGCGTTCAACAAGTCATTATTCCATTGGGACAGACTGCGTATCAGCCCCGTGCCGTCTTGCGATCTCAGCGCTTTGACGATGAGGCCATCCGCAGCCGCCATGGGGAAATAGAACAGACTGTCCATACCGCTTTCATAGAGGCCGAAAATAGTGTTGGCGTCCGCCCATGCTTCTCCCACAAGGAAAGCGTTCCGGGTGTGTGCCTTGACCATTGCGGCAAACCACTTGAGGAAAGCGGCGTTCTTCTCGCCGTTTTTTTCGTAGTATGAGGTAACGGCATCCAGCCTGAAGCCTTTGGCACCTTTGTCCAGCCAGAAATGCGCGATGGTTTCAATTTCACCCCGCACCTCTGCGCTTTCAAGGTTCAGATCCGGCATGTGCGGGCCAAAACCTCCCACATAATACCATCCTTGCGCGCCGGGAACGCTGTGTCCCAGTGGCTCTTGAGAAAACAGATAATAATTCACATAGGGGTTGTGCCCGCGGCACTTGATCTCAAACGGGCAAGCTTTTTGCCCGCAGGGAGGGATGCTTAGGCTTCGGCTGGCGGACAGGAACCAGGGATGCCGGGATGATGTATGATTGATCACCAGATCAATCAGGAGGGCGATGTTCTTTTCGCTGCATTTTGCAGCCAGCCGCTCAAAATCGCCCAATGTGCCGTACGAGGCATCGATATCCATGTAGTCCAAAACGTCATACTTGTGGTAGGAGGGGGAAGGGCTGATGGGCATCAGCCACAAACCTTTGACATGAAGGCTCTCAATATAGGGGAGCGCATTCTCCACGCCCCTCAGATCGCCCATACCGTCCCTGTCAGCGTCTGCAAACGACGCTACAAACACTTCATACACCGCGCCATTCAGCGCCAAGGCGCCAAGCGGCAGGAGTATCAGCGCCATCATCAGCGCCAGCGCTCTTTTCATTTAGCCTTTTACAGCGCCGCCCGTGACGCCCTCCACATAGAACTTTTGAATGTTAATAAACAACAGTGTAATGGGAATGGCCACCAGGACCGCGCCCGCGCAGAACCGGGTGAAGTATTCATAGATGTGTTCCCTTTCCAGCATTCGAAACAGCCCCAGGGCCACCGTATAGTTCTGGTACTCGTCCTTCATGATGACGCTGACGAAGATGAAGTCCACCCACGGGGCGATGAAAGCCGTAATGGCAGTATACACAACAATGGGCGTGGAGGAGGGCAGAATGATTTTCCAGAATACCAGGTTCTTGGACGCGCCGTCGATGGTGGCGGCTTCGTCAAGGGAGTGCGGAATCGTATCAAAGAACCCTTTAGCTATGAAGTAATTCAGGATGCCGCCCCCTGTATAGACCATAACCAGCGATACCAGCGATTTGGCGAGACCGATGGCCTTCAAGATATGGTACACGGCGATCATGCTCATGAAGCCGGGGAACATGCCCAGGATAAGCCCGATGTTCATCAGCTTTTTGCGCGCCGGGAAGCGCAGGCGACTGAAGGTATAGGAGATCATCAGCACCATGGCGGTGGTAAAAACGCAGGTGAAGACGGCAACAACCAGGGTGTTCAGATACCACCGGGGGAAACTGAACTGCGCGGTTTCGGTAAACAAACGCGTAAAATTGTTCCAAGTGTAGCCCTTTGGCATGATGTAGGGGGTATATGCCCCCGATTCCTGCCGGAAGGCGGTCAACACCAGCCACACAATGGGAAGCAGCCACACGGATGCCATCACGGTAAGAACGATATACTCGATCGGTTCGCGCATGGCGCGAAGCGTCAAGAACAGGCCGACGACCGCCAGGATAAGGTACAGCCAAAGCCCCGGGCCCAGATCGCGCATAAGAAACGCTTGTGTCAGCAGCCCCGAAGCGTCTGCCGCTCGCTTGAGGGTCAGGAGAGCGTACACGCCTGAAAGGACGCAGGCGGACAGTGCAGCCGCCACCGCTATCAGCAGTGCTTTGCTTGGCTTAAGCAGGGCGATAACGCTCAGCAGTATGGCAGCAACGCCCGCCGCCGTCAACGGTGTCATGTGAAGCAGGTTTTGACTCTTTACAAGATCAAGACCGTTGTGGGTGACAGCGCCCAGGGTTTGAACGGTATGAAGCCAGGGGAGCAGGAGCGTGATTGCCATTCCCAGTGCGCAGACGGGGATTAGCCGCACGAGATCAAGCCGGAGGTTCATCTTCTTTTTCATTGGAATTCTTCCTCCTTCCGCGAGGAACCCGAAAGGTTATAAACGATCAGCGACATGGAGGCGCAGATGATGAACACGAAGATGCCAATGGTGGATGCCAGCGAATAATTCTGCTTGTCTACCGTCAGCTTATACAGCCACGTGACCAACAGGTCCGTTTTTCCTGCCTGGTAGTAATCCGTTACCAGCGGCCCGCCCCGCGTGAGCAGGTAAATGACATTAAAGTTGTTAATGTTGCCCACAAAAGCGGTGATCAGGTACGGTGTTGTCACAAACAGCATATAGGGTAAAGTGATTGACATAAACATACGCACGGGCGACGCGCCGTCAATACTGGCGCTCTCGTACAAATCTGCGGGGATATTCATTAGGATGCCCGACGTGATGAGCATCGTATAGGGAATGCCCACCCAGATATTAACGACTACAACTGTTATGCGCGCAAAGGTGGCGTTAGTGAGGAATGGGATGTTTTCGCTGATGAAGCCCCATTGTTTCAGCAGCGTATTGAGCGGCCCCTGATCATGGAGGATCTGGCTCATCAGCATGAGGCTGACAAACTGTGGCACGGCGATGGTAATGACAAAAATTGTGCGCCACAGCTTCTTGAGCCGCACCGTCTTTTTGTTGATCATCAGTGCCAGGATCATACCAAAAAAGTAATTGGAAAAGGTGGCAAAGACCGCCCAGACCAGCGTCCAGACCAGGATCTGACCGAATGTGCCCGCTTTGAGCGCATCACTCCAAAAGACCTCGGTGAAATTCTTTAGTCCTACCCAGGTAAACATATTGCCCGGGGGCTGGTGGTCCGCGTCGAAATTGGTGAACGCGATAAGAATCATGAAAATAATGGGCAGCACCGTAAACGCGATGATCATGACAGTGGGAAGGGTCAGCATGGTGACGTGGAACTGTTTATCCATGAGCGCACGAATGGTGTCGGCAAAGGTCGGCTGCTTTTTTCCTTTTTCCTCAACGAGCTGCGCTTTGTAGCTAGCGCGCACCGAAGCGCGCCACAGGAGGGCGAAGCCGATTATGAGCAGCAGGCTCATCACGGAGAACAGCAGGATCAGCATAGAGTTGTCGCCCGGCGTGCGCACATAGATCTGGCGCGCCTCGCTCCATTCACGCCGCATGGCTTGGTCGCCAAGGGTGCCCAATTTGCCAAGATACTGCCAGGCAAACCCTATCATGTAGGCAAAGAAAAGCACTTGCGCCGCCAAATAAAGCATTCCCTTAATGAACTGCCTGCGCTTGAGGCAACCAAAACCCATGATCAAAAACGACGCCCGGGTGGCGGCGTCACCGTGTTGAAGGATGTTTTTGAACGACAAGATACCCTCTTGTTCGCTTGAGGGGGCAAGTGCACTGACGTGCGATATGGCGCGCATGGCTACCTCCTTCTTGGCGCTTGCAAAAAGCGCAAGGGAACAGCCTTGCGGCTGTTCCCTTGTTCATATCATGTTACTGCGTGATGGCGGCAACCATTTCGTCCAGCAGAGTCTTAACGTCCTTAGCATAGTCTTTGGCTTCCATGGTGGTGCCAAAGGCTTCCGCAGGGGACCAATAGTTGCCCAGAACGTCTTTCTGGCCCACGGCAAATTGCGCTTGCTCTGCCAATGCCGCAAGAGCAACGTTGGCCTGCACCGCTTCGCTCGCGGCAGCGTTGATGTTGGAGGGCCCCATGGCACGCACTTCAAAGCGCTTTATTTGGTTTTCTTCATTGGTCAGGAATTCTGCCAAAGCCATGGCTTCTTCGGGATACATGGTCATTGTGTTTACGCCCATCAGCTTGAAGCCGGCAAAGGAACCCATCTGGACCTGCTCGCCGTTGACTGTGAAGGTGGGAAGCTTGGTGGCGGCATAGTTGTCGCCCAATTTTTCCTTGATGGCATCGGCATTCCAGGTGCCGGACACGCCCGCCGCGATGGTGGTTCCCATGCCGCCGGTCAGGATGGCGTCATCGCCCGTCAGGAAGGCTTCGTGCGCGGTAAGCGCTTTGATGGCTTCGCCCGCAGCTACGCCGTTTTCATTATTGAAATCGCACGTTTGTTTGCCGTTTTCGTCCAGGCCCAGTATACCGCCGGCGCCCAGGAAGAAAGAAGCAATGTACCAGCCGTTGGAAACATCCATAAACATCTTTTTCCCGGCTGCCTGAGCGGCTTCCAGGATGCCGTCCAGGGTCTGGACCTGTTCTTCGCTGATGACGGATTTGTCATAGTACAGGAAGTATCCGTTGTCTGCGGTCATGGGATAGGCGTAGAGGTGGTCGCCCGAGGATGCCGCTTCGATGGAACCGGGCACGTTGGCCGCCACAATGGCGTCTTTGTTGATGGTCACTTCGTACAGCGCATCAGCCGACAAGAGATCATACAACTGGTCGTTGGCAAAGGCGAACACGTCAGCCGCCTCTTCCGGGTCTTCCAGATACTTTGTTTTGGCATCCGGTTCGCCTACAACACCGAAGGTGATGTCATAGGTCTTGCCCTCGTTGGCTGCCTTGAAACTTTCAACCATTTCCTGCAACATCGCCTGGTCATCTTGTGAACCCCAGACTTTCAGTGCGATGTCTTCGGCGAAGGAAGCACTTGCAGACAGCAGCATGCACAGTACCAATGCCAGTGATAACAGTCTCTTCATAGAACAAAAACCTCCATTTTATATTCATTCGGCTTGACGCCGTATGATACGTTCATACCCGAAAATCACGGGGAAACCTACAAGGTGAGGCTGTTCCTCATATGGTAACGTTTTCGGTAACGTTCTCATCACATATGCAGTATATTCCCCGCAGAAGGATCTGTCAATCATTTTGGTTCAATTTTTGCCACTATCTCCCGGGTGTGTTAATTCCCAGAGTAAGGTCCACAGTGGACGAGGGTATGGCGTTTAGTATGGGAGGCTA
>LFRM01124101.1_pt2 | contig 31557 bp, 30 predicted proteins | sample 618341 | NCBI WGS metagenome assembly LFRM01 (sample SAMN03654438, study PRJNA283298) | anaerobic digester metagenome | isolation source: pool of bioreactors CSTR01a, CSTR02a, and CSTR03a thermophilic anaerobic... | place: Denmark: Kgs. Lyngby | collected 2014-05-21 | reverse complement strand
CGCTTTGGTTACTGGAAGGATACAGCGGTTAAAGTGACAGGCAATGCTGTTGATAGCTTTACTCTTATGTTCCTTGAGGTTTGGAATGCCCTTGAAGGAGGCCAGCTTGAAGAAAAATACCTTAGAAGGACTTTTTCTAAGGCTAGGAATCAGGGCTACGTAATCCCCTATTTTGATATGCCCTCCTATGACGGGGAAACCAAGGGCAAGCAGGTTTACCTGGACATTATCAACCAGGCAAGGGACTATATATATATTATGACGCCCTATCTAATTATCGACTATGAGATACTCTCATCTCTACAGTACGCTGCAAGAAGTGGAGTAGATGTTAAGATTATCCTACCCCATATTCCGGATAAACCCTGGGTCTTTTATACCACTAGAACCTTCTATAGAGAGCTCCTAGAGGCAGGCGCCCAGGTCTATGAGTACCTACCAGGTTTTCTCCATGCTAAGACCTTTGTATCAGACTCCATCAAAGCAGTTGTTGGTACAATAAATATGGACTACAGGAGCTTCTACCTCCAGCTAGAATGCGGAGCCTACTTCTACAAAACCCCTGTTAGCCAGGAACTTGAAAGGGACTTTTTAGAAACTCTTGAGCTCTCTAAGCTTATTACCATGGAGACAGTGGACAAGTTCCCCTTCCACCAAAGGGTTATAGGCAGGCTGATGAGGCTGATTGCCCCTCTGCTCTAATTTGGAGCTGATGAAATTATATAAATGATTAGCTGAAGTAGTAGCAAAGAAAAAACAGCAAGTGGAGGAAAGATACCATTTGCTGTTTTTACTTACTTTTTAGTGTTGAAGTTGATTTCTTCCAAATTATCATGAATTTTAAAAATAACTATCATCAGTTCACAACTGACTCTAACTAGGATTGGCCCAAATATAAGTGTCATAATGCCTGAAAAAACCATGGCACCACCGCCATAATAGGACCTTATACCACCTATGATAAGACCTAGTCCAACTAGAGCTACAATAACCAGATTTACCCAGAAGATTATTTGAATAATTTTTGGAGTAATCATCCTATCAAAATTTAAGAAGCTGGAGCTAAGCACATCTTCTTTAAAGTCCTGTCTGACCTTTTCAAATTCCTCGTTGAAATTTTCCTTGTCCATATAGCACCTCTCTTTACTGAATATTATAGGCCTAAATATTGATTAATCAAACAAAAGAAAACCTCCACAGGGGAGGTTTAGTAAAAAAAGTTTCATTTAGCTAAAGGCATTCTAGCTGCTTTAAACTTTATCTTCCTACTTAGAAGCTTTACTTGAGTAGAGAAGCTTCTTGTCATAGTAACTGGGAAGTAAGATACCATGGAGGACCTTGTCATAGAGATGTCTTATATCCTGGTAGTCCTTTAGGTCTAGGACTTTGAGATTGTCCTTGTCTTCATAGTAATCAATAAAACTTATAATCCTGCTATCATATCTCCCATCCAAGAGATTTGTATGGACTGCTAGAGTTGGCATAATCATAAGCTCATGTATAAAGCAGCGCTCCTTTTCATGGAGTTTTCCCTTTGCCAGTTTAAAACCTACTAGATAGGCCAGCTGGGAATTTCTACTTTTGGGGTGGTAGCCTACAAAGTTACCCATGGCATAGACAATTAGCCCTTCTTTTGTAATTCCTTCTTTTTCGTAGGAGTATTTTTCCATGGGCTGGGCCACATGGGGATGGTTACCAAGGATAGCATCAACGCCAAGCTCGATTATACGGTGGCCAATATCCACTGTGTTTTTATGGGGGTACATTTCAAACTCCCAGCCCCAGTGGGCATGGACAATTATAAAATCCGCCCCTTTACTCCTGGCCTCTTTTACCTGCTTTTCCACAAGGGATAAATCACAGACTTCATCGTTAAAGGGGACCAGGTTTATAAGCTGCTCTTTACCAGCTGGTAAAACCCTTCCATTTAGCTCCATGGTGAAGCTCAGCAGGGCAACCTTGATGCCTTTTATGCTAGCTATAAGCACTTCCTGCTGGTCTCTATTCATGCCCGAATGATAAACACCCCGAGCGTCTAGCTGATCAATGGTTTCAAGAAGTCCCTCTTCACCCCAGTCAAAGGAATGGTTATTAGCTGTGGAGAAATAGTTTATCCCGGCTTCATTAATAAATTTATCCAGCATTTCAGTGGAAGTATTCATCTGGGCAGCATGGCCCAGCACCTGGGTTCTTCCCAGGGGCTTACTGGGTGCAACAGGAGACTCAAGGTTGGCGCTTACTAAATCGCTCCCAGCAAAAAAGCTTTTTACCTCATCAAAGATGTGAGGAGTATTGTCTGGTGTAAGGATATCAACTGCCAGGAGGTCACCTCCAGCCCGGATGCTGATCTCTTCTTCTACTATAAAGCCTTCTGGAAGCTTAAAGGAGAGGTCTTGGCTTTTGAAATACTCCTCCAAGCCAGAATCCTTCTCAGCTACTTCAATTTGATTAAACCAGTGGCGATAGGCCCATTTCATTTTTTCTAGTTTACTGTCTACTATGTTATAGGCACCTTTTTGGGCCTTTGGGTACTGAAAGACACTAGGCAGTAAATCCCCACCGCATTTGACAAGCTTTCTAAGAAGCTGCTCTTTATTCATCTTTTTTTCTACCAGTTATTACCTTGAAAATTCCAAGGGAAAGTAGAATAACTACTACCATAACAATGCTCTGCACAGTTCCATAGGTAGAACCCAGAATAAGTGCAAAGATAATGGCAATTGAGAAAGGTACGGTTGCAGCCTTTAAGTTTTTCATAACAACAGGTAGAACCATGGGTCCCATTAGGGCTGGTAGAATGTTATCAAATGCAGGTTTAACTAGTGGATTACTTAGTAGTGGTGTAATAAGGGGTGCTAGAAAGAGCATACCCATAAAAATTATTATTATAGTCACAACAGCTGAGGAAGCTACTGCTATAATAGCAACAATCCTGCCCTTCTCAGATCCTTCTTCGACTTCCATGATTCTCATAGCATTTAGGGCAGCAGGTAGTTTCATATTTTGGACATTTCCGGTTGTGGATGCCAGATAAATTGCTCCAGGTCCAATAATTGGTGCCATGGAAAGTTTTTCTGCAAGACCCACCAGTGCAAAGGTTACAGCTATGGGCAGTACAACAGTTGCCATCCTTAAAATATCAATGTGAAGCTTAAAGTAAAGGGTTGTTCCTAGTGGAACCATGATAAAAAAGACCCACATAATAGCGGTAGTAGTTCTACCTAGACTATGTATTTTGTCATCAAATGATTTTTCTGTAGTTTGCTTTTTCATTACATACCTCCTAAGAGATTTGCTACAACAGAGGCTGAAATCATACCAAAGATCATACTAAGTGCGAAGACAAATTCCTTGAGAGAGGAGTATTTTTTAGAAGCCTTATCAAGGAGTAGAAAAGATACAGCTGAGCCCAGTAGGGCAGCAATGGTTTGTACATTTTTTATGTCTATTAGATAGGGAGCTGAAAAAGTTGCCATCATACCTAAAAACATGATGGGTCCAATCATTTTGCCAAAGCCTCCATCTTCTGACATTATCCTAGTCATCTTCTTATCATAGCTTTTTAGTATAAATACTGTCATACCTGAGAGCATTATACCAAGGGTACAGACCCACATGATTGCAGCGTATATATCAGGTGTAAAGTTAGCAGAGGCCAGGCTCTCATAACCATAGGATGTAACAGCCATATTTGCTACCATGGTCTCATAGGCCGCTGAACCTATTACACTAAGCCTGAGCCAGGGGAAAAATCTACCAAGTGCTGGCAGAAGAATCATATAACTAAGGATTATGGGAAGTGAAGGTACTACTGAAAAAATTGCACTACTTTTGACTATCTTTATAACATCTTTTTTTGTAAAGCCCACTTCCAAGGCTCTCTTATAGGTTGGAATAAAGAAAAGAACACATTGTACCATGGCAAAGACTATGGCCAGGGCACTTAAAATTAGAAGGACCTTACTATTAGATACAAACGAGTAACTGGCATTCATTGCTTCCTCCTATTTAATCATTCCTGGCTTGGTATCTGCAGGAATTAGACTTTGATATTTTCTACCGCCCAGTGCAGTTTGAAAGTCCTCATCTATTTTTTCAAGTAGTTGTGGATTATTATAAATATCAACTGCAGTTCTGGCTAGAATCCTTGCTGCAGCCTGCATGCCTTTATAGGCTATTTGACTCTTTCCCTGGGCCACAGCCTGCCATGTGTGTATGGGAGTGCCAAGGGCAAAAGTCTGTACAGAGATCCAGGCTGAGGGGACATTCCAGCTGACATCACCTACATCAGTTGAGCCCATTTTCATTGGGCTTGGAGGAAAGTAGCCCTTAGCCATTGGACCAAGAAATAACTGGCTACCAGCTTCACCCATAAACTGCCTAGCCAAATTTTTATACATTTCAATACCGGCCTTTTCTCCTACCTCATAAAAATCTTTAGCATAGTTTAATTCTTCCTCGGTGTAGTCAAGAGGGAAAATTTCCTTAACATGGGAATAGATTAGGCCATCAAGGGTTTTATTCTGGAGAACATCTGCGTAGTTACTCACAATCTGAATTTCTACTTCAGTACCACACATTAGGGCGGCTCCCTTTGCAATGTTACTGACTCGCTCAATCAGTTCAGTCAGCTGGTCAAATCTAGGTGCTCTAATTGAGTAAAGTACCTGGGCCTTGGCCTGGACAACATTTGGTGCGTTTCCCCCGGTGTCAGTTACTGCATAGTGAACCCTGGCTTCTGGAATCATATGCTCTCTAAGATAATTTACGCCTACATTCATAAGTTCTACTGAGTCTAGTGCACTTCGACCTAGGTGGGGGGCAACAGCAGCATGGGCGCTGATTCCTTTAAAGTTAAAGAAGACTCTGGCATTAGATAGGGTAGAAACTGAGCTTACTGTTACATCTCCCGGATGCCAGGCTAGACAAGCGTCACACTGGTCAAAGACTCCTTCTCTTACCATAAAAGCCTTACCAGCACCGCCTTCTTCTGCTGGGCATCCAAAGTAAATAACTGTTCCTGATAGTTTTTCTTCCTCTAAGTAGTCCTTTACTGCTACAGCAGCCTGCATTAGGCCGGTTCCAAGAAGATGGTGGCCACAGCCATGGCCTGGAGCTCCTTCTTCTAGTGGACTATGTACTTTTTCATTTGCTTTTTGAGAAAGTTCTGGTAGGGCATCAAATTCTCCAAGGTAGCCAATAACTGGTTTTCCACTACCGAATTTTGCTAAAAAGGCAGTTTCAATACCTGCAATGCCCTCTTCAACTTCAAAGCCTTCTTTTTTAAGAAAGGCCTGCTGAAGCTCTGAGGAATTATGCTCCTTATAGGCTAGTTCTGCATAGCCCCAAATTTCATTGGCAATCTCAACAAATTTCTCGTGTTTTTTACTAATAGCTTCTTCTAAGAATTGGTAATCCATATCTACCTCCTAAAAATATTTTATAATTTTAATAGAATTTATACCAATATATATCTTGAATACTGCTATAATTTATTTATATGGTAGTAATATTTTTTTAATTATATTTATAGTTATAACATTCTAATAATGATGGGAGATTACCATGAAACTCAGGCAAATAGAATTAGTTTTAGCAGTGGCTAAATTTGGCTCCTTTTCCAGGGCAGCCAGTGAACTTTATATTTCCCAGCCAAATATCAGCTCTTCTATCAGTGCCCTTGAAGAAGAACTGGGCTACGATATTTTTATCAGGTCTTCCCAGGGAGTAGCACTGACAAATGAAGGAGATCTTTTTTTAAGGCACTCTACAAATATTATGAAAGAAATAGCCGGTATGAGAAATATCGCTAGTGGCAAGCTCCACAGAAAATTTACTATCAACACAAGTCTTAACCATACCTTAATTAACCAGGCTTTTTCCAAGTTATGTGTTGCCTTTGAAGAAGGAGACAGCGCCAATTTCACCCTACAGTCTAGTAATTCCACTCAAATTGTAGAGGACCTATATCTTGGTAAAATCGACCTAGGAGTTTTTATTATCAATAAGATAACTCTGGACACCTATCAAAATACCCTTTCAAAAAAAGGATTAGAACTGGAAGTGTTTGGTAGGCTCAATCTCAACCTAACAATTGGAAAACACCATCCTTTACTGGAAGAAGAAAACTTTGAATTTAATAAGCTGTCCCAGTATCCCCATGTTAGTTATAGCTTTAATACTATTTCGGATTTTCCTGATATCTATGCCATGGGTCTTGTTAATCCCGAAAAAATGCTGGTTGTTAATGACATTAATGTCAGGCATCAGATTATCACTTCAACCAATGCCTTTGGCATAGGCTGTGATATACATCCTAAAACAAGGATAATAGATAAGATAGTTAGTATTCCCATTCCTGATACAGAGGCCTTTTTAGTTATCAGCTACCAGACTAAACAAGAAAAGAGAGAAGAGCTAGCTATTTTTAAAAAGTTTCTTAAAGATGAGTACCTAAAATTAAGTCAGTAGTAATAAGGTTTAGTAGGACTCCAAAAAGAAACATTTAGTCTGGGATTAGGCTCTTAGCAAGTGTTAATTATCTTGTGTAATGGATTGGAATAAAGGTATATCGCTTAGATAAAGCTATAAAAGCTAGTAGAAGATTTAGAAAAAAAGGGCCCCTGCTCATAGAGTAGAGGCCTTACTTACTTAAGGGTTACTATTAATTATGCTTGTTACTATTAGCCATTTACTATTTAGCTTTAACCAGGCTCTTTCTTATCTCTTCAAAGAAGAGGGGAACTAGGCTTAGCAGTCCTGCATATAAATAGAGCTTGGGACTGAGAATCTTAATCTGGAAGAGCTCATGGAGGGGAAAGAGAACCAGCATCATAAGGGCAAGGCTTAGCAGTATAGCAAGGTTTAGGGTCCTATTAGTAAAGACTCCAATTTCTCTTAAAGATTTTTGACTTCTCATGTTAAGGCTATGGACCAGCTGGCCATTAGCTAGAACCATAAAGGCCATGGTTCTGGCAGAGAGCATATCGCCCCCTATGGTCTTACCAAGGTAGAAGGCCAGTAGGGTTATACTTGTAAACATCAGGCCCTGGATTGCTGTTCTAAAGCCAAGTCCCCTGGCAAAGACGCTCTCATCTCTTTTAATGGGCTTCATGTCCATAACACCCTTTTCAACAGCCTCCACTCCGAGTGCCAGGGCTGGGGGACCATCGGTTACTAGGTTTATCCAGAGTAGGTGCATACTCATAAGAGGGGTATCCTTCCATATTAGCATGGCAATAAGGACACTAAAGAGCTCTCCAATATTGCAGCTTAGTAGAAAACCTACTACCTTTCTAATGTTTGAGTAGATCCCTCTTCCTTCTTCAACTGCAGCCACTATAGTGGCAAAGTTATCATCAGTCAGGGTCATATCGGCAGCGCTTTTGGCCACATCGGTTCCAGTTATACCCATGGCACAGCCAATGTCTGCAGCCTTGAGGGCAGGGGCGTCGTTGACCCCATCTCCTGTCATGGCCACAACCTGGCCCTTATCCTGCCAGGCCTTAACGATACGGATCTTATTTTCTGGAGAAACCCTGGCATAAACTGCTATCTTTTCTATATGCCTAGCCAGCTCTTCATCACTAAGCTGGTCGAGTTCAGCCCCTGTTATGGCTTCGTCCATATCTTCATATATCCCTAGGTCCTTTGCAATGGCCTTGGCAGTCAGGATATGGTCACCTGTAATCATAACAGGTCTAATACCAGCCCTCTTACATTTATCAACTGCCAGCTTGGCCTCGGGCCTAGGTGGGTCTATCATGCCAAAGAGGGCCTGGACTTCTAGGTCCTTTTCTATATTTTCTGGACTCAGGTCTTCTGGAAGCTCCTCTAGAACCTTAGTGGCTAGACCCAGAACCCTTAGAGCCTTGGAACTCATCTCTTCAACTATGTCCTGAGCCCTAGCTAACTTGTCAGTAGTTGAAATCTTTTCTAGAACATCATAGGCACCCTTGGTTATTACCAGGTAGCCACCCTCATACTCATGGATGGTACTCATAAGCTTTCTTTCTGAATCAAAAGGGAGCTCAAGGACTCTAGGATAGTCTTTATTTATCTTGTCTTGGTGGATATCCCTAAGGTAGGCCCCGTAGACTAGGGCTGTCTCAGTTGGATCCCCAATATGCACTGCTTCACCTTCTTCTAACCTAATACTGGCATTGGAGCAAAGGCTGGCAAGGGTCAGGGCCCTATCTAGTTCCGGTGAGGCCTTTTCAATAGTTTCAATCTCTTGTCCTACATAGGCTTCAACTAGGGTCATCTGGTTAAGGGTTAGAGTGCCAGTTTTATCTGAGCAGATTACCGAGGCAGAACCCAGGGTCTCAACAGCTGGTAACCTTCTAATTATGGCATTCTTTTTTACCATCCTTTGGATTCCCAGGGATAGGACAATGGTTACAACAGCTGGTAGGCCCTCAGGAATAACTGACACAGCTAGAGAAACCGAGGTCATAAAGATAACCATAGGGGGAATCTTATCAATCAGACCTACAATAAAAACCAGGCCACAGGCAGCCAGAGCAATAAAGCCAAGGCTCTTGCCAAGATTACCAAGTTTTTCTTGAAGGGGGGTCTGGCCCTCTTCTTCACCATGAAGAAGCTGGGCAATTCTTCCAATCTGGGTATTCATTCCCGTTGAAGTAACCAGAGCCTTGGCGGTACCATAGCTTATAGGACAGCCAGAGTAGACCATGTTGGTCCTATCTCCTAGCGCTGAGTTTTCTTCCACTTGGTCCAGGGCATTTTTTTCTACAGCCAGGGACTCTCCTGTAAGGGCAGACTCATCACTCTTTAAAGAACTACTTTCAATTAGCCTGGCATCGGCTGGAACAAAGTCACCAGCTTCTAGATGGATAAGGTCTCCTGGCACCAGTAGACTACTATCTAGGACAACCTCCTCGCCATCCCTGTAGGCTCTGGCCTGAAGACTGGTCATACTTTTAAGGGCTTCAAGAGCCTTTTCTGCCTTGGCCTCTTGGAGGCTACCCATAAGGGCATTTAGTATTACAATTAAGAGAATTAGAATTGGCTCAGCAAAGGCCTTGGTTTCACCCTCATAGAGGGCAATTACAAAGGATACTAGGGCTGCAATAAGCAGGATGATTATCATCATATCCTTAAACTGGTCTAAAAACCTGGATAAGTTTGATTTTTTGGTCTTTTCCTTTAGTTCGTTTTTCCCAACTTCTTCGAGTTTTTTCTCTGCCTCCTGGCTACTTAGGCCCTGGGGACTAGATCCTAAAACCTCATAAAGCTCATTTAAGCTTTTTGTATGTGGTGATTTCATTTAACCTCCTAATCCATGCTATAATGAATAGAGTAATTATAACATAAGAGGGCCATCAAGGAGCTAGCATGGAATTTTCTTTTTCTGACATAATGCAATTAGACATGAGTGGTGGAAGTAGTGAGAAAGAAGAAATTTTTGTTGAAAACTTAAGAGAATTTTTAATTCAGCAACAGTATTTTTCTGGAGCCATGAAAAAAATGATGACAAAATTAGAAATTTTAGATGAGGAGTTCAGGGTAAATTATGACCATAACCCTATCCACCATCTGGAGTACAGGCTAAAGACACCTAAGAGTATTATAAACAAGCTAAATAGGTATAATCTCCCTCTAACGCTGGAGTCGGTCTGGGATAAGCTCTATGATGTGGCCGGAGTAAGGGTAATCTGTCACTATGTAAAGGATATCTATCTAATCAGAGAGCTTCTTCTTAGGCAGGATGACCTCAGGCTTATAAGAGAAAGGGACTTTATTCAAAACCCCAAGGCCAATGGCTATAGGAGCCTGCATATGGTTATGGGGATACCCCTTTACCTATCAAGAGAGACTGCAGAAGTACCAGTGGAAATCCAGCTTAGAACTATTTCTATGGACTTCTGGGCCAGCCTGGAGCATGAAATCAACTATAAGTTTTCTGAAGATGTTTCAGATGATATAAGATATAGGCTTAAGATGTGTGCGGAAAATATCTACAATGTAGAAAAAGAGATGCAGTGCATCCATAAGGAAGTTTTCAAAGAATAAGGGAGGGTAGCCCCTCCCTATATAAGTGAGTAGTAGAGCAGGCCTTTATGCTGCTCTTCTTTTATTTGATTTTTTTCTCTAAGATGGACTAGGTGGGCATGGGCTTCTCCCGCTGCAAACCATTTTTGGCTGGAGGGAAAGTCATCCCAGTCCTTGGCCCTGATATCCCAGTTCATGGACCTAGTTACTTCTCTTACAGTAGATGGACCATTTGCTTCTAGAATGGCTAGAACTTCTTTAAGTCTTTCTTCATGGTGGTAAGCTAGCTCATCAATTCTTTTTAAGTGGTCCTGGGGAAGCCTTCTATGGGAGGAGAAGATCTTGCTGATATTCATGGTTCTTAATTTATCTAGGTTGTCTAGATAGATCCCTAGACTATCCCCATATTTTTCTCCCCAGAAGGTTATGTTGGGTGTAATATCTTCCAGGAGGTGGTCCCCACTAAAAAGGAGGCCCTGGTCAGCTTCATAGAGGGCTTGGAGGCCTGGGGTGTGGCCAGGTAGATCAAGGACTGAAAAGTTATAGCCCGCTACTTGAAAGCTCTGAGCCTCACTGGTGTAGTTTAGCTGGGGAAGGGCTTTGGGCCTAAACTTAAAGCCAGGATGGTCATCAAGAATTAGCTGGTCTTCCTCTAGTCCTTGGAGTTCTGCTAGTTTTATTATTCCCTGCCAGTGGTGGCTATTTCTATCAGGCATGGCCCTTAGAAACTCTCCATCAACCTCCCCTATATAAACCTCTAAGCCCAGCTCATCAAGATAATGGGCCAGGCCTGTGTGGTCTGAGTGGAGGTGGGTTAGAAAGAGTCTGGTACTTTTTGGATTTATATCCAGGTCTTCAAAAGCCTTTCTAAGTAGGTCTCTATTCTCCTGGGTGTCAAAGCCTGTATCTATAACCAGGCTCTGTTCTCCTTTAATTATGTAACAGTTTAGGGCTTTTAGTGGATTGTTTCTCAGAGGGACCTCTAAATGAAAGATGTTAGGGTAAATTTCTTTATACATTTTTTCTCCTGTGGCTCTCTTAAAATGGAGGGTAGCAAGCTACCCTCCTCCTGTTTATTCTTCTATTTCTATCTCTTCTACTTTTTCACCAGGTTCAATCAGGCCAGCTAGCTGAAGGCTAAAAAGACCAAATATACCAAATACAAGGGCTTCCCTCTTTTTTATCAGAGCTCCTTTTCTAAAGGTGGCTAGGATAGAAATTGCTAGCATAAAGGCGCCTTGAATGGCTAGAACCTTTTTTATTGTCTTCATTATTCCTCCAATACTGCATGGGCGGCAGCTAGGCGGGCTATGGGGACTCTAAAAGGTGAACAGGAAACATAGTCTAAACCTAGGCTATGGCAGAACTTAACACTGTCTGGGTCCCCTCCATGCTCTCCACAGATTCCAAGGCCAATATCAGGTCTTGTCTTTCTACCCTTTTCAACTGCAATCTTCATAAGAGCACCTACACCCTCTGGGTCTATGCTGACAAAGGGATCCACCTTGAAGATTCCCTTCTCTAGGTACTCATTGATAAAGCCTGCAGCATCGTCTCTTGAAAAACCATAGGTCATCTGGGTCAGGTCATTGGTACCAAAGCTAAAGAACTCAGCTCCCTCAGCAATCTTGTCAGCTGTAAGGGTTCCTCTTGGGACCTCTATCATGGTTCCGTAGCTATACTTAAGCTCTACACCAGCTTCTTCAATTAACTTATCTGCAACCCCTCTTACTACTTCCTCAAGATAATCAAGCTCTGCTTTGGTTCCTACTAGGGGTACCATAATTTCTGGCATTACAGGAATGCCCCTCTTAGTAACTTCTAGAGCAGCCTGGATAATGGCCCTGGTCTGCATGGCAGCTATTTCGGGGTAACTGATTGCTAGACGGCAGCCTCTATGACCCAGCATAGGATTTACTTCATTTAGGGCAACTACTCTGGATTTAAGATCCTCAAAGCCTATTCCCATTTCTTTGGCCAGATTCTCAATATCCTTATCCCTTTGAGGTAGGAACTCATGAAGAGGTGGGTCTAGAAGCCTGATGGTTACAGGTAGTCCCTTCATAACCTCGAAGATTCCCTCGAAGTCATCCTGCTGATAGGGCAGAATCTTGTCTAGGGCTTTGACCCTGTCTTCCTCATTTTGGGCAACTATCATCTGTCTAACAGCAGAAATTCTCTCTCCTTCAAAGAACATGTGCTCAGTCCTTGTAAGGCCTATTCCTCTGGCGCCAAAGCTAATGGCTTGAGCAGCGTCTTGTGGAGTATCGGCATTGGTTCTTACTCGAAGCTTTGCTACTTCATCAGCCCAGGACATAAGGGTTTCAAAATCCTTATCTAATGTTGGGGCAGTGGTTTCTATAACACCTTCATAGACAAAGCCAGTTGAGCCGTCTAGAGAGATAAAGTCTCCTTCTTTATAAACCTTGCCACTATGGGTAAAGATCTTTTTGTCTTCTTCTACATGGATGGCCTCGCAGCCAGCAACACAGCACTTACCCATACCCCTAGCAACTACTGCTGCGTGGGAGGTCCTGCCCCCCTTAGCAGTTAGAATGCCCACTGCCTTTATCATGCCTTCAAGGTCTTCTGGGGAGGTCTCTTCTCTTACAAGAATGGCCTCTATTCCTTCTTCTGCAGCCTTTACAGCATCTTCAGCATTGAAGTAGATCTGGCCTGAGGCAGCTCCAGGAGAAGCATTAAGCCCCTGAGAAATAACTGTTGCCTCAGCAAGAGCCTTCTTATCAAAGGCTGGGTGGAGGAGCTGGTCAATTTGTTCGGGAGCAATCCTAAGCAAGGCTTCGTTTTTATCAATCAGGCCCTCATCAACCATATCTATGGCAATCTTTAAAGCAGCCTGGGCAGTTCTTTTACCTGATCTGGTTTGGAGGATGTAGAGGACACCTTTTTCAATGGTGAATTCAATGTCCTGCATATCTCTGTAGTGATTTTCAAGAATTTCACATACATTAGCAAAGTCATGATAGAGGTGGTCATTAATTCTTTTCATTTCCTCTATTTGCATGGGGGTTCTAATGCCTGCAACTACGTCTTCACCCTGGGCATTCATAAGAAACTCTCCAAAAAGCTGGGCCTGGCCAGTGGCTGGGTCTCTGGTAAAGGCTACTCCGGTTCCACAGTCATCTCCCATATTTCCAAATACCATGGACTGGATATTGACTCCGGTACCTAGGTTATGAGGAATCTTGTTCTCTTTTCTATAGACAATGGCCCTGTTGTTGTTCCAGCTGGCAAAGACCGCTTCAACTGATTCAAGAAGTTGGACTCTGGGGTCCTGTGGGAAGTCTACTCCTACATTTTCCTTATAGACCTCTTTAAAGCCTTCTACAATAATTTCTAAATCCTGGGCTTCAAGCTCTGTATCAAGTTTGTAGCCTTTGTCCTCCTTGACCCTATCAAAAACCAGGTCAAACTTCTTCTTATCAATGCCCTTTACAACTTCACCAAACATTTGGATAAAGCGTCTATAGGCATCTAGTACAAACCTTTTATTGTTTGACTCTTCAATTAGTACTGGAATAGTAGCATCATTCATTCCCAGGTTAAGAATAGTATCCATCATTCCTGGCATGGAGAACATGCTGCCACTTCGGACTGATACAAGTAGGGGAGGAGTGCCACCGTAGGTTTTTCCTGTAACCTTCTCTAGTTCAGTCATATGGGCAAAGATTTCATCAATAAGTTCAGGCCAAAGCGCCTGGTCTTTATCGTAGTAGGCGTTACAGGCCTCAGTAGTAATGGTGAAGCCCTGGGGAACTGGTAGTCCTATGTTGGTCATTTCTGCTAAGTTAGCACCCTTGCCGCCCAGTAGGGCCTTCATATCCTTGTTTCCTTCTTTAAAGTCATAAACATGTTTAGCCATAGCTTGTATCCTTTCCTAGTCTTTCTATTTTTAATATGTAACTTTAATTATACCCTATTTTCTGTTAAACTATTTCGGTGTAAAGAAAAAAAGACTGTGGCACAGTCTATTCTTCAGCCTCATTGGGTTTCTTGGAGATAACTTTATATGAAAACTTATCTTCCATTAAGTCCTCTACCGCTCGATTAATGGCATCATAACCAATAGAGATATCCTCTTCTGCCTTAAGCTCTCTTGCCTTCTTGGCTATTACCTTGGACAGGATATATTTATTCTCGGCTTTTTTAAGAACCTGGTGGTTGCTATAACGTTTCATTGTGCCTCCTTCTTTGTGTATTTTAACAGAAAATCAGCTGTTTTTCTAGTTCTTTATATAAAACTATACTATAATATAAGCAAGTTTAGATAGATTTGGGTGATAGAAATGAAAAAGATAGGTGTTTATGATTCAGGCATGGGAGGGCTAAGTCTTTTAGCCAAGCTAGTAAAGGATCTTCCAGGCCATGAGTACATATACTTTGGCGATAGTGCCAACGCTCCATATGGAGTAAAAACTAAAGAAGAGATTATAGATTTTGCAAGGGCCGCCGTAGATAGGCTAATAGGCCTAGGGTGTGAAGCCCTAGTTGTAGCCTGCAACACAGCAAGCTCTGCAGCGGAAGAAATACTAAAAGAGGAATATGATATTCCTATTTTTGGTATGGAACCAGCCCTTGATATGGCTGTAGAGGATGGAGGAAGGGGTAAACTCCTAGTTATGGCGACAAACTTTACCCTGACCAATCCAAGGTTTATTAAGGCCAAGGAGAGGAGCTCCTCTAAGAGAGAGATTATTTCCCTGGCAGGACCGGGTCTGGTTCTTCTAGTAGAAGCTGAAATAACTAAGGGTCCTCAGATAACTAAGGAACTCGAAGAAATAAGCTCAGGACTAGATTTAGAAGGACTGGATGGCATAGTCCTAGGTTGTACTCATTTTCTTTTTATTGAAGAAGAGATTAGAAACTTCTTTGGCAGGGATGTAAAGATTTATGATAGCCACTCTATGACAGTGGATACTATTAGAAAAGAGTTGGGGCCTGGCAGGGGCCAGACCAGCTACCGCTTTATAAGCAGTGGAGGAAGTAGGGTAGAGGAGAGTTTTAAGTGGATGATGGAAAATTATCTCCAGGAATTAGGCTAGATTGGCAGCAGGTAGGAAGCCTGGTTATGGAAAGGTTTAGCGAGGAAGACAGGGAGATTCTCTATAGACTCTATGGTATAGAAGGCCATAGTCATATGGGTATGAAGGAGCTTAGAAAGTTTACTAAGCTAAATAAGAAGAAGTTTGAGGAGAAAATTAAAAACCTTGAAAACAAACTTTTTCGCTTTTTAAAAGACCAGGAGCTAGAAGATCTTTTTATAGAAGAGCCCAGCCAGGACTAGGGCTATATAAGCCTTANNAAGCCTTATAGGGCCTTGAAAGATTGACTTTCCTTATGCTATACTAGTCCTAATTTAATAAATGCGGTGAAGAGAGTAAGTAGCCAGTTAGAAGTCTTCAGAGAGCTGCCGGTAGGTGCAAGGCAGTAGATGGAGGCTGGTGAATCAAACTTGGAGCATATTTTTTTAAAGTGGGCCTTAAGGCCAACTAGGGTGGCAACGCGGGTAAACTCGTCCCTTATAGGGGACGGGATTTTTTTTTAGGAGGAATTATGTACGATATTAAGAGAATTCGCAGGGACTTTGATGAGATCCTAGCTGCCGTTGAAAAGCGGGGCAAGGGAGATTATGGCCTTCTTGAAATCAAGGAGCTAGAAGTAAGGCGCAGGGAGATTCTGGCTGTGGTTGAGGAGCTTAGAAATGTTCAGAGAACCAAGTCCAGACTGATTCCCCAGTATAAAAAAGAGGGCAAAGATTCTGATGCCCTGCTTGAAGAGCTAAAAGAGCTCTCAGAGAAAATCTCCAACTTAGATAAGGAACTTAAGGAGGTAGAGGAGAGCTTTGAAGAAAAACTCTACTATGTGCCCAATACTCCCCACGATAAGATTCCTATAGGCAAGGGAGAAGAGGACAATGTGGAAGTCAGGCGCTGGGGCCAGCCAACAGAGTTTGACTTTGAATTCAAGCCCCACTGGGATCTGGGTCCTGAAAGGGACTTCTTAGACTTTGAAAGGGGAGCCAAGGTAGTAGGCTCCAGGTTTACCTTTGTAAAAGGAGCCTGCGCCAGACTTGAAAGAGCTCTGATGAATTATTTTTTAGACTTTCATACTCTAAACGGTAAGTACACAGAAATAGGCTCACCTGGTATGGCCAATAGAGCCTCTATGACAGGTACCGGCCAGCTGCCTAAATTTATTGATGATATGTACCACTGCACCGAGGATGATTTTTTCCTAATTCCTACAGCTGAGGTTACCCTGACTAACTTTCATAGAGATGAGATATTAGCCAAGGAGGAGCTGCCAGTTTATATTACTGGTTTTACCCAGTGCTATAGGAGGGAGGCAGGTTCTGCAGGTAGGGATACCAAGGGCATAATCCGCCAGCACCAGTTTGGTAAGGTAGAGCTGGTAAAACTAGTTGAGCCTGAAAAGAGCTTTGATGAGCTTGAAGATATGGTAGCCGATGTTGGAAGACTACTTGAGAGCCTAGAATTACCCTATAGAGTGGTGGAGCTATGCTCAGGGGATGTGGGCTTTTCATCAGCCAAGACCTACGACTTAGAGGTCTGGTTTCCCAGTTATGGAACCTATAGAGAGATTTCTAGCTGCTCAAACTTCCTGGACTTCCAGGCCAGAAGAACCCAGCTAAGATATAGGGATGATGAGGGCAAGGTTCAGTATCTCCACACCCTTAATGGCTCAGGTATTCCGACGGGAAGATGCCTGGCTGCTATCCTTGAAAACAACCAAACAAGGGATGGCAAAATAAGAATACCTAAGGTTCTACAACCTTATATGGGAGGACTTGATGAAATTTAGTGAGCTAAGCTATAACAGACCTGACTTAGATAAACTGGAACAAAAATATACAGAGCTACTAATGGCCTTTAGTGGGGCCGGGAGCTTTGAGGAGCAGCATAGTTACTTTATGGAGATGGTAAAACTTGAAAAGGACCTGATGACCCAGGCAGTTTTATGTAATATTCGCTATACAGTAAATACCCAGGATAAGTTCTATGAAGAAGAAAATGATTTCTGGGATGAAAACTCAGCCAGAATGGCAGCCCTAGGCCACAGCCAGGTAAGTGCTATTCTAGCCAGCCCCTATCTTGAAAACTTTAGAGAAGTTTATGGAGACCATTTTGTGGACAGTGCCCTGCTTCAGCTTAAGACCTTTAAAGAAGAGATTATGGAGGATTTGGTGGAGGAAAGCCAGTGGGCCTCTAAGTATCAAAAACTAATGGCCTCAGTCCAGATTCCCTTCCAGGGCCAGGACAGAACCCTTTCAGAGATGGGGGTCTTCCTAGAAAATCCCGATAGAGATGTTAGAAAGAGTGCGGGAGAGGCAACCTTTGGTTTCTTTAGTGATAACCTGGACCAGTTTGATGAAATCTATGACCAGTTGGTTAGAATCCGCCATGGCATAGCAAAAAAACTTGGCTATGAAAACTTTGTCCAGCTAGGCTATGATCGCATGGGAAGAACTGACTACAATCATGAGGATGTGGCCCTCTACCGTCAGGGGGTTAGAGACTTTTTGGTTCCCCTTGTAGAAAAGATTTATAAAGAGCAGGAGAAAAGACTGGGTCTAGATAAGCTCTATTACTATGACCTTACCTATGAGTATCCCACAGGCATGCCCAAGCCACAGGGGGATTCTGAATTTATAATTGACCAGGCAAGGAAGATGTATGATGAGCTTTCTCCTGAAACCAGTGATTTCTTCCAGATGATGCTGGATAGAGAACTTATGGACCTATTAAGTAAAAAAGGCAAGGCTCCTGGTGGCTATTGTACCTATCTGGAAAATGAGTCAGTGCCCTTTATCTTTGCCAACTTCAATGGAACAATAGGCGACGTAAATGTGCTTACCCATGAATTTGGCCACGCCTTCCAGGTCTACTCTGCAAGAAATATTCCTATACCCAGCCAGCGCTTTCCCGGCATGGAGTCAGCAGAAATCCACTCCATGGGCATGGAGTTTATAACCTGGCCCTGGATGGAAAACTTTTTTGGACAAGACACTGAAAAATTCTTCTACTCCCACGCAGCAGGGGCACTTAGCTTTATTCCCTATGGAGTATTAGTAGACCACTTCCAGCACGAGGTCTTTGAAAACCCAGAGATGACTCCCCAGGAAAGAAGGGCTAAATGGAGGGAGCTAGAGAAGATTTATATGCCCTGGAAGGACTACGGGGGCTTTGAGTATTTAGAGGAGGGTGGTTTTTGGCAGAAGCAGCTCCATATTTATGGCATGCCCTTCTACTACATTGACTACACTCTGGCCCAGATTGTGGCCCTTCAGATCTTTAAGCGCAGTAGGGAGGATAGGGATAAACTCTGGGAGGATTATAAGAAAATTTGTGAGGTGGGTGGTAGCCTGCCCTTCCTAAAAATCCTTGAAGAAGGTGGCTTTGAAAGCCCCTTTGATCCAAAGGTTGTTAGGGATACAGTGGATTATCTAGAAGACTTTTTAAAGGGTTTTGATACCAGTAGGTTTTAGGAGGAAGTGTGAGAGAAGGAAGTAATTTTATTAGGGATATTGTGATTGAGGATATTGAGTCGGGCAAGCACGAATTTGCCATCACTCGCTTTCCTCCTGAGCCCAATGGCCTACTCCATATTGGTCACTGTAAGGCTATGACAATTAATTTTGATATATCTAAGGAATTTAATGGCTTTACCTACCTTAGGTTTGATGATACCAATCCTGCTAAGGAGGATGAGAGGTTTGTAAGGCTGATTAAAGAGGATATTAAGTGGATGGGCTTTGAGTGGAAGGAGCTTAGATATGCTTCTGACTACTTTGATGAGATGTATAAAAGAGCCCATATCCTAATTGACAAGGGCCTAGCCTATGTTGATGATATAAGTGCTGAAGAGATGAGACAGATGAGGGGGACTCTTACTGAGAGTGGACAAGAAAGTAAGAACAGATACCGCCCCATAGAAGAGAGTAGGGACCTCTTTAATAGGATGAAGGCTGGAGAGTTTCCAGAGGGAAGTCTAACCCTTAGAGCCAAGATAGATATGGGCCACCCAAACATTATTATGAGGGACCCAGTTATCTATAGGATTGTAAATGAGCCCCACTATAGGACTGGTGATGAGTGGCATATCTATCCTATGTATGACTTTGCCCATCCCCTAGAGGATTATGTGGAGAGGATTACCCACTCCCTGTGCTCTTTAGAGTTTGAAAATAATAGGCCTCTTTATGATTGGTACCTGGATAACTCCGATGTGGAGTATCATCCTCGTCAGTATGAGTTTGCTAAACTAAATATTGAGGGGGCCATTATTGGTAAAAGAAATATCCTGGCCATGGTTGAAGAGGGACTTATAGATGGCTGGGATGACCCTAGACTTCTAACAATTTCAGGTATGAGAAGAAGGGGCTATAGCCCAGAAGGCATTAAGAACTTTATTAGAGCTACTGGAGTTTCTAAGGAAAACTCCGTGGTCAGAATGGATATGCTAGAGCACTTCATAAGAGATGACCTAAAGCTAAAAACCGCCAGGACTATGGCAGTGCTAGATCCCTTAAAGGTTGTTATTACAAACTATGAAAAAGAAGGGGAAATTGTCACCATGACCAACAATGTGGACAATGAGGACCTGGGTAGCAGGGAGATTCCCTTTAGTGGTGAAATTTATATTGAGAGGGAGGATTTTTCAGAAAATCCACCCAAGAACTATAAAAGATTATCACCTGGTGCAGAAGTTAGGCTTATGGGGGCCTACTTTATCAAGTGTGAAGAAGTAATTAAGGATGATAAGGGAAATATCCTAGAGCTTCGCTGCACTTATGATGAGGAGACCAAAAGTGGCTCAGGCTTTAAAGGCAGAAAGCCTCAAGGTACCATCCACTGGGTGGATGCAAAAACCTCAATTCCTGCCAGGGTCTATAGGTTTAGCCCACTAATTGAAGGTGTCTTTGATAGTTCAGTTGATTTGGTGGACCAGGTGGATAGGGACTCCGTCCAGGAGTTTTCTGCTAGAGTAGAAAGAAATCTGGCTGATGCTAAGAACCATCAGGCCTTCCAGTTTGTCCGCCATGGATATTTTGCTAAGGATGAGACCCATCCAGAAATTCTGACCTATAATGAGACGGTTTCCTTAAAAAGCTCCTATAGGCCATAGGTATGAGAAAGCTCCTTAGAGTCAGTTGGCTCTGGGGAGTTTTTTTGGATTTGCTTGATAGGTACTTTATTACTTTAGGCTAAACTTTTCTCTTCTCAATTTATTTTGATAGCTTTCTTTCCTCTTTGGGTATAAAAACCTTGGAGGAAAATATGCCGGGGAATTGGACTCATTATTATTTTGCCAGAGATGTGGCTCTGGATAATGGATTAAAATTTAAAGAAGATAAGGACTATTATTTGGGGGCCATGGGGCCAGACCTATTATCTTTTCTTCCCGAGGGCAGGGACAGGGAAATTTTCAACCTTCTTCGCCAAGACAGGACAGAGGAGGTTCTTTGTTTTGTTTTTAATTACATGGGAGAAGGCCAGTTAGAATCCTATCTACATGGCTTTTTAGCTCATTATTCTTTAGATAGTGAGAGCGGTTTTTTTATTAATTCCCTCCAAAATGAAGGCTTTGATAAGCAGAGTGTAAAGATGGCTTTAGATGAGGCGGTGCTTAGGAGAAGAAACTCTAAGATTTTAGGCAAGCCAAATCTTTTTCCTTTAGTAAGCCTAGGGAAAAATCTACCTGAGCCCATAGCTAGGTTTTATCTAGAGGCTGTTAAGACTATTTATGATTATGAACTGGATTCTGAGCTTCTTAACCAGTCCTATAGAAAGTTACTAAGACTACTTAAGCATTCTGGTTCTAGTATGGGACTTTTAAGCCTAGCAGGAAGTTGGTATGATAAGCCACCAGAGCAGCTCCTACCACCAAATATTTCGGAGAAACTCTATTTGGAGTTTCTACCAAACTACGAAGAAGCCAGGGAATTTTTCCAGAAACTTCTTGAAGACCAGTCTCCCTGCGCTATGCGAAACTTTAGTGGTGATTATATATAAACCTTGTATGAAGACCTTTAAATTGGTCTTCTTTTTTCTTGAGTTTTTTTGTAATCTTTTGCAAAAGGAGGTCTCATGGTTATTATTTATGATGGGAATAATTTAGTTAAGCTGGTGGCAGAACTTAAGCAGGATGGACTGGCAGTGCTTACTTCCCAGGCAGAGCCCAGGCCAGAAGAAGCAATCTACTACATGGAGAAAGGTCAAAGCCCAGACCTGATAAAAGACCTTCCCACTAGCTGGAAGATTGAGATAGAGGACTTTAATGTAGAACTTTTAGATAGGTATAGGGACAGGGTTTTTACCAAGGATTTTGTTACCCCCAGGCCTCTTGGCAGCCTCTATGTCCAGGGTTCAACTAGGGGTATCTTTTCTCTTTGTACTTTTCTTTTGTCAGCTACTAGAATTTCCTTTGGTATTAGTGGAGATAGTTATAGGTGTACCATGCTCAAGGAAATGGGCCAGGGCAGAATAAGAGACTATGAAGGTCAACCCCTTCATCTTATTTTGGGTCAGGCAGGAGACCTTGAGCGCCAGCTTATTATTTGGGATGGAAGTAAAGAAGAGCTCTATGAGCTAAGACAGAACTATGAGGAGCTACCTAGGCATCACTATTTAGTGCAGAGGGGGTTTGGGGCTAGGTCCTTCCACTCCCAAAGAATAATACATGGTAGGTATCTAGGGAGGATTAGTAAGAAGGGTTTTAATTTTGAATGGAGGAAAATTCTAAGCCTACTGGAGGAGTAAATTTGACTGAAGCTGTGGTATACTAAGGCAGAGGTAAAAATGAAATATTTAGCAACTACCTCCTTCGGAATGGAAGGAGTTTTAAAAAATGAATGTATACTTCAGGGCTTCAACGTAGAACAGGTAGATATGGGCAGGGTTATATTTAGCGGTTCCTTAAAGGATATGCTACTGGCCAATCTAACCCTTAGAAGTGCTGAAAGAGTCTTTTGGATTCTAGATGAGGCCAGGCCCATGAGCTTTGATGAGCTTTATGACTTTGTCCTAGCCTATCCCTTTGAAGATATTATGCCTGCCAAGGCTCAGATTATTGTTAATGCCAAAAGCTATCGGTCTAAACTTTATAGTTTAAGGGATATCCAGGCTATTACAAAAAAGGCCATTGTGGACAGGTACTATAGGAAAAAGGGAATTAAATATCTTGATGAAACGGGGGAAGTCTACTCCTATTTGCTGAGAATAGAAAAGGATCAGGCCTATTTGCTCCTTGATACTTCTGGGGTTCCCCTCCATAAAAGGGGTTATCGTCAGCAGCATAACCAGGCCCCTCTTAGAGAAAATATGGCTGCAGGGCTCCTGCTTCTTAGTAGGTACTTTGGAAAGGGAGATTTTTGTGACCCCCTATGTGGTTCTGGTACCATAGCAATTGAGGCTGCCATGATAGCCACTGATAGGGCTCCTGGCCTGCTGCGCTCCTTTAGCTGTGAGGACTGGGGTCTAATAGATAGGAAGCTTTCTAGAGACTTAAAAGAGCAGTTAGAAGCTAGAATAAAGCCTGCAGAGTTTAAAATTTTGGCCTCGGACAAGGATCCTAGGGCTGTAGCCATGGCTAGAAGAAATGCCAAGACTGCCAAGGTCAAGCTAGAGCTTAAGCAAGAAGACCTAACAGATTTAAAGGGACTATCCACAGGGGGAACTCTTGTTACCAACATGCCCTATGGTGAGCGCATGGGTACTCAGGATGATATAGATGCCCTGGAGCTGGTGCTGGGGAGCAAGATGAAGGAGCTTGAAACCTGGAGGATGGGAATTCTTTCAGGAAATCCAGATTTCTCTAAGGCTGTAAATATGAGGGCAAACAAGGTACGCAAGTTTTACAATGGTCAAATAGATACCTGGTTTTATCAGTATGACGCCAGGAAGAGATGGTAATGAAAAAAAGACATTGGAGGCTGGTTATTGTCTTCCTTCTTCTTTTATTTCTTCTTTCACTAGGCCTAAGGTATGGCCTTGGATATCTAAGAAATACAGAAGAAGAGGAGGAAATTCTTGAGGAAGAGCAAGAAAATCTTGAGAGCAGCCTTAAGCTCTCGGTGATTTCAGAAATTAAAATGACCAAGGACCCTAGAGATAATTTCGATGAAATATTTGCAGGGGATAATCTGGTTATTTATTATGAAAAGGGAGAACTCAAGGCCATGGACCTTAGCAATAAGGAGCTATGGACTCGGAAGTTTGATCCTGAGTTAATCCTAGGCAAGAATGTTGCCCGGGTTTTAGTTGTGGAAAAAAATAAGGGTAATGTTTACCATATTGCCAATGATGGAGAGATTATTGGTTCAGTCCTGGGCCTAGGTGAAATTGATAGCGCGTCTTTAAGCCAGGATAATAAAACTTTACTATTTTTTAGGGACAATAGAAGGGTGGTAGTACTTGATGAGTATCTTAATAAAACAGCTGATATAGTTGTTGATAATGGGGCTATTATTAACTACTCGGTTTCTACCAAGCTTGAAACCCTCAACATTCTAACCTTGGAGGAGCAGGAGGGAGAGCTAATAAGCAGGCTCTATGTCTACTCTATGGAGGGGAGGGTTATTCAAAGCCGTAGGGAAAGTATGCTGGCCCTAAATATTTACTCAAGTGATAGAGACTCCCTAATTGTTTACCAAAGGGGTATTCAGTTTTACGATGAGAATTTTGAGCCCAGGGAGGACTTTATATCAACAAATAAGGTGGTCTACTCAACAAAGGAGGGATTCCACCTTTATCTAGTAACTGGCTCTGCTAATCATTTAGATGAGGAGGGTGAACTTGAGTTTTCCTCATATTCACTTTCAAGTAGAAAACTTGAATTTACTAACAAAATAAGCGATACTTATGATAATATATATGCCAGAGGTGGCATGGTGCTGGCCTCCTATAAAAACACCCTGGACTTATACGATCTCCATGGGAATCTCCTCCATAGTGAGGTCTTGGACTTTCCAATAAAAAAGGCCATGCTACTGGATGAGGAAAAACTTGCAGTTTTTGATGGCAGTAGATTTACCCTATTTAAAATAGAATTTTGAGGTGCAATATGAATTTAGCCGATGGAATAATCCTATTTCTTGTTTTACTAAGTGTACTTTTTGGATATCGAAAGAATTTAATTAGAAACTTTTTTGATTTTATGTCTGTCATTGTTTCATTGTTTGTAGCCAGCCATTTTTTTGGGAGCTTTGCAAACATAGTGGTGAAAGTCCCTGGAATGAGCCATCTAATGTCCTTTATTAATGGAACCATTATCTCAAAACTTGAGAGTCTAGATACTGAAACCAGCTTTACCCTACAGGGGATGAAGGAACTTGGGCTGGGCCAGGACTTTGGGACTTTTTTTGAAAGAGGAAGCTTTTTTACAGAAAAAAGTGAGCTTGTGTTTAGTGAACTCTCCCTAGCCTTAGTAACCAATGTGGCAGCCTTAGTAATCCTTTTTGTCCTTAGCCTTTTTATTATTAACTTTCTAGGAAGTCTTTTTGAGAATACCAATAGAATGGCAGGGCTTATGGGGATTGAAAGGTTGGGTGGCCTAATCTTTACTATTTTGAGGGGCTTTTCCTATGGCCTTGTAGTAGCCATTATAGTTCATAACCTAGCTAGTTTTTTCAACTCAGGACTAGTTTATGATCTCTACCACCAGTCTAATTTGGCAACTTTGTTTTATGACTCAGGCCTGCTCCAAGCAATAATTTGGTGATAGTATGAGGCTTGAACCTGGGGATATTATAGAAACTAAAAAGCCCCATCCCTGCGGCTCCAAGGAATTTGAAATCCTTAGGAAGGGAGCTGATATAAAAATGCTCTGCCAGGGTTGTGGCAAGGAAATATGGGTTGAACGTATTAAACTTGAGCGAAGAATAAGAAAAGTAAATGGACAAAGACCTGAATAACGGGTCTTTTTCTCTAGGGGGAAGCATGGGGAGTCTAAGACTAGCGTTAAGAGAAATTAAAAAGATTTTTGCTTTTCTCCTGCTGGCCTTTATAATCATAGGCCTGGTTTCTAGCCTGACCTTGGTAGAGTATAGAGAGTTTGTAGAGGCCATGGTGGATAACTTTATGAGTGATAAGGCCGACATTCTAATCAGTGAGGGCTGGCAGCTGGCTCTGGAGCTTTTTAACAACAACCTCCAAGCCTCGGTGGTGGCCTATGCTGTGGGCATCCTCCCCTTTTTGTTTCTTTCTAGTTTTACAGTAATGGTCAACGGTGCTTTACTTGGGGCAGTATATGTCTACCTAGGAGGTTTTATAAGTCCGGTGGGCTATATTATGAGCCTGCTACCCCATGGTATTTTTGAGATACCAGCATTTATAATTTCAGTTTCATTAGGAATCAAACTTTGCCTAGAGCTATCAAGAAAGCTTATGAGGAGGGACTATCTTCCTCTTGGGCCACTAATTAAAAGACAACTTATGACTTTACTTTTTATTGTAGTTCCCCTGCTAATTATAGCAGCATATATAGAAGCTTTTATTACTCCTCTAATAATGGAGTGGCTTTTTTTCTAGGAGGTCAGAATGAAGTACATATGGTTTGTCCCTTCGCTTATTATCTTGCTTCTAATAGTCTATGGCTACTTTAGGATAAGAAAATTCTCCAGAGAAATATTTGGTGTAGTTAACCTAGTAGAGGGTTTAAAGAATCAGAGACTAGAAAATTCACTTAGACCAAAAAGTCTAAATTCAATGGAACCGGTTCTACTGCCTAGGATAAGGAGTGATTTTCCTGGCCTTAATGTTGAAGAACTTAAGGCTAGGGCAGAAAGAATTCTGCTTAGCTCATTTAGAGCTCTGGCCTCCAAGGATATAGGTTTATTATCTGAGGATTCCGATAAGGAAATCCATGGGAAAATCCTTACACAAATCCAGGAACTAAGAGATAATAAGACTGACATGGTTTTTAAGGATATAAGAATTCATAAGACCGTGGTAAGCGATTATAAAAAGGACAAGGGTCAGGTCTGGATTACCCTGCAAAGTGCCCTAGAGGGAATAATCTATACAAGCAGAGATGGATTGGTAGTAGAGGGAGATAAGGATTATCTGACCCAGGCGGTCTATAGGCTCTATTACCTCTACGTCCAGGACCCCAACCTAGTTAAGGATAGGGATGCTATAGGCCTTAACTGCCCAAACTGTGGAGCACCTGTTAAAAACCTTGGAGACAAGTACTGCCTCTACTGCGGCAGTGGCATATCAGAAGTTAACCTAAGAGTTTGGAGAATGCTGGATTTTAAGAGGGAATAAAGAAAAATACTTCTTGTATCCAGCTTGGCAGCGTGATACAATGTAAAGCGCAGCAGCTCTCTGCTCCCTTTTCTTAGGGGGCCAGAAGACCAAAGGGAGGTAAAAACATGAATAAATACGAAAGCATCCTAGTACTTCGTCCTGATATGGAAGAAGAAGCTAGAAAAAGTCTACTCGAGCGCTTCACCGGTATTATCGGACAAGATGGTAATGTAGAATCTGTTGATGACTGGGGTATTAAAAGACTAGCTTATGAGATAGAAAAGCTTACTGAAGGCTACTACTATCTAATCAATTTTGAAGCTAGTGCAGATCTACCATCAGAACTTGAACGTAACTACAAAATCAATGATAATGTAATCCGTTATAACATTATTAGAAAAGACGCATAAGGAGGAGCCATGAACCAAGTAATACTAATTGGAAGATTAACTGCAGATCCCGAATTACGTTTTGCTGCAAGTACAGGAAGGGCTGTTACTAATTTCCGTTTGGCTGTTGATCGACCCTTTTCCAAGGAAAAGAAGACTGACTTTTTTAGAATAGTAGTCTGGGGAAAACAAGCCGAGGCCGTGGCCAAGTATTTGAAAAAAGGTTCCCAATGTGCCGTCAACGGATCCATCCAGATTGAACAGTATACGGACAGGGATGGAAACAACAGATATTCAACTGATATCGTCGCCAACCAGGTGGAATTTTTAGGAAGTCCAGGAAGAAGCCAGGATAGCTATGAGGAGGAATCCTCCTTTGGCGGTAGTCAAGAGATGGACTCTGACTTTCCAGTGGTAGACGATGAAGACATACCATTTTAGGAGGAATAATGGCTTTTAGACCAAGGAAAAAAAAGGTATGCTACTTCTGCACCAATAAAATCGATGAAATTGATTATAAAGATGTAAGAACACTACAACGCTATGTTTCAGACCGTGGAAAGATTCTTCCCCGTCGTGTAACTGGCGCCTGTGCCAAGCATCAGCGCAAAGTAGCTCTAGCTGTTAAGCGTGCCCGTGCAGTTGCACTAATGCCATATGCAGACTAAAACCTCGGATTAACCGAGGTTTTTTTCTAAGGTAAATGTTTTTTCAAAAAATCATAGAGATTGGTTAGAGCAAGCTTTTCTACAAGAGCTGGTTCAAACTCTTCTTCCAAGCACTCTATGAGCTCCTGGGCCTGGCTATGATCCCCTATTACATCTGTGGGCACTGCATTTGGAGAAGAAAAGACATTAAGGCAATCGCAAAGGTCCAGTCCAAAGCCAACCTTATCTGGCCCCAGTTTGTTTACTAGATATTTGGTATGGGCCCTGTAGTCTTCGGGAGATGAACTTTTTCCATCCCTGGTTATTATGAATTGGGCTCCATTTACTCCTAAAAAGAAGTCCTTTTTGCTTAACTTATCAAGATACCTATCCTTTAAATTTCTTGGAGTAGGGGTTAGGCTATAGGCATTACTATGGGAGGCTATTAGAGGTATATCTAGCTCTAACAGATCCTCTAGTCCCTCATCACTGAGGTGGGAGATATCAATTATAACCCCCAGCTTCTTTGCTACATCGATAAGCTCAAAGCCTTTTTTTGAAAGGCCTCCTTTTTTTAGGCCTTCTGTGAAGTCGCAGCCATCCGCATAGATGTTCCTTCTGCTCCAGGTTAGGCCCATTAGCCTAACACCCAGTTCATAGAAGGTGTAGAGGTCTTGGGGTTTAAGCAGGGGCTCGGTCCCTTCAAAGGAGAGGATAATGCCTATCTTGTCTGAAGCCAGGCAGCTTTCCAAATCTTCTTTGGTCCTAATTAGGCTTATTAGCTCTGGGCTCTCTCTTAGCTCTTCATGTAGGTAGCCAATTTGCTCCATGGCGTGGTAGAAGGGGTTACGCAGTAGGTGGTCTTGTAGGTAGATAGAGGCAACAATAAACTTAATGCCTCCCTTTTTCAGGTTAGGATAGAAATCTTTTTCAAACACTTTTGTATTTCCCATATTTCTTTGGCTAGTAATTTCACTTAAAAAGTCAAAGTGGGCGTCGAATATTCTAGTCATAAAAACCTCCAAAAAAAGCATAACAAAAATAAAGGAAATAATCAATTTAATCCTCTCTTATGGCTTTGAGCAGGAGCCTGGTTTCTGTGGTATAATTATTTAGATAACTATAGGGGAAGGAAAAGGTTGGATAATTATGTTAAAAGACAATTATAGTATGCTGATGGATCTCTATGAAATGACTATGAGTATGGGCTATTTTGAGAATGGTTACCAGGATACAATAGTTTACTTTGATATGTTCTTTAGAAAGACCCCAGACGATGGAGGCTTTGCAGTGGCTGCTGGCCTAGCCCAGCTTATAGACTACATGAATAATTTGCATTTTACTGAGGAAGATATTAGCTACCTCAAGAGTGTAGGGATTACAAATGAGGATTTTTTAGATTATATTAGGCACTTTAAGTTTACAGGAGATATCTGGGCAGTGGAGGAAGGGACCCCTGTTTTTCCTGGGGAGCCACTAGTAGTGGTAAGAGCTCCTATTATCGAGGCCCAATTAATTGAGACCGCTCTACTTGTTACTATAAATCATCAGACTCTTATAGCCACCAAGGCTAATAGGATGTGCAGGGCTGCCCAGGACAAGGCTATTATTGAGTTTGGGGCCAGGAGGGCCCAGGGCAGGGATGGAGCCTACATGGGAGCTAGAGCTGCTTATATTGGAGGCTGTATTGGGACCAGTAACCTTATATCAGGTAGGGACTTTGATATCCCAGTTTTTGGAACCATGGCCCATAGCTGGATTCAACTTTTTGATGATGAGTTAGAGGCTTTTAGAGCCTATGCAAGGAGTTACCCTGACAAGGCCTCCTTCCTAGTAGACACCTATAACACACTAAAGAGCGGCGTGCCCAATGCTATAAAGATTTTTGATGAAGAAATTATTCCTAGAGGCTTTAGGCCCCTTTCAATCCGCCTAGATAGCGGGGACCTGGCCTACCTCTCAAAAGAAGCTAGAAAACTACTGGATGCTGCAGGCTATGAAGATGTAAAGATTATGGCCAGTAATTCAGTCAGTGAGCTTACCCTTCAAGACCTGAGGGACCAGGATGCTGCCATTGACTTTTATGGAGTGGGAGAAAGGCTGATTACATCCTCTAGTGACGCAGTACTTGGAGGGGTCTATAAACTTGTAGCCCTTGAGAATAACGGGAAGATTGAAGCCAAGATAAAGATTTCTGAAAATGTTGAAAAGATTACAACCCCTGGCTTTAAAGAACTCTATAGAATCTATGATGGGGTAAATGAAAAGGCTTTGGCTGACCTAATAACACTAAGAGGAGAGGTAATAGATACTGATAAGCCTCTAATACTCTTTGATCCTACTTATACTTGGAAGAAGACCAAGGTAGAGAATTTTACTTTGAAGAAGCTTTTAGTACCTATCTTTGAAAATGGTAAGTGTGTCTATCCAGGTAAGACCATTCATGAAATAAGAGCCTACAGAGAAGCTGAGGAAGCAAGACTCTGGGGTGGAGTTCGAAGGATAAAAAACCCTCATAGGTATTTTGTGGACTTGTCTAAAGACCTTTGGGACTTAAAACAAGATCTACTTACAACCTATGCTAGAAGAGGAAGATGATGAAAAACTATCGCTATGGTCTGGCCAGTGCAGGCCTGGCTCTATTAATTATTGCAGGGGCTTTTTCAGGTCTAATACCATCTTACTTTATATATGGAATTAGTTTGATTTACGCCTATGGGGCAGCCAATCTTGAAAAGCCTGCCTACCTAATACCGAGTTTTATAATAATGTGCTTTATAGCATTAATAGCCTATGGGCCTTCACTAGGGCTTTTGGAGATAATTTTACTAGCTATACATGGCCTAGTTTTGGGTATTAGCTTCCATAGAAGGCAGACACCGGAAATGATATTCTTTCCCAGCCTGGCGGTGCTTTTTGCCACCATGCTCCTGGTCCTGTTTTTACAGTATAGGCTTACAGGCATCAATGGCCTAGAGCAGATTATGGATGGCTATATTAGTCAGATGAAAACCCAAAGCTTTGACCCTGAAACTATTAAGATTGTCAGGGAAGTCATTACTCAGTATGGCCTTAGTATTATCTTTATAGTAGCTCTTAGTATAAATCTTTTGGTGGTCTGGCTTTTTAATAAGATTTTAGGTATAAGGGGACTAAGAAGAACTGGTAGATTTACTTTTGAATTTTTTAGGCTAAGGGGGCTGGGTCTTCTCCAGCTAGTCCAGCTCTATGCCATTACAGCCCTGGGAAGCTATTTGAGCGATATGCCCATGGAGGTGGCCCTGGTAACCCTGAGCTTGATACTGATATCCTTGTTTTTTATTCAGGGACTCAGTCTTTTGGTTTATAGCATTAAGAGTAGGAGCAAGGGAAGATTTAGGCTTTACTTTCTAGTAGGTCTTTCATTTTTTATGCCCCCAGTACAATTTATTTTGGCCTTTATGGGCCTCTTGGACCAGGTTAAAGACTTTAGAAAACTGGAGAAAATTGGATGAAGGAAAAAAAGACAATAATAGAGATTTATAGGAGAAACTCTTGGGTCTATTTAAGCCTATTAGCCCTGATAATTAGCTTTATCTTTTTTGGCTACAGGGATCTTGGTTATGTGGCACTTGGACTCTTTTTAATAGTGCTTACCTATAACATTTATTTCCAACTCCACAGTAGACAGCAGTGGGAGGACATGGTTGAGGAAATGAGGCTTACTGTTGAAGAAGGCCATAGGTCGGCCTATTTAAGTATGCCCCTACCCATTCTACTGGTTGAAAAAGAAGGCAAGATACTTTGGCATAATAGTAAATTTAAAGAGGTCCTGGAAAGAGAAGGGGGCCTAATAGGCAAAAATGTAGAGGAGATTTTTCCTCCCTGGAACTGGCAGAGCTTAATTGAAGGAAATCCCTTCTTTAATCAGCCTTTAGGTGATAGACATTATAGGGTTTTTCGTTCCATGACCCAGGCCATGGGAGAGGATGTTTATTCTCTTTATTGGTATGATGATAGTGATTTTTCTAAGCTCAAGCAAGACTACGCTGATGAAAGGCCCCTGGTTATTTATATCCAGCTGGATAATTATGATGAGGTGGTTAGCGAGACCCCCGATGAAAGACTTCCCTTTCTTATTTCTGCCATTAGTAGTGAGCTAAGAAACTGGGCTAATAAGCATAAGGGAATCCTTCATAAAATAGATGAGGATGAGTATGTAGTCCTAGTAGAGAACCG
>LFRM01042449.1_pt1 | contig 31602 bp, 34 predicted proteins | sample 618341 | NCBI WGS metagenome assembly LFRM01 (sample SAMN03654438, study PRJNA283298) | anaerobic digester metagenome | isolation source: pool of bioreactors CSTR01a, CSTR02a, and CSTR03a thermophilic anaerobic... | place: Denmark: Kgs. Lyngby | collected 2014-05-21 | reverse complement strand
TATTTAGCCATAGAAAAACCCCAAAAGGTTGGATCGGTGTCCAACTTATTGGGGTCACTTCAGTTATACAGGCAGTTTTCAATATGGGGTGTGGGTATACAAATCTGCGTTTGCATGGGACAAGGCCTGGCTATGGTCCTTTATGGGGAAATTTTCAGGAGCGCTCCCCTGTTTGAATCAGTCAATACATAAACATAACCGTCAGGGCCAACACGAACATCCCGAATTCGCTCATTGCGATCTTCCAGCAAATTTTCTTCTGCGGTAATTTTGTTCCCGTCCACAACTAAACGGATTAACCGTTGGCCAACCAAAGCGCCAATAAAAAGAGAGTGTTTCCATTCAGGAAACCGGTTACTGTCATAAAATGCCATGCCGCTGATGGCGGGGGAGACTTTCCAGTAATAAACGGGCTGTTCCATACCCTGGGCATGGGTGCCTGCCGCTTCAGGAATCGGTGTGCCAGAGTAGTTGATTCCATGGGTAATGACCGGCCAGCCGTAGTTTTTGCCAGGTTCGGGAATGTTGATTTCATCACCGCCGCGTGGGCCGTGCTCGTGAGTCCATAATTGGCGAGTCCAGGGATTAAGGGCGGCACCTTGCTGGTTGCGATGGCCATATGACCAGATTTCAGGGCGAACACCGGGCACATTGAAGAAGGGGTTGTCCTTGGGAATGCGTCCATCGGGAAGCAGGCGCACGATTTTTCCCTGTAATTTATCCAGTTCCTGGGCAGTATGGCGCTGGTTGTTTTCACCAAGGGCGATGAACAGATAACCCTTGTCGTCAAACACCAGTCTTGAACCAAAATGAATACCGGTGGAAAGCCTGGGTTCCTGACGGAAAATCACCTGGAAGTTTTCCAGTTTTTTCATGTCTTCGGAAAGTCGGCCATAGCCCACACTGGTACCTGCCTTGCCTGTGCTACCCTCTTCGGCAAACGAAAGGTAAACGTGGCGGGACGTGGCAAAATCGGGCGCAAGGACGACATCCAACAGGCCGCCCTGACCCCGGTTAAATACCTTGGGTATCCCGCTGATGGGAGCTGAAAGCCCGGATTGGGCTGTCCACAGGCGAAGTTTGCCAGGTCTTTCGGTAATAAGGATACCCTGGTTGTTGGGCAAAAAAGCCATTCCCCAAGGGTATTCAAGGCGATTTTCAAGCACCTGTACCGAAACCTTGGCCAAGGAGGGTTGTTGGGCCAGAGCAGGGCTAGCCAGAGCTGTTGTTGCAAGACATAAGGCCAGGCCGGTTTTTTTGAGTAAACGCAACATAATGCCTCCTTCGCGGATTGGCAAAAACAATACGTTAAATACTGTACAGGTATATGGTACAGTTGGATGGTAATATTTTGTATTACTTCAGAAAGGAGATATTATGAAGCAATCAATGTATACAGTTTGTATGGCAGCTGTTTTGGCTACTGCTGGCAATTTGGTACATGCGGATGAGGTGGAAGATGCCATCAAGGAAGCACTGACTGCTTATGAGCAGAAAGATTATGTCATGGCCAAGCAGTCACTGGGCATGGCAACGCAATTGATCAATCAGCTTAATGCAAAAGCGCTGGCTGCATTGCTGCCAGAACCATTGGCTGGCTGGGAGGCCCAGGCCGTTTCTGATGAATCACAGGGTGGCGCCATGTTTGGGGGCGGTATTTCGGTGTCTCGCCGTTATACCCAGTCGGATCAGGACCTCAAAATCTCAATCATGGGTGACTCTCCCATGCTGTCACAAATGATGGGGATATTCCAGAATCCGATGATTGCCGGTTCCATGGGGAAAATGACCCGCATTGGCAAACAAATGGCCATGGAAGGCAAAGACGGCCAATTGACAATGGTGGTGGCCAATCGTTTCATGGTTACCATTGACGGTTCTGCCAGCATGGAAGACAAAAAAGAATATGCCAAGGCTATTGATTTGGAAAAACTGAAAGACATGTGAGTTTTCCAGGAATGGTTGAAATTCGGGAAGGTCCGTTTTTCAGTTAAACAAGTACATGGCAGATGCTTCAATTTGGGGCATATGCCATTTTTTGTGCGCTGCACGGGCTATTCCGAGAGGACCATGGTAAAGGAGGACCGTGCCTAGGTAAAGGTGCTGCTCCCCTTGATATGAAAAACATTTCGGCAGAGGCACATCGCAAGTGGGTGTGTAATTCAGTCTTTCCAGATCGCCACCCGTTTTTCCAGAAACGCATCTATACCTTCCCCGGCGTCTTCTTCCATCATGTTGCGCGCCATGGCATCGGCCGCATAATCATAGGCATCGGCAAGCGCCATCTGTTTCTGTTTATAGAACATTTGTTTGCCATAGCGAATAGCCGTTGGGCTTTTGCTTAAAATATCAGCCAGCAATGCGTCAATCCGTTCATCAAGCCGTGCTTCCGGCACGGCATCATTCACTAGTCCCCAATCCAGTGCCGTGGCGGCGTCGATGAAACGGGCGGTAACCAGCATTTCAAAGGCACGTTTGGAAGATATATTCCGGCTTAATGCCACCGCAGGTGTAGAGCAGAAAAGGCCGACGTTGATACCCGAGACTGCGAATTTGGCCGAATCGGTGCAGATGGCCAGATCGCAGGCGGCGACCAGCTGACAACCTGCGGCCGTGGCAATACCCTGAACTTTGGCAATCACCGGCACCGGCAGGGACTGGATACCCTGCATGACTTTGCCACATTTGGTGAAGAGGTAACGGTAATAGCTCAGAGAGGGCTGGCTGCGCATTTCCTTTAAATCATGCCCTGCGCAAAAAGCTTTGCCGGTGGATTCAATAATCACGCAACGCAGGGTATGGTCTTGCTGGAGTATTTCAAATTGATCCAGCAAAGCTTGCAGCATGGCTTCAGAAAGTGCATTGAATTGACCGGGTCGGTTAAGGCGCAGGGTTACGACCCCCTGGTTGCAAATAGTTTCCAGAATGGGGGGATTGAGGGTTTCCATGTTGTCTCCTGTGATTTTTGCTTATTCAATTTGGTCAATATAACCTGACTCGGCAGTTTATAAAATTAAATTGTTGTTTCATAGTAGTGAAAATAATGGTAAACCCAAAAATTGCATGCAATTTTGGAAGGCTTAGCCTAAAGTAAATTATTACCATAACTATCCCGAAGGAGACGCACAATATGAAAATAGGTTCATTGTCGATAAAGAAAATTTTTAATCGTTTAAATTATCAATTTATTAGTGGGGCTGTCGTGATGGCGGTAACGGGTGTGTCCGCCCAGGTAATGGCCAAGGCGCAGGATAGTGACTGGCCTAATGGCCCGGTTACTTTTGTTGTGCCTTTTTCTCCAGGTGGGGGCGGGGATACTTTGGCTCGTTTGTATGCAAATGAACTGACCAACAAAATGAAGATTCATCTTGTTGTGGAAAATCGTCCCGGTGCAGGCGGCAATATTGGATCAGCAATGGCAGCCAAGGCAAAACCTGACGGTAATACTATTTTGTTCGGCACGGCAGGAACCATGGGGACAAACCATGCCCTATATAAAAATCCGGGTTTTTCAGTGAATGATTTTGATCCAATTGCTTTATTTGGTACCACCCCGTTAACGATGGTGTAAGCAAGGACTCTCCATTCAAAAATGTCGCTGATGTTGTGGAGCATGCAAAAAAACACCCCAAAGAACTAACCTGTGCATTTGGAGGAAACGGTACCGCTTCACATCTTGCATGTATTATGTTGCAGCAAATGGCAGGGGTTGAGATAGAGTATGTTCCGTATAAAAGTGCATCCACTGCCGTAATGGATATACGCAGCGGTCGGGTTACCTTTATTATTGATGTAACAACACCGTTAATGCCTCATATCAAAGATGGTTTTTTGATGCCGCTGGCGGTAACAATGAATAAAAGGACGCCTGCATTACCCGAGGTGCCAACCATGATTGAAAGTGGATTCCCAAATTATGAAATTTTTCCCTGGTATGGCATATTTGCTCCGAAAGGAACTCCGGTTGATCGTTTGGAGAAATTGCATGCAGCTGTTGAGGTTGCCATTAGCGATCCAGTGTTTAACAAAGACATGACAGATCGTGGAACCATTATGGATAAAACGACTCGTATGGAGTTTGCCGATCTTGTTAACAAAGAATATGAACGAATGGGGAATATTGTTAAAAAAATTGGTGTTACCATTGATTGACCATCCGGGCATTATTTGCAGAATGCCGCTTTAATTATCCATAATGTTCATAGTGGCATAACGTTAAGTTTTTGTCTAAACCAACCCTGTGGCAAAGGGTATTCAAGCCTGTCAACCCGCAAAGCTTCGCATATTATCTGGAAAATAGATCGCATTTTCTAGCGTTACTTTGAAATTAATCCACTATTTAATGCTTGAACCGCTTAATTTCACATGTTATATTAGTAAACACGTTAATTAATTATGAGTTGTTATCTGAACTTGAACCGGTCATAAACATACTGCTGTTCGCAGACTTTTCCTGTTCAAGACTGTAGCTGATATTTACAATAAATTTATTGGAGAAGACAATGTTTAAATCATTTTTGCGAGTAACTGGAATTGCTTTTTCGCTTGGCTTTGGTGTATCGGCAACTGCTGGAGTTTACCCTGAGCAACCCGTTACTCTGATTGTTCCTTTTGCCGCAGGCGGAGGCGGAGACACATTGGCCCGTATGGCAACCAATGCGATAGCAAAAGAACTGAATCAATCTATCGTTGTGGAAAATCGTCCTGGTGCGGGTGGAAATATTGGTACCGCCCAGATGACAAGATCTAAACCGGATGGTTATACGTTGTCATACGGTACCAATGGAACAGCGGCAATTAACCATTGGCTTTATAAAAATCCTGGTTTTTCAATTGATGATCTGGAGCCTGTTTCACGACTGACCACCATTGCTGCTGCTCTCGTTGTGCGACCTGATATGGGTGTTAAATCGGTGAAAGAGCTGCTTGCTTATGGCAAAGATAATCCAAATAAGCTTACCTGTGGTTCGGCCGGAAACGGCACTACTTCACATATTGCCTGTGAGCTTTTTAAGCAAATGACGGGATTGGAAATCCAGCATGTTCCCTATAAGGGTGGTGCGGCGGCGATGACGGATTTGATAGGGGGACGTATTAGCATGCTTATTGATGTCATGCCAAACCTTACGACTCAGATTGCGTCAGGTAATCTTCTGCCATTGGCTGTTACCACTAATGAGCGTATCGAGTCATATCCTGATATTCCGACGATGTCCGAGGCAGGTGTACCCGATTATTATTTTTTCGCATGGGATGGTATTTATGCTCCTAAGGGCACGCCAGTTGACGTGTTGAATCAATTGAATTCCGCTGTCCAGAAAGGTATGCAAAGGCCGGAAGTGGTTGAAGCCTTCAAGAGTCGAGGTGCTGAACCGGCCACTACTTCACGTGAAGAGCTGCTTGCCTTTGTTAAAGATGAGCACAAGCGTTTGGGGGAAGTGGTGAAAAAAGCGGGTGCGCGTATTGATTAAAAAATGGATAATCCCATGTACCTCTTGAGATGCATGGGTAAACATAATAAAAAATGGAGGATTTTCAAGTCCTCCATTTTTATTCAATTTTGAAATTATAATTTGATTTTAATAAGCTGATCCTGGTTGATTGTGCATTAACTTCACATCCTGTTTGAATTCAGCAAGCAGATCACTGGCGGCACGGCGTAAAAGAACAGCATCTACTCCTACAGCAACGAATTGGGCGCCGCAATCTATATAGTGTTTCGCCGTTGTTATGCTGCTTTGCAGAATGCCAGGGGCTTTGCCTGCGGAACGGATTTTTTTAATTGCATTTTCAATGGCCGACTGTACTTCGGGATGTCCCGGGTTACCTAAATGTCCCATACTTGCGGCAAGATCGGCAGGGCCTATGAATATGCCGTCCACACCTTGTATATTAAGAATATTATCAAGGTCTGACAGTGCTTCGGTAGTTTCAACCTGGCATAGAACACAGATTTCGTCGTTGGCTTTGGCAAGATAGTCTTCAATGCCTCCCCATAGCGCAGCGCGTGCCAGAGCACTGCCAACGCCCCGTATACCATACGGGGGATAGCGTACGGCAGCAACAGCAGCTTGTGCTTCTTCGGCATTTTGAATCATGGGGATCAATAGGTTTTGTGCCCCTATATCCAGTAGGCGTTTCAATTCGACAGGGTCATTCCATGCCGGGCGCACGACCGGTGCAACCGGGTAGGCAGCAACGGCCTGCAGTTGGCTTAGTGTTGTTTGAATAGTATTGGGTACATGTTCACAGTCTAACAAAAGCCAGTCATAGCCAACGGTTGCACATAATTCAGCGGTGTATGGGTTGGCCAGACCTTGCCAGAGTCCGATTTGAACCTCGCCTTTTTTCAGTGCCTGTTTGAAAGGATTGGATGAGTGTTGCATAAAATAGAATTCCTGGATAAATTAAACAAAGCGGCAATTGATGGTGCCTAAGGAACCGTAATCTGCACAGAAGACATCTCCGCGTTCAGCAAAAACAGGCCGTGTAAATGAACCTGACAGAATGACCTGGCCTGCTTTGAGGCTGACGCCTACTTGTGCAAGCCTGTTGGCAAGCCACACGATGCCGTTGCCGGGGTGATTCAGTACACCGAATGCCAATCCCGTTTCTTCGATGATGCCGTTGCGTAGCAGACCGGCTCCTACCCAGCGAAGATCAACTTCGTCTACGGAGACAGGGCGTCCACCAGTTACGATGGCGGCGTTGGCAGCATTATCTGAAATGGTATCCAGCACTTTGCGAGTGGCTTTGGTCTCGGGATCAATCTGGTGAAATCTTGCATCTATGATTTCAAGGGCTGGTATAACGTATTCAGTAGCGCGTAGTACATCTGTAAGGCTAACATCAGGGCCTTTCAGGTCGCTACCCAGCACAAAGGCAAGTTCAACTTCAACGCGAGGCACGATAAACCTTTCAAATGGCAACTGTGCGCCATCTGTATAAAACATGTCATCTAGCAGAACGCCAAAATCAGGCTCATTGATATTGGAGGCAAGTTGCATGGCGCGTGAGGTAAGACCCACTTTATGCCCACGTACCGTGCGACCATTTTTTACTTTGTGTGATACCCAGGCGTTCTGAATGGCATAAGCATCGCTTATTGTCATCTCAGGGTACAATAACGACACTTGTCGTATTTGTTGTCTGTTTTTCTCGCTTTCTTCGAGCTGGTTTGCGATATCCTGAATAGTATTCTGATCTAACATTTATAACTCCTTTTTTTACTGATTTCATTAGGTCACGCATGTCGAAAAATTTCAAACATCGTAACTTGCCTCATTTATTCCTTTCGGCTCGTGAAACGCTAATGCAATTTTTTCGCCCTATATTAAGCAATGCAGGTTTAACCGAGCAGCAATGGCGAGTATTGCGGACATTGCATGAAGAAAAAGATCTTGATGCGGCTACATTGGCGCAACGCGCACAATTACTGTCTCCAAGTCTTACACGCATGCTTCGTTTCCTGGAGGACGCCAACCTTATAGAACGTCATCCGGCACCTGAAGATATGCGTCGTCAAGTTATTCGGCTAAGTGCCAAAGGGCGAAAAACAGTGATATCCATTAGTCCTCAAATTGAAGCGGTTTACCAAAAATTTGAAGAAGCAATTGGTCCCAAGCTACTTTTGTCGCTTTATAAGGATGTGGATGATATGGTTGATAGGGTACAACGTTTAACAGATACATAAAAAATAAAATATTTTAAACCTAGATTATTCTAGCATTAATTATTTATCTTGTTAAATAATTAATTAACGAGTTAATAAATTAAAAACATTAATGTTGATGATAATGGTTTAATTCAAACAAATATTAAAATAAAATTTTTAACAATAGATTTTGCCTCAACGTATTACGCACTGATAGTGTGTAAAGCAATTTCGGCAGGACTGATTGCCGATAAATCGCCTTGTTTTTCACGTTCAGCTCTTAATTTGTTTATAAGCTGCCGTTTGTTTTGGCGGCTGCGGTAGGCATGTTCGCGCATCAGGGCTTCTGCGCGACTGGCTTCACGGTTGATAAGTGCCTGTAAAACGTCTTCATGATCGTATTGTGCCCTAGCCACAAATGACGTTTCAAGTTGGGTGGTAACCAGGGGGAGTGTCAGGGCACCTGGACCAACAAAAGGCAATTTATTATTGTGTTCCAGGGCCGAAATAAGGGCCAGGTTTCCGCACGACTCAACCAAGACTTCGTGAAAGCGCTGGTTAAGGCGACGCCAGGCTTCGGCATCAATCACTTGGCTATCGGCTTGTGTCGCTTCGTCAACCAGTTTTCTGCCGAGTTGCACCAATAACTCCAATGATTCCTGCACTTCGGGTTTTAAGCCTTGCTCTGCAAGCAGACGTACCGCCATACCCTCCAGCCCGCCTCTGACATCTACCGCATCAGCAAGATGCTGGATGGAAAAGGTGCGTACCCGGTATCCACCAGAGGACAGCCGTTCTAGTAAGCCTTCTTTTTCAAGCTCTGCAAATGCCAACCGTAGTGGGGTACGGGATACATTTAGTTTGGCAGCATAGCCTAGCTCGGTGAGTCGTTCTCCAGGTTGTGCTTCACCGGAAAGAATCAGGTTACGCAGTTCTTGAGTGACACGGTCGGTTTGCACAGCCATAAAAATCCCCTTGATATTTTTGATGATCTGATTTTAATTTAATAATTCCAGAAAATAAAAATTGCATACAATTTTATTGAAAACATAATAATTGTATGCAATAATTCGTTTTATAGCTATTAAAAATTAAAAACAACTATAAATTGTATGCAATAAGGTATATTTTTTTTATTCAAATAAGATATGGGACATATGAAAATCATTCGTTTTTTGCATCAAAATCAAACCCGCTGGGGCATCCTTAATGAAGCGCAGGTTGTTGCACTTGATGCACGCTGGCCTACTTTAAGTGAAGGATTGAGCCAAGGCGTATCTGCATTGTCTGCGGCTGCGAATGTTCCGGCTTCAGAACGTATTGCTTTAAACGAAGTGCAACTGCTTCCACCGGTAGATGAGAACGCCAAGATTTTGTGCGTAGGTTTGAATTATGGCAAGCATGTCCGGGAAACCGGTAACGCACAGGCTGAGCATCCATCACTTTTTTTTCGTCATCTTGAGTCTTTTGTTGGACATGAGCAGAGCATAGTCAAACCGGCCCATTCCGATCAGTTTGATTATGAAGGCGAATTAGTGGTGGTCATTGGCCGCGAAGGCCGGCATATTCAGGCTGAAAATGCATTGGAGCATGTTGCCGGATATACCTGTATGGGTGAAAACTCCGTACGTGATTTTCAGAAACATACCGCGCAAGTGACAGCGGGCAAAAATTTCTTTCATAGTGGTTCTCTGGGACCATGGATTATACCTGCCACCGAAATTTCCGATCCATCGGTATTGCACCTGACGACACGGCTGAACGGACAGGTAGTACAGGACGCTTCGCTGTCTGAACTGATTTTTTCAATTCCGGAATTAATTGCATACATCAGCACTTTTTGTGTTCTGCGTCCGGGAGATCTTATTGCGACAGGTACGCCGGAAGGTATTGGCTTCAGGCGGACTCCTCCTTTGTTTATGAAAGAGGGGGATATATTGGAAATTGAAGTATCCAATGTAGGTGTCTTGCGCACGCCGGTTATTAACGAACAACTCTAATCAAGGAAGCAAAAATGCACGACGGTGTTCTCTATTTAACAGAAAAAGATGTGGTGTCGGTGCTGGATATGCCGGCTGCTATTGATGCGTTGCAATCCATGTTGACCCAGCAGGGCCGTGAAAGGGTAAAGAATGTGCCTAAGGCACTGGGCACCTGGGGAGATGGCAGCTCCATGCATGCCTTGGGTTCCGTCATGACTGAAGAAGGGCAATGTGGTTTTAAAACCTGGGTTTATACGAAGAAAGGCGGTGGTTCCATGTACAGCCTTTTTGATAGTGAAAACGGCAGGTTGCTTGCTTTAATTGAAGCGCGGGCATTGGGTATGATGCGCACTGCGGCAATTAGCGGAGTTGCTACCCGGGTGCTTGCTCCCAAGAACAATGGTGTGGCGGCGCTTATTGGTACGGGCCCCCAGGCGGTAACGCAACTGGCTGCATTGGCTGCGGTTCAAGACTGGAACGAAATCCGTGTTTTTAGCCCTACACCTGAAAAACGTCAGGCTTTCGTTAACAAACTTGCTCCCCGGTATTCATTCAAGTTAATTGAATGTGATTCGCTGGAAGCTGCCATGGAAGGCGCGGAAATTGCAACGACCATTACACGGTCGGGTGAACCTTTCCTGAATCCAGAGCATCTGGGTACATGCAAACATATTAATGCGGTCGGCGCTATTTTGCCGGCCAAGGCAGAACTGGCTCAGGCTGTCATGAAGCAGGCAGACCTGCTTGTGGTGGATGATATGGAAAATGCAATGAGGGGTTCGCGAGAGTTGCGTGAATTGTTAGGAACCGATGCCGCTGGATGGTCGGAAGTAGGGGTGTTGAGCAAGTTGTTGGCAAATGGAGCGGGTCGTCCGGCAGAAGCAAAACTGACCTTGTTTAAGGGTATGGGCATGGGCATGTCAGATCTGGCTGTCGCCCGCTGTGTTTATGAACGGGCAAGCGTGCAGGGTCTTGGTATCACATTGCCGGCACAAACCCGTGAAAACCTGTTGTTGAACTAAATTCTTTAGAAGTACCAATAATTTACTGGAGACAGATTATGAGTAATCAAAATCATCGGTTCGTGGATGTGAGCGGTGCTGCATCACGTGAACAAAATATGTGGCCATCCATCGTTATTCCCAAGGAAGATATTGATCTTGAGATAGCCCGTTTACAGGATATTACCCGTCCTGATAATGGCCGTCGTGCCAGCTTGATTGTGCATCCACAGGCGACCGGTCACGGTTTGGGTCTTGCTCCGGGGATTGATGTCACCATCAATGTATTGAATCCGGGCGAGCGTACTTTTAATTTGCGTAAAAACTCCAATATGGTGGAAATCTGTATTGCAGGTAGTGGCGTGGCTATCTGTGACGGGAAAAGTACGCGTGTCTCCCGTTTTGATGTCTGGAATACGCCTTCAATGTCGGTTCACAGTTATTACAACGACGGCAATACCCCATGGGTGCGCCTGTCATATTCAAATGCGCCATTACTGGAAAAGCTGGAGGTGCATTATGTGGAAGAATTTGAAGGTGACATCCCCCCCGCAGATGCTGGAACGGTAATGCCCGTAACGCCAGGGGCAGCCGAAGTACGTGCCCGTGATCTGGCCCTGCGTGAGCAGATTACAGACGAAGGTGCCTGGATGCTTGGCTATGAATGGTTGATTGATATTGATGTTATTGAATCTAAATCATTGCATTGGCCGTGGTCCAAGGTATCTACCTACCTGCCAACCGTAGAGGAAATCGACAAGGGTTATAACGGTCGTCGCCTGTTCGTTCTGTATAACCCTGCGACTGAACGGCGCATTGGAACAACGCATAGTTTCTTTGCCACTATTTCATCATCTCCTCCGAACACGCATCACGTTCCACATCGTCATAGTTCAGTTGCCATGAATTATTACCTGCGTGGTTGCGGGCACAGCAAGGTAAATGGCGAGCGTCTGGAGTGGAAAGAAGGTGACTTGATTCTTTCCGCGCCAGGTTGGGCAATGCATTCCCACCATTCAGGTGACCAGGTGACTTCTGCACTGACCATTCAAGACCATCCTTTACAGATAGCAATGGAATCCCTGATTTGGCAAGAGCGAATTAAAGAGCCAATTTTAACCTTGGGTCGCCAGGCCGGATTTGAAAGTAATCGTGCGCAATTGGTTGCTGCCGGATAAATGAGAATAATTTAAGGAGAACATGACTATGAACGCTGTACTTGACCAGACTCATATGCCGACGTTGCGCACTGCCTTGCGTGATTTTTATGATGATTACGGTGCCTGCCTGGATGACTGGGATCTTGAAGGCTGGGTGGATTTTTTTGCAGATGACTGTCATTACCGTGTGATTTCACATGAGAACAAACAGGCCAATCTTCCATTGGGCCTGATTTATTGCATGAATAAAAACATGCTGCTTGATCGTGTTACTGCCATTCGGGAAACAACAATGTATGAGCCCCGTATGTTGCGCCATTTTATTAGTGGCGTGCGTATTAATAGCATTGAAGATGATGTGATCAAGGCGCAAGCCAATTTTATGGTTACCGAAGCTTTGTCTGATCAGGAACCGACCGTTAACCTTGTTGGCCAATATCAGGATGTAATTATCAGAACAGAAAATGGTTTCAAACTGAAATATCGTGATTGCGTATATGACAACTATCGCATTCGCAACTCACTGATTATCCCGGTTTGATATCTAATATAAGGAGATTTTAATATGAGCTGTAATCACGACCACACACCTGATGTTATTGAGGTTCCCGTTACCATCAACCGACGTTGGCCAGCAGAAGGTTATACCCGTATTCCCGCTTGGGTTTACACCGATCAGGCCATCTATAAGAAAGAAATGGAGGTGTTCTTTGCGGGGGACACATGGAATTATGTCGGCTTGGAATGTGAAGTACCTGAAGTTGGCAGTTATAAACGTCAATGGATAGGAGACCGGCCAGTAATTATGGTCAGGAACGAAGAGGGTGAGATTAACGTTATTGAAAACCGTTGTGCTCACAAAGGAGCCCAGATTTGCTGGCAGAATACCGGTAAGGTAAAAGATTTTACCTGTCCTTATCACCAGTGGAATTATGATTTGGATGGCAACCTGCAAGGTATTCCATTCCGTCGGGGTGCCTTGGGCAAGGGTGGAATGCCAAAAGATTTTGACGTGAAAAAATTCGGCATCAATCGTTTACGTACGGTGAACCGTGGTGGATCCATTTGGGCAACTTTTTCTGACACGGCTCCTGATTTTGAAACCTATTGCGGTGAAGAAGTACTGGCTGAAATTGATCATATGTTGCCCGGTAAAAAACTGCGCCTGCTGGGTTACAGCCGCCAGTTGATTCCAAGTAACTGGAAAATGTACCTGGAAAACCTGAAGGATCCATATCATGCCACCTTGCTGCATTCTTTCTATATTACGTTTGGTTTATGGCGTGCTGACTCCAAATCCGAGTGTATTCCTACCGGTGGTGGTGCGCATAGCGTGATGGTTTCCCATAACGAAGGCAAGAAAAAAACAGAAGCAACAGCGGAAATGGAACGCTTTCGCGATGATTTGCAGATTCTTGATGCCGAGACGGTTACTCCACGAGCCGAGTTCAATCAAGGGCGTGTTGGCGGAGCATGGGTGTTTCCTGCCGCGCAATTCGGGATTCAGGCCAACTCATTGAAAACCCGTCATGTCATCCCCCGGGGCCCTGACTCTCATGAACTGGTCTTTACTTATTACGGTTATGAAGATGATGATGAGGATATGACACGTTTGCGTTTGAAGCATGCCAACCTGTTGGGTCCTGCCGGTTTTGTTTCCATGGACGACAGTGAAATGCTCAAACAGGTGCAAACCGGTATTTCTGGCTATCCGGAAAGTGTAAGCGTGGTGGAAATGGGTGGGCGGGATACTGAACCCGCTGATTATATGGTTAGTGAAGTATTGATTCGTGCTTTCTATCAATATTATCGTGAGGCGATGGGGCTATGACTGATACATTGAACTGGGTTGCAGTGGGTACTCCTGCGGAAATTTCCCCCGATACAGGTACATTGCGCGTTGTCGTTGAGGGTGAAGCAGTATGCCTGTATAAGCTGGAAGACGGCTCTATCCATGCAACGCAAGACCGTTGCACGCATGGTAATGCCAGTTTGGCAGAAGGCTATATAGAAGATGGGCTTATTGAATGCCCACTTCATCAAGGATGTTTTGATATCCGGACCGGTGAAGCCGTTACCGCGCCATGTAAAGTGCCTATAAAGGTATACCCGATAAAAATCGAGAACGATACTATTTATGTTTCCGGAGAGCCGGCATGACAGCCGGGCGCATCATTATTGCGGGAGCGGGGCAGGCAGGAGGGTGGACTGCCCGCACCTTGCGCGATAAAGGCTATACGGGAGAGATTGTTTTGGTGGGTGCGGAAACGCATCTGCCTTATGAGCGCCCGCCGCTGTCCAAGGAAATCCTTCTGGGTACCGGTACACCAGACGCACTGGCGGTGTTGGATAATGAAGCGTTAAAAACGCTTGATATTGATATTCGCCTGAATAACGAAGTGGTTAATATCGACCGGGACGCACATAGCGTTATGCTTGGTAATGGTGAGCAACTGGCCTATGACAAGCTTGTCTTGTGTACGGGCGGGCGGGCGCGGCATTTGCCGATCAATGGTCTTGCGCATGAGCGGGTCTTCACGTTGCGTACACTTGATGATGCTTTGCGCCTGAAAACAGCTTTAGCCGCTGAAGCGGGCCATGTGCTGGTTATCGGTGGTGGCTGGATAGGGCTTGAGGTTGCGTCATCGGCACGGCAGATGGGCAGTGAAGTAACGCTTGTTGAATATGCCGATCGTCTTTGCCAGCGTAGCGTGACGCCGGATATATCGGATCTGCTGTTTGATTTGCATACCAGCCAGCAGGTCAATATCATGCTTGAAACACAAGTTCTTGACGTTACACCAGCTGAAAAAGGGCTTGCCGTCAGTTTGTCTAATGGCCAAACTCTGGTATGTACCTGCATTATTGTAGCAGCAGGTCTGATAGCCAATGATGAGCTGGCGAAGCAAGCAGGACTGGATTGCAACAACGGCATTTTTGTTGATGGCCAATGCAGGACAAGTGATCCTGATATTTACGCCGCTGGAGATGTTGCGATTACAAGAACCGCGCCAACAGGCGTTCAATTGCGTCTGGAGTCCTGGCAGAATGCCCAGGACCAGGGTATTGCCGCTGCGGCTTCCATACTGGATGGAGAGGATGACTATCGACCTATCCCCATGCTTTGGTCTGAACAATTTGACCGGCAGATCCAGATATTTGGTCATGTGAATGGTCAGGTCCGGTTGGCCTTGAGGCAATTGGCACGAGGTGCCGCCCTGCATTTCTATCTTAATGAAGACGATGTGATTGTAGGTGTTATTGGGGTGAATGCCGGACGTGACTTTCGATTTGCCCGCCAGTTGGTAGAGCGTGCAGCAAAAATTTGTTCAGCAGATTTGCTTGATGCCGAAAAGTCGTTGAAACAGCTTTCAGTTCTGGCCGTTGTCGCCTGATAAATATTTTCATGAGTTTTATATGCAAACATCACTTTTGTACAATCATTGTTCGCAAGCAATAGCGCGCTTTTATCATAGTTTGGACCAGCGTGATAACGAGAGTTTGCGAGCCTGTCTTGAAGCGGATACCGTGTGGGTTCGTCAGGGAAAAACACTGAAAGGTCCGGAGCAGATTCTGGAAGCGCTGGATCAGCGTGATCCCCTGCGGGTTACTTCGCATCAGTTCAATAATTTGTTTATTACATTGTCTGAGGACGGGGTAACGGCCAATATCACTTATTACTTGACGGTTTATGACAACCAGCATTCAACATCAGGATTACAGTTAAAAGCCGTTTTACGCAGTGAAGATGTCTTCTGTCTGAAAAATGGTGTGTGGGTTTTATCCAGTAAACAAAGCCATAAGCATTTATAAAGACAGTATAAAAAGGAAAAGTGATGTTGAAGTTAAAAAATCCAGGTTTGTTTCGGCAGCAATGCTATATAAACGGAGTTTGGTGCGATGCGGATGTGGGTGAAACCATTCAGGTTATAAATCCCGCAACAGAAGAAGCAGTTGGTTTTGTTCCTAAAATGGGTGCTTCTGAAACGCGTCGTGCCATTGAGGGGGCGAATGCCGCCTGGGATGCATGGCGTAATAAAACGGCAAAAGAAAGGTCAAACATTCTCCGGAAGTGGTTTGACTTAATTGTAGAAAACACCGAAGACTTGGCGCGTATCATGACGGCAGAGCAGGGTAAACCGTTAAGCGAGTCTAAAGGTGAAATCGCTTACGGCGCGTCTTATCTGGAGTGGTATGCTGAAGAAGGAAAGCGGGTTTATGGTGATACTATTCCAGCGCCTTCCAGCGATAAACGTATTGTGGTCACCAAAGAACCGGTAGGTGTCTGTGCTGCCATTACGCCCTGGAATTTTCCTTCGTCCATGATTACCCGCAAAGTTGGGGCCGCATTGGCTGCAGGGTGCCCAATTGTGGTTAAACCCGCTGCACAGACACCTTACTCGGCATTGGCGCTGGCGGTGTTGTCTGAAGAGGCGGGTGTGCCTGCCGGAGTGTTTTCAGTCATAACCGGTTCTGCATCAGCAATTGGTGGTGAAATGACATCTAATAATTTGGTACGAAAGGTTTCATTCACCGGTTCTACTGAAGTGGGCCGATTATTAATGCAGCAAAGTGCGGGTTCAATCAAGAAAGTGTCGATGGAGTTGGGCGGAAATGCACCTTTTATTGTTTTTGAGGATGCGGATCTGGATGCCGCGGTAGAAGGTGCTATTGCCAGCAAATACAGGAACACAGGCCAAACGTGTGTTTGTACCAATCGTTTTTATGTTCATGACAAGGTATACGATGAGTTTTGTCAGAAATTGGTGAATGCCGTCAGTAAGCTTAAAGTTGGAAATGGCTTTGAGGATGGGGTTACCCAAGGACCCTTAATTGATCAGGCGGCAGTCAATAAGGTGAAGGAACATGTGGCTGATGCGCTTGAGAAAGGCGGACGGATATTGGCTGGAGGCAAACCGCATGCATTAGGATTTTCTTTTTTCGAGCCAACGGTGATTGCAGATGCAACGGCAGAAATGAAAGTGGCTTATGAGGAAACGTTTGGGCCGTTAGCGCCCGTTTTCAGATTTCATTCAGATGAAGAGGTCATTGATCAGGCCAACGATACCGAGTTTGGGCTGGCGGCTTATTTTTACAGTCGTGATATTGGTCGTGTATGGCGTGTCTCCGAGGCTTTGGAATATGGAATGGTGGGCATTAACACAGGTCTCATTTCTAATGAGGCAGCTCCTTTTGGAGGTGTAAAACAATCGGGTCTTGGTCGTGAGGGCTCTCATTACGGGCTTGATGACTATCTTGTAGTGAAATATTTATGCATGGGTGGTATTTAAAGATCCAAGATAAAAATGGCCTTCTCCTTATATCTACTGGAAAGTCCTTCGTTAACCTTAAGCATGCCCGGTAGAAGATGATTGGTACAATACCGCACATGCCATCCGCCTTGATTGAAAAAGTGAACGCTTTGTGTTCAATAATGACTAAATCATGGATAAGCAATTACAGGTTAAGGAATACCTTTTTGGATTTTTATGGACGTAAAAAAATATATAGGCCCGTTTTGCCAATCAATATTAAATATACGGGTTTTATTGTCATTGCTAATAATTGGCAATGGATTATGGTTGACGTTACCTGTTCTGTCTAAATACTTCAATCACTTTGGTAAAGACACGATTGAGTTTGTGCATTGGATGCAAACCTTGGGATTTTTTCATTTACTTGAACTGCCCCGTTTTGCATTAGGCACTTGCCTGGTTTTATTTGGTTTTTTCCTGTTTAAAGGAGCCCGGCTAGCCTGGTCTTTTAGTCTTATTGCCTTGGTGTTATTGCTTGTTCTGGATATAACACTGGGTCGTGCCTATTTGATTCATGGTGCTTATTCTTCAGTTTTATTGGTTCTGCTAATACATTTTTGGAAACAATTTCCGAATCAGAGCATCAGCAACACAGCAGGGGTGGCTGTTTTCAGTATTGCCATCCTTAATGTGTATTCAGTATTGGGTTCTTTATATCTGGGTTCACACTTCAATCCAAACATTACCGATGTTTTTCAGGCCTTTTATTTTTCCATGGTAAGCATGGCAACGGTGGGCTATGGAGATATCGTTCCGGTAACGATAGAATCACGTCTTTTTACGGTTAGTGTCGTTTTTTTTGGTATTACTATTTTTACCACTTCAGTGGTGTACTTGGCAGGTATTGCGGCAACTGATACACGCAAAATCGTGCATAAAAGGTTGTTAAAAATGAAAGATCATTATGTTATTGTTGGCGCTTCCCAATTGGCGGTTTTTGTTTATAACGGCTTGAAAAAACGGGGTTTGCAGACTGTTATTGTATGCGATGAAAAAAACCGGGATTTATTCCCTGCAGATGCAATTGTCGTGTCAGGTGAGGTTGCCGAGATTGCGACCCTGGATAAGGCTTCTGTGAAAGATGCGTATTGTGTGATGGCATTGGAAAAGAGCGATGTGGAAAACACTTATGTTTTATTGGCGGTAAAGGAAATTGCGGGTGACAAGGTTAAAACCATTACCATGATTAATGAAGAACGTAATCGCAATAAACTACAACTTTTGCATCTTGATTATATATTTTCATTACCTGAAATGGGCAGTGAAGTGTTAATGAAGTATTTAAGCGGTGAAACCATTGATAATAATACGATCGCTGAATTGGTGATCAATCATAGTTAATATGAATTTTTAACGAAAACCAAGGTGCCTTGCTTATTTATAACTCTTCAAATGAATACTGGTTTCTGAATTGCTAATATGTTTAATGAGCCTGATCCGATCCAGGGACTGTTCCCATTCATCCAGGGTTTGCGCCTGCAGTTCGGCCAGCAAGTCCCAACGGCCGTTGGTGTCGTGCAGGGCAACGTAAGCTGGTTACGAGGGTTAGCTGAAAGCGTTACATCGTGAGCGGATGAAGGCAAATGCAAAGCTGTTACCACTCGACAGTTATCACTTGCCAAGTGGTCGAGCCACAATGAATAAAATTTACCGTAATGCCGAGCATCATTCCCGTTTGGTATTACCGATGATGCCTGCAACGCATCGTGTTTAATGTCATAAAACTGTATTTTTATTATAATATTATTACATTTAGGATTATTTTGAATTAATTAATTTGTACCGAGTAGATTTCATGAGTAAACGTGAAGATATAATTGAGCCAGAAATGGCAGGGAGAGCAAGAAGAGGTTTGGTTTACTCAGAAATACTTGGCTGGATTGATTTAGGGCATGCTCAGGGTAGAGATATTATAAATTTGTTAGAGGAAATGCGTAGAGGAGAAATTTCTACAGACCCTTATTATGATCTTGTTTATGCACAATCAATGAATATGTCAGGTTTTTGTGCGGGTAATAGCATAAGATGGAAAGTCAAAAAAGGAAGATCTTTACATGAAAGGCATAGTATTGCTTTAGCTATGATGATGCAGATCTCTCTTCAATTCGAAGGATTGCAGGTATCTGCTCCTTATAATTGGTTTACTGATAGTGGCTTTAGTGCGGAAGATTTGGTTTCTAATTTATTGGGGTTTTATCGTGTCGTTCGACCAATGAATTATTTTCCGCATTTGAAATTAATCAGTAAAGCAAAGGCTCTTGAACGCTGGGATTATTATGGTGTTGTTGGTGTGTATAAAAATAAGCTTTTTCGTCCTTTGCTGTTTCCAGAACCAACAGTGAATAAAGCAGTCACACCAAGCTATGGTACTTTACCCTCATTTATGACAGCTATTCAGCCTTTTAATAATTTTAATAAGGGTGTTGTAGAAATTGTGAGGCCTAGCAGTAGACATGATGGGTTAGCATTTATGTATGGATCCAAATATGCTTGTCGTTAAAGTCAGCCGGAAAAAAACGCTTATAACATTTATAACCGTTTGTATCTTTTTCATTGCCTGGTTGGGATATGTAGTGATTCCTTATGTTTTTTCATTGGATTACAGTTATACGCGCAAGGATTGGGTTCCGTATACTTTGTTGACATCTAACGAGGTAAAAAATGCACCCGGCCTGGATGATGCTTCTCTTATCTTTTATGATGCCCGGGACGGTACCAAACCTTCAGGTTTTCATATCCGGTACGCAGGAAAACAGAATGTGGAAGTGCTTAAAAAGTATTTAATATCGTTGGGGTACCAGGAAGTAAATGATCCTGTTTTGGGTAAAAGCTGGATTGCCAACAGTAAAAAAGAAGCATATATTAATGATGCTGATGAATATACAATCTTAGGTTTTTTAAATTTTAAATAATTTTTAAGTCACATCCTGAATGTGAAAAACCGGATAATCAAAACGCAACAAAACCCTTCCCCTGAATAAATATTTTCCATTCATTTATAACTCTTCAAATGAATACTGGTTTCTGAGTTATTGATATGTTTTATCAGCCTGATCCGTTCCAGTGCCTGCCCCAGTTCATCCAGGGTCTGCGCCTGCAGTTCGGCCAGCAAGTCCCAGCGGCCATTAGTGTCATGCAAGGCAACCATGCAGGGTTCACCCAGTAAACTGGCCACGGCCTGCCGGGTGGCGTTGCCTTCAATGGCAATACTCATCCAGGCGGTAATAGGCCGGTTCTGGCTAGTGGGGCGCAGCTGCACCGAATAACCGGTAATCACGCCTTCATCTTCCAGTTTCAGCATGCGGTTGCGCACCGTGCCGCGTGAGACCTGCAGTTTCTGAGCCAGATCGGCCACGGTATAGCGGGCATTCTGGCGTAAAAGGGCAATAAGTGCCTGATCTATCGTATCCATCATTGTCATTCCGGTAATGTGTTCTGTCATTATGATAGAAAATTGCCCAAAAGTATGCAAAATGTGGGCTGTAAATTGATGGCTTTCTGCGACACACTAAGGGTAATTGCTTGAGTTACAAACACAAATATAGGAGACCCGGCATGAATACCTTATTGCATAGTCATCTAATGACTGAATTGATCCGTCCACAGGACATTGCTGCGATTGTCCAGAAAAAAGGCATGAAAGCCTGTCTTGACGGGGTTGCCAACTATATTTTAAAGGATTATTTGCGCTGGGATGAGTTTGATAAATCCAGACGGGTCGCCAAATATGTGGAAGATGGCGTGATGGAGCTGATGCCCATTGCCGATAAAAAACACTATGCTTTCAAATATGTGAACTGCCATCCGCATAATCCGGCCAAGGGTTTGTCTACCGTGATTGCATTTGGTGCGCTGGTTGATGTGGCCACAGGCATGCCAATGGCCATTTCAGAGCTGACCCTGACAACGGCTTTCCGGACAGCGGCCACATCTGCCTTGGCGGCCAAATACCTGGCCCGCAAAAACAGCCGTACCATGGCCTTGATTGGCAATGGCTCCCAGGCAGAATTCCAGGCCCTGGCCTTTCATTACCTGCTGGGTATTGAAGAAATCCATTTGTATGACAAAGATCCCAAGGCTTCTGAGAAACTGGCGGGTAATCTGGCTCATACCGGCATGACGTTTGTGATTGCCAGCGATGTGGCCAGTGCAGTCAAGGGTGTGGATATTATTACCACAGTCACGGCTGAATATGCCAAAGCGCATATTATTACCCCGGATATGATAGAGCCGGGCATGCATATCAATGCAGTCGGGGGGGATTCACCTGGCAAGACAGAGTTGCATCCTGAAATCCTCTCAATGGGTACGGTGTTTGTTGAATTTGAGGAACAGACCAGGATTGAAGGTGAATTGCAGAATGTGGCTGAAGATTTTCCGGTAGTGCATTTATGGGAAGTGTTTGGCAAGACCAAGCCGGGCCGCAGTGACAATAATCAGATAACACTTTTTGATTCGGTCGGGTTTGCGCTGGAAGATTATTCCGCCATGCTGTTCATGCGTGATGCGGCCAAAGAACTGGGTCTGGTTCAGTCCATTTCACTGGTGCCTGAATTGGCCGATCCGAAAGACCTGTTTTCTTATTTGGGGGTAGTGCCTGCCATTCCGGTTTTGACGGATAGGATTTCTGCTGAAATCCGTTAAAGGACGGATCTGTTCTTCGTCTTAAAGAACGGGCTGGCAATTGTTTTTGCCAGCCCGTGCTCTATATGAGAAAATACCCCAACAGATTCCCAAGGAAGATGACGTGGTGGATATTCAAAATAAGCGGCTTAGCCTGATTGGCGTACCTACTGATGTCGGTGCCGGTCATCGTGGTTCCAGCATGGGTCCGGAAGCCTTGCGGGTGGCGGGTATTACCCAGTCCCTTGAGAAACTGGGGCTTGATGTGCGCGATTGTGGCAATATTCAAGGCCCGGCCAATCCCTGGCAGTCACCCGTCAATGGTTACCGCCATCTTGAGCAGGTTGTAGCCTGGAACCGGCTGGCCCATGATGCCATTTACGCCCAACTGCAGGAAGGCCGTTTGCCGGTCATGCTGGGGGGCGATCATTGCCTGGGTGTGGGCTCCATCAGTGCCGTGGCCCGCTATTGCCGGGAACAGCAAAAGCGGCTGCGGGTATTGTGGCTGGATGCCCATACCGATTTCAACACTGCCGAGCTGTCGCCCACGGGCAATATCCACGGTATGCCGGTGGCTTGCCTGTTCGGTTATGGCCCCGAGGCGCTCGTCAATATGTCGGGCACCAGGCCTGCGCTTAATGCGGACATGATCCGCCAGATTGGCATCCGCAGTGTTGATGCCGGTGAAAAGCATTTCATCCATGAGGCGGGCATAGAGGTTTTCGATATGCGTCACATAGATGAAACCGGCATGCGGCAGACTATGCAAGAGGCCTTGTATGGCCTGGACCAGGATACGCATTTGCATGTCAGTTTTGATGTGGACTTTCTTGATCCGGACATCGCACCGGGAGTGGGAACAACGGTAAGGGGTGGGCCCAATTACCGTGAGGCCCAGTTATGCATGGAAATGATTGCCGATACCGGGATGATGGCCTCTTTGGATATTGTTGAACTGAATCCGGCCCTGGATGTGCGCAATTTAACGGCGGAAATTGCGCTGGATATGGTGGAAAGCCTGTTTGGGCAAAGTACACTGGTACGTCGTAACGTTAAATAAGAGATTTTTGCCGTGCAATTGGAAAAAGATAAATCGGTGCTTGAACGCTTTTTGCATGCCTTCTGTTTTGAGGTGCTGGCGATTGGTATCAGTGCCCCCCTGGCTGCCTGGATTTCAGGTGAATCGATGGTGGATATGGGGGTGGTTACGGTTGTGATTGCCGTGATGGCCTTGCTCTGGAACATGGTTTACAACACCTTTTTTGATCGCTTGCTCAAGCGTTTCGGCTGGGTGAAAAATGTGTTCATGCGCTGCGTGCATGCGGCCGGATTCGAGTTTGGCCTGCTGGTGATGGCCATTCCCTTTATTGCCTGGTGGCTGGATATGGGCTGGCTTGAAGCCCTTATTCTGGATTTTGGGTTGGTTTTGTTTTATTTGCCTTATACCTATGTGTATAACCTGATTTATGACCGCTTGCGTGCCCGTTATTGGGGGCGCGTGGCTGCGGCGTGATGGACTTCCCATTGCTGGTTTATTTGGTAATTAAATGGCCGGGGTTGTCCAGCCAGGCCGGTTTGCTGGCCAGCACCTGCCGGTAAACCGGACAGTCAGTATCATGGGCACCCCGCAGGTAACCGGTACTCATCAGAAATTCATTCACGATTTCCCTACCGGTAAACCTGAAGGTTTTTTTAAACAGGCGTGTCCATGCTTCTTTTGATAAAGGGTGATGGTGATTCAGCCATGCCTGGAATGAGCCGAATTCTTCCTGCAGCCCAAGTACCGTTCGGGCGTTTTCAATGGCGGCGTTTACTTTCAGGCGATTGCGGATAATACCCGCATCATTCAGCAGACGCAGGCGGTCTGCGTCCTGGTAAGCAGCGATTTTTTCTATGCTGAAACCGTCATAGGCTTGCCGGAAATTGTCCTGCTTCATCAAAATCGTGTTCCAGCTAAGCCCGGCCTGGTTGATTTCAAGAATCAGCCGGCCAAACAGTTCATTGTCATCATCCAGCGGAAAACCGTATTGGGTGTCATGGTAATCGCGGTGAACCGAGGGTTGGTGGGCGGGTAAACGGGCAACATATTCGCAATAGCTCATGGGGCTCCCGAAGGTGGATTGGGTACGTCAATCACGAGGGCTGAGGTTGGGCAGGATTCTGCTATGATGGGCGGTTATTTGTTTCCTGTCCCTCGCGCGGAATTTTTATTGTAAGTCATCCATCATGAATATGAATACCCAGCCTGCCCCAAAGTCTTTCGGAAAACCGGAACTTGCCCTGATGTTGGTGACCGTGTTCTGGGGAGCGACTTTTCTGATCGTTCAGCTGGCGGTTACGGTGAGTGAGCCGTTCTTCTTTGTCGGACTGCGGTTTGGTTGTGCCGCCCTGGCCATGTGCATACTGAGTTTTAAGCTGCTTAAAGGGCTCACCCGGCAGGAGCTATGGGCAGGGTTTTTAATCGGGATTGGCATTTTTCTGGGTTACAGTCTGCAAACCGTGGGCTTGCAAACCATTCCCAGCAGCAAATCGGCCTTTATCACGGCCCTGTATGTGCCGTTAGTGCCACTGCTGCAATGGATTTTCCTGAAAAGAAAACCTTCTGTCATGAATTGGCTGGGTATTTTTCTGGCCTTTGGTGGTTTGGCTTTGTTGGCCGGGCCCGAGGGGCTTAGTGGTGGTATTGGCAAGGGGGAGTTGTTAACGGCCCTGGGAGCGCTTGCGATTGCGGCAGAAATTATCCTGATCAGCCGTTTTGCCGGTGCCATAAACCTGTTCAGGGTCACAATTGTGCAGCTGGCAGTCACCTCGCTCATTTCCTTTGTTGTTTCTGCCGGTGTGGGGGAAACGGTGCCTGCATTTTCGTGGCTGCTGTTTTTTTGCACCCTGGTTCTGGGTCTTGGAAGCGCATTTATCCAGGTCACCATGAACTGGGCTCAAAAATATGTCTCGGCCACGCGGGCCACCCTGATCTACGCAGGAGAACCTGTTTGGGCAGGTGTGATTGGCCGTATTTACGGAGAACGTTTGCCCGCCCTGGCATTTTTGGGTGCCGGGCTGATTTTATTGGGCGTATTGGTGAGTGAACTGAAATTGAAGTGGCCGGGCAGGCAGAAGACGCCCGCCGAATAACAGACGTAAGAACAGGCTCATACTTAATTAAAGTTAACGTGATCAATACCCGCGTGCTTTGTTCCGGCTTGAGAGTCAGCCGGCTCAGGCCTTTGGCATGGCAAGTTTGTCTGCCAGCAAATGCCTGAACGCTTCGGGTTGGCCATAGTATCGGGTATGTTCCAGTGTTTCAAGGCGGTCGCCTTTTTGCAGCACAAAGGCGGGGAACCCGTTCACCCCCGCGTAATGCATCAGCCTTAAGGTATCATCAATATGGTGTTGTATGGGTCCTGAAAGTATCTCTTCGTAAGCCATGGCAAACTCATGACGGTCCAGTCCGATCGTTTCGGCAACATCGGTAAGCACGTCCACGTGAACAATCGGTTTGCCATCACGATAATGCGCATGCTGGATGGCCTTGAGCATAAACGGGGAATGGTTTTTTTGCAGTTTTTCTGTTGCAAGAATAGCGGCAATGGGTGGCAGGGAATCAAAGATGGTGTGCGGGTTGTCCAACAGCCCGTTCAGATAGGCCTCGCCAAAAACCTGGCCGGTCATTTGGGCAATTCGGGCATCGGACTGCCTGATCATGTCGCGTTTGCCTGCAGGAATGTGCATGCGCTGGAACAGGCCGCCTGCATGCAGTTCAAGCTCATATAAACCACTGCCCGAGGCCAGGGCGGTTTCCAGCAGGCTTTCCGCGGCATAGCACCAGCCGCACAATGGGTCGTATATATAATGAAGTTTGGTCTGCATGGAGAAACCTCCTGTTTGAAACAAGGGATATTGGGGGTTGGCCAGTTTGTAATCGGTACTGGCTGACGTTAATGTACCTTAATCATGGCGGCAGTGCGTATAATTGAAAAACAAGTGAATGATATTTATTATTACTTGAATCAGGGGTGAGTCGCAAGATTTGGGCAAGGGCATGTTTTGAAATGAAACCGTTAAGGAATCTGAAATGACTATACGCATTGAACGGGACAGCATGGGTGAACTTGAGGTGCCGGCAGAGGCGCTTTACGGGGCACAAACGCAGCGGGCCATTAATAACTTTCCGGTAAGTGGACAACGCTTGCCCAAGGCGTTTATTGCCGCGCTGTTAACGGCTAAAGTGGCGGCGGCCAGGGCCAATGTCAAGCTGGGGCACCTGCCCGAAGCCATGGGCCAGGCCATTGAAACCGCGGTGAACGAATTGTTGGCCGGCAAGGATTTCATGGTGCATTTCCCAATCGATGTGTATCAGACCGGTTCGGGCACCAGTACCAATATGAATGCCAATGAAGTACTGGCAACCCTGGCAACGCAGATTTATGGCAGTACCGTCAGTCCCAATGATCATATCAATTTCGGGCAAAGCAGTAACGACATTATTCCCGGCACAATCCATATCAGTGCCGCGATTGAACTGGATAAAAAACTGCTGCCGGCGCTTGCCCACCTGGCTGCCGTGATTCGTGACAAGGCCGCAACGGTAGACCGGTATGTGAAAACCGGTCGTACTCATTTAATGGATGCCATGCCGGTACGCCTTAGCCAGAGCCTGACCGGCTGGGCCGTGCAAATTGAACAGAATATCCGCCAGCTGCAGGCAACCCGACCCCTGTTGCACAGTCTGGCACAGGGCGGGACGGCAGTGGGTACGGGCATTAATGCCGATCCAGCGTTTGCCGCCGAGTTTAGCCGTCAATTAAGTGAAATAACGGGTTTGTCCTTTACACCGGCAGAAAGCTTTTTTGCCCATATCGGCTCACAGGATATCGCGGTGTCCTTGTCGGGGCAGTTGAAAACAACGGCCGTCTCCATCATGAAGATTGCCAATGACTTGCGCTGGATGAATTCCGGGCCCTTGGCCGGTTTGGCCGAGATTGAACTGGAAGCCCTGCAGCCGGGCTCTTCCATTATGCCGGGCAAGGTCAATCCGGTTATCCCCGAGGCGGCGGCCATGGTGGCTGCACAGGTGATGGGCAATGATGCGGCCATTACCGTTGGCGGCCAGGCGGGCAATTTTGAATTGAACGTGATGCTGCCCATGATTGCGCATAATTTGCTTAACAGCATTGAGCTTTTGGCCAATATTGCCGTTTTGCTGGCAGACAAGAGCATTAAAACCTTCAGGGTGAATGAAGCCCGTTTGCAAGAGGCCCTGGCCCGCAACCCGATTCTGGTGACGGCGCTTAATCCAATCATTGGCTATCTGAAAGCGGCGGAAATTGCCAAGCAGGCCTATAAAGAAGGGCGTCCGATTGTGGATGTGGCAGCCGAGCAGACGGATATCCCGCGGGATGAGCTGCTACGCCTGCTTGACCCGATGACATTGACACAGGGTGGTTTGTAATTAATATGGAACAACTGGAGTTCTTTGAAATTCCCAGCCCTTGCATTGGTGTGTGTGAAGCCAATGCAAGGGGGTACTGTAAAGGCTGTTTTCGCAGCCGTGAAGAGCGTTTTAACTGGCAGACCTATTCCGACCCGCAAAAACGCGAGGTGATCCGTTTGTGCCAGATGCGCAAACAGCGAGCCGTGCTGGCGATACTTGAGGCAAGGAAAAACGCGGCAACTGAAAGAAATGAATAATTATTAACTTTCGCTTGGTTCCTGCTTATGTTATAACCGTGAGCCCTTTGACTGGAAAACAAGCAGTAATAAAGATGAAAAAAAGTTTGACTGTATTCGTGCTGGTATTGAATACATTGTTTGGGCAGGCACAGGCCGCGCAACTGAAAGGGAAGGTGGTGAATATTGCTGATGGTGATACCTTAACCATTCTTCAACAGGATAAAACCCAAAAGCGTATCCGTCTGGGTGAAATTGACGCGCCGGAAAGCAAACAGGCTTTTGGACAGCGCTCAAAAGAGTCATTAATTCAGCTATGCGGCGGCAGGAATGCCGTGGTGCAGGTGCAGGATATCGACCGTTATGGCCGTGTCGTGGGCCGGGTGAGCTGTAATGGCGTGGATACCACTGCAGAGCAGGTGCGCCGTGGCATGGCTTGGGTGTACGACGGTTATGCCAAGGATAAAAGCCTGTATGACGTGCAAAGCCAGGCAAAAAAAGCCCGCAAGGGTTTGTGGGCCGATGCCCGTCCGGTTCCGCCATGGCTTTGGCGCAAGGGGCAGACGACGGCTCAGGCCGCTACGCAATCGGGTAGTAAAGCTGTGAGTGGGGAGGTGCGTGGCAACAAAAATTCCAGGGTTTATCATTTATCCAATTGCCCGGGTTATACCGCAATGAATCCCAAAAATGTGCTGTCTTTTAAAACCGAGAAAGAGGCCCGTGCAGCTGGGTTTCGCAAGGCGGGTAATTGTCCTGGATAGAGATTGTCTTCTGTGCCTGTTTTTCTTAAATTTAGCTGGGCGCTTTATGATAAAAACAGTTACCCAATTACCGTAAAAAATAAGCTTATATCAAAATATCTAAATAATTTTCTTGTATTTTGCCTGCCGGTAAACCTTATTTATAGTTGTAACCATATCTTCATAAATATGGGTTTTTATCATGGCCGCCTCTTTACAAACCATTCACGACCTGAGCCGCTTTTCAGCTGAACAATCATTTACCGTCAATGCATTGCCTGTCCTTGGGGCCGAAGTTGTTAATATTGATCTTGGCCGGGTATTGGGTGCAAATAATCTTGCACAGATCAAACAGGCTTTTCTGGAACATCATGTATTGGTTTTTCGTGACCAGGACATCACGCCAGAACAGCATGTTGCATTCAGCCGTTTTTTTGGCCCCCTGCAAATTCATGTTCTTAAGCAATTCCAGCTGGCAAATCACCCTGAAATCCTGATTATTTCAAATATAAAAGAAAATGAAAGGCCTATCGGGCTGGGTGATGCCGGTGCGTTCTGGCATTCTGACTTGTCATACAAGGAAATTCCCAGCCTGGGATCATTGCTGTATGCCCGTCAATTGCCGGCTGAAGGGGGCGATACGCATTTTGCGGATATGCATCTGGCCTGGCAGACCTTGCCACTGCATTTGAAAAAAGCCATTGAAGGCAAACAGGCTGAACATACGTATATCAAGAAATATGCCGAATTGCAGGCCCGCTCGCCATGGCGCCCCAATCTTACGCAAGCACAGCTTGAAGAGGTCAAGCCGGTCGTGCATCCGGTAGTAACCCGTCATCCCGAGACGGGTTTGAATACGCTTTTTGTGAATGAAAATTTCACCTCCCGCATTATTGGCCTGCCACAGGATGAAAGTGATGATTTGCTGGCGCAGCTGTTTGCGCATAGCGTCAAACCCGAGAATGTTTATATCCATCAATGGCAGGATAATGATCTGGTGTTCTGGGATAACCGTTCCGTGATTCACCTGGCGGCAGGTACGCCTGACCATTTGCCACGAAAACTGTACCGCACCACGGTTGAAGGTACCAGGCCCTTAGCAGCCTGAATAAAGAAATAATAATTCAATATTAAAATCTAAGGATGAGAATATGTTTTTGAAAAATTCAAAAAAACGGTTGTTGGTCTCACTGGTTACGCTGTTAAGCGCCACGTCTTTTGCCCCGGCCTATGCCGAAGGCCAGATTCGTATTGCCGAACAGCATGGCATTATTTATTTGTTGTTGCATGTGGCACAAGACCAGAAGCTGATTGAAAAGCATGGCAAAGAGCAGGGGCTGGATATCAGGCCGGAATGGGTCAAGCTGTCTGGTGGCGCTGCCATCAATGATGCCTTGCTGTCGAATTCGATTGATATTGCCGGTGCCGGTGTTGCTCCTTTGCTAACCATTTGGGATAAAACCAAAGGCAAACACAATGTACGTGGTGTGGCTTCTTTGGGTAATTATCCCTATAAGCTGATTAGCACCAATCCCAATGTGAAAACGATTGCCGATTTCACGGAAAAAGACCGTATTGCCTTGCCCAATGCAGGTGTTTCGGTGCAGTCACGCATTTTGCAGCTGGCATCTTCCAAGCAGTGGGGTGAGGAAAACTATAAAAAGCTGGACAAGCTGTCGGTCACCGTTCCGCATCCCGAGGCAACCGCAGCCATTCTGAAAGAGGGTACGGAAATCAACGCCCACTTTGCGACCCCACCTTTCCAGGACCAGGAACTGGCCGGTAATCCGAACGCCCATGTGGTGCTGGAGGCATATGATGTATTGGGCGGTCCTTCCACCGCGACCGTTTTGTATGCGACTGAAAAATACCGTGCGGAAAACCCCAAAACCTATCAGGCTTTTATTGCCGCGCTGGATGAAGCCGCCCAATATATTAAAAACAATCCTGAAGGTGCGGCAGATGCCTATCTGAGAGTCAATAAAAGCAATATAGACCGTGATCAGTTGCTGGCAATTATCAAGAGTCCTGACATTGAGGTCAAATTGACACCACAAAATACGTTTACCCTGGCTGATTTCATGCATCGTGTCGGTGCCATCAAGAACAAGCCCGCCTCGGCCCAGGATTATTTCTTTGACGATGCACACAACGCGTCGGGGAGCTGAGCATAATGAGTCACGGTCTTGGCCTGGCCTTTCAGGTACGAACGGATTTTGTGGATAACGGCTTATTGGCAGCAGTGGCTGACGGTGTTGAGGTGAGCCCGAAACTACCATCATGGCCTACGGTGGAACCCCTGCTGGCTGTCAAGAATGTTCATCTGGAATATGTAACCGACAAAAGCATTGTGCGCGCCACCCATGATGTGAGTTTCAATGTGTATGGCGCTGACCGCTTTATTTTGCTGGGTCCTTCAGGTTGTGGAAAATCCAGTTTGCTGAAATCGGTGGCGGGGTTTTTACCGCCCCGTGCCGGCTCGATTGAACTGGACGGCCAGGTGGTTCGCAAGGCAGGTCCTGACCGGGTTGTGGTGTTTCAGGAGTTTGACCAGCTGGCACCATGGAAGACCGTCAAGCAAAATGTCATGTTTGCCCTGCAGGCTTCCCGTACCCTGGGGAAAAAAGAAGCGTCTGAGCGGGCTGAGCATTATTTGCACAAAGTGGGGCTAAGCCGCTTTTTCAATGCTTATCCGCATACCTTGTCGGGCGGCATGAAGCAGCGTGTGGCCATTGCCCGCGCGATGGCCATGGAGCCCAAAATCCTGCTGATGGATGAGCCTTTTGCTGCACTGGATGCCCTGACCCGCCGCAAAATGCAGGAAGAGTTGCTGGCCTTGTGGGAAGACACTAAATTTACCCTGATGTTTGTGACGCATTCGATTGAGGAAGCCCTGGTATTGGGTAACCGTATCCTTTTGCTGTCACCGCACCCAGGCAGGGTCAAGGCGGAAATCAACAGTCACCAGTTTTCCCTGGACAGTGCGGGTAGTCCTGAGTTTCAGGCGACTGCCCAGCGTATCCATCATTTATTATTCAACGAGCAGGCCTAGTTTTATGAGTACTTTATTCCAAGCAACCAGTGGCGTTATGCCGGGTGAACCTCCTGTTCGTCCCGAATATGAAATTGATCTTAAACCCTTTAATCATGAAACAAACAGCCAAATTGTGCTTGAGAAAAAGCGGTCTTTGGCACAAAGGTTGTGGCACATTGATGGCATCCGTAAAACCTGTATTCTTCTGGTGCTGGCACTGGTTTGGGAAGTGGCTGCCCGTGTTACCGATAATGATTTGCTGTTACCGACGTTTTTACAAACGTTTGATGCTTTTGTAGCAGGAATTGCCAACGGGGAATTGCCTGACCGAGTCAGTGTCTCGCTAGGGGTGCTATTGCAGGGTTATGCCCTTGGGATTGTGCTGGCCTTTGTGCTAACCACTGTAGCCGTTTCAACCCAGCTGGG
>LFRM01008061.1_pt1 | contig 31612 bp, 29 predicted proteins | sample 618341 | NCBI WGS metagenome assembly LFRM01 (sample SAMN03654438, study PRJNA283298) | anaerobic digester metagenome | isolation source: pool of bioreactors CSTR01a, CSTR02a, and CSTR03a thermophilic anaerobic... | place: Denmark: Kgs. Lyngby | collected 2014-05-21 | reverse complement strand
AATAGAGAATAAAAAATAAAAATGGAGGTCGATTATATGAAATATATTGACATAGACACTTTTGACAAAAAGGCTAGAAGCGGAGGAGTGTGGGTCCTGTATGATGGAAACGAGCCTGACAGGATATTAAGGCGGGCGATAGAGCCGGGAGTGGAAGTAGAAAGGCTTCTGATTCCTACGAAGTTTATCAAGGATGGAGAATACCTGGTAATAGTCGAAGTAACAAGAGAAAGACCTGTTTTGATAAAGAGATGTCATAAGAGACATGTAGATATTTTCCCGGACAGAAGGACGGGTGGAATTAAAATTTATGTTAACAGAGATAAAATAGAGCCCATAATAGAAGATTACGACTTTGTTGATGAAAGGTATAAAACTGAAGAAGAAATAATTGAAGACATGGTAGCTACCGGATATATAACCAGAGAGGAATGGGACAAATATATAAATCCGACAAATTGTATAGAGTTACCGATGGTAAAATACAAAGTTATATGGGAGGATAATTATGAGACCCCATATGTAATCAGTATATCTGAAGTCAATCAAAACTTCTCCAAAGCAGCAAAACTGGTTGATGAGAAAAAAGAGCTTGTTATAATGAAGCATAACAAGCCCAAATACGTTATATTGGAGTATGAAAAATACATTGAATATATGAAACAGCTTTCAAAGGACCGCTAAAAACAGCGGTTCTTTTTATGTTCTTGTATGAAAAATTTTTAAAAAATAATAAAAAAATACTTGAAAAATTAAAGAATCTTTTTCTAGGATAAAGCAACAGAAAGAACAAATGTTCTCGATATAAAGACGTCAGAAGGAGTTATTAAAATTCTACCGGTAGGAGTTATCCTTACCGTAAATACAACCATGTCCCCCTTACATACGTGTTTGGCGATTATACATACCAAGGTAAAAGGGGGATGCATTATGTTCATAACGATTCAAGAGGCACCACCACAGAAGCCTCAAGAACTTAAAACTTACCTTGAGGTGTTGTGGGATAAAGCAAAACCTTTTTATAGGGAATATAAAAACGCCAAACAAATAATATATGATATCGAAAATAGTGACAAAGGAATTGCGTTTTATAGACTGTTTAATTGGTTTTTTGATGAACTAAAGTGTTTTAGCGATTATCCATTATGTAAGCAGCAACAAAAATTTGATTATACTACAATTGATGAAAAAAACGAGGTCGAAAGTATCATAATGGAGGCTTTTTTGGCAGTTTTAAAAGAATTCCGGGAAGATTTAACAATTCTTGATTCAAAAAAAGAATCTGACATTTACAATATGTTGGCTAAAAGAATAAGGCACAGAGCCCGATATAACATTTATAAGACATTACAAATACAGAGAGTCCGTCGAACGGATCCTGAAACGAAGAAAGTTATAAGCAAATATATAAGGAAAGAATTTCCGGTCCCTGAAGTAAAACCTAAAAAAACAGATAGTGTTGATTTTTTAGATAGACTGGTAGAAAAGGAAACAAAAAGATTTATAAGAAGCAAAATTATTGAGTTTTTGAGGGGCAGAGATAAAGATGATGCGATTATATTTTATGCTTCTATTCTGAAGAACGCTGAAGGAGAGTGGGATAAACATAAATTTAAAGTAAAATTAACGGAAAAAGAGCTTGCGCAGCAATTAGGTATCAGCAGAGATGTAGTTAAATATAGAAAAGTAAAGCTGAAGAGAGATTTTAAAGAGTTTTGGCAAAACGAGATAAAACCATATATTTGATTTTCGCGGTGCTGTTGTTAGCACCGTACATAAGTCTCATTATTTTTTTGTATTACATATCACTCGGTTTTCCCGGATGAGAGGTGATGAGAGTGTATGATATTAATCCTATTTTTATAAAAGTATTAATATAAGATATAATGAATAAGAAAGTGGGGTAAGATATTATGGCAAAAATAATTGATTTTAATACGTATAGAGTAAGATTTATGGGTAAGGTAATTACAAAACCTAAATACGAAAGATTCAAAAATAAAAACGTGGAAACATTGTATGTCGAAATCAGACTTAATTACTCTCAACTTATGATGCTAAAAAGAATTCTGGAAAGTGAAATTGATGCTCATGAAAGACGCCAGGATTACACATTAGTTATTGCACATGGTTTGAAAACCATTAACTTTGAGAAAGCGGCTTCAAAAAAGAAGTTAAATTTGCATGTTTACGAAATTTATTATTATAAAAGAATTATAGAATTTTATATAGAAAGTTATGACGAATTATTTACTGAACTGGATAAGTTTCTTATTTATGAATTACATGATATATTTTCTGAATATGAAAGAGAGAACGAAGAACTTATAGATGAATTTGCTTACAAAGATCCTGAAGAAAAATATAAAATTGTAAGAAAAATGATACGATAGATCACTAGAAAAATAAAGTTATTACTAACCGATTAATTTGTATTGATTGATATTAATAGTAATTAATTGCTATTAATTGCTATTAATGAATCTGGGATAAAATGCCAATAAAAAATAAAATACGATTTTAAAATCACGTTCAGTCTTCAGAAGTTTTAAACGAAAGATATTAGAGAAGCATAGAAAAATATAGAAATTGCTAGGATTTTAAACGTATTCCCGTTTATTAATGTTTGATTTTATATAATTCGTATTATTCTCTAATAAATCGTTTTTTAGTAATCTGAAAAAGGGGCTTTTAAGCCCCTCTTTTATTTTTTGTGGATAAACTTTTTGTATAAGATTTATATGTTTATTATGCTAGCAATAAGCTTAACGCTTTTGCGGTTATAAAACTATATCCTCTTGGAAGCCTTTGCTTAACAGTTCTTATTGCCCCCGGTATCGAACGGGACGGAAAATTGACTATGACTTCCTCAATAAAGGGATTTATTCTTTTTCGCTGGATCCAGAACATCCCTTTTTGAGACCAAATTAATTTATTTTCAACGATCAACCGTTTCTTCCCTCCCCCTTATTTCTTACTTATAAATTTTGTCGATATATCTTACTCATAATATACCATAAATAAACAAACAAGTAAAGAATTAAAAGATTTTCAAAAAAAATACTTGAAATTTTAAAAAATCTTTTAATAGACTTGGTATAGCAAAAAAAGTTGAAAGAGGTGATTTAAAATGAATAAAACTTATAAAGTTTGGACTGTGATTTCCCCGCAAACATACAACGTATTAAAGAACATTTATCATAGAACAGGATCAGTCATGACTAAAACCATCCTCGATGTTATTTTTAATAAGCTGCCGGATAAAATCGAAGAAGATTATACGTTTAAAACCAAGGATAGTAAAACACTTGTTATTACAGTAAATCAAAAACAAAAAGACTATATAGAAGAATTGGCTAAAAAAGAGCAATGCAAGGTATGCCGACTAATAAGAAACATTCTTTATACCTACTTTAAAATAGAAAAACTCATCTGAAACAAAAGAAATATAAAAAATACTTGATTTTTTCGAGAATCTTTTTCTACCATCTAAACAAATAAAGATGGCGGTTTATATGCCGCCTTACATAAATACAAAACACTCCCTATTCCTATTACATATACTTATAAAACAAGAATAAAGGGAGTGATGTGATGAGTGCAATGGAAATATTAGTTTTAAGAAGTCTTGTTGAAAAGGTAGAGGATTTAATTAATAGATATAACCGTTGTGCCAAGGATAAAAATTTAATGTGTTGGGATTTTTTCCTTCAAGATGCAGTAAGAACAATACTTGAAAACAATTTCACTGACTGGAAACAAATTCAACACTTAAGATGGCTCTATAAGAGCCACGAAATTAAACGTGCGGACATAAGTATGATTGAATTAAATGAAATGCTAAAAAGGGCAAATTATATACATCGTGAAGATTTAACGAAAGATGATGTTTTTAACTTCGTTATCAAGTCTTACTTGCCCATATTCGAGTTGAAAGTTAAAAAGATGGAAATTGACAGTTGCTGGAACGCAGAACGAATTGTAATAGCCTTAAATAAATTTGGCCTTGCAGATGATATACGACAGATTTTACCTGATAAGATAAAAATGACTTGTGTCTGCGGACATCGGGACTTTGCAATTTTTACTAACTCGGGAATGATTAGTTGTTTTAGATCTTCGTGCGAGTATTCAGATAATAAGCACAATATATGGGATTTTTTAGAAAACGCAACAGTTGTTAAGTTCGGCAATTTGGTAAAAGAGCTTTATAAGGAATTAATAACAGACTACCAGAAAAATTTAGAGGAGATGTTTGGGAGCGATAGTCTACCTAAAAACTTAATTAGGCGGAGTCATAATAAAGAAATAAAAAATGATAATCTCATAAAAATAGCGAAAACGCTGGTTCCAAATTATGACGCTCTTATAAAACAGGGCTTTGATAAAGAAGTTTTAATAGAGTGTGATGTTTTATACAGAGACCACACTGTAACAGATAAATGCATGGAAGCTAATGATTTTAGAAACCGTATATGTTACCTGATAAAAGACAAGGATGGAAACTTGGTGGGGATACAGGGAAGGAGTATATTTGATGATGAATTGATAGAAGAATATGTTGAAAGAGATCCGATATTTACAAAGTTGTACGGTGACAATCCGGACAAGTTTGACAAGTTAAAGATGAAAACGATAAACACTTATGGTTTTAGAAAGTCGGATCATCTTTATTTATTATATAAGCATGTAGATAAGGTAGATAGCATAAGACAATTGGTGATAACAGAAGGTCCAAAAGACGCAATCAGGATATTTCAACAACGTATCCCAAACACAGCCGTAGTAGCTGCTTTTGGCAACACGCTTTCTGCAAATCAAATAGGGCTTATAATGGAAGTATTCCCTAAAACAACTATGATTATAATGGGGATGGACTGTGATTCAGCAGGATATAGGGGGAGTTTAACGTCTGCTTCATGTCTTCATGCTGCTGGCTACGACGTTAAATTTGCACTACTTCCTAAAAAAGACGACGGTTATTATAATGACTGGGGCGATATCATTGAGAAACAAGAAATAATCGCAGATGCAATAAACAACAGTGTTACGGAGAAGATATATAAAGTAGAAATGGAAAAAAGATTAAGCAATAATGGTATTAAAGAGAGAGAAAAAGCAATTATATAAATTACTGAAAAATTATGTGAGGAATAAGAAAAACTTTCTAAAGATCCGCGGGCAGTAAAACAGTTTTGGGAGAAATTCGAGAAAAAATGTAAAGAAGTTGAACAAGAGCATTTGAGAAAAGGAACCTGTTAAAGCAGGTTCTTTTATTTAGAACCGATTTTGTGGAGATGGGAGAATTAATATAAAAGAAGAATTATTATTTAATCGTAAGATAAATATGTACGATTATTCACTATTTTGGTTGCGATGATTATTAATGACCATTTATCCCCATAAATTGTCTTCACAATCTTCATTAATGAACGTTAATGGTCATTAATGGTCGTTAATGGCGATGGAGTGCGATGGAGTAATTTGTCATTGGAACGTACAAGGCAAATCTTGATTGTGTATAGAGATATAGAGAAAGTCAGAATAGTAAAAAACTAGTATAAAATTGTTTTACCTATAAAAATGATAATTAAGAAATAGACATGGAATTTAATGTATGTTAGCTACCATATATAACTATGCGCAAAATAATCATTTTGCTCACTCATATATTGCTTATAATGATATGTATCCGGAAGCATGAATTGCTTCCGTTTCTTTTTTGAACTACTTTGAAAATAGAAATTGGACATCAATTCCATCTTTTAAACCTTGGCGATATACAACCTCCATGACTAGCGAATCACGCATATTTAGTAGATCTTTAAGGTTGTCCACCGCATCTTTAGAGGGATCCTGGATATTATTTAAAATATAGTTATAAGCTGTTTTTATTTGTTCGGTTAATTCTTTGTACCGTGGGTTATTTATGGCAGTATAGTTTATTATTTCAATAATTCTTTCATTGATTGCATTATTTAAAAAAGCACTGAAACTCTGCAATACAAACCCTCCTTAATCTTCAGAAAAATACTCTAATGGTAAGTAAATAATGCTATAAGATGAATTGAAAAATCAAGAAAAACTTAAATTTTATTGAGTTGTAATAAAGATGATTTGTACAAATCAAAATAATTGGAATTGTGGATATGAGGATTGAAACTCATAAATGGTTTTATGTTTTTATAACCGTACCTTTCTTTTATGGTTATATTTTGTTGACGTATTATGTTTCTGTATGAGAAGGCATTGTTTTTGCAATCTATGATTTAAAAAGTTATAACAAAAAATTAGTGTATATTCCTTGAACCTTAAGGTACAATATGTTATAATGTTATTGTGGATGCAGAACGACCCCCTAGACCTTTGGAATGGCGGTTTTTCCAAAGGCTGGAAAATGGGGATATTAAATTTGAACCCGAAACATTGTTGGCGGCAATGTTTCGAGTCTGACGAAAAAAGGTTTATAAAAATTCCATAAAAAAGACTATTTGGCGGATAGTCTTTTTTTTTGCTGTTTTTACCAGTAAAATATTGCTGGTATTTATTTTTATACTTATATTGATGTGAATATCAATTCTATAATAATTTATGATGTGGTAGTTATTCCTTTTTTTGAGTTGATTGGAAATGTTCTATCCAATTCAGCCATACTTTCCATTATCAAATTATTTAAACGGAAGTTCGAGTTGGCCACATAATCTAGCTACGTAAGTATATCATTATGTAGCGAGTTTTGGATTCTGTGAGACAAAGTCATCAGGTTTTTAAAGAACAAAAAATAGCAGTCAAAAAACTGGCATATAATTATTTTGACTTAATTTTAATCAGGTTTGATAAATATTGTATAGGATATAATTTATATTAGTAATAAGTTCTGAAGAAACTTTATTATGATAGCGCAATGCATCTTTAAAAGTGTTTTTATTAGAAAGTTTCATATCGTTCAAATCGTTAAAATAAATAATAATAGTATTAAGTGTCTCTAATAACAACTGTAACGATTTTTCATTTAATTCTCCGTTTTTATATTTTTTTAATGAAAAAGATAAGTTTTCTATAAAAAAATACATTTTCGAGGGGTCACCAATGGATATTTCTTCAAACATTTTTATCAACTCATTTGTTTGATGGGTCGTCTTTATTAGATTGGAATCTCTAATATTTGTTCTTCCCAATAAAAAATCCAGGGAAACCCCAAAATAGTCAGCCATCTTTATCAAATTACTTATATTTGGTTCAGCCTCATTTTTTTCATACTTGTTCCAAGCTGAAATCGATAAATTAAATGTTTCAGCCATTTGTTTCATAGTTAGACCCTTTTCATTACGAAGCATTTTTATGCGTTCGCCTAGCATATATTCTCCCTCCTTATTAATTACACAAAAAGTATATCATAAAACTAAATATCTTAAAAGTAAAAACAAAACTTGACAATTACATAAAAAGTGCAATATACTATAATTACACTAAATAGGTAATTATAATGTAATAAGGTAGGTAATGACTTGTAGAGGTAGATGGGAGAAAAATTGAAAAAGACGATTTTGGTGTTTAGAGAAGTTAAATATAACCACATATTCCAGGGGTGTAGGAGGAGTGGCGAAATATAAGATCGAGTGGACCGAAGAAAAGTACAAAAGGTTTATTAAAGAGGGAAGAGGACAGGGAGAAGGGAAAGATTATAAACCTTGGCTAACAATTCATGATTTTCCCTCTATGGGGCGAGCCACAAGAATATTTGGATGGAAAACACAGAGAATCCATCATCTATTTTCGGATCTACAGTTGAGGTACTTTTACCTCTTGGAATGGGAAGATAGTGTAATAGATATCAGAGAACATTATCCACTATTAGACTTACAAGAATCCATTTGTAATGGTGTAAACAATGAGATAGGTGATTTTGTCGATAGGAAAACAAAAGTGCCATATGTGTTATCTACCACATTTCTGATAACAATTTGTAATTCCAATGGTCAGATTCAATATGTCGCTAGATCATTAAAAAACGCAAGCCAATTAGAGAAAAAAACAACTCTTAAAAGATTAGAAGCGGAACGAAGGTATTGGGAATCCAAAAATATTGATTGGGGCATTGTGACAAATAAAGACATTAATGTTACGAGGGCAAAAAACATAGAGTGGCTCCACTCAATGGGGAATGAAGGGATTTATGACGGAATAATAGATAGCCAATACGCCGAGCTAGCAGATGGTTTGCTTTATAGATTTATAGACAGCAAGCAGCCTGTCAGAAGGATTCTATCCAAATTCGAGGAGGATTATGGCTTGGATAGAGGGATGGGGATTTTATTATTTAAAAAGCTATTGATTGATAAAAGGGTTGGTGTAGATATGGACAAGCCGATAGATCTTAATATCTTGGCAGAATCATTGATACTAAAGCATGATGGGAAGGAGATAAAATTATGCAGTACACGGTGAATTCAATCATTGTGTGGAAAAATAAAGGGGAAAAGGTAGAAAGGGAAAGGGTGCTTTGGCTAGATAATGAATTTGTATATGTAATAGACATTGATAAAAACAAGTTTCCGTACTTAAGGACCAAATTTGAAATAGATGAAGCAATATTACAAAAAGATGTCTTTCTGTTAGAGGAAGATCCTTACATTGTAGTTTTGAACGAAGATGACATTCCAAAACTTCATAAAGAAAAAAGAGATAAGACATGGGAGTTAATAAAAGACTACGCTCAAATGGAGCCAGATATTTTTTACTCAAGATTCAGAAGAAAGGCCATAAAAAAGATTGCCCAAAGTAGTGATATAAGAGAATCAACTATTGCCGGCTATTTTAAAAGGTACTGGATCAGAGGGAAAACTCCAAATGCTTTACTTCCTGACTACCGGAATTGTGGTGCAAGGGGGAAAGAAAGAGCTGTAGGTAAGGCGAAAAGAGGTAGACCGCGGAAGAATAAAGATATAGCGGGGATTGGCGTTAATGTAACGGAGGATATTAAAAAGATTTTTCGTATTGCTATAAATAAGTATTATTACACTACTGCAAAAAACTCACTAGTTTTAACATATGAGCTAATGAGGAAAGAGTATTTTACAGAGGGATATAAAGAACAAAACGGCATAATGATCCCTATATTAAAACCACAATCAGAAATCCCTTCATTTGGGCAGTTCAGATATTGGTTTTATAAAGAACGTAATCTAAAAAAAGAAATAACAAGCAGATACAGCAATAAAAAGTATCTGAAAGATTACAGACCAGTAATCGGGACCGTTGCAAAAGATGTATTACAGCCTGGGACTTTTGAGATAGATTGTCAGGTAGCAGATGTTTACTTGGTATCGAGGTTTAACCGTAATTGGATAATAGGAAGACCTGCCATATATGCTGTTATAGATAAGTTTAGTCGTGTTGTAGCTGGTATATATATCGGGCTTGAATCAGGCTCTTATGTGGGGGCAATAATGGCACTATTAAATGCGGCAACGGATAAAGTCAAGTTTTGTAAGCAGTATGGTATTGAGATAGAGGAGAAAGACTGGCCTGTCCACCATCTTCCAGAAACTATAATTGCAGATCGTGGAGAACTTGAAGGAGGAAACATTGAAAACCTTATAAATACTCTAAATATAAAAGTTCAAAATACTCCACCTTATAGAGCTGATTTAAAGTCCATTGTAGAGAGGTATTTCGGCTTAACAAATGAAAGGGTTAAACCGTTCCTGCCTGGAGTTGTAAATGTAGACGAACGAGAGAGAGGAAATAATGATTATAGACTTGACGCGAGGTTAGACCTATATCAATTCACTCAAATAATTATAAAATGTGTACTATATCATAATAATTTTTACCATATGGATACATACATAAGAGACGAAGCTATGATAGAGGATAATGTCCCTAGTATTCCGATGAAGATATGGGATTGGGGGATAGCCAATAGGGGAGGAACGCTACGAACTGTTCCTGAAGATGTCCTTAAATTAGCTCTTATGCCTACTGACATAGCCACGGTTACGGAAAAAGGAATAAAATTTAAGGATATGTATTACGTTTCTAGTGAAATGTTAAAAGGACAAGCATTTGTTCGAGCGAGAGCAAATGGAACTTGGAGGGTTAAGATAAGCTATGATCCGAGGGATTTAAGCTATATTTATGTACACGATGAAAATCTATACGATTACCAAAAATGCTTTCTCGCAGATAGTAGTAACCGCTATAAAAATAAAGCACTCGAAGAAATAGAATACTTGTTGGCGGTGGAAAGAATGCAAAAAGTGAAAAATCAAGAAACAGAAGCGCAAGCCAAAACACAGTTAATAGCAGAGATTGAGGATATTGTTGAACGAGCAGAGAGAGCTTATAGAAGTGAAACCAATATTATAGATAATGATAAGCAAAGGATTAGAAACATTAGAGAAAATCGCAGAGTGGAAAGAGCGGCAATAAGAGCGGAAGAAGTATTTGAGATAGGAAATAAGGATGAAGAGGTTATGGAAAGTGTATTAGATAAGGAAAGCCTGGATAAGGAATTGAATTCATTGGCTTTACTTTTCAGGAAGCAAAGGGAGAAGTTAACAGATGGGTAAGGTGTTGATCCCGAATGGTGGTATTGCCGAAGAAGCACAATATAAAGAACAGGTAATACCAGATTATAGAGGGAATCCCTTTATTGAAGCACTGCCCGAAGTGCTTGCACCGGTTGAAGTTGTAGAAAAACTGGCTTTTTATCCTATATATAATAAGGATGAGAGACTATTAGATAGCCATTATCGTATCTATATGATAGATAGATTATTTCAAATTTTTCAGCCTATTCCTATGACCATAGAACTGGAAAGAAAGATTTCTCGTGTAATCAGACAGGGGTATCTTTCCCGCAATCCATTTGGTAATAAATTAGCTCAAGGGTTTTATAGGGATTATCATAAAGATACTAACAGTAATAATTATTATTCGACTTCCCTAGGGTTTACTCTTATAGGAATATCAGGTTTAGGGAAGACCTCTTCTCTTAATAGAATTTTAGGTTTATATCCTCAAATAATTGTGCATTCCGAATATCAAAACATTCCACTTTCCATGTATCAGGTGGTGTGGTTAAAACTGGAGTGCCCTTATGATGGGTCAATTAAGGGGCTTTTATATGATTTTTTTTCGCAAATAGACAGGTTGTTGGGAACTAACTACTATCAAAAGATGATGAGAACAAGGGCTACAACAGACGCGATGATGACAGTGATGAATCAGGTGGCAAGAAACTGTGCCCTAGGAATTTTAGTTATTGATGAGATACAACATTTGAGTTTGGCGAGGTCTGGTGGAAGCGAAAAAATGTTAAATTTCTTTGTAAACCTTGTGAACAATGTGGGGGTGCCAGTCGTTTTAGTGGGAACCCCAAAGGCAATAAAGATACTCCAAGGTGATTTTAGACAGGCCCGAAGAGGGTCTGGTCTTGGTGGTGATATGGTATGCGACAGGATTCAAAAGGATGAGGTGTGGGATCTATTAGTAAACGCTGTTTGGCACTACCAGTGGACGAAGAAGGAAACGCCCTTAACTCCGGAAATTAATAATGTACTTTATGAAGAGACACAAGGTATTCCGGATTTATTAAAGAAAGTGTATGGGATTGCACAGGCCTATGCTATTTCCAACGGTAAAGAGGAAATAACTCCGTTTATTATAAAGAAAGTTGCGAGAGAGAATTTAAGGCTAGTACAACCCATGATAACGGCTCTAAAAACAGGCAACATAAGAGAACTTGCTAAATACGAGGATATAAGCATGGCAGATGTAGATTTTAAAGCCTTTTTAAATCGTAGTAAAGAGTTTATTAGTCTAGCTCTTAAGGCAAAAGAAATAAGAAAGAAACAGAACCGGCAAAATAAGGAAGAGATTGATAATATAAAAAGCGAGGCAATTTTAAAGCTGATAGACCTGGGATTTGATGCCAAAAAAGTACAAAAGGTAATAGATCAAATGAAATTGGATATTGAAAATAAGCAAGTAAGTGTAAATGAAATAGTTTTGGATGCTATCGTAGTCCTTAAAGAAAAACAGAATAGGCATGGCGGGAAAGACAATGGGGTTAAGGATAAGGGAACTAGGGATAATAATCAAAACTATGAAACTTCCGACATCCGGTATATTGTGCAAAAGGGTAAAGAAAACAACAAAAATGCGTACGAGTCCCTGTTAGAGAAAGGATATATAAAAACATTTGAGACTGATCTTGTTTTTAAGGTGATGACATCATGAACTTTTTCCCAACGCCATATCCGGACGAGATTTTATATAGTACTTTAGCACGTTATTCTGTGAGAAGTGGTAATGTTAAAGAAATACATAACTTTGATGATTTGTTTGGGAAAAGAAACTGTATTGCTACTGTAGAGCTTCCGACACAGTTGGATGCATTAATAGCCAATATGCCGATTAATGCGAAATATACAGCGGAAAGTTTTATATACAAAAATACCTTATTCCCTGTTTATGGAGCTTTTGTAGAGCCAGGCAGGGCGAGAGAAATTATAAATTTGATGAAAGGCAATGGTGGGTCGGCTGTATATATTAAAATTGGGCTTGTATCAGGTGGGATAGAACTAAATAGATATTTCAGATTTTGTCCAAAATGTTTTGAAGAGGATATAAAGATTTACGGTGAACCATATTGGCATAGACTTCATCAAGTCACAGGGGTATTCGTGTGTGTGAAGCATAGAATACCACTTTATAACAGTACGGAGCTTATAAGGGGTGGAAATAGGCATAGATTTATAAGTGCATCTCATGCAAATTGTGGAGTAGATAAGGAAATAAGTTATTCAAATGATTTAATGGAAAAAATGCTTTGGATGGCAAAGGATGTAGAAATACTTTTAAACAATCAATTTGAATTTAAAGAACCTGAATGGTTTAAGAGTCAATTTCGAGCAAAGTTAATTGAAAAAGGTTACGCAAGGATGAACAACTATATTCATCATAAGAAATTAAAGCAAGATTTTATTGAATTTTATGGCCATGAATATCTGAAACTGGTTCAATCTTCTCTACCAGATGAAGGTGGAGGTTGGCTGTCCGATATGGTAAGAAAAAATGTTAGAACAACCTATACAATAAGGTATTTGTTATTGGCAAGATTTCTTGGGATCCCAGTCATTGATTTATTTAACACAAAACTTGGTTTTGAGTATGAAGATGAAAACAATACTGATGCATACCAGGAACTATGGGATCAAAGACTGATAGAACTTTCCCAGTCAGGATTATCAATACGTGAAATAGCAGATATATTAAAATCTTCCACGAAAACTATTAGAAAGGCGATTGACAGGTTGGGAATAGAGCCATTTTGGAGATTCAATGGCGGTGGAAAATACCTTTATAAGAAATATACTGACACCGAAGAGTTTAGAATAAAAAGAGAAGAGTGTAGAAATAAATGGCTCGAACTTCATGCTCAATATCCCGATAAAAGTAGTAATCAGATAAGAAGAAATAATGATGGATTATATGCTTGGCTGAAAAAATATGATAGCGAATGGTTGGAACAAAACTACCGTAGGATAAAAACGGTGGTTAACACTGTTGATTGGGCCAAAAGGGATGTTGAATTGCTTTCACAAGTTAAAGAAGTAGTAAGAGAAATGAAAGAAGGAAAACCTGAAAGAATTACTTGGACAACTATAGGTAGCAAATTAGGGATTAGTGGATGGTTATCGAGGCGAAAAGATAAGCTTCCACTGACCACAGAGTATATCAATTCAGTGGTAGAAAGCCTTCAGGAATTTCAAATCAGGAAGATTAAGTGGGCTGTAGATGAGCTGGAGAGAGAGGGGAAAGATGTAAAACTGTGGGCATTAGTGGAGAAAGCAGGGGTTAAGCCGAGATATATGAAAGCATTATCGCAGGAAATCAGATCAATATTAGCTGAAAAAGGCTACAATTGTGAAATTGTAGATAATGGAAGATAAAGGCTATGAATGTGGAATATCTGATCAATAATTTTGAAGACATACTCGAACGTTTGGATTAAAAAAATTTTTTGCTTTACAAAAAAGCAGCTATGTAAGAAAGCTGGTAATGAATTCATTTAATATAAAAGACTGTTTGTTCCAACTTATAAATACATTTTATTATGATATCCATTATTGTGCTTTATTTTAGTGGCTGTTTTTCAAGCAAAGAGCAGGCTGTGGTTAGTTGCAGATCTATACTGCGGATTTACTGCGTTTTTTGATTAATAAAGTATTGCTGCAACATGGAAGTTAGGATTCCTAAAGCATAAAATGGCTAACAATGTCTTTTAACGCCTGGTGGAAATAATTACTATACACAAAATAGCACACACAGCCATTAAGATAATAGCTCCGAAAGCAATCCAGAATACCACAGTTTTACCTCCTTTCTCTCTATTTATTTATAACAGTTTTTATGATAATAAAGAAAAGAAGCGTACTGAAAAATTATACAAAGTATTTAGAAATTTTTTTATCACTGTTTTTGCTTATATTCTTCTTTAATTGATGTACCAAGTAATTAAAATAACCTATTACATTGGCCGACACTGTATCGAAATTATTTACAGGGTCTTTATTATCTTTACTTTCAGCTAATAATACTGGCAAATCATAGGAGTCATAATGTTTTTTAAAATATGGGTAGTAGATTTTTGCTAGTCCTCCGGTGAGAAATAGCATATCCATATCTATAAAGTAATTATAAATAACATCTAGTTCTCGAATAGCACAATATGCAACTTTTTCTGTCATCTTAAAAACATCATTTGTAATATCATATGATTGTCCATCTCCATAATAAATTTTGCCAAAACTAGATGATTGAGTGTCTAAAGTTAGTATCCTATCAAAAAAGTAATCCAAAAAATCAGCCTGACCATCAGTAGCTTTTATGACTTTTTGTTTCACTAAACGTATAATTTCAAGCATAGATAAGTTATCCCAAGAGGTATTATTCCCTTTTAGACCATGTTTGTTATGGTAGGTATTAGCTATCAGATGACCAATGTCAAAGATCAAAAAATTTTTCCTTAATAAATCGATATTTGTGATTTCTCCATATTGATTTGCCGCTAAAGCCCAAAGTGTCCCAAAAGGTTGAGTCATAACATTGATATTTTTTTCTTCGATGTCGATAGATACCGTCTGCCATTCTTTATGACCAATTCTTATTTGGTATTTATGATTACCAACAAAACATTTTGTTATTTTTTTCTGATCTCCTATAAAATAGAGTACAGGAAGTCCCGTTTGGATAACCAATTTTGAATAATCAGCTAGTTTATACCGAGCGCCAAAATCATCTTCAATTAAGCCTAAAAATAGACCTACCCGAAGCAATACTAGAAATTCTTCGCTATTAATCCTACGTCTACTATAAAGTATTCCTGGTTGTGCTTGAATTCTCATCATGTCAAGATTTTTTAATGCCAATTCCCCTACGAGCCAAACATTTCCGTCCATATCTTTATACATTATATCCTTTTCGGACTGTGGTGAGGGAATTTGTTGTGCTCTTATTGGTAATGATGGGAACATAAAAGATCCAAATATGCTGTAAACTTTAGTTGAAGAATAACCTAAATCAATACCAATGGGTACAATACCTTCTTTGCTTAAGAAAGGTATTTCAATTCTGTGTTTATTAAATTTGGTTTTAGCTGCGTAATCTTGTAATTTAGTTTTATGATTATTCATTTGTTCTATCACCATTAAAATTGTTTGATAATAGCATACAATATTTCGAGATTAATGTAAAACAAATAAATTTTGTCGTTTACGGAATATTATGAATGACATAGAAATAAAAGAATGAGAGAATAAAATCTGAAAAAAAATATATAAAAATTTACAAATTGTTAACAATTTAAGCAGATCTGAAAAAAGCAGCACAGCAAGGTAAACTGGAGCGCAGATGACATGTATATACCTGATCTGGCATACTGATTATAGATGAGGTAGGGTATATGCAGCTGGCTCGTGTATCAGCGGAGATGTTCTTCGGAGTTATATGCTCAAGGTATGAAAACGGCAGTATCATACTTACCAGCAATAAATACTTTGGAGACTGGGGCGAGCTTATGAACGATACAGTAATAGCTACAGCTATGCTGGACAGATTGCTGCATTATACAAGTATCATAAACATAATTAATGCAAGCTATAGGCTTAAAGACAGGCTAAAAGCGGTATTAGCGTTATACCTCCGGCTAATACCGCAGTAAAAAGATAACACACAGTACGAGAGAAAGCCGACTACTAAAACCGGTGAATAGGGACCAGCGATTGGGTTAACTTTTAACCGGCAATTCGTTCAAAAATATTCCTGCGTCGACATAACTACTTATGCATCCTGTTTACTTTCTTTTTATTTTTAGTTTTGTATATATTTATAATTGCCTGACTTCACCAGTTCAATTAGCTTTTTGCAAAATTGTATCGAAGCCAATTCTTGGATATCTTTGCCAAATGTTTCTAAACTTTCAATCTCTACGATTTCAAGATCCGGATATTCACTGGGATCATTGATAGGTGTATGAAAAGAATAGTTCTTTGTTTGATAGTACAAGAAATAATTTTCAATAGTTTTTGATTCTATGATATCAACAAAATCAATTAATTCGTCAAGTTCTCTATCGTAATAGTAGTGGGAATAGACTACTTTTGGACTATCTTCGTATTCCCAATATTCATCTTCATAGCTGTAAATTCTCCGTTTTACTTCTCTAATGCTTACTTTTTTGTGGATACAAGAGGGTTTTAGCAGGGAAGTCAGCAAGAAATCTTTTTGTTCATAATATTCATATTCTTTTTGTTTATATTGTTCAACTGTTTTGAACGAATAGTCATTCTTATATCGGCTATTTTTCCCTTTCTTATAATACTTGTTTTTTTGGTCTCTGCAATTTTTCGCTCGCTTGTTGAGTGAGTACAGAACCAATTCAAGCATTTCTTCAGTAATAATGCCATTTTCAAGATTCTTTTTGTGCTCGTTCTTTGTAGTCATACTCGTACATCCCCTTTTTACGGTATATCTAGCATTGTTTATTACATTTTCAATCATAATCTAATAACCTATTAATATATTTTTTAGGAAAGAAGTTACAAAATAAGGATAGTGATATTAGGAGTCATCAGGTAAAAGAAAAGGAGTAGATATTTATACTGACTTCCTTTCGATTCTAAATTCCGAACATCAATCCTTTATTTATAGTTTATTAGCTTCATTCCAGGCCACAGCTAATGCTTCATACTTTTCTTCTGCTGGTTTTCTGGCAAATTCGTCTAGGTATTCTTTATTGTTTTCCTTAAATGAGTTAATTATATCTAATAACTCATCAATTATTAGCCTGTCTACAATATTGTAGTTTTTTCCATACATTTCCATTTCAAACTCAATAATTTTCTCGAAATAATATATTTCATAAATATGAATTGAAAAAGCAACTCCTGTTCCGGAAATAACTTGATCTAACACATCGAGTGTAGATTCTAAAACCCATTCATAGTCTTTTCGGTGACCTGTGTGGACCTTGAGTTGACTTTCAAATATTCTTTTTAGCATGATTGCCTGTTTCTTTGTTAGATAAAGGTTATAGAACAGTAGTAAATAACCATCTTCTGTTTTAAAGTTGCGTTTCTTATTTTTTATTTTTTTCTTGACTTTCGAATTATAAAAGGGAATAACCTTACCCATAGTTTTCCTCCTTACTTATTATTTTATGGTAATTATGTAATATTAAGTCAGTAGTATACCCTTAATCAGTAGAAAGTTTTATAGGCATTCTTACCTATATAGAGTAGATAAGGAGGAAAGTCTATTTACAAAAAATCAATGTTACCGGGATTTCCTATGCACATTAGAGGGATTGGTTTTCTTTATCAATCCGCATCTACTGATACTATAAAAATAAATATTTAATGTTTACTGAATATGATTTCAGCAGTAGTACCTACTGTTAAAGCTATAATGTATGTTTCTAATATTCCGGTATCTAAAATCGAATCTATTATATTACAAAATAAGTAAGAAAATCAAATTTTAGCGTAAGATGAAATGATGTATTCTTACTTATTAATGTTTTTGCAAGTATAAAATCCTTACTTGGGGATACTGACGTTTTCTTGGACAATTTAAGCTGCCCCCAATCCGAGGCCCTGTCGGTACTTCATTAAACTTATGGTACATAATGATATAATATCCTTCTTATTGTACAAGAAAAGGTATTTATCAAGGATATCAATAAACCTGACTCTTATCCAAGCCTGTTCTAAAACATTTCATTCTTAACCCATCTGAAAAATCCCTCACAGGCTGCATTGGCCTATGAACAGCTCTTTTGATACATCGAAGATTTGATACATCGAAGATTGCTTAAGGCCTGATTTGGCTATTCTTGACGCCTTCCCTGGTACCGGTAGTAACTACCTCTGTCTGAATGGGTTAATGGGTGTTACCCGTCTTTATTACTGCACGGTCAAGCACACTGTTAACTAGTTTGCATTAGGGTTTCTACATATTGACCAACTAATTACAAAATCATTGGAATAATCTAATATTGAAGAAAGATACACGTTCTCGGACAGGATTGAAAACGTAATTATATCCGTAGTCCATTTGATGTTTGGCGGTTCCACTTGAAAATTATAATTAATTAGGTTATCTCCAGCGGAGATGTTTTTCACTGGTAAGTATTATAAAACACGGTCCCAAAAATAACATCCGAGAATTTGGATCGGCACAGGTCAGATGTCTTAAATGTTTATTTAAACAAAAGATAGTATGTTGTAAACGGAGAGCCAGTGCATTAAGTTAACTTAACTAATAATAGATAAGTTAAACAATAAAATTGTTTATGTTCTTTATTATTGCTGTGCTATACTTATTTATATATAAACTTTATATTGATTGATGCTCGTAAAAAGTGTACAATAATTGTGAGAAATATATGGTATTTGAGGTATTATTTAGAAGGTTCGAGAGATACTTACAAAGGTATTTTGGAGTATGGATGTGGCGAGACCTATGATAAAGATATGTAATATTCTAGAGGTGAAGCATGAGCGGTTATAAGCAATATGGTACTCATTTAATGATTCCATCTTCTGAAGAAGTGCCCAAATCTATTACTGGAAAGAACTTCAAAATACTATTTCGTGATGTTGAGGGAAAATATAGAAAAGAGACTTTTGTTACCAAACGTGAGATTGTCATTGAAGCAAAATCAATAAAAAGGGCACAATTCGTATGCGATTTAATTATTGGTTCGATGTGTGTGCTTGAGGGGTGTGTAAGTTTAGGAATTAGGGATACTTCTGTATATCCACTTGAAGAGAACATAGGAGAAGAACCGCTTTACAGTTCTCAAATTACTGAATATATAACATTAGGCTTTCCGTCAGCGTGTAAATTGGCTGCAAAGGCGTCATTTCGTAGATCTTATGTCAACGCAATTAATAAATTCTGTTTAAGTTGCGAAATTCATTCAACTCATTTGATGGATTTAGCTCCATATCATAGTCCAAATATACCATTATCTCCTTTTCCTTATGACCATTTGCGTTATGGTTATGCGATCACTCTAGCATATTCAATAGTAGAGGAACTCAAGTTAGGCGTAAACGCCTCACCAAAGAAACCAAGTTTAAAGGGTGGTAAATGGAATCCGGAGGTAAAAGAAGATTTAGAAAGACGTCTTACTGAATCTAAAATAGATATTAGTGACCCTATTATCTGGTATAGAAGAGGTTCTAAAAAAAGGCTTGAAAAACGTAGACCAATTACACCATTGAAAAAAGCCCCATGGGCATATGGAAATGTAAGGGACTGCGAAATTCTTCTTATCGATGCAATCAACTATGTCAGNNTTGGCAAGAAGACTAATACTTGAAAGTTTAGGTTTTTGGAATTTAAATAAACAAAAAAATGAAGATACATAGTTTATATGTAGCAAAGAGACATCCTCATTTCCGTAATTTCTCTATTTCTTTAAGTACGTCGTTTTCAATTAGCCCTGCTTCTTCAGCCCTGGTTCTAAAGGAATTTACAATCTGCGTAAGTTCTAATCGCTTTGTTTTTTGAGCTATTGCTTTCATTTCGTTATACATATCATAACCCATTATAACGCCTTTTGGTTCAGAAGCAGATGTTACAATTATTACTTCGCCATTTTCTACCTGTTTGAGATATTCTCCCAATCTTGGCTGTATTACTTCTATCTCAACCATCTTTTCCATTCTTTACACACCCCGTTATTCACCTTGATTATATTGATTTCTCTTTTATTTTAGATTACCTCTGATTACATCATACTCTAATTTCATTAAAACATCAATGGAAGAAAACAGAAAACAATCTGTAAAAAAGCGACCTATATTATCATACCCAAAAGAATAAAAAAGCGTATCGAATTTTGGCAATGAAATCCCGCAAACCCTTGATACTCTAGGCTGGCGTAAATTTTGGCCCCAAAAATCCCGGAAAGCCTTGATAGAACTGCATTTGAACGGTGCGACAAAAAAAGATAAAATAAACAAGAGAGACAAAAGCAAAAATATTATTTGTGTACCAAGAGATCTAAATTAAAATTAAAAAGTCAGGAAAAAACTGCGAGGAATTTAAACCACTAATATATATGCATTTAGGAGCATTAATTGTTTCCGCACACAAATGTTAAGTAATCACAATTTGGGGTATGTGAAACCAACCAAAAAATAATGGAACAGTTTGGTCATAAAATAACGACTTACTTTGTCATGCCAAAAAGTTTGAGAGAAAAATGGCACCAACCGGCAAATTCAAAGTAGCCTGCAAACCATTGATAAGCAAGGCTGGCGTAAGTTTTGGCTCAAAAAAATCCGCAAATACTTGATACGACTGGCTTTCAAGGGCTCAACAACTTCTGATAAACTAAACAAGAAGGACAGAAAAATAATTACTGTTTATTCTCCAGTAGTTGTTGGATGGCTTTAAGTCCGGTTGTAACAAGGCTTTGAAACATGCGATAAGATGAAATTTACGTCATAAATAGAATGTGATGGTTATAAGAGAACGTTATAGTTATTATTGACAAAATAAAAGAAAGATGTATACCCCAATGAATGTGTAGCAATCGTTTATTGAAAACTATGAATATTACAGAACAAAAAGAATGTTAAAATGAAAAACTTGAAGTATTAAAATAAAAATTACAATTATGAATAATTTCAGAAGAGAACTATAGAGGAAATTCTTATGAGTGAGAATTATAAAATATTTGATGACATTATAGGAACTATGGAATAAAATAGAAATATAAGAATAATGTGAGTATTGCAATGTATCATTTATCAAGTAATTTTCAAGTTTAACATCTAAAACTAGTCTTATATTAGCACTACCATACAACTAACCAGTACATACAGAATGGACTCCTGCAACTAGCGATAGCAGAAAAGATAAAAATGCATCAATGACTAGGCCTGTTAGCAATTACTGTGTTTTTATTTCATAGTTGTAGAATAAAACGATGAACCAAGGAGGTAATGGTGATGGGTGTAAAAAGAGTATTACAAGTGTTACATATTCAGCTGTTAGAATTAGGGCTGCTGGTTTTTTCGTTAATTGGAGGGTTTTGGATAGAAGAATTTATTATGTCAGTATTTTTAATTATCGGATTGCTGTGGGTATATATTCGCAAAAACACATATTCATTATTATATTTGACAATTTATCACATTGTTACTTATGTCATTATTATGGCACTTATTGAACCTTCTTCAATATGGCCATATTTAATTATTACCCTTTATAAGTTCCTGGCGATGCTCCTTAACTACTTGATAAAAACTACTAATGATGATAAACATATAGAAAAAATAAAAGAATTTTTTGGTTTAAATTCGACCAAAGATAAAATTAATCATAACAATAAAAAACGCAATTTAAGCGGGTTTCAAAGATGTATTTTAGTCATTTATGTTATTGTAGTGCTTTGGACATCAATATTTAATGTTCCTTGGGTAGTAAAACCTAGACAGGATTCAAATATCCAAACGAGGATCAATTCACCAATTTTCAAACAACCTGATTCAGCGGTTTTTTCTACAAGTGGAAAACGTGATGTAGGATATGCTTATATAGATGCAAATCAAGTTATACTTATATTATTTGCAACTACTGTTACATGTGGGGTGTTGTTTGTCTTAACAATGCCAAAGGATACTGAAAAATAACAGAACAATATTAAATGTACGGCAAACTATTTAATTTCTGTGACAATTAAAGGAGATAGAGGGGTAAGATTATGATTTTCGGGATTGCGCTATCTGTTATTATCGTAATGACTTTAGGAGCTATTTTCAGTATAAGAATCATGACTACTAGACATTAGTAATGATGAGGAGGAAAGTTAAAGAATGCAATTATGATGGCCAGATAGGCATCATACTTCTATCACAAGATGGGGGTGTATATATGGATAGTATTCTAGAAAAGCAAACAGCATTTATGACACATAATGGACTCAAAGTTAGATTGAACTATGATTTTTGTGCGAGATATATAAAGGAAGATTGTATTCTGCCGTGGTTTACATCTATAGAAGCATTTGATTCATTACGTTACATCTTGTCAATCATAACTGCAATAACTATGATGCTTAAACATGAAGCCCCGCTTTATTCAGGTGGCATGATAGCGATTATGTATTTCTTTGGATATTATATATCCCAGTCTTTTTTTCAAATGTCATTATTTAATTTATTATATGGGATTTTTTATATGATTTATTCAAAGCTAGATAGATTATTCATCCCATATATTGCGCTAATTGTAATTAGTCTTATAACGAAAGAATATTTCGTTCTATTAGCTTTTATTATCGCAAGGATGGGATGTTTCTTAATTCTATTTGTAGTCAATATTATAAGGTTGGATTATTATAACAAAAAATATGGAGTTTATCTTGGTGATGTAGAAGTAACCGCAGCAAAACTAATAAATTTGTATTCTGATGGTTATATAAGTTTCAAAAAATGGCTGAAGGAGTATTCGGAATTTATTAATAGTTAAAAGAATTACATAAAGAAGTAAGTATGTCTTTTATTTTAATGAAATGAGCGGGTGAGTATTATATGATTGATCGTATAAAAAGGGGAATATTATCCTTTATCAATAAAGAATACTTAATTATAAATGAATTTTTGGAAACCATAAAATTACCGGTAAGTGGTAAAATATCTCACTTTCATGATATTTTTATAGGCATGGAAGAGTCAAGGTTAAGAAACATACTGGAAAAGTACATATTAAGAGACCATCGAAACCCAATAAATAAAATTAATTATGTAATATCTGTAAATGCTTGGCCAGAAATTTATAGATATGTCATACAAGAAGGAATTGTGGTTGCAGTAATTGTCGAAGTTGGTATTAATAGCAATAAATTTATGAAAATTTTCAATAAAATTAAGAAAAAATTAGTTGATTTATTTGCCGATTCATTATCGGAACATGAATTTATAAAATATCCATTGTTGCTATGGGAATGCTCAAAACACTTTTGTCTTCTTCAAGTATTATATGATGAGGACCTTAATATAAATCCTATTTTTTATGATTATAATTACTTTGGCAGGGAAATAGATGGAACTTTTGTAAGAAAACCTAATAAAAGATTTACCGTTTTGCCGACTATAGCAATTGTTTTTGCAAAAGAACCAGAGTATAGAAGTTTAGCGTGGTTATATCTACAATTTGATTTACAGAAAAGAAGAAATTCTGTAGCATTCCTAAACATGCCCAATATGTTTGACAAATAATGAATTAGTAGTTATATGAAAGAGGCATAACCAAAACAGAGGATTATTAAGTACTATGTATATGTGTTTAATTTGTGATTCCGCTTTGCAAGTTATCTTTTCAGCCAGTCATATTAGTTTGGGCTTTACGAATTATTAAAAATTACTTCACAGTTATTAAGGTTATTTTGTTTTACATGAAACAGGTCAGTGTCAATATAAGTTCGCAAAATCCATCTAATTAACTCCGAACGGTAAGTACAGGGCATCTTATTTGGAAATAAAGTATTTGTGAAAATCAAGGGCGAGCGCAAGCATTCTCATCTTACCCTTTGATTTCCAACGATGGTATACCCTTTTGTTCCCCGGTCTGTTATAACAGACCGGCTGCCTTCCAGTGAGGACGGGGTTTAGGGCAGAGTCCCAAGCTTAAGCAACTTTTAAAAGATTCTCTTTTGTAAGTTGAATGATTTCCGGATTGACATAAGATCGTCCTGTCGATCATTCTTCTGAATACTCAATAAGATAAGTAGTTACTAACCGAATGTAGGAATCCATATTGGGAAATATTCCGACTACTGCTGTTCGTCTCCGAATCTCCCGGTTAAGGCGTTCCAGAATATTGGTGGATGATATCTTGCGGTGATCTATTCGTTCAAAGGTATAAAACTGCAATAAATCTTCAAGACCTTCTTCTAAAACTTCTACTGCTCCAGGGTATTTATGCTCATATGTGTCCATATTTTGCGAACTTAATTATACATGATCGCTGTATAAAAGACTACGATATTAATATCTATGATAGTCTTTGTTTGGTAAAATTTATTCTTGACTGTCACCTTGGGGGAGGGCTTATCATGGTAGTGGAGGTGGTTAAAAGTGCTTATCAACGAGGTATGTAAAATAACGGGACTTACGAAAAAAGCCATAGAGTACTACGGGGAAAAGGGACTGATTACTCCTCGGATTGAAGAAAATGGTTACCGCCACTTTAGTAGTGAAGACGTTGCCAGACTTAAAGAGATATCCGTTTTAAGAAAACTGGGTTTAAGCATACCAGAAATACGCAGTGTGCTGGATGGGGATAATAAAAGAGCAAGCCTGGCAAAGATCAAATATCAGAAAGATCTGAAACTTCAGCAGTATAAGGAGAAGCAGGATCTATTAAATCAGTTGATCGAAAGTGAAAATATTGAAGAAATTATTGAACAGCTTGAAGTACTGGGAAAACAACAAACAATCAAGGAGAAATTATTGGATGTTTTCCCCGGGTATTACGGATATTTTTTAGTGCTTCATTTTGGCAGGTTCTTAAATGAAAAGATCTTGAGTGAAGAACAGGAGAACGCATACAATAAAATTGTTGAATTTTTAGATAGTGTTAAAACTTTTGATATTTCTCCCGAATTAAAAGAGTTCCTTGAAAATGCAGTTTCTTTTATGGATGATGAACTAATGGAGGGTACAATTGCAGAAGTATCTATGGCTATAGAGGATGTTGATGATTATATTGAAAAGAACAAGGACGTTTTGGAGCAGTATATTAATTACAGAAGTTCAGAAGAGTATAAGCAATCACCTGCATACAAGATACAAAACCTTTTATTGGAATTTCAAAGAACCAGCGGTTATTATGACATATTTATTCCAAATATGAGGAAATTAAGTCTCTCTTATGATGAATATTTTCAGAAACTTCAGGAGGCAAATAAAAGGTTTATGCAACGCTATCCCGAAACATCCACATGGTATGATAATAAATAGAACTTTGTACTACACAATATAGGGGAAATTGTGCCCCTGTTTTTTATTAAATTATTGTAAGAGAATAATCCCGCAAGATGAAATTAATGGTATGATTAGTATATACTTTGGAGTTTAAAATGAAAAGTTTGGATTTGCAAATATCATTTGCTTCAAGAGTATCACCGCCGAGGTATAATTGACGTATAACACCGGGAAGAAATTGATCCACACCAAACCAAGCGGTTACCATAATAGTATTACCAATACTTTCATGAAGGGTAACCGTATGATAAGGAATGGGCTAATTAATGTGATACACGGAAAAGCGCAAAAAGGGAAAAATGTATATGATATAGGGAAGGAATTTGGCATATCAAAAAACACAGTAAAAAAGTATATATAACCCAGCCGAAAGCAGTGCATGGGCTTAAAGGGAGGTCAAGACCATCAAAGCTTGATCCGTTCAAACCTAAAATAAATGAAATGATGGCAAAAGGGATATTTAATTGTATTGTGATTCAAAAAGGCTGCAGGAAATGGGATATACCGTTGATATCACCATTATCAAGGATTATGTAAAGCCATTTAGACCTGTAAGGAGTGCTCCGGCAGTGCGAAGGTATGAAGCGCAACATGGTAAGCAGGTACGGATGGACTGGGGTATTACTGACTACATAGATGAGAAGGGAAAAATTGATAAGACTCCGGTTTTCATAATGATACTGGACAATTAATGAAGCAAAAAGGCGGCATAGTAGTACTCCCTCTCCTTTGCCTGGAAGAAAGAAACAGGGTTAGTAGAGATACGACCTTTAAGTGTGTACGATGCATTGGCTGGGGTGATATCTAATGGTTGAGAATTAGAATATACCCGTAGCATCCTTTGTGAACTTCGACTTAATACAACTTCAGAACTTTTCGATGCAAAGCTTGAAGAAATTTGAGTTTATAGGTTGAAAGACAGTCAAAACTGTGGTAGGGTTGTCCTACCGGCTTGATATCACACTAAAGGATGACTCGATACAAGAAAAAAATGACCAATAGAAACTCTCAACGATTGGGTCGGTTTTAGCCGGCAATTCGGTCAAAATATTCCGGTGTTAACAATTATAATTATTACTATAGTTTAAATGAATTATTCTGATTTATTTAATTATTCTAATGGTTTATATAGTTCATAGTTCAAGACAAATATGGTATTACTATAAAGAAGATTATTTAGAATTATGGTTATGAAAACTTGAGAAAATATTTTTTGAATGGAGAGCTTATAATGTAAATATATAAGGAGAGTAAATGTATATGGAAAAAGTTAGGCATCATTACGTTCCGAAATTTTATTTAAGAAACTTCTCTAATAACGACAAGAGTATTGGAATGTTTATAAATAGGAATAAAAGATATATTAAACATGCTTCAATAAAAGAACAAGCTTGCAAAGAATATTTATATGGAAAAGAACAAACAATTGAAGATGCATTAATGAATATCGAAAATAAGGCTTCTGTTATTATTAAAAATATCATTAATTCATCTAAATTGCCACAAAAAGAAACAGAAGATTACCATTTTCTATTAATGTATATATTATTGCAAGAAGCAAAAGTTGGTGTTAGTATATAAGTATGGACACGAAAAGTTTAACACGGTAAAATAGCAACATGAAAGGTGTGTTAAACAATGTCCAAAAAAAACGGTATTAGATATTCCGAGGAATTTAAACAACAAATAGTCGAGCTCCATCGCTCTGGCCAGCCAGTACAGGAGTTGAGCCGTGAATATGGCGTAGCAACAGTAACTATCTATAATTGGATAAAAAGATATTCTCCTGTCAAAGTTTCAGACAACGAAGAAATTACAGCTAAAGAGTATCAGGCAATGAAAAAACGTATTGCCCAGCTAGAAATGGAGAATGAAATATTAAAAAAAGCTACCGCCATATTCGCAAGAAAACAATAGATGAAATTGTTGCATTCATCGAGAAATATAAAGCTGAATATACCATAAAGCTTATATGCAAGGTCTTAAAATTCCCTAGAAGTACCTACTATAAGGCTCTTATTGGTAAGCCTTCAAAACGCCAGATAGAAGCAGATAAGCTAAAAGCTGAAATAAGAGAGATATATACTAGTAGTAAATGTCGTTATGGTGCACCTAAAATCCATAGGATATTAGAAAGTCGAGGCAAAAGTATCTCCCTTAAAAGAGTGCAGCGCTATATGTCGGCTATGGGTCTTCGCTCTATTGTGGTTAAAAAGTTCCGTCCCCACTTATCTAAACCAACTGTAGAAGGGAAAGAAAATATTATCAATAGAGATTTTAAGGCTTCAGATATTAACGAAAAATGGTGTACCGACATTACATACATCCACACATTAAAGGATGGATGGACTTATCTTGCTTCTGTTATGGATCTTTATAGCAAAAAGATTATAGGCTATGCATATGGTACTTCTATGACTGCAGAGCTAGCAGTTAAAGCAGTAGAAAATGCCTGCCTCAATGTCAAAAATACTAAAGGTATTATTCTACATAGTGACTTGGGTACACAGTACACAAGCCACATATTCGAAGATTATCTTTCTTCCAAAGGTATTATCCATTCCTTCAGTAGAAAAGGTAATCCTTATGACAATGCCTGCATTGAATCCTTCCATTCAATATTAAAAAAGGAAGAGATTAATCATCATAAATACTATGATTTCAATGCTGCCCGGAAAGCAATCTTCGAATATAATATCGAATCCTGGTATAATAGGAAAAGGATTCACAGTGCAATCAACTATATGACTCCACAGCAAGTATATGAAGCTGCACTTGCGGTGGCATAAATAGTTAAACTTTTAATGTCCATCCTATTGACATATGCTCTTCCGACATTTGGCGCATGGCCTAAGATTATGAGCTATGAAGCATGGGCATCAATTGAGCTGAATACTCCTGAATCAGAGGAAGCTCATAAACTCTGGGCTGAAGCTGATACCAGACTGCTTCTTCCCAACTTAACTCTCGGTGCAAGCGAATCATCCGATTATGCAAGAATTATGAATGATGTCAACACAGCCATTGCTGAGAATTTCGTCAAATTTATAATCGGAACCCGCCCGATATCCGAGGTGCCTGATCTTGTAAAACAGTGCAAGGATATGGGAATTGAAAAGGCAATGAGTTACTATCAGAGTGCATATGACCGTTACATGAGCAAATAATACCTGAAAAAGAGCCAGAAAAAGGGCAAAAGGGCAGGCAAGCTGCAATCCCGTTATACCGGGGTTGCAGCTTGCAACATGTATAATTTTATAACTCAGCAAATTTTATAATGTCTCTTTTATTTATAGTTTTGCTTAACTATCGAATACAATCGGTGAAGTATTTCCCCTGGCGGAAAAGAAATGAAAGATTACAGGCGGTAATTATATTACCGGTAAAATATTGATTTACTTTTAGGGAGGTATTTTTAATGTCTGATTTTCACGTAGAGCTGGTGCCATTTCAACCAAAGTATGAAGCAATGCCTCTTGAAAAACGCAAGGCTATACTACCGGAGAGAAGTGTGTGCAGCCTAAAACCGTCCGAAGATTATGCGGATTGTATCAGCACAGGTAATGGATTTCAGCGCGTAGACATCTTAGGCGATCCTTACAACGATGAACTTGCATTTATGCAGGAATTGTTGTATGCCCCGCGGTGGGCCAAGACACCTGAGCCACCTGATCTGACCGGTATTATGCCTGAGGTGCGCCGGCTTTTGCTTGAAGGCAAGTTTAAGGAAGCAGGCGAATTGGTATATCAAAAACAGCTTGATGAGGGTTTTGGCCCACTCATGGGGCATTGGAACGGCAACATTGTCCCTCCGTCAAGTCTGCGTCTTCATGTAGCTTTCTGGCTGCGTATCAAACAGCCGGAGGCGGGGAAAACGAAAAACTACCTGCGCTGGCTTGACATGATGACGGGTAAAGTCACTGTACAGTGGGAGAATGATAAAGGTGAATTCGCACGGGAGTTGTTTGCGGCATATAAAGGTGATGTTGTTGTACAGCGGTTTACAGCGCCGAAAGGTGAATTGAATGCGGATATCGCAATCTTATTGCCGGATACAATCAGACCGGGCAGGTATGGGGGAAGAATGTTCGATGCGGAACATTGCTCTCACGAACTTGATATCATCGAAGATCTTATTACATTAAAATGGGCATATAACCCGGAATACGGCCAGAAAGGCTATGTTTCAGTACTGCGCTTCATACCGGAAGGCGGCAAAACAGAGCGGATTGACAACGGCATCCGTATAGTTGGAGCTGACACCCTTATTATACTTTCCAAGACAGTTAAGTTCGAGGGAGACTTCACGTTTGAGTGTGCGAAGCCCGTAGTGGAAGAAATATTGGCTGTAGAGCCTGACTTCGACGCACTTCTTGATTATAACAGGGAATACATGGGATCGCGTATGGGCAGGTCCAGGCTTTGCACAGGCAACAAGGAAGATTTTGCGCTCTCGGCTGAAGAGTTGTTAACACGTGCGTGCACAGATACCCAGATTGATCCCATGCTAATGGATAAACTCTTCGACATGGGCCGTTTTTACCAGATAATGGATACAGGAAAAATTCCTCCTATGTGGGGCCAACACAATATCAATACCAACCTTCAGGTTTGTGCGGGCAACAATACAGGTTTGTTTGATGAAATGGATGTATACTTCAGGTATTATGAGAGCAAGTTTGATGATTTTCGCACAAACGCCCGGAAGTTGTTCGGAGCCAGAGGTTTGCTCTGCAGCGTACACTGTGATTATGACTCAGGCTTGCTTTATCACTTCTCATTAACCTATCCGCACTATTGTTGGACAGGTTGCCTTGGTTGGATTTACAATGAATTCTGGGGCTATTGGCTGGTTACCGGCGACAAAGAGTTCCTTAGAAACCGTGTTGTACCTGCATTAAAAGAGATAGCGTTATTCTTTGAAGATTACGCCTGTGACCGGGGACCGGACGGACATGTGATATTCTATCCGTCTTTCTCACCGGAAAATCCTACGCCAAATCCGGATTATTCGACAGTAACATGTAAAGATATAAGTCCTACCCGTATCAATTCTGTTATGGACATCGCCATTTGCCGGGAAGTACTTGACAACCTTATAACAGCATGTAAGATACTTGGAATTGAAACTGAAAACATCCCGCACTGGGAAGCACAGCGCGCTTCTCTGCCCAGGTATCTGCTTGACGAAAGTGGTGGCTTGAAAGAATGGGCATGGCCTACAATAGAAGAAAATTACAACCACCGCCATGTTTCACATCACTATGATATATGGCCGGGCCGTGCCGTGACACCGGAAAGAGAACCTGAGCTTGCTAAAGCTATCAAGATTTCAAACCGCAAACGCGGACAGCAGGATGACTCGGCACATGGTATTATTCACCGTTGTTTTACTGCAATACGCCTCAAGGACGTTGAGGAAGCAGTACAGAATCTATCGCAGCTGATTAATCATGGCTTTGTAACAAGTACCTTGCAGACCAGGCATTTCCCGTATCGTGGACAGTTCCCGGACCTTCAGGGCGCTATGCCGGCCATTTTGCTGGAAATGTGCGTATTCTCTGAACCCGGCACTGTTGAGTTTTTGCCTTGCATTCCGGACTCCCTCGGGAAAGGTTCTATTGAAGGTATTTGGTTGTATACTTGGGCTAAGTTGGAGCGCATGGATTGGAACGAGAAAGGATTAAAGGCCATACTCGTGTCCAATGAAGCCCAGAAGCTTACCTTGCGCTGCAGGAGGAAAATCAAATCCTTCAGGATAAACGGGGTAGAGATGGAAGTAAACGGAGACCATACGGAATACGACTTCAAAGCGGGAGAAAAAGTTGATGTCGAGATAGATTTTGAATGAGACACGGGGATGGTTCTCCTGTCTCAAGAAAAGCAAGGGGATGGCTCTCTTGCTTCCTGAAAAAACAAGACACAGGGGATTCCCCTGTAGAAGTATCTTGATATGAGTGAGAAATGGGGGCGGTTTTCTTGTCCAAACATCCGGACACGAGAACCGCCCTTGTCTTGTGCTTGCGTCTTTCTGAGAC